>Ga0315905_10003499_pt1 | contig 16189 bp, 5 predicted proteins | sample LakEriMetagenome_5_FD_203522 | JGI IMG/M metagenome (GOLD analysis project Ga0315905, IMG submission 203522) | Freshwater fungal communities from buoy surface, Lake Erie, Ohio, United States - Buoy 4 MA121 | ecosystem: Environmental > Aquatic > Freshwater > Lake | place: USA: Lake Erie, Ohio... | reverse complement strand
TATAGGTATATGGACCTGTGCCTCCGGTTACAGCACCAAGAGTAATAGAACCGTTGGACTGACCACACGTTGGTTCAACCGTTGTGCTTGCAAGTGCTGTTGGACCTGCCTGATCGGTCAAGGTCACATTAGCTGTGTATTCACAACCATTAGCATCGCGAACAATTATAGAGTAACCACCTGCTGCCAAGCCAGGGTAGCTTGTTGTTGAGGTGAACCCTGAGCCATTGAAGCTATAGGTATATGGACCTGTGCCTCCGGTTACAGCACCAAGAGTAATAGAACCGTTGGACTGACCACACGTTGGTTCAACCGTTGTGCTTGCAAGTGCTGTTGGACCTGCCTGATCGGTCAAGGTCACCGCAGGTGCTGTGTATTCACAACCATTGGCATCGCGAACTACAAACGTGTAGCTTCCAGCCGCAAGCCCAGTATAGCTAGTAGTAGCAGTGAATCCAGAGCCATTGAGGCTATAGGTATAAGGACCTGTGCCTCCAGTTACGGCACCAAGAGTAATGGAACCGTTGGACTGACCGCATGTTGGATCAACAGTCGTACTCGCAAGTGCAGTAATCTGTTGTATCTGGATATTCAACTCAACCGGCAAACCTGCGCAGCCATCTGCATTAGTCTCAATTACTTGGAGAACATAATTTCCTACAGGCGAGTTAGCCCAATCAATCTGAATATGGTTCTGTGTTGGAAAGGCTGGATTAATGGCAATCGAACCAGCGAAAGGCCCGGAAATTATTTGCCAACTATAAGTAGATCCGGGTGTCCCTGCCGGGTTAGCCGCAGGACAATCCACACAATATGGTTCTACGGTGCCGAAACACAGAACCTGTGGGTTCGAAGAGTTACTCGGCTGCGCCCATGCCCATTCAGGCATGGCGAGCAAGCAAGCTCCAATAATTAGTGGTAATAAAAACGATTTCATGATTTTTGGTTGGTTAAATTCGTTAAGGTGGTAATCATTGGTTAGGTCAATATCGTAGCGGTTTAGCCGAGTTGCACGCGCAAACCGGCTGGTCGGAGGTAAAAAAGAGTGAGAAAACCGCGCAAAAAATCAGAGCCTTCAAAAGCCCAGACCATCATCAAAAACGTAAACACGGTAGTGCGCGTTAGAATAGAATCCATTTGATAAGTATAGTTAAACACAATAGTAGTTAAAAATCTTTTACGTTAAACAAAACGTTTCTTCCAGCAGTAACAAAATTTCAACAAAACACCTCAATAAGTCGCTTAAACAAAAAAAAACAACGACGAACTCATCCATCAATCGTGAAATATACCCACTGTTACCGGTACTGCATTTACCGTAACAGGCACTGTGGCTCCCGCGGCACATTGGCCCGCTACCGGGGTAAACGTATATGTTCCGGATGATTGGTTACTCACCGGTCCGCTCCATGTTCCTGTAATCGGAGGAACATTGTTCGACGATGTCGGTAACACTGGGGCCGAGCCACCGGCACAAATAGGTGCGGGGGTCACAAACTGCGGCACTACCTGCTGGGTCAGCGTTACGCATCGCTGCTCAAAGCAATCTTGCGAAACGACATACGCGACGGGATTCGGCGCAGCCTGTCCAAAGAAAATCGATCCATTTCCATAGTTACCATCTCCCCCACCGGCGACCGAGAAAAACTGATTGCTAACCAGGGTCGCTCCAAATTCCCCCGGATCGTTGATCAGCATGCCAAAGACTTTAAGGGAAACCGGGGAGCCAATCAAAGTGAGTGGAATGTAAAACTCGAAACCTCGGGTAAGATCGTTGTCCACAAAACTTTCCTGGTAGCCAAATTGAGCACTTGGGCTGCTTCCCAAGAACACGTTTGTATTCGATACCATATCGTACAAATCATAGAAAGTAGTTGAACCAACCAAATTCGCACGATTAATAGAAAGAATATAATCTGCCTCAAAACCGGGATCAAACTGGATGCCGCCGTCCAAATTCCGAATACCAAAGGTGAATGGCGGTGGCCCTGCATTAGAGCGATTTACCCAAGCGGAAAGAGAATTGAATCCACCTGCCCTAGAGTCAATGAATAACAAGATGCGATTATTTTCTACTAGAAGAGTACCATCAATTTCGTTACCCGCAACTGCGAAGTATAATAATCCGTTTCGGTTCAACATTTTCAAACCATCGAGTCGGGTATCCGCAATAGAAAACGGAGCCTGACTAGCCGGTCCACCGGTTGTACCCGGAATGACGGGAGTCCAAGCCGGATCGGTCAAATTACCATCCATGATAGGTGGCTGCTGATACGATCGCACACAAACCTGCGTGCCCGCCGCAAGAGCTGTGGTGTCAAATACAGCATTGGCCGAGGGCAGACCGGTTGACACCCCATTGACCAAAAATTCATACCAGTTACCCCCGGAAGCCGTGAAAACGGAATCGGTTGCTGCGCAAGGATTCGCAGGGCTCAGTGCCGGAGGTGTTGGTGCTACCTGCACCACTACTGTTGTTTGCGTCTGAAAAGAAGAACAACCGTTGGCAGCTGCGATTGTATATGTGACGGTATACGTTCCTGCGGTCGCCGTGGTAGGATTAAATGTTCCTGTAGAAGTTAACCCTAAGCCTCCGGGAGTTGCCGAAAATGTACCCCCTTGCGCGCCATTGATGACAGGTGATTGAATAGCAGTTACATTGGCACAAACCGGTGACGCATATGCCACAGAGGCTTGCGGGCTAGAGGTTTCAGTGACAGAAACTGTGCTATTATCGGACGGGCAAACATTATTGGGGTCTGCAACGGTATACGTATACGTTCCCGGATTATCCTGGATTGGATCATAGGTTCCTTGAAATCCGTTGTCGAGCGGTGATGGACCTAACCATGTGCCGGTAGTATTTGGAGTACCTCCTAATGCACCGAGAAGATTCACGGTTGTGCCCGACCCACAAGCGGAGACCGTTCCATCAGTGCCGGCGTTAGGAGCGGCAATAACATTTAGGACGCCGCTTACGTTCGCCCCTCCCCAGGTACCTCCACCCGAAGCACTATATCCACCATACTGCCAGCCGCAACTATTTATTTGGTATCGGAACGCATAATAATAAGTCCCGGGAGTGAGACCACTGATCGTTCCCATATACTCGTCATTGTTTCCAGTTACACCCGGATTGTAGTTGGCATTGCTCCAGTTAGTCCAACCGGAAGGATTGGTATTGGCCGTGTTGTATCCTATCTGAGCCAATACACCAGCAGCCTGCCCGGTACCCGGCGTGTTAACGATTCCAATATTATATATCTGTCCGTAAGCATCAAAAGAACCCGTTTCGCAAATAGTACCTGCTGCAGGGAATTGAAGATTGGAAAAGTCAATTATGTCATTGATTGTAATGGTCAACTGAGTAGTTGTTGCACAAACCCCGACACTCGGTGTGAAGGTATAGCTCGTGGTAGTCGAATTGTTGATTGCAGGTGACCAAGAGCCATTTATGTTGTTGGTAGAGATTGTGGGCAAAGCCGATATCGTGGAGCCGCTACAGAATGGCCCCACTGCAGCAAACGCCGGTATCACATTCGGGGTGATAGTGATGGTGAGCTGAGATGTTGTTGCACACTGACCTGCTGTGGGAGTGAACGTGTAGGTTGTTGTGGCGGTGTTGTTGATCGCCGGTGTCCATGTTCCCGTTATGTTATTGATCGAGGTTGTCGGTAACGCCAATATTGTTGCACCGCTGCAATACGGCCCCACAACAGAGAAGGTCGGTGTCACATTAGGGGTGATAGTGATGGTGAGCTGGGCTGTTGTTGCACACTGACCTGCTGTGGGAGTGAACGTGTAGGTTGTTGTGGCGGTGTTATTGATCGCTGGTGTCCATGTTCCCGTTATGTTATTGATCGAGGTTGTCGGTAACGCCGGGATTGATGCACCATTGCAATACGGCCCCACAACAGAGAAGGTGGGTGTCACATTAGGGGTGATAGTGATGGTGAGCTGGGCTGTTGTTGCACATTGACCTGCTGTGGGGGTGAATGTGTAGGTCGTGGTCGTGGTGTTATTGAGTGACGGAGACCAACCACCTGTTATCCCATTTGTTGAGGTCGTGGGTAAAGAGGGAACAACAGCCCCATTGCAGAAGGAGCCTACTGAATTAAAGGTTGGGAGAACGGCCGAGGTAACTGTTATGGATCCAGCAGCGACTGCATTACCGCAAGACCCCAGCACCTGTATTGAATAATTGTATGTTCCCGCGACGCTAGGAGTACCCGAAATAGTAATTACATTGGCATTCCAGGAAGCTGTTAGTCCAGGAGGCAATTGAGTATCCAGACCTATTCCCGTTGCTCCGGATGTCGTAAAGGTTATTACTGGTGATAAAACTATACCCGCGCAAATAATTGGATTACCGGAAGGTGCGCTCACGGTTACTCCCGGATTTATAGTTAGTGTGTAGGTACTGATAAGAGTATAGGTATCACCTATATTGACTGTACCACTGCCATCTGAATCACAATAACTAAATGCAGACAAAGTCTGAACGAGTGGTACGTTTCCAGAATTCACTCCTGTCAATGTATTTGCAGGCAATACCGATCCTGCAACAGGCAAAACACTTGAATATACCACACATGATGTATTGGCAGCAGCAACAGCACTCTGCCATGAGGTCACTGCTGAAAGAGGAGCTCCGGAGCATATCGTGCTCTGAGCATTGTTGACGGGTACAGGCGGGCAACAAGAAAAGACAGGTAAACTGTTGAAACTGCAAACCGCTGCTGTTGGTGCGTTATCGTTGAATGAAGCATTTATGGTAGCGGAAATATCTGCTCTCCATATTCCGTCAAGAGTAGGACAAATTGCTGTAGGGCTATATGTAACAGATGCAAGTGCGTTGGGATAGACATAAATCTGAATAACGCTATTATCCGTATACCCATTAGGAATATTTGCTAAATTGATGGATACACTCGTATTGGGTACGCCCGGATTTACAATTTGATCATACACGGTTTGGCCATCTACAATAATTGTAACCCAATAAGGTGCAGTTGAGCCGCTGCCACCTGCACCAGGTGGATTAAAGCAATAGTTGTTTACGTTGATTGTAAGTGTAAGACTATTCGCAATACCACCGATATTATTCGGAGGTATATTTAACCTTGCCGAATTATTAACTCCACCAAATGGAGAGTTTGCAGGAGAGAAATTTGCCTGCGGAAAAGCCTGATTCAAAACAACGGGAGTCTGAGGACCTCCGGTAGAACAACAATTCGGCCCACCCGAAACACCATTATAAACCACGTCAAATGACCCGGTTCCAGCTGTGCATGTTGGTGGGTCCACTGCTAAAGGATTGGGTGTGATAGTGAAAATAGATCCAATGTTTGAAGCAACACAATCATTGAGGGGGGTCACTGTCCAATCGCATGTCAGACTATTATACACTATACTTACGATATCCTCCGCAGTTGATGGTATACTAGGATAAACCGTGACATTATTTACACCACTGGATATTACCGACCCAGAAGTACTGCAAGTGATAGTCCAAGGAAGACTAATATTGATTGTATTACAAAAGTTCGAGTTTTGCAGACTTACAGGAACCTTAAAATTCTTACAATTAGTCACTGTAGAAACCACTGGGCCGGTAGGCGTGTTGATCGTTATGGTAGCTGGTGAAATCGCCTGGTTAGCACTAAATTGAGTGAATGAAGACGCGCCAAATAAATTTATCACGGTCGAAACTGGAGTACCATTTTGATATACAGCAATATTACCTCCGGTTCCGAAGCCGTTGCCATTACTGTCAAAAACATTTAGGGTGAACAAATTGCCTACTAACGACGGATTAAGCGGGCCAACATTAAAGGTAAAATTCTGACCATTCACAGTTGAACTGCCTGCTCCAGCAGCCACTTGAAGACCTGTTAAATTACTTGTAACATTCCAAGTAATTTGACTCGCATTTTGAGTGTTTGCGCCCGATCCTCCCGAAGCCCCCCAGTTACCCTGCACTTGAAAATTTATCGTTCCATTACACGCAGTATTTGCGACTTGAACGTAATATACCTGTCCGGCGCAGGTTGTGCTTGGGCTTGTAGAAACCGATGCGTAATTCGGACAATTCAAGACGTTCGCCGCACATGAGTTCGGCGATTGATAGGTCTGTGTAAAGTTACAAGTAGCGTCGGCGGTGAAGGAAGCTGATATATTACACGAACCGCCGGTTGGCACCAAACCATTCAGCGTATAATTTATAGCGTTGCCAAAAGGCCCCGGAATCGTAACGCTTCCGCCGCAGCTACTTGTAATAACAAGGTTACCGGATGTTGGAGGATTGGTTACTAAAACCTGACCAGAAACCGAGTATGTATTTGTCGCAGGAACACATGCAGTTGGAATGGCGGTTACGTCTGTTATACCGCATAGAATGTTGCAATTCGTACTAGCGGTTGAGCCCGCTGCAGTATTAAACGTAATATTACCCGCTTGATTCGAAAAATTCGTCAATAGGATAATATAATATTGCCCGGCAAGTGCATTCGTAATATTGGCTTGCTCTGTTGCCGCTGCAGAAAAACTACAATCAATACTTGGCGCGGTTCCCGCGGCAATTGAGGCACAACCGGTAGGAAGAGAGGTAAAAGGCCCCCATAAATCAAAATCGACATCAATGCCTACACCTGCCGTAGTATTTTGAGAAATGTCAATGTTCAGAGTCCCGGGATTTGTAATCTGCATGTAATACCATACCGGGTTAGGTGTAGAAAACAAACAATCTATAGCACCTAGATTACCGGCATCAATATTATTTGGAAACGTGTAGGTATTGCTGTTGCAGAATGGAAGTGCCGCAATACAATCATCACCAGTGCCAGGTGGCGTGACATTACAGGTGATATTAGCCACCCATCCTGCAGCAGTTCCTGAATTATTGGAAGAAAACACGAATGTTAAACAGCCTCCAAGAGCACTTGTGACAAGGCCGGGGCTATTAGCTCCATCGAAAGAACCTATTAAAGGAGCATTGATATCCGGACCATCATAAATATCAAGAAAGTCTTGTGCATTCGAAGTATTAAAACTGGTAAAATCAAAGCTTATGAACTGACCTGCCGGTGCGCAAAATGTTGCTGTAAAATCTTGCGAATTTCCATACTGCCCGGCAGGGCCTCCACTATCGTAGAAAGTTCCCCCGCATGCATTCGTAACGGTGCCCAAGTTACCCATATTGAATACCTGGGCGTTGAATCTCAACTCCAAAAGCAAAAGCGATATGAATAGAATAAACCTCACTTATGAATTATCACTTTTTCCTTTATCTCACCTTGATCCGTTAATACAAACTCAATGTTAATGGCTTGATTAACATCCTTAATATTCTGCGGCCTTACTCGTCGTCCTGATCGTTGCTGCAGCTCTTCGGCAGAGTACAATACCACGAAACCAAGACCTCCTGAAAGCGCTATTCGTCGCCTCGAGTCGACAAAGCGATAGTTCTCAAGTCTAGGAAAGTGATGCACTGCCTCTCTTATTTTTTGCTCTTGAACTTCATCCGCTAAATCCAGATCAAAATGTATAAAAGCATCCAAGTTCGGATCCTTGCGTTGAATGATTTGTTCAGTTTCAGTTGGCTGAGCAATACTTGACTTCACCATAATTTCCTGACTAAGCGAAGAAATCGGCAGTAGGAAAATCATTAAATAAAGGATGCGGAGTAGTTTTTTAATCATGCTCAATCAAATTCGGAAAATTAATATGACGCAAGATGGCATCCGCGTAATGTTAGTTAATAATACAATACACAATTCAGAATCTCAGTAGACAACAATCAAAAGTACATAAAAAAAACAGACGAAAAACAAAAAAAAATCGACTAATCGTGATAAATTCCATCCAAAACCACCTGAGGAGCTACCACAACATTCAGGTTCGTTGGGCTCGCGCATTGGTTAGGGTTAGGGGTAAAAATGTAGTTACCCGACGCTGTATTTGAAATAACAGGAGGGTTCCATGTGCCGGTTATACCGTTCAGCGAAGAACTTGGTAAGGTAGGTATGGGAGAAGTCCCGTAGCAAAGCTGTGCTATGGGGTTGAAGGTTGGGAGGGTGATTGTGCTAACCGTCATATTTCCTGTTGCATCAACGTTTCCGCAACCTCCCAAGAGAGGAATCTGGTAGGCGAAGTTTCCGCTTACGGTAGGCGTTCCGCTTATGGTAATAACATTATTCAACCAAGACGCCGTCACCCCTGCTGGAAGACCAATAGGCGTTCCTATTCCTGTTGCACCTGTTGTAGTAATGGTAATGGATGTGAGCGGAATATTTGGGCATACCGTGGGGGTTGCAGATGGCGCGCCGGCTGTATTGAGAGGATTCACCGTAACGGTCGACACCACAGGACTTCCAATACATCCATTCAAGCTTGGAGTGATGGTATACACAACGTTCCCGGCTACAGCACCGGTAGCAGTGAGCGTTTGAGCAATGCTGCTGCCGCTGCCATTAGAAGCACCCGTTGCGGCAGTCGATACTTGTGTCCAGGTAAACGTCGCGCCTGCAGGTGCGCTGGTTAGCGGCAGGTTGGTAGCTGTGCCTGAGCAAATGGTGGAGGTAGCTGTAACAGAAGCTACAGGTGGTTCATTGAGAATCAACTGAGCGTTTACCGGAGAGGCACAACCCGTGGGAGTGAAAGTGATAGTGTAAGTACCGGCCGTGCTGGTAGCAAACGATACGGTACCTGTGCCACTGTTTAAGTTCAGTCCTGAAGGTACCGCCGTGTAGGTACCTCCGCCTGCCCAGCTATTGGTTGGTGTCACGCTGTTAAACCCAACACAGAAGGGCCCACCATAGGTAAGGGTAATAGGTTGCAGAGCATTCACTACGATAGTGCCCGTTGCATTCACTGAACCGCAACCACCTGTGAGCGGAATGCTATAGTTGAACGTTCCGGAAGCAGCTGGTATTCCTGAAATTGTAATCAGGTTAGCGGCCCACGAAGCAGTAACACCGGCTGGTAGTCCAATTGGAATGCCTATGCCTGTAGCACCTGTTGTCGCAATTGTAATAGGTGTGAGCGCGGTGTTTATACAAAGCGTTGGTGAAGACGAAGGAGCTCCTGCAGTGTTGAGAGGAGTAATGTTAACTGTTAGTGTTGCAGTATTCGCACAAAGTCCTGCAGTGGGAGTGAATGTGTAGGTAGTTGTTGCAGTATTGCTCAATGCAGGCGACCATGTTCCCGTTACTGCAATTGGGAGGTTCGTAGAGGATGTTGGCAACGCGGGTATGGTTGTACCGCTGCAATAAGGCCCAACTAAATCGAACGTGGGGTTTATGGGGTTTGGAGCAGTGAGGGTAATTGAGTTGTCTTGGACAGAGAATGGAGCCACGCAGTTATAATCAAGGTAAGTTGCTGCTCCGCTCTGAGAAAAGTTCACATACGCCCCATCACTGTCAACCAATGGACCGAGATCATAGGTTACAGCGTCTGTACATCCAGCCCCAAATGTCATCGAAAGAGTTCGTGTTCCAGTCCCACTTCCATTTGCAAAATAACCGGTTGGATTTGAAGCACAGTGAAATGCAATGTATAATGTATCGGATACATTAGCGAAAGTGTTGGCCGGAATTGTAGGAACATTACTTGTCATAATTACAACGTTCGCGTTTGCAGGTAAAATGCCGCCAGCAGGCACCGGCAAAATGATTCCTCCTGAATTATTCGCTAAATTGGCAGAATTAATAAAAGCCGCGTTCGTGCAATTGAAGTTGGTAAAAGCGTTGTTGGGCCAAGCTACGGTAGCAGCCAACAAATTCAGCGGATTACTTCCAACTTGAATAAAGAACATTTCATTCCTTCCCTCATCACTTCCCAATCCACACGCATCCACCCCAATACTCTGTATCTGAAAACACCCCCCCACCGGAGTAAACGCCTGCGACTGGCAGCCATTCGCATCAGTAACCGTGACATTGTAAGTGCCTGGGCAAAGGGCAGTCAAACTTGCCGTAGTTCCGCCATTGCTCCAGTTATACGTATAGGGTGACGTTCCACCGACTACATCCACAGTTGCTGTTCCATTACAAGGTGGTGTGCTGCAGGTTGGATTAGTGCCGTGGGCGTATACCAGAGGGCGCTCATTGACTGTAACCGCAATTACTAAAGGTGCTGACGGGCAAGTCCCCGTTGGCGTAAAGGTATAATTGGTAATTCCAACCACATTGGTATTGACGGTTGAAGGAGACCAAGTACCGCTTACGCTGTTGGTAGAAGCTATGGGCAATGGTGGAGCGGTTACTCCGTAACAATAGGGGCCTATCGCAGAAAAAACCGGTATGACACCTGTGGGATTCACCACAATGGTTACGGCATTATTCAAGGCTTGTGTGCAGTTACTTCCCAGCTGAACCTGAGTTACTGTAACAACGGTAGTAGCGGTCAAAACAATGGGGGCGGATGACACAGTGCCTGTTGGCCCCAGATTAATAAGCTGATTGGCACCACCACCAATGTTGTAGGTAACAGTTGCGGATGGTGTGCCGGTGAACGTGAGCGTCGTGCTGGAACCACTGCATATAGGAGTTGTGGCCGTGACTGTTGCTGTTATGGACGAAGCAATTATCACCACAAGATTGACCGGCACCGTGCAACCATTCAATGAAACCTGGGTGAAGGTAATGCTGACACCGGCAGGCCATGTAGCACCCAAGCTAAAGCTGCCAGGGCCAAAAGAAACACTACCGCTAGCACTTATGGTCGCTGTGCCACTACCTCCTGTCGAAGTGGTCCAACTGAGTTGCGAACCGGCGGTACCACCTGAAACCGTCAGTGTATTGCTTGTTCCGGCACAAAGGGAGCCCGGTGCAGTCGGAACAAGAGGAGGAACGTTAATCGTTATCGTTCCCTGGGCGTTTACTGTGCCACAACCGCCCGTAAGTGGGATAGTGTACGCAAATACGCCTCCCGTGGCCGCCGTTGGCGTTCCACTTATAGTAATAGTGCCAGCCGTTGCGTTTCCAGCAAAAGAGGCGGTTAAACCAGGTGGTAAGGTAACTACCCCAATACCCGTTGCACCGGTTGTGTTGAATACTATAGTTGGATTAAGAGCCTGGTTCTGACACCCCGTTGCATTGGGGGCTGTGCTTGTGGCAGTCATAAGTGGATTAACTGTGATAGTACCTAAGGCACTTAAATTACCACATCCTCCTGTTAAAGGAATACTATAGTTGAAAACACCTGAAGCAGTTGGGGTTCCGCTTATAGTGATAGTACCGGCAGTCGCATTTCCCGAAAAGCTTGCTGTAACTCCGGCGGGTAGAGGTTGAGTAGCAGTTCCAATACCCGTCGCGCCCGTGGTTGTAAATGTGATACCGGCAAGGGGTGTATTCACACACAGGGTTGGGTTCGTAGAAGGGCCAGAAACTGTATTACCTGCCGGTGCAACGATACTAAATGCAATGAAGCTTGCGCAACCCGTGGCATCGGTCACAGTCAACGTATAGTCACCAGGCGCGAGTCCGGTTATCGTTGAGGTCCCTGCTGTATTTGCGTTCGTTAAAAGTGTAACCCCCGCTGCATTTTTCCATACATAGGTCCATGGCGAAGTGCCTAATCCCTGCCCTATTGCACTTCCCGTAGGAACAGTACAAGTTGGATTCGTGACAGTGACCGTCGGCGTTGGGCAACAGTTAGACTGTGCGAAGAAATTTGTAATTGGATCTAATACACATGCAACGCTACTGTAAGAGCCAGATTCAGAATCCGCAGTGGTATTTATAGTAACGTTCTGATTTTGGTCTTGAATACACTGCGACAATGGTTTCGTTCGAATCTGCCAACAAAAAGTCCAGCGACAATCATCACTTGGATTCGTGTTTGGAGGTGCTGCACCAGGATTATTATCCCCAAAGTTATTACCCGGATTTCCATCAACACCAAGCCCACCGGATCCTAGAGCTGTTTCAAAAAAGAAACCAGGACCATATGAAACGCCTGAAAAACTGCTAGTTATTGGAGTATTATACCATGACCAGGTTCCGTTTGGTGTGCATGAAGGCGCTACCACACCTTGTGTTACAGTTGTAGTTGGTAAGGCAACAAAAGTAGATAAGTCCCACCCCGGACCGAAAGACGGAATTACTCCGTGAAGCCAATTCGAATTAATCTGACTATAGCTGGATACCTGATAACAAAAAGTCACAAGAGTCCCGGGTTGATATTGACCATTCACAGGTGGTGGTGTAGCATCCAAGGTTGCTCCCAATACACAGCCCTGACAGTCATAATTATTTTGGAGTGTAAGAGTAAAATTACATTGATCTAGGACATCACCTCCACTAACTTGCAAGTAATAAGTGCCTGGAGCCAAACCCTGTATCTGCGTATTCAAGAAACCACCGGCCCCTATTGCACAACCGCGCGGCAATAAATTGGCACAGTTAATACCCTCATAAAGTGCGACGTTGGGTGTTCCCAGGCCATTTAAGGTAATATTCAGCACTGGGGCAACTATAGAAAATCGATACCATACATCTGCCGCGGGTGCGGCCTGATTGCCTGCCGGTTGGCAGCCCAATAGAGAAGTATAGTTTGGTTCTGCCGTTGCACAGATATTCGTCGTATTGAAATTGACAGGAGTACCTACACCATTAGGACAAGCCGCAGGTGTAGGAACCGCTCCTAAATTCTGCGCACCGCTACAAGCATCATTGGCTGGGGGTGGACCACCACTGCAAGTTGCGGTGCAAGGGGTCTGGCAAGCCATGCTCAGCGCAAATGCTGAGGTGGCAGCTGTTGCCCCTGAAACTAGAATGTAGTAAGTCTGACCGTTAACTGCTAGCCATGAAAAACTGGCGGCATTACCCGCACAAAGCGGTCCGTTATTATCATTACCACCGACACACGTCACTGTGTTGCAATTGGCTCCAGTAAATACTTGAATTCGGCTATCCCAACCGGTTCCGCATAGAGAAGCATTGATATTTGATCCACTTCCAACAATAGAATACCAAACACCCGGCTGGTTTTGTGTAAAACCGCCGCAGGCCAAGCCTTCACCTGTGCCATTTGGTGTAGCATTCACAGTGGTTCCATTTACGGTTTGACCGCATGTGATGGGCGTTGCATTGCAGATAAGATCGTTTGTTGGGGGGGTGATTTGATTCACCGCTATGTTGAATGGCGTGCAATTAGGGGCAGGGTATGTATCAACAATGATGTAGTACAAAACTCCCGCAGTAAGTGCAACAGAATTAATAGCCGGATTCCCACCGGCATTTACATTCGAAGTAACACAAGTACCTCCCGACGTCGGACAGCCCTGTGTTACAAAAACCCCAGTCCAAGTCAGCGTTCCAGAAAGCACAATAGAATATGCTGATGTGACTGAAGGAGTGAAAGCAAAGAGATAATCTTCGCCTCCAAGATAAGGAGATGTGCAAGCCTGTCCCGAAGTAACAGAATTACAAGCACCACAAGTTGTGTAGCTGCCTGTAAATGGTAAAGAGTTAATTACGGTTGCGTTCGCACAATTACTGCAGACCGGCGGCGGTGGACATGCAACGCAAGAAAAGTTAGCAGACCAGCCAACTCCAGGCACCGAAGAGTCTGACGTAAAATTGAATGTTAAACACCCTGTCGAAGAGGTCAGTGCAGGTGGTAAAGTAGCCCCGGAATAAGTTCCAAGTAAGGTTCCGGCTGTATTAGGGCCATCATAAACCCTTAGAAAATCAAATCCTGATTCAGTGGAAAAAGCAGTGAAAGTTACCCGCAAACATTGACCGGCACTGGAAGAACAAAATGTTGTTGTGAAATTTTGGTTGTCCAGGTAATTAGCCGCTCCCCCGGGATCTAAAAAAGTTCCCGCACAGGTATTAATAGTTGCATTGTTAGTTGCTGGCGCTATGCCCATCGTGTAGGTCTGGGCCACACAAGACAACGACAGCAAGCACAAAACAACAAAAGAGCCCAAATGGGCCACTAGTCGAAGTGGTACTGAGAAATGCGGCTTCACGTTATAGTTGGTCAATCACCTTCGACAATGAATTGTCTCAGGAAATATTCGTTTAGGTAGTGGCACGGTTAAGTGCTTAACAAACATAAGTAGGAATTCAAGAATCCCTGCGAATTGTGAATAATTATTTAGATGAAATACAAATAAAAGCATACCAAACAACAAAAACAGCATTCTAATTAACAAAAACAGGACTCAAAAAATGGAATTAGCGCTAATACCCTTAATCATGAAAAATCCCTTCGATAAACACCCCGGGGAGAACCGAAACGGTGACGTTAACCGAGTTGGCACACGAACCGGTTGAGGGTGTGAAAGTGTAGGTGGTGGTCGACATGTTGTTGACCGCAGGCGACCATGTGCCTGTGATGCCGTTGGATGAAGTAGTGGGTAATGCAAACGAGACTCCTTGGCAAATCGGTGCAATGGGTGGGAATAATGGAGTTAAAGCCGGGTTCACCGTGACTGTGCTGGTGGCACTGCCCGAGCCGCATGGCCCTGTGCCGTTCACCGTGTATGTTGTCGAAGCAGAAGGCGTTGCCACCACTGTGGCTCCCGCAGTAGCACTCAAACCTGTGGCCGGAGACCACGTATAGGAATTTCCTCCATTGGCCGTAAGCGTAGCGGAAGCTCCCAAACAGATTGACGGGGAATTGACCGTTATCGGGGTAAAAGTGTCACAACTTATCGTGGCAGTTCCAAAAAAGTTGAGGGGTAAGGCGGTGGTTTGAGAACTGTAATTCGAAAGACAAATGAGGAAACGCTCACCACATGTAACATTCAATTCGGGTTCGAAGTTGCCTGCCTGACCGCTAGCAGGAACAGGAGTGGCCATCCCTGTATAGTTATCACATGGCGCATTCCAGTTACACCGAATCGGTGGAAGCTGATTAGCAAGAATTTGATCACACGTCGTGGAACCATTGTATGGCCACATGATCCAATCTAGGCATCCAAAACCACCGGGGGCACCAAACGAAAACTCAAGCGTTCCGGTGCTGGCTATGTTCACAATCATCCATGTGCTGTTCAACTCTCCACTTAGCAAACATCCAGTATTCGCTGAAGCGGGATTTACCGCAGGATTTGAAACCGATCCCGAAACAAACTCTATCACATTTCCGGATCCATTCGGATCTATTTGAAAGGAGGAATTCGTGCAAATGTTGACCGCATTGGCGCAGTCGCTGGCTACCACAACCCCTGGTGGAGTTGAAGCGCACGATACAGCGATATTAAATGCCGATTCCGTGCTAAATCCCGAAACGAAAATATAATAATTCAAACCTACTGTAGTGTTCCAGGAAATGGATGCCGATGTACTTCCAAGACATGCCGGCCCCCCATCATCGACGCCACCGACGCAGTTTATCGCATTGCAGCTCACACCGGAATAAACCTGTATCCAGCTATCCCAAATAGTAGCGCACAACGAAGCTGTAACAGACTGGCCGTTTCCGGCGAAAACATACCAAACACCGGGGTTAAAATTGTTACCGCTACAGTTATTCGCCCCTCCCTCTGCTGTGCCTGTATTTGTTGCATTAATGGTCGACCCGGCCAAGGTCTGTCCGCATGCAATTGGCTGGGCGTTGCAGATTAAATCATTGGCGGGTGCTTGCAAGGGGGCACACGCCGCGCACCTCCACCGCACGGTGTGCGAAGTGGAATTCGTCCCACAATTGGGTGTATGCAAATAAACCCGCACAGCGCCCGTAAATGGAGCCGTCCAGAGAATTTTGGGTTGGAGTCCGCACACGTTATCACTGAAGCATAGGATAGCATTGGTTAGATCATTGGTCAAGGTGAGCACCATGTCGGGCGTTGGATTAACAGCTCCATCTGCTGTGCACAATGACCATTCGTACTGATTACCGGCCACAACGTTGTATCGGTTGAATTCACCTGCAAAGGTTATTGCTAATGAATTGACAAAGGTTCCACTCGTAGTGGTTTGATTGGCTCCATAGGGTATTCCAACATTACAACCTCCCGGCAAACATTGCCCTGGCTGCGATAAGGCTTGATTGGACTGCAAGCAATAAACAACAATGAACAACCCAACCTGAATGCAGAACATCTTCCATGCTCGGCATGATTGAATAATACTCGAGTATAATTGATTCAAGGTATACATTCAGACAGTGCTTGCCATAAGCACATCGATTTAGGTAAGGTGTCCGAAATTAAAAAGACTCTGATAAGCCACCA
>Ga0315905_10003498_pt1 | contig 16189 bp, 5 predicted proteins | sample LakEriMetagenome_5_FD_203522 | JGI IMG/M metagenome (GOLD analysis project Ga0315905, IMG submission 203522) | Freshwater fungal communities from buoy surface, Lake Erie, Ohio, United States - Buoy 4 MA121 | ecosystem: Environmental > Aquatic > Freshwater > Lake | place: USA: Lake Erie, Ohio... | reverse complement strand
CTCGCGGGGCGGGTCGAGCGCGCGCGCCACCGCCGGCGGCGGCGCGGGCGGCGGCTGCGCGCTCGGCGCGAGTCCCGCCTCGGTCGCCGAAGGAGCGACGGGCGGTGCTGCTGCTGCTGCGCCTTCAGCGGCCGCGGCCTCCGGGATCGAGATGAAGCGCGGGCGCGAGGTGTTCTGCGCCATCTGATCACGCGGGCGGCTTTTGGTCACGGCTTTCGGGGAAAGTGCATTTTCGAAGCGCCCCGACGCCGAGAGAGAGAGAGAGCCAACCGGTGGCGCCTAGTGTGGAGGGCGCAGCTACGTGATGCCCTCAATTGTGTTCATGAATGGGGAGAGGACCTGCGCCAGCGTCTTGGCTGGACGTGCACGTGCGCCGAAAGCCGTCCGCGACGACAACGCTCCACACGCCGGCGCTCGCGAAAAAGCAACAAAAAGGGTCCGCACGCCCCAACGGACACGCCAACTCCATCGAGCGCCACTCGCCTCTCTTACTACGTCGATGCGTCTAGCGCGAGCATGATAAAGCCGCCCGAAGCCCCGCCGCGCCCGTAGAAAGCCCCCGCGTCCCCAATGGTCCCGGCGATCACCACCGCCTGACGCCAACACGCCCGCCCGCCCAAATGGCGCCCCCCGCCCACACCAGACGCGCCCCCAATGAGCGAGCCTACCGGAGCGACCCGGGCAGAACCACCATGACGTGCGCCGCGTCCCTGATGCTCGCAATCCTCGCGGCAGCGGCAGCCTTTGCAGGCGCCGCTGCCGCGCCGGCCGCCCCCGCCGCCGCCCAAACGCCGCCGCCGCCCAAACCCCAATCCCAGCAGCGCCTCAACTTCAGCTTCACGCTGCCGCGCCCGCGCCCCCTCTCGCGGCCGCTCGTCAAGGTCACCATCGACGCGCGCCTCGGCCGCCGCAGCGTCGACGGCGTGCCGCGCGACGTCGTTTTGGTCGCAGGCGTCGGGGGGCGCGCCGCGACCGCCGCCGGCGCCTCGCCCGCCGCCGGAGCCCCTCCTGCTTTCCAGCCCCCGATCTACGTCACTCAGGGCGACGAGCTCGAGCTCACGCTGGTCAACGGCCTCCCCCCCTCGTGGCCCCAGGCGGGCGGGGGAATCTCGGTGCACCAGCACGGCTTCTCGATGGCCGACGGCGCGGCCGCCTGGCACGACGGCGCGGCCGAGATCACGGCGTGCAAGGTTCCGCCTTTTAACAGCAGCGGCAGCGGCAGCAGCGGCAGCGGCAGACCTCAGTCGCGGGTCGCGCGCTTCGTGGTGCGCGAGCGCCCAGGCACCTACTTTTGGCACGAGCACGCGTCGGCCCTCCGCGGCGACGGCCTCCAGGGAGCGCTGATCGTCCGCCCGCCGCCGTGGGCCCCGCGAGCGCCGCTCGCGACGCTGCCCGGCGCGGGCTTTGGCTCCGACGACCCGTCGCTCTTCCCGCGCGCCGCCAAAGGGGGGCGGGCCTCGGCGTCGTGGGACGCACCCCCCGAGCGCCTCGTCTTTTTGTCCGACTGGTGGCACCTCAGCCAGGACGCCATGGCCCTGCGCTTCAACCGGCCCTTCGACCCGGCCAAGCAGGACGGCAACGCGACGGGCAGGTGGCACTGGATCGGGCTGCCCAAGTCCGTGCTGATCAACGGCCGAGGGTCGTACGGCGCGTGCGAGGACGTGACGACGAGGGCGCTGGGCCGGCCCATGCGGAGCGGCGCCCTCGCGACGGCCGACGACCTGCTGCTGCCGGACGGCGTGGCCGGGCAGCTCAAGCCCGCGGCGGCGTTTCCCACGTGCAACGCGACGGGCCTGCTCACGCCCGCGGCCGCAGCAGCGGCGGCCGCCGCCAACGCCTCGGCGGCGGCTTCTCCCCCTTCGCCGCCGGGCCTCGGCGCCCCGGCCGTCATCGACGTGCCCCGCGGGCGCACGACCCTGCTGCGCGTCGTCAACGCCGCCAACCTGGTCTACCTGACCTTTTGCGTCCGCGATCACTGGCTGCGCGTCGTCGCGGCCGACGCCGTGCCCGTGGCCCCCCTCGACGCGTTCGAGTGCGTCGACGTCAACGCCGGGCAGCGCCTCGACGTGCTGCTGGTCGCCAACGCGACGACGGCGGCGGCGGCGGCAGGCGGCGGCGTTTTCTGGGTGTCGGCGTCGCCGCAGTACCGCAAGGGCGCGCCGACGGGCTACGCGGTGCTGCGTTACGTGGACGCCGGCGACGGCGACGACGACGCCGACGTCGACGGCGGCGCCGGGCGCCCCCCGCCGCCGCTCCTGGACCGCCTGCCCCCGCAAGAGCAGATGATCCAGCCCCGCGACGCCCCGTCGCGCGCGCGCTCGCTCGACGCCCTGCTGCGCATCCACCCGCTCATGCGCGCCAAGGACGCTCTCCTGTCGGACTGGCCGCCGGCCGCGGCGCTGCGCGACCCGGCCGACCGGCGCCTGTTGGCCCTTGCGGTCCAGGCCGCGCGGGCCGCGGGCAACCAGGCGCCGGCGTGGGACTCGGCCGAGGGGCGGCGGTACGGCCCGCCCAAGCTGGACGACGGCGCGGCGTCGTCGGCCGCGGCGGCGGTCGTCGGGCCGGCCCCCTTCTCCCCGCCGCGGGAGGTCACGCGCCGGTACGTCCTGCGCACGACGCAGCCGCTGATCGAGGCGAACGGGTTTATCCGGTGGGCCGTCAACAACGTGGCCTCGTCGCTGGCCCCCGACTGCCCGCCGCTGCTGCGGCAGCTGTACGAGTCCTCCTCGGCGTACCTCGCCCAGCGCCGCATGAACACGTCACTCACGCGCGCCGAGCTGCTCCAGGAGCTGCCGGGCGGGGGCCCCTACTTTGCCGGCGCCGCCGACCCCCGCCGCTCGACGCTCGGGCCCACCGACTCGCCGGGCGTCGCCGTCTTTGACGGCTCGGGCGACGACGAGGTGCTCGTGCGCCGCGCCACGCCGCGCGCGGGCCTGCACGTCCTCTCCCTCCCCGTCGGCGAGGCGGTCGAGCTCGTGTTCGTCAACGAGCGCGCGGGCGCGCACGGCGGCGAGTACGGCGACCGCGACCCCGCGCGCAACCCCAACGCCGGGCTGGTGGCGAACCGCACGTCGATCGAGCAGCACCCGTGGCACGTGCACGGCTACCACGCGTTTGTGGTGGGCCAGGGCCGGGGCAAGTGGACGCTGGCCGACGTCGCCCGGTACAACCTCGAGGACCCGGCGCTGCGCGACACGTGGAGCCTGCTCGGCCCCGCCCCGGGCGCCAGCGAGGGCGGCTGGACGGCCGTGCGCCTGCGCTCGTCCAACACGGGCGCGTGGCCGGTGCACTGCCACGTGCAGGCGCACCAGATGCTCGGGCAGGCGGTCGTGCTGGTGGTCGGGGACGTGTCCCCGCGAGGCGGGGCGCTCGCCCCCCCCCCGCCGCTGAGCGACGAGGCGCGCGCGACGTGCTCGGCCGCGTGCAACTACCAGTTTGGCGCGTCGCCGCCGAGCGTGGGCGAGGCGATGTTTGGCGCGCGCATGGCGCCCGACTCCAACAAGGGGTTTGTGGTCCCGATGATGCCGACGACGACCTCCGCGCCGCCCTGAAAATCATCTCTCTGTCTCGCGCTCTCTCTCTCCACGATCCACCATATGTTTTACACACGCTCTCTCAAGCGGCCTCGCCGCCGGCCAGCAAAGGCCGCCGCCGCGCCTCCGCCTCGTCGCCCTCCTCCTCGGCCTCCCCGTCCGCCCGGTCGCCGCGCCTCGCCCCGTCCTTTTTGCCCCGCCCGCCACCAGACCCCTCGACCACCACCACCCCGCCCCCGCGCGCCAAGCGAAACAGCACGTAGTGCTGCACCACAAACAGCAGGTCGAACGCGAGCGACACGACCGACAGCGCAAAGCGCACGGGGTTGGCCGACACGACGGAGCGCAGGTCGCGCCACCACGCCGCGCCCAGCAGCTGCTGCGCCAGCGAGCAGAGTCCGCCGGAAAAGTCGAGCAGGATGTTGGTGATCGACCATCCCACCGTGGAGCGGCGGCGGAAGTTGTGCGCGGCCTGCGGGACGTACTTGACGAGGGTCACGGCCATCTTGACGGCCGAGAGGGTGTAGGCGACGTCGAGGAGCGTCCACGGCGGCGGCGGGGCCGCGGAGATCGAGGGGGGCCCCGCCGGGCCGCCGCCCCCCCCGCCCCCGCCGCCGGCCTCGCACGCGCGCCGCGCGCGCTCGGCCACGGCCGCGCCCGCCTCGGACGCGGCGCGCGCGGCCAGGGCGTGCGCGCCCACCGCCCCCACGGCCGCCAGCAGCGCCACCTTGGTCGCGGGCGCCAGCGCGCGCCGCCGCCGCCGCTGCCCCCCGGCGCCGCCGCCGCCGCGGTCGTACCACCAAAACACCTGCAGCGCCGTCAGCGAGGACGCGATCAGGGCGTGGCACGCAAACGCGACGTCGTTGAGCTGCACGGCCGCCCCGATCGGGGAGGCGCCCGTGCGGCGCTCAAACTCGTCGGCGACGCTCCCGCTCCAGTAGAGCAGGGCGCAGAAGAGGGCGTAGCAGGCAAAGCCGAGCACGTTGAGCGCCGCGAAGTCGGCGCTGAGCCCGAGGCAAGAGGCGCGCCGGCGGTTGGCGACGATCTGCGGCCAGAAGCTGACGGACCAGGCGCAGAAGGCGGCCCACCCGAGCGCATTGCTGGCGCGGGCGTAGAGCGGGTCGGGCAGGTGGCGCGCGTCGGCGGGGAGGAGCAGGCCGACGAGGGCGCCCGCGGCGAGCGCGGCGGCGACGAGGAGCGGGGGGCGGAGCGAGGGGGGCAGGCGGGCGCAGGAGCGGGGGGGCGACGGGGCGGCGGCGCCGCCGACTACGGCGGGGCTCGCGGCATCGTCGTCGTCGTTTTCGCCGTCGTCGCGCGGGTGCTCCACGAAGGGCGACACCTCCTCCTCTGGCTCTGCGGCGTCTGCGGCGGCTGCCGTCGCCGTCGGCCTCCGCGGCGCCATGATTGCGGGCGGGGCGGCTCGCGGAAGCGCGCACTCAAAAGTGCCGACGAAGCGGCGAGGGCGCCGATCGCGCGCGCGCGCGGAGTTGGTGACTACTGGTCGGCGTGTAGCGTGTCGACGTCGTGGATGTGTCTTCTCCTTCAAAAGCTGCCTGCACGATCAACACAATTCAACGATCGGCTGGGCGAGCGTGCGAGGGACAAGAGGGAAAAAATCGTCGAACGGCGCGCGCGCTGGCCGCCGCGCGCGCCACTAAAACGCGCGCGCTTCGCTCTTCTACGCCCCTGCCACAAACCAGCTCCCTCCGCTTGCCCGCCTCAACCGGACGACCGCCTGCAAGCTTGGACGCCAGATTGTTGTCCGGGCACGTTCATTACTTTGATCGCACACACGCACGCATCCGCAAAGCTTCGAGCCAGTAAGTTGTCGGACGCGAACCCCTTTTTTTGTGTGACGCGCCTTGCAAAAAATGGCGCGTCCGCGCGCGTCCTCCGGGCCAATCCTCCTGGCCCTAGTGGCGCTGGCGCTCGCCTCATCAGCGGCCGCACTCACCAGCAGTAACGAAGGGCCGCGGCGCCAGCGCCTCTGGGACCGGCGACCAGGGCCGTCGCGCGGCGGCCGTGCCGACAGCGAGGCGACGCCGACAGCGCCGCCGCAGCCGCCGCCGCCGCTGCTCGTCTCGGGCGCCGCCGTGCCCGACCGCGCGTCCGGGCAACTGCGCTTCGAGCCCGACCCGGCGCACCCGGGCGCGCTCGCGCACGGCGCTTTTGTGGACGCCCGCCACACCAAGTCGAATTTCGGCAAGCTGCGCCTCGTCACCGGCTCGGCCGACGACGCCCGGCAGCGGCGCCGCCCCCACCCCCCGCGCCCGCGCCCGCACTCGGCCGACCGCGCCGAGGTCTTTGCGTCGGGCTGGCTCGAGGGGTGGATGACGGCCGAGCGCATCTACGACCACTGGTTCAACATGGACAGCTACTTCCGCGTGCAGCTCAACGCGTCCATGGAGCGCCCCATGGCGTGGCTCCGGCGCAACGATGCGTGGGTGCGCGCGGCGGTCGCGGCCGCCGGGCTGGACGACGACGACGACAACGACAACGACGACGACGAGGAGCGGGGGCAGGGGCAGCAGGAGCGAGGCGACGACAACAGCAAGCAGCCCTCCATCAGCGACAGGCAGTACTGGGCGACGGTGGACCTGGTCGTCGCGCAGGCCGACGGCGTCGCGGCCGGGTACGCGGCGCGCAGCGCGCACGAGGCGGCGCGGGCCGAGGCGGCTCGCGAGGGCGGCCAAGCGCGGCCCGCCGCCGCCGCCGCCGCCGCCGCCGCCGCCGCCGTCCCCCCGCTCTCGCCCGACGACCTGCTCTTCCTCAACGGCAACGGGGACATCTACGAGGTGCTCGACATGTACGACGCGATCGACGCCGGGGAGCTGCCGCCCGAGCAGGAGGAGGGGGACGGCGAGGGCCTGCCGCCGCCCGCCCGCCGCGACGACGCCACGCCCAACAACGACGACGAGCCCCTGGCGCGCCTGGGGCCGTGGGCGCGCCGCAAGTTTGGCTTTCCCCCCGACGACGGCGGCGGCGGCGGCGACGCCCTGCGCATCGCGCGCGACCTCGAGCTGCAAGGGCACTGCAGCGCCCTCGTCAAGGTGGCCGCCGACCTGTCGGACGTCTTTTTCGCGCACAGCACCTGGGACTCGTTCACCGCGATGACGCGCATCTACAAGCACCTCGACTGGTCGTCGCTGCGCGGGCCGTCGGCCCCCTTGGCCGCCCCGCGCGTCTCGCACTCGGGCTACCCCGGGGAGGTCGCGTCGGACGACGACTTTTACCTCGCGTCGTCGGGGCTGCTCGTCACCGAGGCCACCCTCCACGTGTTTGATCCGCGCGCCCTGGCGCCGCTGGTCGAGCAGCGCGGCGAGCGCGTCCTGAGCTGGGTGCGCGTGCGCGCGGCCACGGCGCTCGCGGACTCGGGCGCCGCGTGGGTCGACGTCCTGGCGCGCGCGCAGAGCGGCACCTACAACAACGCCTTCCTCGTCGCGGACCTGAAGCGGTTCGTGCCGAGCCGCGCCGAGCACGGGAGCGGGAACGCGACGACAAACGCCTCCGCCGCCGCCGCCGCCGCCGCCGCCGCCTCCCGCGACGACGACGGCTCGGGCCGTCTCCCGGGCCTCTACCCGGGCTTCCTCTGGCTCGCCGAGCAGCTGCCCGGCGCGCTGCCCGCGCGCGACCTCACCGCGCTCGTCGCCAACGGCTACGCGGCGGCGTACAACGTCCCGCTCGACAAGCGGATCTACGACGCGGCGGGCTACCCGGCCGCGGCCGCCGAGGCCGCGCGCGTCGCCCCGCGCGACCTCTCTTACGCCACCCCCTCGCGCTACCTGTCGTACCAGACGGCGCCGCGCGCCGAGCTGTTCCGGCGCGACCAGGGCCTCGTGCAGAGCGTGCGCGACGCGCAGCGCCTGATGCGGTCCAACGCCTACCGCACCGACCCGCTCTCGGGCGGGTTTCCCGTGGCGGCCGTGTGCGCGCGGGGGGACCTGATCGCGCGCTCGGACCTGGCGGCGCCAAAGGGGTGCTACGACACCAAGGTGACGAGCTGGGGGCTGGCGTGGGACGGGCGCGGGGACGCGGGGGAGGAGCGGCCGTTGGCGGCCGAGGTGGTGGGCGGGCCGACGCTCGGCGGCCGGCTGGCGCGCGAGGCCAACGACGCCGAGGACCCGGCGGACCCGGCGGACGGGCCGCTGCCACCCTTCAAGTGGACCGCAAAGCACCGCGAGTTTGCTCACCGCGGAATGCACGAGGGGGAGTACCGCTTCCGCTTCGAGCGGCAGCAGGCGAACGAGGACCTGCCGCTGCCCGGGGACGGCCGGCGGCGGCGAGCGGCGGCGGCGGCGACTTCCTAGGCGTGTAGAGGACGTTCTAGCTGCAAAACACAAAACGCGCCAAACCACCACTACCACTGAAACGTCTCCCTCTTCTGCCGACTCTCAAGGCGCGATCTCTCTGGCTCGGACGCGACGACGAACACAACGAGCCGGCTCGTGCGCATCGGCGCACACACCCCTCATCGCCTCTCTCTCTCTCTCTCTCTCTCCGAAACGAAATGGCGAGCGACGCGCGCCCGCCGCAAGACCCGGCGGGAGACGACGGCGAGACCATCGAGCAGCTGCTCGCGTGCCAGGCGCCCGGCTGCGACACGGCGCCCGTGCGCGCGCGCGTCGAGGCCTTTCTGCGCCGGCAGGAGCGCGGCGGCGGCGGCGGCGACGAGGACGCCGCCAACGCCCCCGCCGCCAACAACGCCGCCCCCCCTCGCCGCAACCTGGCCCGCCCCGTCGCCATCGTCACCTCGGGCGGCACCACCGTCCCCCTCGAGCGCCGCTGCGTCCGCTTCATCGACAACTTCTCCGCGGGCACGCGCGGCGCCGCCTCGGCCGAGCGCCTCCTGCAGGCGGGCTACGCCGTCGTCTTCCTGACGCGCCGCGGCTCGCTGCAGCCCTTCTCGCTCGAGCTGCCGCCGCACGACTCGCCCGTCGAGCTGCTGCGCGCGGCCGTGCGCGTGCGGCCCCCCGGGGAGGCGGGGACGCGGCAACCCGGCGCGGCAACAGCGACAACCGCGGCCGCGGCCGGCCCCGCCGAGCCGCCGCAGCAGCAGCAGCAGCCGCCGCAGCAGCAGCAGCAGCCGCCGAGCGCCATTCAGCTGGCGGCCGTGGCGGCGGTCGTGGCCGAGGAGCGCGCCGAGGCCGCCGCGCGGGCGCAGGCGGCCGGGCGCGTGCCCGTGCCCGAGGACGACGAGGAGCAGCGGGGAGGCGGCGGCGGCGCGGGGCCGCCGGCGCCCGATCAACAGCAGCAGCAGCAGCAGCAGCAGCAGCAGCAGCTCGAGGTCGACCCGTCGGTCGTGCGCGCGGTGCGGCGCTCGCGCGCGGCCGACGGGCGCATGCTGGTCGTCTTCTACGAGACCATCTTCGAGTACCTGGCGGTGAGAGAGGTGGCAGATCAAGGCAAATGTGGGGGTCGCGCGCGCGCGCGCGTGCGCGCTCGCTCTCCCGTCGCTCTCACGCCGTCTGCGCGCTCGCGCGCCCCCCGCCCCCCCCCCCGAAAAATAAAATTACACCAACACCAACACACACAGTCCCTCTGCGCCGTCGCCCACGCGGTCGAGCCGTATGGCGCCGACGCCCTGTTCTACCTCGCCGCGGCCGTGTCCGACTTTTACGTGCCCTGGGGCCGCCTCGCCGAGCACAAGATCCAGTCGGGGCCGGCCGGCGCCAAGGAGGAGGAGGAGGAGCAGGGGGACGGGGGCGGGACGGGCGGCGGCGCGCCTGCAGCGGCGGCGGCGTTCACGCTGCGCCTCGCGCGCGTGCCCAAGTGCATCGGCGCGCTGCGGCGCGAGTGGTCCCCGCGCGCGGCGGTCGTGTCGTTCAAGCTCGAGACGGACGAGGGGATCCTGATGGACAAGGCCAGGGGCGCGCTGGACCGGTACGGCGTGCACGCGGTCGTGGCCAACCTGCTGCACACGCGCAAGGACCGCGTGTGGGTGGTGAGGCAAGGCGGGGGGGGCGGCGAGGGCGGCGCGGCGGCGGCGGCGGCGGGCAAAGGATCCGCATCCGCCCTGGACGTGGCTGTGATCGACCGGCCGCCCGAGATGGCCTTCATCGAGGACGCGCTCGTGGCCAACGTGGTGGCGCTGCACGACCGGCTGCGCGCCGAGGCCGCGGGGCAGGCGGCGGCGGCATGAAGGGTTCGCCGTCCGCTCGGCGCGCGCGCGCCCTGTTGCCCCCGCCCCCGCCCCCCCCCACCCCCCCCGCCCGCTGCCGACGCCCATCGCGATTCGCTAGAGACTAGTTTTGCTAGCTCTTCTTGCTGCCACTTCTTCTTCAGTTCACGTTTGGGTATTTTTTCACGTGGGTCTTGGCTGTGCAAAATAGGGGGTCAAGGAGAAAGGAGAGGAAAGAAGAAGAAGAAGAAACACAATCTGTGCGGGGGCCCGGCGGCAGGAGGGCCGTCGTTTGCGCGCTCGCTCGCTCGCTCGCTCACCGCTCACCACTGCCGCTCACCACTGCTGCTGCTGGTTTGGCGGCGGCGGCGGCGGATGCGGCGCCGACGGCTGCAGCACGAGGCTGTTGCCGCGCACGAGCGCGCCGCTGGCGCTGCGCAGCGCGCCGAGCGAGCGCGGCGACAGCGGCGTAGCGGCCACCGAGGCGACGCGCACGGGCGGCGCCGCGCCCACGCCCATCGCCGTCGCCACGGCCGCCGAGCCCCCGCCGCTGCTGCTGCTGCTGCCGCCGCCGCCGCCAAGGTCGCCGCCGCCGCCGCCCGCGAGGGCGGTGGTGCTGTGGAGCGCCGCGCCGCGCGGCCCCCCGCCGCCGCCCGCCGTCGTCCCGCCGCCGACCCGCCGCACGTCCAGCACCACCAGGCGCCCGTGCTCGTCCATGGCCCACTTGACCGCGTACGCCGCGCCCGTGACCGAGTCGACGACGCGCTCCTCCCCGAGCGGGACCTCGAGCACGCGCCCGCCGACGCCGCCCGAGGCGGGGTGCGCGGGCACGGGCACGGCGACGGTGCCGCGCCCCTGGCCGCGCGCCGCCTCGATCTCGGCGCGCCGGCTGATCGTGAGGAAGACCTCCTCGAGCGACGTGAGCGACAGCTGCACGTCCGTGACGTTGAGCTCGCGGCCGCGCGCCTCGAGCTCGGACAGGAAGGCGGCGAGGCGGCCGCCGCGGTCGCGCGGGACGAGCCAGTGGAGGTAGCGCCCCGAGGCCGCGGGCGCGTCGCCGCCCGAGCCGCCGGCCGCCTCGTCCGTCAGCGGGTCGACGTCGAGCCGCGCGCGGAACAGCGCGCGCACGGCGGCCGAGCGGTCGACGAGCGACGCGTACGCCGACAGGGGCCCCGCGATGGGGTCGGCGACGAGGGCGGCGGCGTCGGCGGCCGAGTCGGCGGCGCCGCCCGAGGTCGACGAGAGGGACGAGGGGGCGCCGTCGAGGAGGGGGAGGGGCGGGGCCGAGAGCGACGCCGGCGCAAACGCGCTCGCCGTGGCCGCCGCGGCCGACGACGACGAGGGGCCGCCCTCGGCCCCGGCAGCGGCCACCGCGGCGGCGGCAGCGAGCGCGGGCGACAGCGGCCCGCCCCCGACCGCCACGCTCACCTGGTACCCCGCCCCAAACTTCTGCTTGAGGCGCAGCGACGAGCCCACGGCCTGCAGGCGCCCGCGCGCCATGATGCCGATGCGGTCGCCCAGGACGTCGGCCTCCTCCATCGAGTGCGTCGTCAGCACGATCGCGCGCCCGCGCTTGGCCTCCTGGATGATGTCCCACACGTACCGCCGGCTGATCGGGTCCATGCCCGTCGTGGGCTCGTCCAGGTAGACGATCTTGGGGTCGCCCAGGAGCGCGATCGCCACGGACAGGCGCCGCCGCATCCCCCCGCTGTAGGCCGCGCTGCGCGTCGCCGACGCCTTGCCGAGCGCCACCTTGTCGAGCAGCAGCGACGCCTGCGACGCCACGGCCGACGGCCGCACGCCCTTCACGTGGCCGTAGATCTGCAGGTGCTCGCGGCCCGTGAGCTCGCCCCACTGCACGTCGAACTGCGGGCAGACGCCCATGAGCTGGCGCACGCGGTCCATGCCCGTGGCGCCGCACGCGATCGGGTGGCCGTAGACGAGCGCCTCGCCGCCCGAGACGGGCAGGGCGCCCGTGAGGCAGTTGATCGTCGTCGTCTTGCCCGCGCCGTTGGGGCCGAGCAGGCAGAAGAGCTCGCCCTCGCGGATGCCGAACCACGAGCCGCGCACGGCCCAGAACTCGTTCTTGCGGCGCTTGTCGGCCGCGGAGGGAGGGGGGTGGTGGGCGGCGGCGGCGGCGGCGGCGGCGGCGGCGGCGGCGGCGGCCCCGCCGCGGCCCCCGGCGAGCGCGCCGCCGAGGCTGCCGACGACGACGAGGCCGGGGGGCAGGGCGACGGCCGGGCCCTCGGCCGCGTCGATCGCGGCGGCCGCGGCCGACGGGCTGCCGGCCTCGAGCGCGTCGCCGCTGTTGATGCGCTCGAGCGGGCGGCGCAGGCCCGCGCCGCGCAGCAGGCCGTCCAGGGCGCGCAGCACGCCCTTGACGCGCTCGCGCAGGGCCGCGAGGGCGCCCGCGCGCCGCGCGCGCGCCGCGCGCAGCGCGGCCGCGGGCGCCAGGCCCTTGTGCGCGCGCTGGTGGAACACGCGCCGCAGGCCGTACAGCTCGACGGCGTAGCCGCTGCCGCGGGTGGCGGGGAGGCGGGCGGCGCAGTCGTCGTCGTCGTCGTCAAGGCCGATCGCCTCGAGCGGCACGATGACGCCGCCGCCGCTGCCGGTCGTGCGCCCCCCGCCGCCGCCGCCGCCACCGCCGCCTCCGCTGCTGGCGCCGCGGCGCGTGAGCGTCGTCGCCGCGCCCACGCCGCCGCCGCCGCCGCTGCTTCTTCCGGTCGCCAGGACCGCTGCTGATGCGGCTCCTGCTGCTGCTGCTGTTGCCGCTGCTGTTGCTGCTGCTGTTGCTGCGGGAGCCGCCACCGTCACGCGCGCCTGCACGATGCCGATGCTGCCCTGCGGCAGCAGCCCCGGGGCCCCGGGGGCGCCGCCAACGCCGCCGGGCGCCCCGCCTGTGCGCTGCAGGGCCTCAAACGCGGCCGCCAGCTCGGCGTCGTCGCGCGCGGCGCCAAAGCGGCCGGGGCCGGCAAAGGCGGCGCCGTGCTTGTCGGCGTGCTTGCCGCCGCCGCCGCTGCCGCCCTTGCCCGGCGGCAGGGGCGCCCCGCTCCCGCCGCCGCCGCTGCTGCCCCCGCTGCCGCCGTCGCTGCTGCGCGCGCGCGCGCGCGCGGCCGCGAGCGCGGCCGACCCGCGCGCGTACAGGAGCTGCCGCATGCGCGCCTCCTCGAGCGCCACGTCCTCGTCGACGAGCACGTGGTCGGCCAGCGGCGGCGGGCGCGGCGCGCTGGCCGCCGCCGACGTCGCGCTGCCGCCGACCGCGCCCGTGGCCGCGCAGAACACCGCCGAGGCCGCCCGGCGCGCCGCGGCCGCCTGGCGCCGCACCAGGCGCCGCGCCGAGGCGGCCCAGGTCGGCGCGGCGTGGCCGCCGCCGGCCGCCGAGGCGCGCGGCCGGCCACCGACGCTGCCGCCCAGGCCCGCGCCCGACCGCCGCCCGACCACCGCCGCCAGCCCGCCGCCGAGCGACGAGGCGCGCCCCCGCGCCGCCGCCGCCGCCGCCGCCGCGTGATGCCCCTGCGCCGCCGCCGCCGACACGGCCGCCGCCTCCTGCGCCAGCACGCGCGCGAGCGCCGTGCCCGCCGCCGCCGGCCTGGGGCGCCAGTACCCCGGGTCGAGGAAGTACAGGAGGGGCCTGCGCACCCCGAGCTCGTTGGCGACGACGTTGTCCAGGTAGACCGCCAGCAGGCCGTACCCGACCGCCAGCGCCGCGTGGTTCACCATGACCATGCCGATCGACATGACGCAGTCGTCGGAGAAGTAGGCCGCGTCCGGGTCGAGGACGCCCTCGCGGGCCACGGGGGGCTTGTCCTGGCAGTAGGAGAAGCGCTCGGACCAGCGGAGGCCGGGCGACGCCTCGGCCGGGGCCGCCTTTGCCAGGTCGAGCAGCGCCTTGCTGAGGGGGTTCCACGGCATGAGGCTGAACGCCCAGAAGAACAGCCGCCCTTGGGGGTCGTGGAAGAAGTAGGGCGTGTAGGGGAGGCCCGCGGCCACGATGCCCTGCAGGACCCACCCGCACAGGAAGACGATGAAGCCGGCGTACACCGCGGCCTGGGAGCGGTGCACGAAGGCCGCGAGGGTGTAGGCCAGGCCGCTCATGGCCTGCATGAAGACCCAGAAGAGGGCGAGGAGCAGGCCAAAGTCGTTGTTGACAAACATGGGGAAGCGGAGGGCGATGCCGGACACGACCAGGGCGAGCGATGTGGCGAGGGCCATGGCCGCGTCGAAGGCGATCCACGACAGCCAGTAGGCGCTGTCGCGCATGCCCATCGTCCGCAGCGCCTGCCTCAGGCCCGACTCCTTCTCGGCGACGATCGAGCCGAGCTGCGCGACAAAGGCAAACATGCACGACGCGAAGGTGAAGGGCGCGATGATGTACTCGACGAGGGTGACGACCGTGAGGCGCGGGTGGGGGAAGGGCGCGAGGCTGAGGCGCCACGTGAGGCCGCGGCCCGCGGGCGTGGCGTCGCCGCCCAGAAGCTCGCGCGCGCACTCGCGCGCGACGGCGCTCTGCATCGGCAGCTCGAAGAACGTGTTGGGGTTCTGGAAGACGCCGCGGAAGTACTTGCCGCTCGTGTTGGTCATGATGGCGTACTGCAGGGCGGTCGACGGGTCGAAGGGAGCGGTCACGGCGGCGGCGGCGGCGGCGGCGCGCGAAGGCGCCCCTCCGCCCGCCGCGTGATCGGGCGTCGCCAGGAAATGCACCGCCCCGAGCACCGTCTCCCCGCGCCGCTGCGCCCCGACCATGTAGTCGTCGGCGTCGGCGCGCGACGCGAAGCCGCGGTACCGCGAGGACGGCACGGCGCGCGGCGCGTTGCGCTCGGCCACGCGCCGCATCACGGCCGTCGCCGCCGCGCTCGTGTTGGGCGAAAACACGAAGGTCAGGCACGGCCGCCCGGCGGTCGCGGACGAGTAGAGGTCCTCGGAGCAGTCGGGCAGGCCCGGGATGGGCCCTGGCGACACGCCGGGCACGGCGCGCACGCGGTTCTCCGTGCGCGTGTTGGCGTCGATGGCCACGCGCGTCAGCAGGGCCAGCAGCAGGAACAGCAGCGGCGCAAAGACGCGCAGGGACGTCGAGCGGCGGTTGCGCCACGCGACGAGGGCTGGTGCGTGTTTTGTTTGTTTTTTTAGGGGGAAGGGGGGGGGGGGGGCAGCGTGTGTGCGGATGTTGATGATGTGTTGGGGTGTGGCCGCGCCGAGTGCCAAGGGGCCCGCCAGCTCTCGCGCGACGATCCAGAGGAGCGTGGGCGCCCGGAAAAAGAAGCGGCGGCACTCGTCGGCGGCGGGCGTCGACGGCTTCTCGGCGCTCATGCGCGAGGGGCGCGCGCGCGCGCCGATCGGTTGCGGCTCGCATGCGCGCAGCCCTCGCCCGCCGCCGGGCTCGGGCAGCGTCGTGACGGAGGCAGGAGAATCGCGAGGCAAGGGGGACGGACGTGCAAGCAGCTGTCCGCGACCTCTCTGCCCAACCAACTCCTCTGCCCGCTTGGTGGTGCCGCTCTCCCGCGCCGCTCTCTCCCGGCCCGCGACTGCCTCCTGTCTCACCATTCTTCCAAGACAGCGCCAGGAACTGCTGAGCGAGGCGCCCGCCGCTGGACGCGGCGCACGCGTCCGCCGCGCGCCAGAACGCCGACGCCATGTCTTTGCAAGAGAGAGAGAGCAGCAGGCAGCGTCTGTCGGTCTGCTCTCTCTCTCTCTCTCTCTCTAGTCACACGCGCCCCTGCGCCGTCCCCCCAAGGGGGTCTATCCGAATGCGTCCGGATCCCCCGAGGGCAACGTGCAAGGCGTGTTGGGACGCGCGTGTGGGGAAGCGAGGAGGGGGGGAGGCGGGGGGGGGCTAGAGGTGGCGCATTTGGTTTGTTTTCTCTCTCGGCGAGCTGTCTCGTGTTGTGCGCGCGCGCGCGCTTTTATGCCCTCGCTCGCGCGCGATCCGAAAAGGTGGGAAGGGGAGGCGCGCGCGCTACGGGGGTTGCAAAAGGGTTGACAAAGGTCGAGACGTCGATATGGTCGCGCGCGCGGGCCTGTTGGCGACACACCCAAGTAGCGAGCGGCGCCGCCCCGCCCGCCGCCCCGCCGCCCCGCCGGCGAAGGTCGCCGCCTCCCCCGGCCGGCCGGCGCCTCGCTCCCTCCCTCTCGTCCGTCCTCACAGCATGCCCAAGTCCAGGCCGATGGACAGGGCCGTCCAGCGCACGCGCACGGCCCCGGTCCCCTCGGTCGCCGCCGCCCAGAGCGCCGGGTCCCACCCGCGCAGCGGCGTCGCCGGCGGCGCCTGGCCGCCGGGGCCGAGCGGGCGGGGCGCGGCGGCGGCGGCCCCCGGCACCACGACGGTGCGCGGCCGCGCGTCGCGCATCTCGATCGCGGCCGCGAGCGTGTCGTCCAGCAGCGGGTTGGCGACAAAGGCCGGGGCGTCGCGCCAGCGCGCGGGGGGCGGGGCGGCGGCGGCGGCGGCGGCGGCGGCGGCGGCGGGGGCGTCTCGAGAGCGCGACGGGGGCGGCGGCGGCGGCGCAAGGGCGGCGTCGGCGGCGGGGGGCAGAGGCCCGTCGGC
>Ga0315905_10003495_pt1 | contig 16202 bp, 15 predicted proteins | sample LakEriMetagenome_5_FD_203522 | JGI IMG/M metagenome (GOLD analysis project Ga0315905, IMG submission 203522) | Freshwater fungal communities from buoy surface, Lake Erie, Ohio, United States - Buoy 4 MA121 | ecosystem: Environmental > Aquatic > Freshwater > Lake | place: USA: Lake Erie, Ohio... | reverse complement strand
AAAGGAAGAGAAACAACGATCGGATTTTTACATCAGGATCTGCTCGGATTTGATACGGAAGAATCCATTCTGGAAGTTGCGCTTGGCGCGTTTGAACGCGTGCGTCAACTTGAAAAAGAATTGGAAGTAATGGGAGAAAAACTTGCCGAAACTGGGGATGAACAATTGGCACATGAATATGCAGAGCTTCTTCACGAGATGGATGTGTTGGATGGTTATAGTATACATCATCGAACAGAAGAGATTTTACAAGGGCTAGGGTTCACCAATCAGGAACTATCGAAACCATATAAGTTATTCAGTGGTGGATGGCGCATGCGTGTTTTGCTTGCCAAAATGATATTGATGAATCCGGATGTATTATTATTGGACGAACCGACCAACCACTTGGATCTTCCCAGTATCTTATGGCTGGAAAAATATCTAATGCATTATCCGGGCGCAGTAGTTATTGTTTCTCACGATCGGTTTTTTCTGGATCGAATGACAAATAAAATCGTAGAGCTTTATCAACAGCAACTTCATTTTTATACAGGTAATTATAGTTTTTACGAGCAAGAAAAACAGGTTCGGATTGACTTGCAGAAAAAGGCTTTCGATAATCAACAGGATTATATTCGTCAGCAGGAGCGCTTTGTGGAGCGTTTTAAAGCCAAGGCCAGTAAAGCCGCACAGGCTCAAAGTATTGTAAAACGTTTGGATAAACTGGAAAGAATTGAAGATGTGGAAATTGAACGGCCGAATATCCGCATTAATTTCAGTGTGGAACGTCAGCCAGGAAAAGTCATCTGCACACTCAAGAATGTCACAAAATCGTTCAAGGATATTTTGATCGTTGAAAATACTGCTGCAGAGATAGAACGTGGAGATAAAATTGCTTTAATCGGTGCGAATGGAAAAGGAAAGTCGACCATGCTTCGGATCATTGCAGGTACTGAAACATTTGAAGGAGAGCGCGAGTGGGGGCATAACGTAAAAGAATCATTTTACGCGCAGCATCAACTCGAGGCACTGGATTTGAACAATAATTTATTGGAAGAGATGCAAGAGGCCAGAAGTGGAAAAACAGATTTGGAAGTTCGTGCTTTACTTGGCTCTTTTTTATTTGGAGGTGATACGGTTGAGAAGAAAATCAAGGTATTGAGTGGTGGCGAGAAGGCAAGAGTGGCGCTCGCTAAAGTGATAGCGAGCAAAGCTAATTTTTTGATGCTGGATGAACCGACGAATCACCTAGATATTCACTCTGTTGATTTATTGGTAGAGGCTTTAAATAAATATGAAGGAAGTTTGATTTTGGTGAGTCATGATCGTTACTTCATCAGCAGAATTGCAAATAAGATCTGGGAAATTGATGAGCATCAGATTCGCGAATTCAAAGGGACTTATGCAGAATGGGAAGAATGGAAAGAGCGTCGTGCGATTCAACAAAAAAATGAATCTGTCAAACAAGCGGTAACGCCTGTTGTTGAAACACCTAAACCTGAAAAGAAACCGGTTCAATCGTCCAATCCCGATACTAAAAAAGAACTGCAAAAACTGAAGAGTCAGTTCAATCAACTGGAGAATAAATTATCCGAATTGAATAAGGAAAAAGCTGCTTTGGAACTACAGTTGGCAGATCCTTCTATTTTTGGGAACAAGGAAAAATTTATTCAAACAGAAGCTGATTACAAAAAAGTAAATTCAAATCTGGATCAACATACCAAGGAGTATGAGCGTATTTTTGAATTGATTATGAAGATGGAAGGATAAGGTGGTTGCGCTAATGGGTTCCTGCGAACCGCGCCTTTTTTGTATTAATTTCAGGAATAAACGTTTAAAGTTTAAGGTTTAACGGTTAAGGTTTCAGAGAAATCTCTAACCATCAACTTTAAACCCTTAAACCTGCAACAATCCTATTCTTCGAAACAGTTAATGGGTTCCTGCGAACCGCGCCTTTTTTGTATTAATTTCAGGAAAAAACGTTTAAAGTTTAAGGTTTAACGGTTAAGGTTTCAGAGAAATCTCTAACCATCAACTTTAAACCCTTAAACCTGCAACCATCCTTTCTTCGAAACAGTTAATGGGTTCCTGCGAACCGCGCCTTTTTTGTATTAATTTCAGGAATAATCGTTTAAAGTTTAAGGTTTAACGGTTAAGGTTTCAGAGAAATCTCTAACCATCAACTTTAAACCCTTAAACCTGCAACCATCCTATTCTTCGAAACATTATTGGTTTTTCAGTTAATTTTAGGCAGTACAAAACTTAGGAATAATCCACCCAATAATCCAGCCAGCAAAGAAGCAATCAGTACGCTTATTTTACTGACATCAATGAACGTTGATTGATCAAATGCGAGAAGTGCAATAAAAATACTCATGGTGAACCCTATCCCACCAAGCATACCGGCTCCAATGATTGCTTTCCAGTTCAATTCTTCCGGGATGTCTGTCCAATTGAATCGCTGACTTATCCATGCAGCCAATGAAATACCAATCGGTTTTCCAAGTACCAACCCTAGGATAATTCCCCAACCCAATGAACTATTGACAGACCCTATCAATTCCGGTTGAATTTGAATACAAGTGTTCGCTAGTGCAAATAAGGGTAGAATGATCATTGTAACGGGAATATGCAAACGCTTTTGAAGTTTATACGAAATCGATTCAGGACTGCCATCTCCAAACGGAATAGCGAAGGCCAATAGCACACCTGCAATGGAAGCATGTATGCCCGAATGCAAAAGCATGTACCAAAGTGCACATCCTCCTAACAGATATGGCCAGGTTTTGAAAATTCGGGTTCGGTTCATAATTAACAGGATACCAAATATTCCGGTAGCGCCAAGTAGATAGGGCATAGAGATGGTATCCGTATAAAAGATTGAAATCACCATAATTGCCATCAGATCGTCAATAACTGCGAGCGCAGTGAGAAAAACTTTGAGTGCATGTGGAACACGATTGCCAAACAGCGAAAGAATACCAATGGCAAATGCAATGTCTGTAGCCATCGGAATGCCAGCGCCTGCAGCTGTTTGTGTTCCGGCATTCAACATGGCAAATATTCCTGCAGGCAATAAAACGCCACCCAATGCGCAAATAGCAGGAAACAATGCAGAACGGAATGACGATAACTCACCGACATAAACCTCACGCTCCAATTCCAATCCAATCATCAAAAAGAAAACAGCCATCAACCCATCATTGATCCAATGCGTGATGGAATGATCATTGAAATTCATATTCCATATAGATAGGTATGATTCAGACCAAGAACTATTGGCTAAAAGCAATGAAATGATCGTGCAGCATATCAATACAATACCACCTGATTTTTCACTCTTGAAAAAAGACTGAAAAAGTGCGGTTTTTTTTAATGTAATTTTCTCTGGCATCAATGTCTGCGATGTTTGATCATTCCACCTTTCATGTCTTTCACACTGGTCATAAACACGAAAGCATTCGGATCAATTTTTTCAATTTCAAGTTTCAGTTGACTGATTTCCAATCTGGTGATAATGGTATAGAGGATTTTAATATCGTACACCATTTCTCCACTTCTTCCAAAACCACGTTCTCCCTTATATACTGTGATGCCTCTTCCTAATTTGTAGGTAATTGCTTCTCTGATTTTTTCTTCCTTGATAGAGATAATGGTAACCCCGATATATTCCTCAATTCCTTCGATTAAAAAGTCGACCGTTTTAGATGCTGCCATGTATGTCAGCATCGCATATAAAGCTGTTTCAATGGATATCATCCATGCACTCAGAGAGAATACAAAGATGTTGATACCCATGATTACATCTCCTATGGATAAGCCTGATTTTTTACTCACTGCAATGGCTAATACTTCTGTGCCATCAATAACCAATCCGCCACGCATGGCCAAACCTATTCCGGCTCCCAGAAAAAAGCCGCCAAACACAGACACCAATAATTTGTCATTGGTGATTTGAGGATAAGGAATATAGGCGGTACATAACGAAAGCAGCACAATGGCTATGGCAGTTTTAATGGCAAAATTTCTCCCAACTAGTTTGTATGCAATTAACACGAATGGAAGATTGACCAGCAACAATAATAGGGGTAAATTGATTCCTGTAAAGTGATTTAATAAAAGCGATAAGCCGGTAGCCCCTCCATCTAAAAAATGATTGGGGATGAGAAAACCTTTTAGTCCAAATCCTGCTGATATCACGCCACAACACATAAATCCAATATCGGCAATCGTTTCTTTGAATTCAATTTTTCGTTCATACTGTTTACGGGCCTCTAAAAAGCCGATAGATTTTCTTTGATTGGAATTTCGAAAAAATTGAAACATGTTGCAAAATAACCAATCTGAGCTATCTATTGAAAACGTGATCGCTGAAAAGAATCAGTGCTGTTAATTAGCGATGGGTTAATTTTGCATTGCTATCAGCCGGTCATCGCTCCGAGCAATCGGTGAGGAAAGTCCGGACAGTACAGGGCAGCATACCGGTTAATGGCCGGCGTTTTCAGTAATGAAAACAGAGAGAGTGCCACAGAAAATAACTGTCTCGATTCATTTCGGGATGAGGGTGAAAATGTGAGGTAAGAGCTCACGGCGTCGGTTGGTAACAAACGAGGCGGGTAAACCTTATGCACTGTAATGCCACGTAAATCAACGTTTGAGGGCGGCCCGTCCGAATGTTGCTCAGGCAACTGCGTTGAAGGGTAGGCAGCAAGATGTGATCAGTAATGATTACACCAGATAAATGATGACCCTCTTTCGGGAGTACAGAATCCGGCTTATGGCTGATAGCTTTTTTAATACTTTTTTTCTTTGATGATGCTCGCTGCAATTTTATCTACCGGCAAACTCATGCATTCCGGTCCAAATTCATCCCAGTTTACAAAGCGAAAAGTTTCTGCCTGACCGGTTTGTTTATGTTGATTGAGCTGTGCTTCATCAAAATCAAAGGGGATTGTTTTGATCGGGACTTTGATTGCTTCCAGTGCTTCTACCCAATAATAAATGGAAATCAGCTGATGCTTCGGATTGAATCCACTGACTTGATAGTAATCTGTGGTGTATAGATGATCCAGCACTTTTACCGAAAGATTCATTTCTTCTTTGAATTCACGAACTAAACAATCGCGGGTGCCTTCTCCCAATTCTAATCCTCCTCCGCAAAACTTCGTGTACTTGCCATCACGGATTAATTCATCGCTAACCAAGACCGAACGGTCTTCACGCATTAAAACTCCGTATACTCGAATATTAAACAAGATCAACGTTTGTTGTGACGAACGAAATTATAGAGTGCGAAAGCCAGTATCAACAATGAAATAGAAACCGGTAGCCAAAAGGCCATCGGTGAATGTTGAAATGGTAGAGAAACATTCATACCATAAATACTGGCAATCAATACCGGAATACTCAAAAGTATGGTGAGTGTTGAGAGTCGTTTTAGTACCTCATTCTGATTGTTGCTAATGATGGATGCAAATGCATCCAGCGTACTGCTCAAAATGTTTGTATAGGTTTGTGCTGTTTCAAGGGCCTGAGATGTTTCAATGACCAGGTCATCCAAAAAATCTTTTTCATCCTCAGTCAATCCCAGAAAATTGGTACGAGCTAATTTCATCATGAGCAATTCATTGCTTCGCAAAGCAGTTACAAAATAAACCAGACTTTTCTGAATACGCATGAGTTGAAGCAGTTCCTCATTTCGATTGGCATCGTAAAGCTTTTGTTCGAGCGCATTTCTTCTTTGGTTAATCTCTTTCAGATATTCCTGGAAGTTCATGGTGATTTTTTCAAACACCTTTAATGCCATCATGTTCTTTTTATCAGGATGCCTGTTCTGGAAACTGTTCAGAAATTTTTTGATCGCCTCATTCTCGAATGAGTTTACTGTTACAATTTGTCCGGACGTTAAAATGATACAAATTGGAATCGTGATGTAAAAGGCATCACTATCATTGAATGAATTATTTTCTGTAGGTGTTTTGATGACGATCAATTTTACATTGTCGTCGGATTCATATCTGCTTCGCTCATCAATATCCAAAGAGTCCTTCAGAAAATCGATCGGGATTTGCAGGGTGTCACTCAGCTCAGTGAATTCTTCCTGACGAAGTGGAGGTAAAACGTTCACCCAACTACCCTCTGTAGGTCGGTCGATGGCAGTGGTTTTTTGATCGATGATTTTGAAATATTGGACCATGTACTACTTTTGAATCAGGAAGATTGTAAAGTTAACGGATGTTGATTTCTCCTTGAAAAACAAATTCTGCCGGACCGCTCAACCATACCTCTTCAAAACCTCCGTTATCGAGTTGTATGAAATCAACTTTCAATTGGCCGCCTGGTGTATTTATTTTAATTTGATGATGCCCCGGCTCGAACTTTCTAAAACTGAGGGCGGCGGCTGTGACACCGGTTCCGCAGCTCAATGTTTCATCTTCTACACCGCGTTCGTAGGTTCGAACATAAAGTTCATTTTCATGAATCACTTGTACGAAATTTACATTGATGCCCTCGGATTTGAATGCATCGCTGTTACGAATTGCTGCACCTTTTATTTTAACGTTAATATTCGCAACATCATCAACCAGCTTCACATAATGCGGTGATCCGGTGTGAATGATTTGATCCTGTTCGTATAATTTGGGAGGAAGGGAAGCATTCAACTTGATTCGGATTTTTCCGAATGCATCAAGTTCTGCAAGATGTAATCCATCGATCGCAGTAAAGCAATAAGCTGATTTTTTTATACCGAGATCATGTGCAAAGCGAATCATGCATCTGCCGCCATTTCCGCACATGGTACTCTGGTTTCCATCCGAATTAAAATAGGTCATTTGAAAATCTGCTTCTTCGGAATTGCTCAATAACATCAAACCATCTGCACCAATTCCAACATGTCGATCGCAAAGAAGTTGTATGTTTTTTTGATCCAAAGTATTGTAATCTCCGGATCTATTATCCAGCAGCACAAAGTCATTTCCTGTTCCTTGATATTTATAAAAATGTATCATGTTTACTGAGCAGATAAAATGCTTAGAACTTTTTTTATCAGTTGGTCTATGGTTGTTGCCGCATCTTTACTAAACTCTTTACGAACCCGATTCGCAACAATCGCATTGAGTGAAAGACAATGATGACCAAGTAATCTTCCCATCCCATAAATTGCAGAGGTTTCCATTTCAAAATTGGCGATTCTATGTGCGCCAAAATGAAAACTGGTTAAGTGGTCATTCAGGGAAGGTTGCTTGAGTGCTAAACGAAGAATTCTTCCTTGCGGACCATAAAATCCAGGACAAGTGACGGTGATGCCATGATGAAAACCATCCACAAACAATTTGAGCAGTGAAACACTTGCAGCGCTAATATAAGGGGCTGATGCATGCGCATCTAATCCGGTATGACGAATGAACGCCTGAAGAATTTGTTTCTCATCTTCATTATTGGTCAGATGATAAAAATGAAGGAGATTATCAAGGCCAAGTCCATGCGTGCCAGCTACAAAAGCATCTACGGGGATGTCTGCCTGAAGTGAGCCGCTGGTGCCGATGCGAACGATCTGCAACGACTTGAGGGTAGGACGGATGGTTCGGGTTTCCAAGTCGATGTTTGCGAGTGCATCCAGTTCATTGAATACAATATCGATATTGTCTGGTCCGATACCCGTACTGCAAACGCTGATTCTTTTTCGTCCTACATAACCGGTATGGGTGATGAATTCACGATGTTGGTTTTGGAATTCGATGCGGTCAAAGTATTGGCTGACTTTCTTAACGCGATCAGGATCGCCGACTACAATGACTGTATCTGCAATTTCTTCTGGGCGACAATCGAGGTGGTAAATGGCACCACGATCATTGAGGATAAGTTCGGAAGCAGGAATCATATGAATTTAATAAGATGAGTCAATAAAAATTTTCTGTTTCAAAATGTCGATAAAATTACCTTATTTTGCGGACTATTCGAATGAAAGAATAGCAGTATGGTCCTTTGGCCGAGTGGCTAGGCAAAGCTCTGCAAAAGCTTCTACAGCGGTTCGAATCCGCTAGGGACCTCTCCTCAAAAGTCTGTTGGTTTTCCAACAGACTTTTTTTTATTTCGTTTGGTATGCGTTAAATAAAAAAATAGTCAACACCTGGTAACGACGCTTGATTAATTCTTAAAAGTTGTGTCAGCAGATTTTTAATCCGTAAATGTGTAAGTCTGCAGGCATGTCATCCAATAAGGCAACCTCCGGCAGTAACCCCCATCGCTCAAATTTCGCAGTTTCAAATAAACGAATACTAGGCATATTATGACCAAAAATAAATCCCAATAAATTTTTTATGCCGATTTGCTTACTTCTTTCAATAGCTTCCTTGATCAATAATTTTCCGAGTCCTTTGCCCTGAAAATCTTGGTCGATGTATATACTAATCTCTGCTGTAAGTTGATATGCCGGTCTTCCATAAAAGTCTTGTAAACTGATCCAGCCAATGATTTCATTCATTTCATTTTCAACAACCCAAAGGGGTCGGAATTCCTGATCATGTGCATGAAACCAAGGAAGTCGTTGTTCTACACTTACCGCTTCGAGATCTGCGGTAACCATTCTTCCGGGAATGGTTTGATTATATATGGCAACAATTTTTGGCAAGTCGCCTATTTGTGCATTCCGAAATGTGAAGGGGATTGACATGGTATGAAAATAATAATTTCAGGGGATACATATTTTATACAGCGATAAAAAAACCGCTTCCAAATTGGAAACGGTTTTTTTATTAAAATAAATAGAGGATTATGCAACGGCTTTATTGACAAGTCCAGCCGCTTCACTCAATAAAATCGCACTTTGTACTTTCAATCCACTTTCATCGATCAATTTCTTGGCAACATCTGCATTTGTTCCTTGCAAGCGAACAATGATAGGGATATCGATATTTCCGATGCTCTTATAGGCATCGATGACGCCTTGAGCCACACGATCACAGCGAACGATGCCGCCGAAAATATTGATAAGGATTGCTTTTACTTTCGGGTCTTTCAAGATGATGCGGAATCCCGCTTCCACAGTTTGAGCATTGGCAGTACCACCAACGTCGAGGAAGTTTGCGGGTTCTCCACCACTTAATTTGATCATGTCCATGGTTGCCATAGCCAATCCTGCACCATTTACCATGCAACCTACATTTCCATCGAGTTTCACAAAATTCAGATTGTATTTCCCAGCTTCTACTTCTGTGGGATCTTCTTCACTGAAATCACGCATGGCAGCTACGTCAGCATGACGCATCAACGCATTGTCATCAATATTCATTTTGCAATCCACCGCAATGATTTTGTCATCACTGGTTTTGAAAAGTGGATTGATTTCTAACATACCACAATCCAATTCCACATAGGCATTGTATAAGTTGGTCACAAACTTTACGCAGTTCTTGAATGCATCACCACTTAATCCCAGATTGAAAGCGATTTTACGTGCCTGAAAACCTTGTAATCTGCCACCCGGATGCACAAACTCTTTGAATATTTTCTCTGGAGTATCATGGGCAACATCTTCAATATTCATACCACCTTCTGTGCTGTACATCACCACATTCATGCAACTACTGCGATCCATGAGTATAGCCAGGTAAAATTCTTTAACCGGATTAGGACCTTCATAATAAACATCCTGTGCAACCAATACCTTACTCACCAATTTGCCTTCTGGTCCGGTTTGTAGGGTAACCAATGTTCCACCCAGAATATTTTCAGAAATCTTTACCACATCTTCCATGCTTTTACCCACGGCTACACCGCGTTGATCTTTACCTTGGATTGTTCCTTTTCCGCGGCCACCTGCGTGGATTTGTGCCTTAACAACCGCGAACTTGCTTCCAAATTCGGAATGTATTTGACGGTAAGCGGCTTCTGCCTCACCTGGTGTGCTGCAAGCGATGCCTTCTTGTACAGGAACGTTGAATTTCTTTAATAATTCCTTGGCTTGATATTCGTGTAAATTCATGGATCTAAAATTTTCGCGAAGATAAGTAATCTTCCTGAGTCAAAATCTCAACCTCTTAATCCGTAACATTTTACGAAATTTGACCTTATGCGCATTTATTTAATTGGTTTTATGGGAGTTGGAAAAAGCCATTGGGGGAGCATTTGGGTTCAACATCTTCAACTCAATTGGATCGACTTAGATCAGCTGATTATCCAAAAAACAAGCTTGTCTATCGAAGAAATTTTTAAGAAAGAAGGGGAGGAAGGGTTCAGAAAAATAGAGGCAACCTGTTTGCGGGAAACGATGGTGATGGAAAATATCTTGATTTCTGTAGGTGGGGGTACACCCTGTTTTGAGGAAAATATGGATTGGATGAATGCTCAAGGAATAACCATTTGGTTAGATGCTTCTTCTAAATATCTGGCTAATCGAATAACCTCCGATTCAAAAAAAAATCGTCCACTTCTAGCGAATTTGAAGGACACAGCATTGGAAAATGAGATTGAAAGAATGATGACCAACAGAATTCCTTTTTATCAAAAAGCACAATATCGATTGAACGCTGAACAATTATCGGAGCATTCACTTTATAAATGTCTGCAGCAAAATATACCCAATCATGAATAAATCACTTTTCCGAATAGGATGCTGGTTGGCAGCAATTTCCGTTATTGCCGGAGCTTTTGGCGCACATTGGCTAAAAACCCGCATCGATACTACTTCACTTGCCACCTTTGAAACGGCTGCCCGTTATCAAATGTATCATTCAGTTGCTTTGATGGTTCTTTCGGTTTGTTTTGACCGATTTAATCCAAAGCGAATTATTTGGGTGAGCCGATTGTTCTTATGCGGATTTATTCTTTTTTGTGGCTCACTTTATTTACTCAGTCTTTCGTCTCCTCATCTCCGTTGGGTGGGAGCCATAACCCCATTGGGGGGAATGAGTTTCATTTGTGCGTGGTTGTTATGGAGTATGTCTTTAAAATCAGATATTGAAAACAGGCAATGAATTGATTTCAAGATTAAAGTATCTTTATTTGATGTAGTACCAACTATATAAAACCCCTTCAAACGCTTTATATTTGTAACAATGCCCCGTAAAGAAAAAAAGAAAACTACTGCTGAAACAGAAATAGCGCAAGAGTCTATTCAAAAAGTTACATTTCGTCAACTATTGCAAGACGAACGAACTCATAAAATTTTAGGTAGCATCTCACTCTTGCTGGCTGCCCTTTTATTTGTTGCTTTTACCTCTTATTTAGTTACCTGGGATGAAGATCAAGACAAATTAATGATCGAAGGATCGAAGATGTTTTGGGGCTCCGACACTCAAGTATCAAACATGATGGGAACTTTAGGTGCTTTTCTCGCACATTTTTTTGTTTATCAAGGTTTTGGCGTTGCGTCCTATATGTTTTGCAGTTTATTTTTTGTGCTTGGAATCAATGCCTTGTTGGGTAAAAGTATTTTTTCTGTCTGGAGAAACATACGTTATCTGCTGGTAGGTTTGCCTTTGTTGAGTGTAACTGCTTCTGTGGTTATGGTAAACAATGCATTCCCATGGGGGGGAGCCGTAGGTGATTTATGTCGTCATTATTTAAACAATACGATTGGTTCATTCGGCACCATCAGTTTGATTTTTATTTCATTTTGGGCTTACATGATTTGGCGGTTTAACCCTACTTTTTCAAAGTGGTTTGCGCGGAAAAAAGCAGCCGTAGAAAATGCTTCAGTTTCAGCTGAAACAGCATCGAAAGAAAAAAAGCCCAAGGTTATTCCGGATAATCAATTTGAAGAAGAAGCACAATTGTTCATCGAAGAAATTAAAAAACAAGAAGAAGAAGTTGAGCCAGTTGACGAAGAACCAGAGGAGGAGCCGGAGGAGGAAATATCTGAAATGGAAGCGCCAGCGCCCAGTGACCTCACTTTGGAAATAAAGCCAGCAGCTACAACAGAAGAAGTGCCTCAGCAAAAAGCAGCTGATTTGAAGGTCAAACCTTACGATCCTATTCTTGATTTACGAGATTATAAATTTCCAACCCTTGAGTTGCTCGAAAATCATGGCAGCGAAAAAATTGTTCAGGATCCGGCTGAATTAGAGAACAACAAAAATCAAATCATCAATACGCTGAAGAACTATGATATCAGCATTCAAAAAATAACAGCCACTATTGGACCAACCGTAACACTTTACGAGATCATTCCTTCTGCCGGTGTACGAATTTCAAAAATTAAAAATCTGGAAGATGATATCGCATTGAGTTTGGCTGCATTGGGCATCCGTATCATCGCGCCCATCCCCGGGAAAGGAACCATTGGTATTGAGGTACCCAATGCAAAGAAGACGATTGTAAGTATGCGTACATTGTTGTCTGCAGATAAGTTTACACAAAACAAATTCGCATTGCCGATAGCCATTGGTAAAAAGATTGACAATGAAAACTTTATTGTTGATCTGGCCAGCATGCCACACTTATTGATGGCAGGTGCCACCGGTCAAGGTAAATCGGTTGGTTTAAATGCGATATTGGTTTCGTTGCTCTACAGCAAGCACCCTTCTCAATTAAAATTTGTTTTGGTTGATCCGAAAAAAGTAGAGTTAAGCATTTACAAAACCATAGAAAAACATTTTCTGGCCAAACTTCCGGGCGAAGAAGATGCCATTATCACAGATACCAAGAAAGTAGTTCATACCCTCAATGCCCTTTGCATTGAGATGGATAATCGATATGATTTGCTTAAGGAAGCAGGATGCAGAAATATTCGGGAGTACAATGAGAAATTTGCAGAACGTAAACTCAATCCGGAAAAAGGACATCAGTATTTACCATTCATTGTTTTGGTAGTGGATGAATTTGCGGATCTGATTATGACTGCAGGTAAAGAAGTGGAGATGCCCATTGCCCGTTTGGCACAGTTGGCTCGTGCGGTAGGCATTCACTTAATCATAGCAACCCAACGTCCTTCAGTGAATATCATCACAGGTACCATCAAAGCAAATTTCCCTGCACGAATAGCATTCAAAGTGAGTAGTAAAGTAGATAGTCGCACTATTCTGGATGCAGGCGGTGCCGAACAATTGATTGGTAAAGGAGATATGCTGATCAATTATAATGGGGAAATTGTTCGTTTGCAATGTGCGTTTGTGGACACACCTGAAGTGGATCGAATTGTAGATTTTATTGGTGATCAACGCGGTTACCCCATGGCTTTCATGTTGCCTGAATACATTGACGAAAAAGATGCGGACGGGAAAGATTTTGATTTGAATGACAAAGATCCATTGTTTGAAGACGCTGCACGATTGATTGTGGCAAGTCAGAGTGGAAGCACATCGCTCCTGCAAAGAAAAATGAAACTGGGTTATAATAGAGCCGGACGATTGATGGATCAGTTGGAGGCAGCCGGCATCGTTGGGGCTAGTCAGGGTAGTAAAGTAAGAGACGTGCTGATCCGCACAGAAGCGGAGCTTCAACAATTATTGGATCGGTTGTAATTTATAGCTCAAAATATTTTCAGTGACTACGTACTTGTTGATTGGCTTGGGAAATATCGGTGACGAGTATGCGAATACCCGACACAACATCGGTTTTGATGTGGTCTTTCATTTTGCCAATCAGCATGGTGGAAGTTTTCGATCAGATCGCTTGGCATTTGTATCAGAAGTTAATTGGAAGGGTAAAAGATTTGTATGTGTTTGTCCAACCACCTACATGAATTTGAGTGGCAAAGCTTTCAAATATTGGATGGATAAAGAAAAAATTTCATTAGAAAACACATTGACCATTGTCGACGACCTTTCACTTCCGCTGGAGGTGATGCGTCTACGTAAATCGGGCACCCATGCCGGGCACAATGGACTTCGCAATATTCAAGAGGTGATTGGAACGGATGTTTATCCCAAGCTGCGTTTTGGGATTGGGAATCAATTTCCGAAAGGACGACAGGTTGATTTTGTACTAGGGAAATGGAAGCCGGAAGAACAGCCTTTGGTTCGACTCAAAATTGAAAAATCGATTGGTATAATTGAGCAGTGGGTTACCATGGGAATTGAACGGGCAATGAGCAATAACAATCAGCTCAAATATGAGCTCCCCAAATAAATTAACGGGCAAATTGTTTTCGGAATCTCTCTTTTATCTATTTTCGTTGCCCGTAAAAATCTAAACCCAGGAAAAACGAACACATGAAAATTATCTGCATCGGCAGAAATTATGCGGAGCATGCCAAGGAATTGGGTAATGATATACCTGAGGAGCCGGTCATATTTATGAAGCCTAAAAGTGCTTTGCTTCAATCACATACCCCTTTTTATTATCCAGAATTCACAAATGAACTACACTACGAGTGCGAGTTGGTACTTCGTATAAGTAAAAATGGTAAATACATCCAAGAAAGGCATGCATCACAATATTATAATGGCATCACAGTAGGTATCGATTTTACCGCACGAGATATTCAGGATGAATGCAAGAAAAAGGGACTTCCCTGGGAGAAGGCAAAAGCCTTTGATCACTCTGCAGCCGTAGGCAAAATGATTGATCTTACACCAGAATTTAATCGTAAAAACATCGAGTTCTCCTTAAATAAAAATGGAGAAACCGTACAAAAAGGAAATGCTGCAAACATGATTTTCTCATTTGATAAAATCATATCCAATATTTCCAATTATTTTTCGCTTAATATCGGAGATCTCATATTTACCGGCACTCCGGCAGGCGTGGGTGAATGTGTGGTGGGGGATGAGCTGGAAGCTTTTCTGGGAGCAGATTCATTATTGAAAATGGAAGTGAAATAATCAACCTTCCGAATAGAAATCCTGCAGTGCACCTGCTATATTTTCACGCCATCCTTCAGCGATATTTTCATAAGCATCTTCGGGGATATTTGAGTGTCTCACTTCCATGGAAGTTTTCTGCTTGTCAGCATGTAAGCGGATAGTTACAACAGAAGGTGCATCTTGCTCACCGAAATACCATTCTTGCACGATTTCTTTTTCAGGGATGAAGGAAATATTCTTGCCAGATATGTCTCCATCAAAAATAGAAAACTCAGTTTCTGCAGTAGGCTCCATCACTGCATCTGCACCAGACCACAGCTTGATGGTAGGAGCATGGGTGAGGGCTTGAAACAAAATCGCCGGTTCAACGGGGATAATAAAATATTGTTTAAAATCGCGATAGGGGGTATTGCTTTCCATGTTTGACGTATATTGGCAATATTAACTTTCTTTACCCATAAAAGATTGAAAAATGAAAAAAACAGCCTTGTACTTTTTGATTTCATTCCTGTGCTTGAATGTTCTTCACGCTCAGTATAAGTCATTTTTTATCGGTCCAAAAGGTGACACACTCAACGCCGTTACAAATGCAGGATTGAAGGTGGGGAAATGGGTGATAGAGGTGCCAGCCTTGAGGGGTGAGCCCGCCTACACGGAGGAAGGGTATTATAACAAAAAAGGAGAAAAAGATGGATTTTGGAGGAGATACACAGATATGGGCGATTTGCTTGCTGTAGAAAAGTATAAGTGTGGAGGCAAAGATGGCTTGCAGCAGTATTTTTCATTTTTGGGTGGATTGGAGCATGAGGAAGAGTGGCGTGGTTATAATCCGGATGCACCTTATGACACGATTCCGGTTTACGGAACCGGAAGTGATGAGATTTTGGAATATAAGTTGGTGAAGGCGGAGCCTTATAGTGTAAAGCATGGCGAATGGCGTTACTATGACCCGGGCACAGGTAAATTGTTGAGAAAAGAAACCTGGAACATCAATAATTTGGTCACACCGAATGCTCCTAGGGTACAGGCCCCTAAACCTTATGTTCGACCCGAGAAAGTTGATAAAACACCGGAAATGCTGGAATGGGAGCGGAAAAACAAAGGGAAAAAAGTGATGGATGGACGCACGAGTTTTTAAGGTGAATTTTTGATAGATGCGCTGGAGATAAGCCTCGATCTAAATCAGGTTTTGAATATTTCGATTTGATTGGAGGCAGTTTTTTTATGCGATTTGCATTTGATAAAAATAAGTGTAATGAAGTTGCATCGAATCTATAACTTGCGATTAGTCGTCTCGTTTCGCTTCAATTTCAAAATGGTGCAGATGTGATGCCAATATTTAATGTAGATCTATATATTACGAAGAGTATACAATAGGTGATATGAGCATTGAGAGATTTTTGAGTTTAAGTTATTTATGTATTGACCTAACTGTGTGATGAAAGTTTTCAGAATATAAAGCAAAAAACCGGT
>Ga0315905_10003494_pt1 | contig 16205 bp, 12 predicted proteins | sample LakEriMetagenome_5_FD_203522 | JGI IMG/M metagenome (GOLD analysis project Ga0315905, IMG submission 203522) | Freshwater fungal communities from buoy surface, Lake Erie, Ohio, United States - Buoy 4 MA121 | ecosystem: Environmental > Aquatic > Freshwater > Lake | place: USA: Lake Erie, Ohio... | reverse complement strand
TTGCGCAAGATTTGTGGCGTATTCCTGTGTCGTCCCACTCCAGCCAGCAGACTGGGCGTCCGAGTCACAAACGATCAAAGTATTAGCCGCGATGACTACAGGATCAGAGCTGAGCACTGAGTCTACTGGCTGGCCAAGCGCATCGGGGAGGCACTCGGCGTAAACTTCGAAATTTCCGTAACAGCAATCGGTACTAATCCCTGTATCTGCCGATACATTAGCGATACTTGCTGCGATCCCTACTACATCTTGGGGATCGATTGAGCAAAATACCCCTCCTGCGATCCCGCGAGTCGCAGTGATAGGCCAGGTGTTATTAACCTGTCCAGGAGGTACCGGGATTGTCCCGTCCCAAGAATCCCCAGGACACTTTGGGGGTCTTTCTGGATTACAATAGCTACAAATCAATTGTGCGTTGGCCAAGTCTTGCGCCTGTTCATCCGCGTCAAGTTGCGATATATAAGAGACAACCGTACCAGCGGCAACGCAAACAGGACCAGGGGCTTCGGCCACCACTAAGATTGTGGAGCTTGGATTATCCGGGTCTACCACGGGGGCAGGTAGGCACTCCTTACACTTGATTATATTGGTCCAATAACAATCTAGTAAACTTTCAGCGAGGGTTACTGCTTGGGCGTTAGCAGCTGCAGTGCTGACGTCTGACTGCAGGAATCCTCTAGGAACAAAGACAGGATTTCCGCGTTGGCCTGTCACCACGTTAGCAGGCCCAGCTTTCGTACCTGCTACAGGGCATGACAGTAGATAGTCGTCATTAATGTAGAAGCAAACCAGCTGACTTTGCGCTAAAATTGTTGCGACATCGGTGGCGTCTGCTCGACTGGTGTCTGAGAATATAGTGTTCGCCGCAATAGTAACTTGCCCCACACGTATACGACCATCGAAAGAAATAGCAGACGTATCATTAGGCACCGCTTCTGTAAAGCCTAAGTCCAGACAGCTCAATGATACCAAATTGTTTCCGTACAAACATTGGAGATTTGAAATAGCCACATCCCGGGCAACTCCGTCGGCGGCCGCTTGACTATCGAAGGATGTAAATGTATCCGCTGCGACGATACTTGGGTTCAATACATTTTCTTCCTGACCCGCTGGGGCGGATCCGGTTACGAATGCCCCAACGGCAAAGCCAGCATCCTCACAAGTAACAGATTGTAGCGCATTACGGAAAAAGCAAACTAACTGGGATTCCGCGGCGCTCTGAGCGGTGGCGTTGAGCGTATCTTTGAGCGCATTAACTTGCACAGATATGAACGTGGCCTGCGCTTTTTTCAGTAGCGTTATTGTCTCTATGGTGCTGACTGTGGTATCCGGGTCTGCTAGCGTCGCTCTTTCTGCCCCGCTCAGCCCTGCAAGGAAAGATAACTGATTTACGTTAATGTCCGGAATAGTCTGGAAATTAAACGCTTCACTAAACGTTTCAGCGGCGATTGTTACGGGATCGCCGTAGGGTCCAGGTTTAGTCGGCAGCAGTGGACAACTTGCGGTTCGTGCGTCGTTGCTAATTTCTAGAGGATCCGGTACGAGCGCCAAAGGTAGCGCTGGATCTGGACACGGTACTGGCGTAGCGAACTGGTCATCCTCCAGGGGTTCGGGCGGTACATCGCAATCTGGAGTTGCACGCACAGGCAATGGTTTTGCCTCCGGTAACCCCACATCATCCACACAAGAAGGATCCTTGCGGCGATTAAGTCTTTGCTCGTCACGTTCCATACTCTTTATTCTTTAAACGGGAGTTCAAATCCTTCGGCCTCTACATAGCTGAAGAGTAGCTCGGTGCTGGCTTGTAGGTTCCTTGGTATGGAACTTAACGTATGTGTGACTTCCGTCAAAAAACCTTTGAACAGCGCTCCGTTGGGGGACACGACAGTGTATCGCTTTCCAGGTGTAACTTGCACATTTAGCTCCGTAACAATTTTTGCGTTGGAACTCGCCAGAGCAAAATCGACGTAATGTTGCTTGGCCCAGCGTTCCAGTACTTTTGCAACCTCGGGGAAGGTGACCTCGTAAAGTTTCTTGTCTTCCTCTATTTTTTCGTTCTCGTAAACGTTAAGATCAAGCGTGTCTCCCACTGATCCCGAAGATTGTTTCGGTACGATAATTTCGGCAGGAAGCCAGCTAGGAGTACCGATTTCAATGACCTGTCCTGTAGATTGTGCCTGCTTGGGCCATCGTTGTACGATGTGCCCGTACTTAGTGTCCCGGTGAGTTTGGGGCTTTGGACCCCGCGAAACAACATAAGCCAAAGGTAATATATTTTTTGGTCCCGCCGTCATCGATATCGAGCGAATATTAACAGGTAACAATTCCGGCTGTGCTGTCGTCGCGTCTGATACAGAAATGAATTTCCCCATGTTTCCCGCCTCTAAAGACGGAACATATATCATGGAAAACAAAGAGCGGAACTGATTCATCGACTGGAAGAAATCGTTAGGACTACTATTGGTGTAGATGCCCGCCACGTGGTCCTGCAAATTTGTTCTAACTGCTGGATATTTTAATAACGGCGGTATCTCCGGCCATTTCACGGTAGAAGCTCCGCAAATCTTTCTCCAAATTTGTATAGGTTTTTGGTTGTTGGTGTTGATCTGCTCCACAATAGCTTTAGATTCTTCGTCGGGTAACGCTGGATCTTTTTCTTTCATAAGGAGGTCTAAGACCCCGATAAGTCCTTCACCTATATTACTCTTCAAGGGTGTGTCCCCCGAACGAAATGCACCTTTTTTGTTGGTGTAAATACTTGTTCTAAGATTGTTCACGGCAGCAACCTCATGCATAATGTTCGTAGAAAATCCTACGTTCTGAATTGCCAAGGTATAAGAAGGGGAGGATATATAGCCAGAAAAGGAAACACTGTTGATACCATCGTTTACGGTGATTCTGCTATCTGGAGATTGCGCCGAGAACATGGCGTTCTGCTGCTTAGCTATTCGCGCAGCTACATCCTTATCGGCCATTTTAATCACACCCCCTGGAGGTATCTTCGCGTCGTGGAATCCCACACTTACAGAAGGAAAGTTGTTAACAGCATGCACAATCTGTATAGTATCTACCTTCACAGCTTCCCCTTGTAGGGAAGCGGTGGCGCTTGGTTGCAAAACAAGTAATCCGTCAGGCATTGGAGGTAGGTGCTGCTAGCGCTGTGTAAAGCAGAGCGCATTTTTCTATATCTGATTGCGCCGAGAAAAAGTGGGACATGTATCCCCTACCGGTCATAAGTCGCCGCGCGTCGTCTCTGTGTACGACGTACTCTACAATTTTACTATAGGGAAACCCTACAGGAGTATGGTAAAGGTGCATTAATGTAGAAGCGTTCCACTCTCCGTCTAATTGTATGGCGCCTTGTATGCCCAATTCTTCGGGCCACTCGACATACAAAATATTATTACTTAACCGCGCGCTAGCGTAATACGTATGGGATGCTAATTGAATTTTTAAAGTCTGAGAGTCTACACGAGACAATAGCCATTCCATATCCACCGGGAACTCGTTGGGTACGCGCTGCACACTGAAAACGTGTGCGTTCGTGTTGACGAATTTACCAGGGTAAAACGTGTCGCTATCTTTACGCCAACGTGAGAGATTGAAGGTTCGCTGTGTCTCTCCAAACTCAGCTAATATTTCTGGGAAGGCGTAAATAGAATTTAACGCTCCCAATACATAGTAGTCCGTCGTAGTGTCGCGCAATTGTAAAAATGTGCGGAGAGATTGTTCGTCCTCCGTCTCTGCGCGCGGCGAGAAACTAACAGCAGACGCAAGCGAGGGATGATGAAAGTTTCCAGCGCGATTGGTCACTAAATGTAAAACAGCATTAGTCATGGCGCCTTGGCGATTATACAATTTATAACAAACGGCTGAATGTGATACTCGGCATCAGCTTCTGCAATATTGAGCCCGGTTACATATACTTTGTAAGATCCTCCTCCGCCCATGGATACTTGGATGGGGTTTTTTTTGCGCGTCACCCGATTAGCAGAAAACCATTTTATGACTTTACCCAGGGCGTCGCCGTTACCGCCTACACTTCCTAGCAACGCCGTGCCGATAATATTAAATGCCCCAAAATCTTCTCCAAATGTGTATAGCAGTTTGAAGTTATCCAATGTTACAACTGGGAGCACCAAATCTTGCTCTGAGGTTTGAACGCCGACCAGCAATACTGGGCTACTACCGTAGCTGCTGATCGGGGGTGAAACCTTAATAATAGACGAACCCCCTCCACCAGCACTTCCAGAGGGGGTAAATTGATACACACACCCGCGTGTAAATTTTATGGTAGCCATCGTAGTTACTCTTGATAAACACTAAGTTCAGACACGGGCTCGCCACCCGAATCAACCAAGGACATAACACCAAGATACTTCTTTCCTTCTCCGGGACCAGCGCCAAGTTGTTCTTTCATCGCGTTGATCTTTTGCATCTCCTTGTCAATACCGGCTCGCCCCTTGTCGGTCCACGCGCCTTCTCTCTGTTCTTTTAGCTCGGCCTGGCGCTTATTTAGCTCTTCCAAGATGACGCCGCGCCCACCCATCCGCTCGCTACCATAGGCAAGCATCGCCTGCATTTTTTCCTCATCTCCACCCAAGGCCGCGTCTAGAACATCCTGCCCGCTACTACTTAGCCCGGACGCGTCCTTGGACATCATCACCTTGTGAAGCTCGGCTACCGCATTAGGATCACCAGAAGCGATTTTATCCCGCATCTCTTTGGAGAAATCGTTGGCCCCAAGCGCGCCTAGGAACTGCTCGGACGCCAACGATTCCATTTGGGATTTCGTAGCTTCGTATTGATCCTTGTTGCCTACGAACAGTGTACCTTCGGTATCGGTCAGATTACCCAGCAGGCTGGTGTCCTGCATGATCAGTTTGTGAAATTCGTTCGCGCCTTCCTTTGTTTTTAATTTCTCAGCCAATTCAGCCTCACTGCTGACACCAAGTTTATCCATCAACTCCGTACGTTTCTTCGCGTCTCCCCCAGTCATGTTCTTCAGCATCTCGTCAGCTTTCGAGCGACTGACGTCGAAGCCCCCAGCGGCGTTACGCGACAAAAGTGTGCCCATCCTACCCTCGCCACTTTTAAACTTATCGTGCATGTAGGCCATTACATTTTCTTCTGTAACGCCCTCCCCTGTTCCGGTAACTCCGGCGAGGAAGCTTTCAAACATACCCGCCTTGCCGAGCCTGTGACGCCCCAGAGAGGTATTGATTGCCTGTGTTTGGTAAGAACGCTCGTCGGCATCCCGCATTGCTTGGTCGCTGAAAAAATTAGCGTTCTTGGGGTTGCTCATGAAATCCCCTTGAAATTCTCGAAATGCGTCGGCAAATTTTCCTGTAGAATCCAGGTCCGTAACTTGTTTCGCAAGCTGTGAGGCCGCGCCTTCATCCATTCCGGCCGCAATCATCAACTGTTTCCGTTTTGCAGGATCTTTTTCCTTGATGATGTCGTCCAACGTCGCCTGATTAAATCCGCCGATCAGATCGCTAAATGTCGAAGTCACATTTTCTCTCCCGAATTTCTCAAACTCTTTGTTCCTCTCGAAAAGCCTGGTAGTGTCGACGGAGTCTGCGACCTGATATTCTAGAGCTGCTTTACGGTCAAATTGCTGCGTAAACTTACCCAGCTTGTCCAACGAAGAGCCAGACATGCGTTCCGTCATCCGAGTCAAATCTCCCCCAAAAGCGGAACGTAAAGTACCAGAAGGCCCGAACCCGGACTTTTCCATAATTGAGCTGATCTTGGTACGTACAGCCTGACGCTCTTCTTCGGTACCAGCCCCTTGCAATTCAGTGACAGCCGACCGAAGCGCTTGCTTGTCTGCCGCGCTTGTACCCACCTGGTCCGCGGCATACAGCGCTTCAACTGCTGCATATTCTTGCTCCATGATAGCAAGAGAACTCGAACCTGCTACAGATGCGCGATACTCGTCGCTGAACTGCCGCTGCACGACACCATTCTGCCCCAGAATGTTTACCCCCTCCATACCGCTCTGACGCGCGGCGATCATCGTTTCGGTACCAACTGCACCCAACGCCGCCGAGGTTCTACGATACATCTCAGGCGACATCCCGTAAGTACTGGACAATTGCCCTGCGATGCCTTGGTTTAATTGCGCGTTAGCTTGCAGGACAGCTTCCGGATTAAGACCGTAAGCTTGCGCCATGTTAGAGACTCTGTTGATCCGGGCACGGGTAGCTTGGGGCCCTCCCATTTCTTCGATCCCCATACCTGTGACTGTCTCCGCTATTTGGAGAAGCTCTTCGACTGCCTTGCCTGGGTAAATATTTTTGAGATCCCCAAGTAGCTCGCCGGTATCCTGTACGAATTTTTTTACACGCTTGGACTCTTCGTTAAGCCGCAAACGCATTTGACCAGGCTCGGCATTTTTCAAGGCTTCGGTCATTCCCAAATCCCCTTCAGCCACTGCTTTTTCTAAATCCGCCTGAATGGTTTCAGGAGTGTAAGCCTCCATGTCGTACATGCGGCTACCCGCAAACATGCCACGGGCGGCTCCGGAGTTCATAATTTGACCTACATCCGACATGTTCAGTCCTCGGGCCTCGAACGTCTTTTGTCCGCCCTTATAAAAATCGGAAGTCATTTGCCCCATCAGCCCCAGCGATAACTGATCAGTCAAAAATCCTGATCCGAAAAATTGCTGCGCGCCCGCAACTCCGGGCATACCCACCCCCATCCCGGCGTTAGCCACCATATTTTGAATCCCGGTAATCATATCGGCAGACTTTCCCAATCCGCCGATACCTGTCTGGGATAAGAATAGAGAGGCAACTTGTTGGCTGGCTTGGCCTTCCTGCGTTTTCATCCACTCCTGCGCCAGGCGTGGATCCCCTGGGAACATGATGCGATTTGCCATTAATCCCACGGCGGCATTTGCCTGCGGGTCCATCATCGCAGCGCGCTGCAACAATTGCGTATTGGCCTCCTGCGCCTGCATGGCCCTGATGTGCTCTCCCGGTGTTGGATTGAACCCGTAGGGAGAGCCCATGCTGGGCGCATTAGAGCCTGTATTAAATAGTGAAGGAAACCCGTCCATAGATTTTCAGTTACTATTTGTTTTTAGGCTCCGGAATTTCTTCGATATCTACCCCTACTAAGCCAGCTTCCTCCAACGCTTTATAAAGCGCGAATATATCTGAGCGTGCGTCGTCCTGGTCAGCATGTTTCATCGCCTTTACTTTATCATCAAATTCACCCAAATACCGCAAGTTTTGCAGGGTGGTTTGCTGTTTCCCCATAAGCTCCGCCGCCGCCTTCGGCTGCATGAGCGGCGCGTAGGCGGCGTGCACTTGCGTGCTGAGTGCCATGGACTGTACATCTAGCTCCATGGACAGAGCCTCCAGTACCATGTTCTCGCGTAGAATAGAGCGTGTGCCTTGGTCGTAACGTGGCTGTAACAGCCCCCGCAGATATGCCAAAAGCATTAATCTGTATCTACGGGCATCCAAAAATTTGCGTCCATAACTGCACGATTGCAGGACGCCAGCTTCTCCTCGAATATACGAAGCCCTGTCAGCTTTACCTGCCAGGTCGGCCAGTTGTTCGCGCCGATGTACATGCGGGTGCGCTGGCGCAAGATGTTTGCGGCTTCTTCCACGGAGGTTTCTCCAGGCGAGAACTGTACAAAGTCTTGCCGCTCCTTATTGAATTCAACAATCTGCATCACGGCAGCATGATACTGAAGGCGAGTAACATACTGTGCGGGACCTTTGACTTCTTGATCCTGCTGGTCCATATCCAGCGCCTTGAATACAACGTCTTGCTCGTAGTTGTTAAGGCTGCGAATTTTCATCATCAAACCTCCTACGGGTAGGCTAATGACGAACTCCACGGGTACATCGTTCAGCATGGCTTTGATGTATAACATCTTATCCATATGTGTAGGTGTAACCTGATCCCGGGATAACTCCGGCATCTGTAGCGCCCAGGCTTTAATGCCAGACGTTTCGGGGGCGTCCCCTTTAAAGGTCGAGCCTTCTCTCCCTCGATCTCTATTTTCCGGAGTAAGCGTGTCGCTACTTTCCTCCGACGGTTCCCCGTCGTCAGTTTTATTTAGCAAACGTTCGGCTACTTTGGGATCTAAATTTAGCGCGACAGATTCTTGCGGTGTATTTTTACCTCCGCTTAAAATTTCCTGAATCTTTGCGTTTATTTTATCTGCATCTACTTGGTCGGCTTCATTACTCATAGGTTATTCTTCATCACGTTTACGGTATTTACGTTCTAGCGGGCGCTCTTTCAAGTCTGTCTTAACATCTTGCGCATTGTACTGCCCCTGTAGTATTTTGTGTAAGTCAAAACCTGCACCGGTAGGGTGGTGTAATTCTCTTACTCGCTGCCCGGGATACGGTAAATTTTTTACATTTGTTCTTCGTGCGGGGCGCAGCCTATCTAGCTGCGCCCATCGCCAGTCGTCTACTCTGTCTTCCATATCCTCGTCTGTTCGCGCCCGTTGCTGGGCAAGAGGCTCGAAGCGAGGATAGTCTTCAGGTTTCTCTCCTGCCCATTTGTAGTCAGAAGCCGCTGGGTATTCCCAGTTAAAATCCTTAGCCACCGTAGGACTGAATCTCAGTGGATTCCTTGGAGGAATATTTTCGTAGGAAGTTCTAGGTATTAAATCTTCGGCCGTGGCAAGGTCCAGGGTATCGAAGTCCCCATCCGTTTCAGATACGTGGTTAAGGTGTGGTGCGAGACAACAACCTGGAGGTGGGGGATTATCTTCGTCAATAGTGGGTAGTAGCTTGGGTCCGGCCAGTCTATTTATAGCCGCAATGTAGTTGGATGCAATTTGCCTTACGCTTAACTTTCCTCCTTGAAAGGTCATTGCAGTTTCGGGGCTGCCGACTGTAGCTCTTACGTCGAAGAGATACGCAGTAGACAAAAATTTTGGAGCATCTGCCACGATCGCTAAGGAACTTTCTAGCCCCAAAATACCTGAGTTAGCTCCCTTACTTACGAACAGTGCATTTCGCTGACCATAAACACGCACATCTTGAAATTTGGATTGTACCAATACAGATGCCGTAACATCATTCTGATCGCGCCTATTGTCAGGTACTCCCTCCGCCGTAAGATGCAGGGTGCGATTACTGCGTAACGCGGTTCGACCCTTACTGCTCTCGATTAGTACCGCACATTCCCGTAATTCAACCTTTGGGTAATCAACACCGGTCTCCCCCCTGGGGTTATCCGTATCATCATCCACCAACGGGTCTGCTGCGTCGCTCTTCAGCCACAAAATACCTTTTTCGACCAACCCCTTAAACCATGTGCACGCTTTTAAGATCAGCCCCCCACAAATAGCAGATATCTCAATATTTCTCCGCGCCTTCAAGATGATATCACTACCCGCTGTCAGGCGAATATCGCCCCCTGCATCGATTTCTATATGTTCTATCGCGGATAGTTGAATTCCGCTTTTGGCCATTGTTACGCTGTTTCCGTAACCATCGAGCATTACAATGGCCCCATCGCGCATGATACGCATGCAGGCATAAGTGTCATAGAAAAGAAGCCCCCCGCCGTTTGCTGACTCTACGTCCTTCTCCTGATTGGTCCATTCGTGATCAGTTTCACTTTCCGTGGGTACGCGCCAGTCTAAAGTTAGCTGATGAAATCTGGCGTAACTATGAAAGCAAGAAAGCCACCGCGCGTATTCTCTGAGTTGATACGCCGTATGATGTATTGTTCTGCCCGAAGATCCTCCGAAGTCCCATATCTTGAGGAAGCGCTTGTTGAGCTGCTTGAACGTACTCGACAGATTACCCTGGGGATCGTCCCACCTACGCAACTCGATAGGTACCTGTACACGGCAGACACGCTCCAAAGCAATATCAGCGACGCTTTGAATTAATACTGAACCATCCGCCATTTGCTGTATCCGACTTTTCCCAGGACGTTTGGCATCAGCCCCTATAGAAGATGCTGTTGCTGAAGGTTCAGTTACGAACTGATGTACAAAATCTCCTAGGAATCCAATGTACTGCGAGAATCTCCATCTCCCTGTTTTCGTTATATCTGGCTCCGGGGGGACTTCATTGCCGTTCACCATGGCTTTGGCTTCCCCCTCGTCCAGGAGCGACCACGCTTCAAATTCGTAGCTAGTGCCGTCGAATTTGACATTCAGACGCCCGTCGTTGTAGATCTGCATGTCACCGAACGCCGAGATATGCTTGAAGCAATCGCTGACGATACGTACCATGTCGTTCACCACGAACGCTTCAATCTTGGCGCGCTCTCCTGATTTGAGAGACGCCATCGAGTGTAATAGGGCAAGCGCAGTGCCCATTTGATTTTCGAGCACCAGTTCTCCCTCAAATTGATCATGAGAAAAAGTGGCGTGCGTATTAGTACCTTTGAAATCTGTGTGATCCGGCTCGTCGAGCTTGCCCCTTCCTTTCGTCCCGGTTGACTGCGTTAAAGTTTTTTTATTTCCGCTCGCATCATCGCGACGATCGCCGGGCAGGCCTTGGTAAATGAACGAAGGGTTACCATAAATGATACTGACCCTAGTGCCCCGTGTAGGCACCAAGTGGGTATTGATACCGAGGAGCGCAGCATTGATACCCGCAACCCAGTGACATCCCTCAACCATACGGTCGCCAATTCGCACGGTGTAGACGTGGCTCTTGTTGTCACCATTTACGATTACACCTACATAACTTTTACCTGCTCGAAGTGGCCCGGTATGAGGTTCTCCTTGGGCGTGATCGGTAGTGTTCCCTTTCGCGGAATCCCCGTGCGTCGTAACAGAAGCACCGCGAATACTTAACTTATTCTCTTGTCGTCTCATACACTATATAATAAAAATAGCAGCCACCTTATCAGTAGCTGCTATTTTTTCGAACTCAAGCCGTAATTAAGCGTTATGCGCTCATCGAGGCGACACGAATGGCAACCCCTTCTGTCATCTCGATTTGGCCTGCGGTAATGTTTAACGAGACGGACTCGATCATCCCGCCGTCGAAGGTGACGGTACCCCCGCCAGCCGCGCACACTCCACCGCCACCACCAGAGATGGAAACAGGCTGAATGCGTCCGCAATTCTGCGCGTTGAAGTTGGAGAAGAAACCTCCAGCCCCGACGAGGCGCCCAACGTTCACAGTACCTTGAGCGTGCCCCGCTACAAAGAAAATAGAGGGAGCGCCAATTTCAAAGATCGGGCGAATTTGCTGCGCGTAATTTGCGGCCACGGATTGAGCTAAGTCCACACGCGAACCTACGGTGATCCTAGCGTATTCCGAACTAGCTAACTGGTTCGAGCTTTTGATAGTGCGGTTATGTCCAAAGAAATCAGCCATGGTATTAAGGAGTTTGTATTAAAGATCGAAATCTACGGTTCCTTCAATAGTAACCGCAAGTTGATTAAGAGGCAACGGAATCTCTACAAGGGCGTAGACATTAACCCGGTCTTTAAGGATCGGATCAGCCTCTACCGTCAGAGATTGAAAACCATTGAGTTGAGGACCGTAATCTGCAGCTCGATCAGTCTGAGAAGCATCAGTGAGGATAGCGCGACAGGCGTTGTAAATGTCAGCCAGGGTGTCTGCGGTAACGTTTTTCTTACCGACATAGCCAAGCAGCACATCTTTAAAACGGAACGACAGATCGTCGATATTGACGCCTGCGCTGTCCTCGTAATAAAGGCTGCCGTTGTTGGGGTCAGTGGTGAGCTGGTGACGAATAAACACCGTTCCGGATTCCGCTTCTTGTGTGATGATAAACACGCCTTCCGCGGCGGCACGATTTAAATCTATCCGGTTGTAACGGATATACATCGCCGGGCAATCAGTGATTGAGGTGATTTCCGTCATGGACAGTCCTTGCTGGGGAAGAACCGCACAGCGTAGTCCAGCAATTTCCGCGGCTACGAACCGATTTGGTATTTGCGTGGAAACGCCGTTGACGATGCGTGTACCGTCTTCCACCCATACGTTGACAGCACGGCGGCTGTTAAGGGCCCTGGAACGCTGAAGCACGTAGTCGACTTGGCTGTCAGGTGTGTCTGCTCTCCAAAGCTCAAATGATTGAGCAGGGGAAATCGGAGCAACTGGACCGGTCTTGAGCACCAATTCGTTTTCGGAAATAACTTCCGAGATTTCGTATTCTGCCTTTTGCGATCCGGTAAGAAGGAAACGGTCACCATCCCCGATGCTGAGTAGCGTGAAATTCACACCTGCAGTGGTAGCAGTGACAAGAAGGTTTCCTTGTCCGTTGTAGTCGCTAACCGTAGCCGTGAAGTTAGGGGCTCCGGTGGCGGGCGCCAGGACGGAGTAGGAACCTGGACTATCCGTCCCCACATAAGCGCGGCGGAAATTCTTAATCTCCTTATTGGACATGGACTCGCAGTGCGAAACAACCGCTTGCTGAACTTCGAGGCTTGAGCTGAGCGGGCAGAGTGCGTAAACCGAATCCGTCGATTCAAGCTTCCGCAGCGCAGCAGTGTAGTTTTCTAAACTCTGACCCGCGGTGCGCAGCGCGTAAATCGCTTTACCGTTCGCCCCGGAAAGCATCAGATTGGCACCAAAGGCAAGATCGTTATCCATATCGATCTTACCAAGCTGGTCGGTAATGTCCGAAACAGTTTGGATGAATACCCTGTCCTGATTGGCAGGTGCCGGAACAGCCGCACGGTAGCTGGCATACAGCATCCCTGTCTTTTTAGGCGGCATGGCATTATCAGCATCTAAAAACGGAACCCACTCGTTACCAGCAGCAGCGTTACGCTCCACGACCTTCAGCGCTACGTTAGAATCAATCGTAACGCCAGCGGTTGTCGCGGTCCAAGCCACCCCGTCGGCGGCCATGTTCCGCGTGATTTCTCCGGAATAGCCGAGACGGAAGCTTACAGTCAGATCGGTGGTGGCATTCGTGAACAGAGAAGTATCTACCGCAGGACCATCCAGCACGACACCATTAAAAGCTGTCGTACTAGCCGAGACTGCTTTCGCGTGTACGTAATACACGTCTCCTGCACGCAAACCGAGGTGAGCCAGCGTATCGCCCGACCCATTGACATCAAATGAAAAGGATAGACCAAATGTACCTAAAGACGCAGTACTATCATCAGTGCCCAAGGTAACCGAAGTTACTTGGTCAATGCCCGACGTGTCCGAAATTTGGACATCGGCACCTGCAGACACGTCCCCAACAGTACCCTTTAAGACCTTAATAAGATACGTAGTATCTTTTGGCCCCGTGTAAGTGCCGGTTATCGTTAAGTTGGCATTGGGGCCGGTGAAAGTCAGGGCCTCGTAAGCTGCGATGAGTTGCACTTTGAACACCTGCCCCGGCGTCATTTCGGATGAGGCGCCGAGCGGACCTGTAAGGGTGATAGATGCGCCAGCAAGTGCCGGATCACTAATAACGAATGAGCCATTAGAGTTGGTGACACCCACGTTCGTCGCACTATATAAGCCCGATTTAGACCTTATATTCACCCGGACAGCGGTCGATGTGGACACACCTCCAACTTGTACGGTGATGGTGTATTCCTCTCCACTAACCATTCCTGCAGCCGTATTGAGAAGACTGCCACCGATCACGTTCAGATTGAAACCGGTAGTTACTGCACTACAGGTCCAACCTGAGGGCGCTGAGACCAAGTTGCGGTTTGGGGAGGGTGTTTGGTTATCTATCGGATTGTAGCTAGAGTTGGCAGCCGTTGAGTTATCTTGTGCCGCATTCGTCCCGAAGGAAGCGGCAACCGGACGGCCTCGAAGCGCTATAACAGTGCGCTTTACGATGCGGTTGCCGTCGTTAACATAAACTAAATCTCCCACTTTCACATCCCGCCCTCTGAAGGAAGTATGGCGACCTGTGCCCGCAAAATTATCGTTACCGCTACTACCCTTTTCGATCCGAAGGATATTCGGATTACTTAAGTCCTCAATTTCGATGTCGCCGCTGCTGCCTGTGAAAGAAGCTAACTCGACTTCCAGATTTTCCCCGTATACTTTAACGGAGTTAAGATCCACTGTATGTCCCGCAGGGAGTGGAAGCGTAGCACCAGCAGAAGAAATATATTTGTAAGCCAAGGTGAGTCCGTTATCCGAGAATGTTTGGCCGGGTACAGTCTCCTTACCGTAGCGGTTCAATAGATATTGCGGACCAATAGCAATTGGTGTGAGTCTACTCACAGTACCAGCAGGAAGCACCTGTAGTATTTGCTCAATGGTAAGTTGGGGGCGGACGTAATTAAGGATGGCCATGGCTTTTACGAATTGTCGGTGATTTTATGTAAAAAGCAAAGTTAAATGCACCTCAGTGGGTAGTGGCATTAAGCTCTGTACCAAATTTTTTGATACGGTGACTCTCAATGTCAATTTCTACCATGAAATTAAACGACAGAGAGCACCGCAAATCAACTTGAAAATTACGTTCAGGTGCCTTCTCTAGCATTTTCGGGTCTGACCAGCCTAATACTTCAAGGCTTAATATATCCATGTTGGCTATAAGATCTTTCTCAATACCTTGAAGTATTACTGCGTTGCTTTCGGCCATAAGCAATGCCATGTCTGCGCTGGGAGCGACATGAGTCACTCTCATTATTGTCTCAGCCCGTTTAGCTTCTTGCCGGGTAGAGTTATCAGGTGCGCGCCCTACGCTATTCCCGATACCTAATTTCTGCAGGTTAAACCCTTCAAAGCCTACATATATAGCTGGTGACAAAGAAGATTTGCTTGGGTCGTACGTGTACGACAATTCGACGTCCAGGGTTTTCTGTGCGGGATCATCGTCGTAGCGTACACAGGAAAAAAATTCCGACAATGATCCGTGGTTTTGTGTATCTAGCCAGTGCGCTCGCATTAGCATGAGGAAAAATCTACGCAAGTTCACACTGTCCAGGGGACGGTCCAAACATGCGAATAATTCGGGCAGTGTGCTTTGTGCGCTCATAGAGAAGTCATGGGTATTGGCACTGCGTACCTGGGGTCGGTTCTACGTAGTAACTGTAGCTGCGCATCATACGCTACGGCAACGATTCCTTTGAAGTAATAGCCTTGTATCTGTGGGCGTACCACATACCGATTGTCAGATTCCGGGTGGACCAACATGTGCCCTGGCCCCGGTTTAGGATGCGCCAGCATCCTCGCTTGTGTCACCACGACAGTATCATCAATTCCCATACCGAGTTCGTTATCGTCAGATGTGAAGGGCGCGATAGTTGCAAGCGCCACGAATGTTTTTACAGGCGGCGCGAAGCCCCCGATGTATTTCATACCGTATCCGGTAGCCTCGTCGTCTTTGCAAGGGATGGTCGCTTGCTGATCCGTGTCAGTATCATACTGTGCGCTGACCTCTCCAGATCTTAGAGGAATGTAGTGCCACATCTCAACGCCATCGGCCACCCGAAGCCGTAGATGTTCTCTGCTCAGTATCTTCGCTACAGCCTTCCATTGCCGCCGTGTTATACGCCCAAACATGCTGACGACGGGGCTCTCGTATTCAGTACCATCCGGCATTTGTAGAAGCATCCGGTAGTGCGTCTCTTCGAGCCGGTTTTGAACAAAAAATGTACGGTCCAGATAGGACGTACCGTGCAAGCTTAAAACTTCGTCACCCTCTACGGGGTTTAATAACTCCCAGGGAGCAACACCACTAAAAGACCGATACAAGAACAGCAATCCCTGCGTATATCCTTGCATCAGGTTCCAAGATACAAGCACTTCCTTATTGGAGTAGGAAGGCTGTACAGTTAAATTGACGAAAGGATTCATTCGTTCACCCGATCGGCCCGTAGCCGTCTGACATATTTATGAATATCTTCCTGTTACGTACGGCCTCCCTGAAACGCTCACCGTGATCCCTGGCCAGGACAGTCAAATTAGCGATGCGATTCTTTTCTGGGTTTGTTGATAGATTGCCCGCCACATAATCGATATCATTACGCATCGCCCTGTTTAGTTCAGCCATGTACAGTTGTTGTACAATACCATCGAAAAACATGTTGGTGGTTTTCGGTAAGCAATCCGGCCTAGCCCCATCTACGAAGGGAGGAATACTATTGTACTCCCGGGCAACTCGTTCCATGGCTGCCATTATCTCCTCATCGCTGAAGGATAAGTCTAGGTCCATATCATTATCCTCGATGGAGCGATCTAAGATGTATAACCTTATGTCGTCTACTGTGATATAACCGTTGAATGCCATAAACTCTTTTTGTAGTGTTT
>Ga0315905_10003493_pt1 | contig 16207 bp, 9 predicted proteins | sample LakEriMetagenome_5_FD_203522 | JGI IMG/M metagenome (GOLD analysis project Ga0315905, IMG submission 203522) | Freshwater fungal communities from buoy surface, Lake Erie, Ohio, United States - Buoy 4 MA121 | ecosystem: Environmental > Aquatic > Freshwater > Lake | place: USA: Lake Erie, Ohio... | reverse complement strand
AAACCAAGAGGATGACAAAAAAGGGATGGCTAAAAATTTTTCTTTTCATAGGTACTTTGGATTTTAATTAAATAACTTGATGTAACGGACACGAAATTATCCAACAACAAGCCCCCTAAATAAATAATCCTGTTAAGGTTTTACCAAAGTATCAAAACAAAAAAACATGCATATTTAACCATCAGAGCGCCAATTGCATCAAATATGCTGAAAGATCAGTATAGGAAGAATTGATGATTGTTGCCCGCTTTTCTTTTTGCATAATTCCATCTATTGATTGCGGGAGGTCAATCTGAGTTCCGATTACCGGCTCAACAACATCAAAAAATTTAATGGGATGGGCGGTTTCGGCAAAGAAGCCCTTTTGGCCGGGATGTTGATTCAAATAATTTTCAAGTGCTATAAATCCAATTGCACCGTGAGGATCCAGGATGTAACCGTAATCGTTATACACACGTTTCATAACTGATCTGGTTTCTTCGTCATCAAAACTCACCGAACTGAAAACAGCAGAAAGTGCAGGTGCCTCTTTTTCGAACAATTCAAGTATCCTCACAAAATTGCTTGGGTCACCAACATCCATTGCATTGGAAATTGTTGCAACAGCTTTTTGTGGACTATAATTAAAAGTGCTCATGTATTTGGGCACCACATCATTAGCATTACATGCAGCTATGAAATGCTGAACAGGAAGACCTGATTTCATCGCAAGTAAACCCGAACAAATATTGCCAAAATTTCCACTTGGGACAGAAATGACAGGCGATGTTGATTTATCAACCCATTGTTTGTAGGCCAGAAAATAAAAAAATTGCTGGGGAAGCCAACGGGCAACATTGATAGAATTGGCTGAAGTTAAAAACAATTCAGTTGTTATTGTTTTATCGGCAAAAGCAGTTTTCACCAACTGCTGACAATCGTCAAAAGTACCTTTCACTTCCAACGCATGAATGTTTTTTCCAAGTGTGGTCAATTGCTTTTCTTGCACAGCACTAACTTTTCCGGAAGGATATAATATCACCACATCAATTCCTTCTACCCCGTAAAATCCATCCGCAACTGCCCCACCGGTATCTCCGGATGTAGCTACCAATACGGTAACTTTTTTAGGACTGCCATTTACAAAATAACCCAGACACCTGCTCATGAATCTTGCACCAACATCTTTAAACGCAAGCGTATTTCCGTGATACATTTCCAAAGAAGATATCCGATCATTCAACGAAACCAAAGGAATAGGAAAGTTGATGGTATCATCAACAATTTGATAAAGCACCTCACTGGGTATACAATCTCCAACATAGGGCTTTATCACCTGATAGGCAATCTCCTCATTGCTTGTATTTTCAATTTCTTTGAAAAAAGATTCAGGTAAATGTGGGATGAATTCCGGAAAATACAACCCTTTATCAGGTGCCTGACCATTAATGGTTGCCGTTTTGAAATCTACAACAGGTGACTGATGATTTATACTGTAATAACGCATCCTATAATTGATTGAAAGTTGGTAAAATGAAAATTGAATTATTGGTGTTTACACAATTCTAACACCGTGCTTTGCGATTGTTGTAACATATGTTTTGTATTCCACACCGAGCTTTTCATAAATGGATTGCATTTCTTTTTCCACAAGCGAAGCAATTTCAGCAGTTTGACTCAACATGAACAAAGATGGTCCACTGCCCGAAATACCGCCACCCAATGCTCCGACTTGCATTGACCTTTCTCTGACTTCATTAAATCCCGGTATAAGTGGAGATCTTACCGGCTCTGCTACAACATCCTTTAGCGATCGACTAATCAGCGAATAGTCGTGTTGCATAAAACCTGTCACCAGTCCGGCCACATTTGCCCATTGGGTGATGGCTGTTTTTAAGGGCAACTCTTTTGGCAGAATGGATCTTGCGTAAGAAGTTTTGATTTCAATTTGCGGATGAACAATGGTGATATAGAGTTCAGGTGTATCGATAGCTATAATATCTAATGATGGTGTATCGCGTATTAGTACCAAACCACCATAGATACATGGTGCCAGATTATCTGCATGCCTTGATCCACTCGCCAGCACCTCTCCTTCCATGGCAAACTCAACCAATTGTTGTTGTGTAAAATTGGCTTGAAGTATGGCATTAGCAGCAACAGCCACTCCAGCTGCACTGGCTGCACTTGAACCGATTCCACTTCCGGGTTTTATTTTTTTTTCGATGATGATTTCAAATCCCTGTGTAGATTTAAGATAGCTACGCATCGCTTCCAAAACCACACCGGCAATATTTTGCTTTGGATCGGTTGTTAAACCATAATTATCAAGATGCTTGATACTGATTTCAGTGCCCTCTGTTTCGTTTATGGTAATAATATCATAAGGTTGTTGTAAAGCCATCCCAAGAATATCAAAACCACAACACAAATTAGAAAGCGTTGCAGCAGTATGTACAGTAACTGATTTCATTTTTAATTGTAGTTTTTGTTCAACGTGAAATTCATCTTCTGATCATTGTTATCTTTTGGATGCTCTGATAATATCTGCAAACACACCGCTTGCAGTGACTTCAGCTCCTGCACCGGCGCCTTTTATAACAAGCGGTTGTTCTTTGTATCTGTCGGTATAAAAAAGAACCACATTGTCTTTTCCATACAAATGGTAAAGATCATTTTTAGGATCAATGTGCTTCAATCCAACCGACGCCTTACCATTATCGTAAGTAGCCACAAATTTCAATATGCAACCCGCAGCCTTTGCCTCTTCATAAAGTTGCTTAAAATGCGATTCGTGCGTTTCCATTGCTTTATAAAAATCCTCTACGCTTCCCTGCATACAAGAGGCCGGCATGAAGGATTGATTTTCTATATCGTACATTTCTATTTTTTCACCTGCTTCACGGGTAAGAATCATTATTTTCCTCATTACATCGGTACCACCTAAATCAAGCCTTGGATCTGGTTCTGTATAACCTTCTGCCTGAGCCTGCCTAACTACCTCACTAAAGTTTTTTGAACCATCGTAGTTGTTGAAAACGAAATTTAATGTTCCGCTCAAAACAGCCTCAATCCTATGAATGCGATCGCCACTGTGCATCAAATCGCTGATAGTGAGTATAACGGGCAACCCTGCCCCCACATTGGTTTCAAATAAAAATGGTGCATTAAATTCTCTTGATGTTTCTTTAAGCGATTTGTAACGTTCATAAGCTGAAGACGCAGCAACCTTATTGCAAGCAACAACCCCGATGCTCTTTTGCAGGAGTCGTTCATAAACTTCAGCTACTTTATCATTTGCCGTTATGTCCACAAAAACACTGTTTCTTAAATTCAAGGAAATAACCTCATCAATGAAGCTGTTCAAATCAGCTTGCTTTCCATTGTCCAATACTGCCGACCAGTTGTTGAGGTCTATTCCAGATTCGTCAATGAACATTTTTCTACTGTTAATGATTCCCGTTAGGTTGACCTGAAGCTTCATTTTCTCCAATAAAAATTCATGCTGCTGTTGCAACTGTGATAATAGTCTTGCCCCCACATTTCCTGCCCCGGCCAGAAATACATTAATCTGCTTGTAGGTGGTTTCGAAAAATTCTTCGTGAAGTACGTTGATGGTTTTTCTTACGTCAGTTGTTTTGATAACAGCCGAAATATTTTTTTCTGAAGAGCCCTGCGCTATAGCTCTGATATTGATACCATTTCTTCCCATAGAACTGAACATTCTTCCACTTACACCCGTATGGTTTTTCATGTTTTCACCAACCAAAGCCACAATCGATAAACCTTCTTCTACCCTAAGCGGATCAACCTTTTTCAGTTCAATCTCGTTTGCAAAAACCTTATTGACAGACTGCTTTGCTTTTTCGGATTGTATAGTATCTATTGCTACAGTTATGGAATGTTCTGAGGAGCTTTGTGTTATTAATATAACATTTATCCTTTCATTGCTCAAAGATTCGAAAAGCCTTTTGGAAAATCCGGGTATTCCAACCATACCGCTTCCCTCCAATGTAATCAGAGAAATATTGTTGATGCTTGAAATTCCCCTAACGATGTTCTCTACGTTGGTTTTGTCTTTTGATGCGTATTCATCTGAAATAACTGTACCATAATCTTCAGGCGCAAATGTATTTTTTATCCATACTGGTATGTTGAGGTTCATCACCGGTTGAATGGTAGGAGGATAAATTACTTTAGCGCCGAAATGCGATAATTCCATGGCTTCATGATAAGAAATATGCGGAATTATTTTCGCATTGATGCTTAATCTAGGATCGGCAGTCATCATTCCGCTTACATCGGTCCAAATCTCCAGGTTTTTTACAGCTAATGCAGCCGCAAAAATAGCTGCGGTATAATCGGAACCCCCTCTACCCAATGTGGTGGTAATTCCGGAAGCATCTGCCGCAATAAAACCAGGAATAACATACAACTGATTGTTGTTACTGTTTATATAATTGCTGATATGCTGATTGGTCTTTTCGAAATCAACTGCAGCCGAATTAAAATTGGAATCTGTTTCAATCAGCTCTCGTGAGTCTTTCCAAACAGCAGCGATATTATTGTCATTGAAAGCTGCTGCAATTATTTGCGAAGACAACTTCTCGCCATAACTCGCAATCCTGTCTTTCGTTCTTGGTGTCAATTCTCCGAGCATATATATGCCTTCACATAAGTTTGAAATTTCTTTGCATGCAGTATCAATGATGTTTAATAAGTTTGACTGAGCAGAAATTCCAACCAAGGAAGAAACGCATTCCCGGTGTCGGTCTTTAATCAAGGAAATTTTTTCGGAGAAGTTTTCATTTCCTTCGGCTGCCATTTGAGCCGAATGCAACAACAAATCTGTAACGCCTCCCAAAGCAGAAACTACCACCACAGTAGCATCCTTTTTAATGGCGTTGCTTACTATGGCTATAACTTTTTTGATGTTTTCGGCATTGGCTACAGACGTACCGCCAAATTTCAATACCTGCATATAAATGATTTAAAAAATAAAATAAAGTTCCTAAAGGATAAAATCAGCGTGGTTGATATGTAAGTGCTAACCCTTACGGGTTGAATTGTTTGTTGTTGTCAAAACAAACAGGGTGAGAATTGATGATATTTCAAATTTTGAACTTTTCATTTTCAATCTGGAAGCACTAAGTTAACATTTGATTATTAAAATTACAATAAAGAAGATAAAACTTTAGATACTAATAAAATCAACCTTTATTTAGGCGATTTTTTTTAAAATAAAAGTGATAAAAGGGTAAAGGAATGAAAAACATAAGTATATTGTATAGGTTAAATGTTAATTTGGTATTATACCCAAATGACTTTTCTTCACTTATTAAAAACTCATAAAATATGTACGGGATAATCAATAAATCTATTGGAGACCTGGTAACCAAAAATTTTGGTGAGGACAAATGGCAGGCCGTTCTTCAGAAAAGTGATATGGAGGATACTTTTTTTATCAGCAACGAAGCTTATGATGATGCTGTAACCTATAAGCTGGCTATAGCTGTTGCCGATGTAATGAACATTTCACTTGATCAGGTATTGTTTGCTTTTGGTGAATGGTGGATACTGGAAACTACACGTACAAAATATGGTGGATTACTTCAAAGCGGTGGAAGCAATCTGAAGGAATTTTTGACTAACCTTCCACTCTTTCACAACCATATTATGCTCTTGTACCCAAAGTTAACTCCACCTGAATTCAGGGTTAGTCAAATAGAAACAAACAGCATCTGCGTTCATTATTATTCGAAAAGAGAAGGATTACAGGAATTTGTTCGAGGGCTTTTGTCCGGACTGAGTAAAATGTTCAAATGTGAAACTCAGATAGAACACATGGATTCAAAAGCCAGTGGCAATGACCATGAAATATTTAAAGTAAGTTGGTAATTCATGAATCAACTGCTATCCATAAATCAATCTGATTTAGGCAACTTATTCCCTTTCTTTATATTGGTTGATGAGAAGTTGGATGTAATTTCTTGCGGACAATCCATTGAAAAGCTTTTGCCGTCTTTACTTGGAAACAACCTTAACAATTGTTTCATAGTAGAGAGGCCACATTTTGGGTTCATGTCTTTTGAAAACCTGAAATTGCTTAACGGGCAATTGATTGTTTTTGCCTCTAAGCAAGAAGCTTCTGTGAATCTTCGTGTTCAACCCCAATATTTTGAATCTGAAAATAAAGTATTAATTGTAGGTTCACCATGGTTTGATTCTGTAGATACTTTATCAGAAAGCGGTTTAAAAATAAATGATTTCCCAGCTTACAGTCCTCAAATTGACCTACTCCATATTTTGAGTAGCCAGGAAATTGTAAATCAAGAACTCAAAGAATTGCTTGAAAAAACTGCTAAACAAAAAAATGAACTGAAATCTGCTAATGATAAAATTAAATTAATTACTCAAGATCTTGAAATAGCAAACAATCGCTTCGAATATGCGATCAATGCATCCAATGAAGCTATAATTGACTGGGACCTTACAACCAACAAAGTATATTATGGTAATGAATGGGCCAAAATTTTCGGTCAGCTCAATACCAATGACGAAAATACTATTCAAAGCAACATAGACCGAATTCACCCTGAAGACATAGAAAGAATAAAAGCTCGCATAAAGGAAATTGTCAAATCCGAACATAGCCAATGGAATGAAGAATTCAGGTATTTAAAATCCAATGGCCAATATGCCTCCGTTTCGAACCGGTCAGCCATAGTTCGGGATAATAATGGAAAAGCCTTAAGAATAATTGGTTTGCTTAAAGATGTTACTCAACTTCGCAAGGAAGAAGTACATCTAAGATTGCTGGAATCTGTTATCAAATACACCAATGATGCTGTTATTATTACAGAAGCCAGCCCTAAAAAGCCCATCGTATTTGTAAACGATGCGTTCACGAAAATAACAGGATATACTATTAATGATGTGATTGGTAAAAATCCGAAAATATTTCAGGGTCCCAACTCCAGTAACGAATCCCTGCAAAAAATCAAAAATACACTTGATACTTTTAGCCATTGCGAAGTAAATACCATCAATTACAAAAAAAACGGGGAAGAATATTGGGTAAGCATTTCCTTAAGTCCAATAAAGGATAATGAAGGAAATTACACACACTGGATCGCTATTGAGCGAGACATCACTGAACAGAAAAATGCTGAAGCAGAAATCATAACGCAAAAGAAATTCACAGAAGACATCCTGAACACTATGCCTGCAGATGTTGCCGTTTTTGACGGCAACCATCGTTATCTATTCGTGAATCCACATGCCATTAAAAATGATGAACTTAGAAATTGGATGATAGGCAAAAACGATTTTGATTACGCTAAATTGAAAGGGATTGATGATTCATTAGCCAGAAAAAGAAGAGAGATATTTGATCATACTGTAAAATCTGCTACAACATTTGAGTGGATTGACAAACATTCCGGGAAGGATGGCGATAATTATATTCTCAGAAAATTCTATCCCTATTTCGAAAAAAACAAACTCAAGTTCGTAATTGGATATGGTATAGATATCACAGAAAGAAAAAACATAGAAATCGAACTCGGTAATGCGCTTGAAGATGTTCAAAAAAGTAATGCAGAGCTTGAACAGTTTGCTTATGTGGCTTCACATGATCTGCAGGAACCGCTTCGTATGGTTACCAGCTTTCTTTCTCAACTGGAAAAAAAATATGCAGACAATCTGGATGCAAGAGCAAAAGAATATATTTTTTACGCCGTAGACGGAGCAAAAAGAATGCGACAAATCATTCTTGACCTGCTTGAATTTTCAAGAATTGGAAAGACGGAAGAGAGACAAATGGATATTAACCTAAACGAAATTATACAAGAAATCAAAATCCTGCACAGCAAACAAATAGAAGAATTGCATGCGGAAATAAATTTCCATGAATTACCTAACATTATCAGTTTCAAAACGCCCCTTAGGCAGGTATTTCAAAATCTTATAGGCAATGCACTGAAATACAGCAAAAAAGACATCCCTCCTATTGTTGATATTAAATACGAAAAACAAGACAACAAATGGCTTTTCTCCGTTTCCGATAACGGAATTGGCATAGATAACCCATTTCATGATAAAATATTTGCCATTTTTCAACGGTTGCATAATAAGGAAGAATATTCTGGAACGGGCATCGGATTGGCCATTACCAAGAAAATAATTGAAACGATGGGAGGAAAAATATGGATCGAATCAGAAATAAACAAAGGAAGTACATTTTATTTCACCATTCCTTTTTAATTTAGCCAATGGAAAAATTCAGCGTATTATTGGTAGAAGATAATGAAGGTGATATCATTCTCACTAAGGAAGCCCTTGAATCAAGCCGATACATCGGACAGCTTATTACCCAAAAAAACGGACAGGCTGCTATCGATTACCTCGACAATGTTATTTCAGGAAATGATTCAGTTTTGCCTGATATTATTTTGCTTGATATAAATCTCCCCAAAAAAAATGGTCTTGAAGTATTACAATACATCAAGAGTCATGATAAGTTGAAACATTTACCCGTTTTGATGTTAACCACATCATCCTCAGAAAAAGACATCATGACATCCTATCAAAACCATGCCAATTGCTTTATTTCCAAACCGATTGAAATTGACCAATTCATGGAACTCATCACCAAGGTAGAAGAATTCTGGCTGAATACTGTTGCTATACCGAACAGAAAAAAAAGCATAACCCATGGATAATGCAACACCATTAAAAATTTTGGTGATTGAAGATAATCCGGGAGACTTCCTGCTGATTCGCGACTACCTCGAGGAGCAAATAGAATCATTGGATCTTGCTCATACAACTCGATTTTCCGAGGCGAGAGATCTTCTCAACAATAAAGAACATGCATTTGATGTAATATTACTTGACCTTACGCTTCCTGATAACTTTGGTGAGCAACTGATAACCGATATCATGAGCATGAATAATGGTGTTCCAGTAATTGTACTTACCGGTTTTTCTGACTTTGATTTCGGTGTTAAATCCTTATCACTTAAAGCATCAGATTATCTTGTAAAAGATGACATCAGTCCCGTTACGCTTTTCAAAAGCATCAAATACAATATCGAAAGAAAGAAAACTAATTTATTGCTGGAGGAATCTGAAAAAAAATACAGCAACTTGTTCCAACTCAGTCCACAGCCCATGTGGATTTTCGATACGGAGAACTTTGATTTCATTCAGGTAAACAAAGCAGCAACAGATCACTATGGGTATTCTGAAGAAGAGTTTTTAGCTATGAATTTGACCGATATCGTTGTTTTTGACAGAGAAGAGGAGAACATCATTAAAAAAGCAAAAGAAATTTCATCCAACAACAATATTTCGAAAGGAAGATATACCCATCGAAAAAAATCCGGTGAAGAAATTTTAGTAGAAATATATGGAAGCAAGATTCAAATCAACGACAAATATTTTGAATCGGTGATTGCCATCGATGTAACGGAAAAAGTAAGAACGGAACACAAAATCACCAAAGCAATTATTAAAACACAAGAAGATGAACGATATGAAATCGGCACCGAGTTGCACGACAATGTATGTCAAATTCTTGCCAGCAGTCAGTTGAGTTTGGATATGCTTAAAGATGATCTTCCTCCTAATGCCGAGCAATGGTTTAATAAATCAAAGCAATTTATCAATCTTGCATTGGAAGAAATCAGAAACATCTCTCACAGACTTGCCCCCGCTTTTTTTGATTACACCACAATTGAAGATACTTTTCAGGAGTTGTTGAACGATATTAATGTAAACAACAAATATGCTATTGAGCTTAATATTCAGGAGTCGATACTCGATCAAAAATTACCGAGCGAACTTCAGCTTAATTTATACCGGATTCTTCAGGAGCAATTGAGAAACATCACCAAGTATGCCAATGCAACCACCATAATTGTGGAACTAAGTGAGCATAAAGATCAGCTTATCTTTACGATAAAAGATGACGGTATCGGTTTTCACTACGATGAAGTAAAAAAAGGCATTGGGCTTTCCAACATCAAAAGAAGGACAGAACTTTTTTTAGGCAATATGGAAATCGAATCCGCTCCTGGTATGGGATGTAAAATGTGTATCACATTGCCTTTACAAGGCAACAATTAAGTTATAGGTTTCAAAACACTTTGACTAAGGATAATTTGCATCATTTTGTGTCACAAATTAGATTTGAACAAAGCTACTGGGCTTAGGGATAAACAAAAGGGTGGCAAGCTAAAAAATGCTACCTTATTGCTCCACCTTATCAACCTATTTGATTGAATAATTAAGTATTTTTACAAAGCGATTAACAGTAAGAAAAGGCAACATTATTATCTATTTTTTTTCAAGGATAGAGCCGAACGAAAATGACAAACAAAATTGACTTTATACTTTTTATTGATGATGACGAAGCCATCAGGTTTTTACACCGAATAATGGCTGAAGAATCAAATGTTACCGATCACATTCTGGAAGCCAGAGGTGGGAAAGCTGGTCTTGAAATGTTATTGGAACTTTACCATTCAAATCCTAATACGCGAGGGCTTGTTTTTATGGACATCAATATGCCTGTTATGAATGGCTGGATGGTTTTAGATGAACTCAGAAAGGATTGGCCTCAGCAGTTTCCCTACATCCACATCTATATGGTTACTTCATCCGTATATCCGAAGGATTTGAAAAAAATGAATACTGAACCATTGCTCAAAGGACATATCCCAAAGCCTTTATTAGCAGAAAATATTACTGAAGCTGCAGAGCAATTACCACAAATCCAAAAGCATTAAATTTTAACTTTTAAAACTCAACATTAAGAATTTAACCTCACTTATCATTTGAAAATGAAAATAATTGTGTCTTCAAAAATTCAAGCCGGATTCGATCAATAACTAACTTAACATCACTACTTTACTAAATGCCTCTTTATGAAAAAAAATCTATTGCTATTTTCCTTGCTAGTTAATACCTTTTCTGTTTTTTCTCAGACCATAGACATCAATAAACAATTTAAAAATCTCAAACCCCGGAATATTGGTCCGGCTAGTATGAGTGGCCGCATAACATCAATTGATGTCGTGGAAAAAAACACCAACATCATTTGGCTTGGTGCTGCAAGTGGTGGTGTTTGGAAAACAGAAAACTGTGGCGTAAGCTGGACACCCCTTTTTGATGAACAGCCCATTCAAAACATTGGAGCTATTGCCATTCAGCAGAGTAATCCGCAGGTAGCCTGGGTAGGTACCGGAGAAGGAAACCCACGCAACTCGTTGAATATCGGTGCTGGACTTTACAAGACCATGGATGGTGGGAGAACCTTTAAGTGCATGGGCTTGAAGGAGACGCGCAACATTCACAGAATAATTATCGATCCTAACAACCCTAATACTGTTTATGTAGGTGCAATAGGTAATCCGTATGCACAATACAAGGAAAAAGGATTGTTCAAAACAACCGATGGTGGAGAAACATGGCAACAGATTTTAAAAACAAACGACACCAGTGGTGTGTGTGATATGATTATGGATGCTACCAATCCCAACAAATTGTTTGTAGCCATGTGGCAACATTATAGAACACCGTATAGTTTCATGAGTGGCGGAAGCGGAAGCGGTTTTTACATGACAGTTGATGGAGGTAAAAACTTTATCAAGCTTGGCAAAGAAAATGGCCTGCCTGAAGGAGATTATGGAAGAGTTGGAGTAACCCTTTGCAAATCAAACCCAAACAGAGTTTATGCATTAATCGAAGCCAAGAAAAACGGATTGTACAAAAGTGATGATGGCGGCTACAATTGGGAGTTGGTAAACAGTGATAAAGAAGTGGTAACCAACAGACCTTTTTATTTTCAGGATATCATCTGCGATCCGAAAAATGAGAACAGATTATGGATGATCAATCAAATTGTAACCATGAGTGAAGATGGTGGTAAAACTTTTAAAACTATTGTCCCATACAGAGGCATTCATCCCGACCATCATGCATTTTGGATAAATCCGAATGACCCCAATTTTATTATTGATGGAAACGATGGGGGTATTGGTATAACAAGAGACAGAGGTAAAACCTGGATGTTTGATGAAAAGCTGCCAGTAGGACAGTTTTATCATATCAATGTAGACAATCAAATACCCTACAATGTGATGGGTGGGATGCAGGACAATGGAAGCTGGCGCGGACCAGCTTATACATGGATTGATGGAGGCATCAGAAATTTTTATTGGGAGAGTTTGTATGGTGGTGATGGTTTTGATGTAATGCCTGATCCTGAAGAAAAAGATTGGGTTTACACCATGAGTCAGGAAGGAAATTTAGTGAGAACAAATGTTTCCACCGGCGAAACCTGGGACATTAAACCACCGATGATGGACAAAAAAACACGTCTGCGCTTCAACTGGAATAGCGCCATAGCTCAGGATCCCTTTGACAATAAAACAATCTATTTTGCAAGTCAGTTTGTACATAAAAGCAACAACAAAGGAGTTAGCTGGGAAACCATCAGTCCTGACTTAACCAATAACGATTCTTCACAAATAGACCAAAGCAAAAATGGCGGCTTGAGCGTTGACATAACAGGTGCTGAAAACCATTGTACTATCCTTTGCATAGAACCCAGTACTTTGCAGAAGGATTTAATTTGGGCAAGTACGGATGACGGAAATATTCAAGTTACAAGAGATGGCGGGAAGACCTGGATCAATGTATCCAACAACATAAAAGGATTGTCTAAAGGAATTTGGATTCCTCAATTACGTGCAAGCAGACACAATCCTGCTGAGGCATTCGCGGTAATGAACGATTACAGAAGAGGCGATGATAAACCCTATATCTTTAGAACAACCGACTTTGGAAAAACTTGGACAAGACTTGTAGATGAAAAGAAAGTAAGCGGTTATGCACTTTGTATGATACAAGATCCGGTTGAACCCAATTTGATATTTGTAGGAACTGAACAAGGTTTATGGATCAGTTTGAACAACGGTTCAAGTTTTCAGCAATTCAAAAATGGATATCCAAGCGTATCTACTTATGACTTGGCCATACAGGAAAGGGAAGCTGATTTGTGCATAGCTACTTTCGGAAGAAGCTTATGGGTACTCGATGACATTAGACCATTACGCAAACTAGCAGCTGCAAATGGCACCATTGGCAATTCGATAACTGTTTTCAATGCTCCTACCGGCATTCAGGCATCCTATAAAAATACACCAGGCTATCAATGGAGCACATGGGGCGTATGGGATGCAGAAAACAAAAGATCTGGATTGCCTATTTCATTCTACGTAAAAGATTTTCCTAAAAAAGAAAAAACGGAAAACGAAAAATCCGACAAGAGTGATAAAAAGGAAGAAAATAAAAAAGAAGATTCGAAGAAAGCAATCATTGATAGTGTAAGCGTACAAATCTATAATGAGAACAATGCACTAATCAGAACACTAAAATGGAAAGCAGATTCTGGTTTCAACAGAAGAACATGGAATATGGAAGAAAAAGGATACAGACAAATTGCCGGAGCAAAGCCAAAAGAAAATGCTCCTGAACCCGGAGGAGCAAAGGTGTTGCCCGGTAAGTATAAGGTTGTGATTGCTTTAGGCAAGGAAAAAGACAGCGCAGTTGTAACTGTAATGGATGATCCAAGATTTGCAGACAGAACGGCAATCAAAAAAGCCCAGCAAACAATGTTACAAAGATTGATCAACGTTTCCGATAGTCTTAATGCAGCTATGGACAAGCTTACTGATATGGAAGATGCCATTGTTAAGGTAAATGCTTTGATAAAAGATGAAAAAGGCAACGAAGTAGACAGCATCAACAAACAAACGAAGAGTATAGAAAAAGAGATTAAGAGCATTCGTGAATTCATCAAAGGAAAAGAACAGGAAAAACAAGGCTACGGACAAGTGGAACAAATTACAGTATTGAGTGTTTATTACGAAGCCCAGCAAAACATAAGATACAAAAATACCGTTCCCGGTCAGCAAGAGGAAAAACTGGTTGCAGATGCAGAAAACTATATTCAGCAGGCGATTGAAAAAATAAATCAACTGGTTGCTGACAATTGGAAAAAATACAAAGACTATGTAGAAAGCAGAAGCCTGAAAATTTTTAAATAGTACTGAACCAAACTATTTTCTAATAATTTATTAATTAAGGGGAAGGCCCTTAGGGACAGCTGAGTATTCAGTATTCACACATGCAAACAACTCATTGTGGAAAATTACCTCATAATATTTATAAACATATTTATTGAAAGACTTATCTTTAAGTGATATCAACACTTCAAGTTCATCAATAAATTTTTATGAGAAAGATTTTACTTGTAACAGTCATACTGTTATTTATTGCTGCCAATAGTTTCGCACAATCACCAAATGCCATCCCCTATCAAGCTGTCATCCGAAACAGCAGTGGTGTTTTGGTGGCCAACCAAAGCGTTAAAATTCGTTTGTCCGTAAGAGATAGTGCTACTACAGGTACGGTAGTTTACAGGGAAACGCACACTGCCACAACCACCACTTTGGGAATGATCAACCTGATGGTGGGCCAGGGCACTGCTGGAACAGGAAGTTTTTCAGGCATCAATTGGGGGAACAACAACAAGTTTTTGCAAATGGAGGTTGATGTAACTGGAGGAACAAGCTTCATCGATATGGGTACGCAGCAACTGATGAGTGTTCCCTATGCTCTTTATGCATCCAATGCCAAAGCTGCAGATACGGCATTAGTGGCAAAAAGTATATTCCCTGCTGCAAACAACGCTGATGGTGATACTGCCTATTGGAAAGTAAATGCATCAGGAATCAACTATAATGCAGGTAAGGTTGGTATTGGTTCATCAACTCCAAGTGCTCAATTGCACGTTTCCGATAGTTCGGTGTTGTTTACAGGGCCGCAAAGTGTTCCTTTTTCAACAACCTTTACCCCGCCACCGGCTTCCGGATCTGGTGGCAGAATGATGTGGTACCCACAAAAATTAGCCTTCAGGGCTGGATATGCCGTAAGTGATTATTGGGATAAAGATAGTATTGGAGTTGCCTCCTTTGCTTCGGGCTCCGGTACACTTGCTAGTGGTTTCGCTTCAACGGCAATGGGTCTGTTATCTGTTGCAAGAGGGGGTTATTCTACAGCTTTAGGAAGTTCATTTGCATTAGGAGATTATTCTACCTCAATGGGAGTTGGCATTGCCAGTGGTTTCGCTTCCACTGCAATGGGATATGGTTCATATGCAAGTGGAGGCTTTTCAACTGCGATGGGTGAATTTACCAAATCAAAATCTTATGCCGGTTTGGTAATAGGTTCCTACAACGACAGCACCAACGCTGCAGATGCTTCTAACTTTAATGCGCTAAACCGTATTTTTCAGATTGGAAATGGAACTGCTGATAACGTTAGAAGCAATGCCATCACCGTATTGCAAAATGGCAACACCGGATTGGGAACTACCAATCCCATTACACGCTTGCATGTAGCTGACAGCTCAGTATTGTTTACAGGACCTGCAACAGTAAGTTCATCAACAACATACGGACCACCTGCCTCGGGAGCAGGAACGAGAATGATGTGGTATCCGCAAAAAGGAGCTTTCAGAGTTGGCAGTGTGGATGGAACACAGTGGAACAAGGATAGTATAGGGTCTTTTTCATTTGCAGCCGGTTTCAATACGAAAGCTTTAGGCTATAGATCTACTGCTATTGGAGGTAATACAAGTGCAACTGGAAGTGATGCTACAGCAATGGGATATTATACAGATGCAAGTGGAATTTATTCAACAGCAATGGGATATTATACAGATGCAAGTGGAATTTATTCAACAGCAATGGGATATTTTACAAATGCAAGTGGATTGTATTCGACAGCAATGGGAAATGTTACAAATGCAAGTGGATCGTATTCGACAGCAATGGGAAATGGTACAAATGCAAGTGGATTGTATTCGACAGCAATGGGACATAATACAGATGCAATTGAAACGTATTCAACAGCAATGGGATATTATACAACTGCAAGTGGATCGTATTCGACAGCAATGGGATTTTTTACAGATGCAAGTGGAATTGGTGCTACAGCAATGGGTGGTAGCACAACTGCAAGTGGTTCGTTCTCAACTGCGTTGGGAAGCGAAACAAAATCCAAATCGTATGCAGGTACTGTAGTTGGGATTTACAACGACAGCACCAACGCGGCCAGTGCCACAGTCAGAAATTCGCTCAACCGTATTTTTGAA
>Ga0315905_10003491_pt1 | contig 16215 bp, 13 predicted proteins | sample LakEriMetagenome_5_FD_203522 | JGI IMG/M metagenome (GOLD analysis project Ga0315905, IMG submission 203522) | Freshwater fungal communities from buoy surface, Lake Erie, Ohio, United States - Buoy 4 MA121 | ecosystem: Environmental > Aquatic > Freshwater > Lake | place: USA: Lake Erie, Ohio... | reverse complement strand
ATGATTCCGATCCGCTTGGCCGGTGCGTCCGCAGCGACGAACTCGAACTTGGACGAGACGGCGGTCATCGGCTTAGACTCCTCAGCAGGGGCGGGCGGGGTGAGTGATTCCATATTCCACACTGTCGCAGTCTTGTCGGCAGCTGCAATCGCCAGCCACTTTCCGTCCGGAGAGACCGCGATGCGGGTCAGTTTCCCAGCTGCGGGTTCGAGCGTCGTTACGGTTTCGCGATTATCTAACGACCAGATATGCAGCTCATGCTTGTCTTTGAATCTCCCGCCCGATGCGGTGAGTACCAGCTTGCCTTCCGCTGCGAAGGCGACGCTGTTCGTCGGACGCGAATGTCCCCCATACGAGCCGACCAGAGCCCCGGTGTCGACTTTGTAAACGTGTCCCTTCTCATCAAAACCGGTGACGACAATCTGCAGGCCATCCCGCGTAAAGGCGATGTCCGTGGCCGCCATCTTCGGGGCCTTCGGCTCCAGTACGAGCTCACCGCTCAGCTTGCGAAGCTGGACAAATCCGGGACTCGACAGCTGGGTCTCATCCCCTCCGGCGGCTCCCAGCAGGGTTCCATCGAGGGAGAGTGCGATCCCGGCCACAGCGGCCGGGAAGTCCGATATCTGAGACTGCTCGCTCCAGTCGCTGGTCGACCAGCTGCGCACGGTCTTGTCTTCGCTGGCGGACCACAATGGTCCGGTGGCTGGCCAAACCAGAGCGGTCACGTAACCGCGATGTCCCTTGATGTCGCGAACGAGCTGACGGGACTCGACCTGATGCAGATGAATCCGTTGATAGCCGCCAATCGCCAACAGGGAACCGTCTGGCGAGAAGGCCAGGCTGCGGGCGAACCCGGACTTCACGGGGATGGCGCCGAGTTTCTTCTTGTCAGAGATATTCCAGAGTTCCACGGTTTCGTAGCTGCCTACCGCCACGATTTCACTGCTCGGAGAGAACGCAACGCTCGTCGCCACATCAGGCAACTTGCGAACTGTCATCTGGAGTTCGGGCTCACCGGCTCGGGAGACAGCTCCACCAAAGAGCATCACAAAAAGTGCCAGCAGTCCGATCTGAACGCCGATTCGACTCGGTTGAACGCTCCGCATAGTACAGCTCCTGTGACTGAGGGCCGCCCCATGAGATCGGCGACCGTTGATGCAATCAGATGCTACCAACTGCGTCCAGCAATGTCAGGGACCGTGTGTCTTTGGCGTTTCCCGAGCTGCGCGATCGGCGATCAGTGAATCGATAACCAGCTGTGAGATGTGGTAGATCAGGATTGGAAAGACTACGAGCCCGCTGGCTCCCTGCTCAGCCATCCGAGAGGCCAGATAGGCTCCGATCGGCAAGGTCTTTTGGCTCCCGGCGAAAGCAGCAGCCAGTGCATCCTCGCGTGCCAGCCCGATCAGCTTTCCTCCCCACCAGGCGATGCCGATCGCAACCAGATGGATCGACGCCATGGACACAACGACCACACACAGCGGTCCCAGTCCATCGGAGGATTCCGCGATCTTGGGGCCAGCCCTCAGCGCTGAACCGAAGATGATGATCAGAATGCAAACCTGAGCCGAGTTACTCAGTGCTGTCTTGAAGGCATCGGCGATCCGCGCAATGGGAGGCGACAGTCGCGACAGCTGCCCCAGCGCGATCGGCAGCATCGCAAAGATCAGCAGGTCCACGATCAGCTTCTGGGTGTCGAGCGAAACCGTGGCCCCAATCTGTGTTCGCAACCAGAGCGGCGTCACCACAAAGCAGAGCCCGTTCGTCAGGATCGTCACCAGCAGCGAGACAGCATCGTTGCCACCCGCCTTACGTGTCCAGACTGATGCCGAGGCCATCGTACTGGGGACGCTGGCTGTGATGATGACCCCGAGCAGGTAGTCGGGGTTCAGCTGCCACTTCGAGACGGGCCATGCCAGCAGTGGCAGGACTCCAAAGTTCACCAAGCTGGCCCACAGAACCGCTCGCGGTGATCGCAAGGCTTCCGCCAGCTTGCGGCTGTCGAGAGTGAACGACATCAGGAACAGTACGACTCCCGTCAGTCCCCGGGCAGAGTTCTCGAACCAGGTCCGCATCACAGTCGAATTGGCGGAATCGCCGAGCTGCACACCCGTGAGAATCCCGGTGACAATGACGACTGCCAGCCCCACCAGGAACCAATGCCGTGTGAGCAGGGCCTTCATCGGAGCAATCCCTGCACTTCGGCTGCGAGCGCGAACAGCCGGCTCGTAACTTCGTCCTCGTTCTCACCCCAGGCATAGACGCTGCACACCGGCTGTCCAGCTGCGATGACCGAGCCGGGAGTCGGGATGTCAGCGATCCGTGGGGCCGACTCCCAGTCGATCGGATCGGGCAGTGGGATCTGCGAGGTGAGCCTGCGGGGGGCGTACAGGATCGCACGCCCCAGTCGATCTCCGCCGGGCATGTACGGAGGAGCGGCAAACTCCCAGGCTTGCGCCGCAGCTTCCGGGGAGTAGCAAGCGACATGGTCCGCCAGCAACGAGTTGGCACATGCCAGCTCCAGGATCTCCACGGACCCGGTGACGCGCGGGTTCACTTCCAGCAGCCACGGAGCTCCCGCTTCATCGACCATGAAGTCGATCCCAAACAGTCCGGTCAAACCGAACTTCCACTTGAGGATGTTGCCCCAACGACGAACGAGGAATTCCGTTTCCACAGGCAGAAACACAGGTCCAATGTTTCCGCACCAGGCAAACGGACTGGCGTCGAGTTCGGTGCAGCCTACCAGCTGGCGAGTGAGTCCGACGAACCGCACATCGCCGGGCATGGTCTCCGCCAGGAACAGTCCGGAGTACACCTTCCCGGTGACTCGCTGTTGAAAGAAGTGCGCGAACTGCGGAATCGAAGCCGCTTCGTCCCAAACGGCGATATGCCGCCCGCCCGCACTGGCGATCGGCTTGACCACCCACTGGCCGTCGCGCGGCGGTGGATCGACACATGGCTGCACAGCCAGGACACGCTGCTTGAGTTCCTCGAGCCCTTCCGCCAGTTGGAATGGATCACGAACAGAAGCAACGGCCGCAGGACTTGCTCCCCAATAGCCGGTCTGTTGCGAAGCCAGATCCCGCAGCAGGTCAGGCTGGTTTTCGGTCCCCCCGACAGGAATGACGGGCAGGTGCCGGACCTGCTTCACGGCCGACGCGAGCTGTGTCTTCGGTCCGGGCGAGAGCGAGTCGATCTCGGTCACGGAGCTGATTTGACGCAAATCGGCATCCGCAAACTGGTCGATACAGATTGGATCGAACCCGGCCCGCAGCGCGGACATGGCTGCAGCGCGAGTACTCGCCCCCAGGATCAGGACCTGGGGCTTGGGCAGCGTCAGTGACTCGTCGCGAATCTGGTCAATCATCCTCGCAGTGTGAGGATGTCCTCCCGCCCCCGGCAAGGGTGCGCCTCACGGGGCGTCGGTCAAGGCGATTTCGGCTCGCTGTCCGACTCATGCACCAGCACTCGGTACTTCAGTCGCAGGGTCTCGCCGCGCGGCACGCGAAGGCGACTGGCCGCCCCACCCGTGAACGACTTCTTCCCGAACGGATTGACTACCAGCAGTCCATAATCTCTCGCATGATTCCAGCTGGGTCGAAAGTTGGCGGGGTCACTGAAGATTGTCATGCCCACCCACCGCCCGGACAGCGGCCCGGAGTAGTCGCACCAGGCGGAAGTCTGGCCCCACACCTGGGCTCCGTCGCGACGTCCCTCGCTGTCGAGGATTCGACCTCCCTGCTTTGAGTCGACCGCTAAAGGAGTATTCAGCCGGATCCCCAGCCCCATCTCTTCCTGGTCGCCAAACACGATCTCATCAATCAACGGTCGGAACTCCAGGGAGAGTTCGAGCTGGTACCCGTTGGGCTGCAAGCTGACGCGATACTGAGCCGTCTCTTCGCAAACAGCCGTGTCCGAGTCGGTCGCCAGAAAGTGATTGATCACGCTCCAGGCGGCGACATCTTTTTGAACGGTCGGAGCATCGGCGAAACGCTGGTGAACGGTCTTGGCCTTGAGCCGCCAGTAGTCATGGCCGCTAAGATCACCGAATGACATCCACAGCCCAGTGTGCATACCTGGATGGTCAGTCTTGTCCTGCTCAGCCACGGGCGGGTGATTGCGACTCACCTGCAAACCGCTCATCGTTCTCACAGGAGCGAAGTACGGGTGAGGAACTTCAGGATCTGAATGGACATATCTCAGTACCTCAATCGGGCCGATTTGGACTGTGACGGAACGATCCGATGACTTCACGGCCATGGTGGGCTCTGCGGCATTCGCGCCAGTACACAAACTCAGACAGACCAGCAGAACCAAGAATCGCACTGGCTTCTCCTCTTTTATCGTCCCATCAGTGTGAATGTCCCATCCTAAGAGTTTCGTAGCTGGGAATACCACCCCTGCCATGGGCACCGCACCGTCTCCTTCCTGCGGCTGCTTGGATTAAGCCCCGTTGCTGAATACACTTCCGAGAATACCGCCCTTCTCCGCGATCCCACGCATGGCCGTCGAGCCTCCGATCACCGAGCTCTCCTCGTCTGCGGCGATTGCCCAGCTTCGCCAGAGAGTCGACGCGTCGCTTCGCGGGTACGTGACCTTTCCAGCCGACTGCCCGACCGTACTGGGCGAGTCGATGCGTTATAGCGTGGCGGCAGGCGGAAAGCGGGTTCGCCCCGTGCTGACGCTGCTGGCCTGCGAAGCCTGCGGCGGCTCCATCGAAGCTGCAATGCCCGCAGCTTGTGCGATTGAGCTGATTCATACTTACTCGCTGATTCATGATGACCTCCCCGCGATGGACGACGACGATCTGCGTCGCGGGATGCCGACCAATCATGTGAAGTTCGGCGAGGCCACTGCAATTCTGGCGGGGGACGGCCTGCTGACGCGGGCCTTTGAGATCATCGCCCGCGACATCCAGCCTCCTGAAGTCGCTGCAGCCTGCTGCGTGGAACTCGCGAATGCGGCGGGAGCCGAAGGGATGGTCGGCGGGCAACAGGCCGACCTGGAAGCCGAAACCACTCCGGTCCGCACGGTCGAGGCGCTCGAAGCGATTCATCGCCGCAAAACGGGGCGTTTACTTTCGGCAGCATTGCTGATGGGCGGTCGGATCGCCCAAACCAGCCCGCACAATCTACGCAGTCTGCAAATCTACGGCGAATCGATCGGACTCGCCTTCCAAATCGCAGATGACATGTTGGATGTCGTCGGCGATGTCGGCAAGATGGGGAAAGGGGTTCGCAAGGACTCCGACCTCAACAAGTTAACCTACCCGTCGCTCCTCGGTCTGGAGGAAAGCCGACGACGGGCAGAGCTGCTTGTGCAGCGTGCCTGCGATGCAGTGGCGGACCTGGGCCCGGGGGCTCGCCACCTGCAAGCACTGGCACGCTACATCATCGAGAGGGATCATTGATGGACTTCCAGTTGCTGCCCCTGATTTCATCGCCCGCCGAACTCAAGGCGATGAGCGACGCTCAGCTCGTTCAGCTCGCTCAGGAGATTCGCGAGGCGCTCTGCCAGATCGTCTCCGACCGGCCCGCGCACTTTGCCAGCAACCTGGGAGTCGTTGAGCTGTGCATCGCGCTGCATCAGGTATTCGACTTCTCGAAAGACCGGTTGATCTGGGACACCGGCCATCAGATCTACCCGCACAAGCTGGTGACGGGCCGTTTTCCGCAGTTCAACACGATCCGTCGCAAGGGGGGCCTGATGGGCTACCCCAACCCGGTCGAGAGCATTTACGACCTGTTTGTCACCGGGCATGCCGGGGCTAGCGTCTCGACGGTGCTGGGACTGAAGGCGGGTGACGATCTGCTCCGCCCCGAAGAGCGTCGCAAGTCAGTGGCAGTCATCGGCGACGGAGCTCTGCCATCGGGAGTGGTCTTCGAAGCGTTCAACAACGCTTCAGAGCTCGACAAAGACCTGCTCGTGATCCTCAATGACAATAAGATGGGGATCTGCCCGCGCGTGGGAGGGCTGGCCAAGTACCTGGACCGGGCACGCACAGCCCCGTTCTACAACGGCCTGAAGAAAGATGTCTCCTGGCTGCTCAATAAGCTCCCGCTAGTGGGCGAGCCGACGCGCGAGATGATCGGCAACGTCAAGGACGCGGTCCGGAACTTCATTCACGGCGGCAAGCTGTTTGAGGAGTTCGGCTTCCGCTACATCGGTCCAGTCGACGGACACGACCTGAAGTCGCTGCGGGAATACCTGCAGATGGTCAAGGAGATCAAGGGGCCGGTGCTGCTGCATGTCTTCACCGAGAAAGGGCACGGGTTCAAGCCCGCCGAGGCCGACCCGGTGCAGTTCCACTCGCCCAATCCGTTCTGCCGCGGCGATGACGATTCCGGGATCATCTTCCTCAAGAAGAGCGGCGGTCGCGCTTACACCGACTCGGTCAGTGATGCGATCCTGACCAAGATGCGGACCGATTCCCGCGTCTGCGTGCTGACCGCAGCCATGTGCGAAGGAAACAAGCTGCAGGCGATCCGCAGCGAGTTCCCGGATCGGTTCTTCGATACCGGGATCTGCGAGGGGCACACCGTCGCCTTTGCCGCCGGGATGGCCAAGGCCGGGATGCGGCCGATCGTCGACATCTACAGCACCTTCCTGCAGCGCAGCTTCGACCACATCTTCCAGGAAGTCGCTCTCCAGAACCTGCCCGTCGTCTTCGCGATGGACCGGGCCGGAATCTGCGGTCCCGACGGCCCGACTCACCACGGCCTGTTCGACAACAGCTACATGCGGGTCTTCCCGAACATCACGATTATGGCCCCCGGCGACGAGGCCGACGTGGCCCCGATGGTCGACCTGTCGCTGAAACTGTCGGGCCCGTCGTCGATCCGCTACCCGAAAACGGGCGTCGCGACCGTCGAACGCACCGTCGCCCCGCTGGAACTGGGCAAGGCTGAGGTCCACAGCACCGGCAAGGACGGAACGTTCGTGGCCTTTGGCACGATGTTCGTCGACTGCGTGAAGGCCGCCGAGAAGCTGCGGTCAGACGGCCTGGATGTGGGCGTCGTGAACGCCCGCTTCCTGCGTCCGCTGGACTTGGCTCCGATCGCCAGTGCCATCGAGCAAGGCGGTTTCGTCATCACCGTCGAGGAAAACACCCTCAACGGCGGCTTCGGCTCGGCGGTCCTGGAGGCTGCCAACGCCGCTGGCCTCGACACTCGTCGGATCAAGTGCCTGGGAATCCCGGACCGGTTCGTCGAGCATGGCGAACGCGGGGAATTGCTGGCTGACCTGGGGCTGGATGCGGTCGGGCTGCTGATGGCGGCGCGGGGGATGGCGGAGAAGGTGCCGGTCGCGTAACGCAGTGTCACCGCCGACACGAAATGCTTGAAGCACAGAGTTCCGACGAATTCTGCGTCCGTGTTTTTGTATCGGGAGTATTGAATGCCCGTCACTGCCGTTTGTCCGGATTGCTCCAAGCAGTATTCCGTCCCCGAGAGTCGGATCGGTTCGACATTCCGCTGCAAGGTCTGCAAGGCCGAAGTGCCGGTTGAAGCGGAGCAGGAGTCGGAGCTGGTCAAGAACCGGAAGAAGAGGGCGCGGGCCGAAGAGAAGGCAGCTGCGCGGGCCAGCAACCGTAAAAAGCAAAGCCTGATGAAGGTGGCCGGGATTCTGGTGGCCGTCGTGATCCTGTTGGGGATCGCCATAACCGCGCAAATGGTCCCGGCATTCCGGGACACGCTCGCCAAGATTCTGCTGGCGGGTGGACTGACCTGCTTTATCTTCGCCTGGGTCGGGACGATGTCGACTGAGGAAGAACTGCTGATGCGAATGTTGATTCGCTACTTCCCGCCAGCAATCTTCGCCTCGCTTCTCATGCGACTGGATGAGACCTGGCCGTTTTTCCTGCTGGCACTGGGAGGCGCGGTGGCGTCGGTGCTGGGGTTAATGATGGGGGCGGCCCAGTAGCCTTCCCGTCCGAAGATTTGGTCCATGGACACGTCAATATCCTGAAATTCCGCTCGCCGTTGCTCTCCCGCTTGAGATAGAGTTGAACCAGCGGGGAAGTTGATGTGTCACAGCTTTCAGACGCATCTCGGAGGCAATCATGCTGGGCATACGTTACCTCAAAGTTCCGGCCACGACCTATGTCTTGCACTACAAGGCCGGTAAGGTCGTGAAACAGGGGCCGGGGCTTTCGTTCTTTTACTTTGCTCCCACGTCGGTCATCGCCCAGGTGCCGATCTCCAGCGTCGATGTGCCGTTTGCCTTTACGGAGACCTCTTCCGACTTCCAGGACGTGACCGTTCAAGGCAGTCTGACCTACCGCGTCGCTGAGCCCGCACGACTGGCCGCGCTGCTCGATTACACAGTCAATGTCCGCGGTCGATACGAAAGCGAAGATCCCTCCAAACTCGGGGAACGGCTGATTCAGGCGATTCAGACCTCAGCTCGGTCGTTTATTCAGTCCCTCGATCTGCGCAAGCTGCTGGTCTCCTCAGCTGCCCTCGTCGAACAGATTCGTGGTTCGTTCCACAGCTCGGCATCTGTGTCTCAGTTGGGTGTGGAAGTCCTGGATGTGACAATCTCTTCGATCAAGTCCGATCCCGAGATGGCCAAGGCCCTGCAGGCCGAAGCTCGCGAGTTGCTCCTCAAGCAGGCGGACGAAGCGGTCTATGCCCGCCGCAATGCCTCGGTCCAGCTGGAACGGACGATTCGGGAGAACGAGATCCAGACGGAACTGGCTGTGGCTCAAAAGCAGCGGCAGGTTCAGGAAGCCCAGATGGCGGCCGAGATCGCTGTCGAGAATCAGCGCTCCGCTCTGGTCGAAACCCGCGTGGCCAACGAGCGCAAGGAAGCCGAATCTCGCGGGGCCGCCCTGCAGGCGATTCTGGCTCCCGTTCGCGAACTCGACTGGCGGACGCTGCTGGCGGTTCAAGGAGGGAACAACTCCTCCATGTTGGTCGCCTCCGCGTTCGAGCAGCTGTCACAGAACGCAGAGCGGATCGGTCAGTTGAACATCACTCCCGATCTGCTGCAGTCGCTGATGAACAAAGAAGCTCCGTCGTCATCGCAGCCGACTCCCGAAGCCAAGTCGCAGCGCTCGAAGTAACGGGAGTCTGGCATGGGCACTTTCTTCGTTCCCCGGATCACGATCGTCACCCGCGAGACCCGCATGATGGGGCTGCTCAAACGCTGGGCGACGAAGGGGATGCTCGGTTTCAACTTCAAGCAGGCACGCGTCGCCGCAGCTGTGCAGTCGGGGGACATGGCCGCCGCCGCAGCTGCCCAGGATGATGATGTCGATGATCTGCTGATGGATATCGAAGCCGAGGACGACACTTATCAGGCGTCGATCAATTTCCTGAATCAGGAACTCGACTTCGGGATGCCAGTCCAGGTGATCGATCGGGCCTATATCTCCAACTACGATTTTGGTCTGTGCGAGGCGGTGGTTGTCGTTGGTCAAGATGGACTCGTCGCGAACACCGCGAAGTATGTGGGTGATGTCCCCATCGTTGCCGTGAATCCCGATCCGCAGCGATTCGATGGGATCCTCCTGCCATTCCAGGTCCAGGAAGCTCGGGCAGCTGTGAACCGCGTCCTCAACAAGCAGGCTAAGATTCGCGACGTGACCCTCGCCGAAGTAACGCTGCACGACGGGCAACGGATGCTGGCCTTCAACGATCTGTTTATCGGTGTTAAGTCTCATGTGTCGGCTCGATACCAACTGCGAGTCGACGGGCGAGAAGAGTCGCAGTCATCCAGCGGCGTGCTCGTCTCAACCGGAGCCGGTTCGTCCGGCTGGATGTCGTCGGTCTTCAACATGGCCGCAGGGGTCGCACGCTCGCTGGGAGCCGCCTTGCCCGAGAAACGACACATGCTTCGCTGGGAGGACCCGCGTTTGTTGTGGGCGGTGCGGGAACCGTTCGCCAGTCGCACCTCGGGAACTTCGCTGGTTGCCGGGGTCCTGAGCGACAACTCTAAACTGGAACTGGAATCGCTGACTCCGACGGGCGGCGTAATCTTTTCGGACGGAATTGAAGGCGACTTCCTGGAGTTCAACTCTGGGACAATCGCGCGGATTGGTGTGGCCGATCAACGAGCCAAGCTGGTCGTGAAGTGAAATCATGGAAGAGCGGGGGCTCGCAATTCCAGCCCTCAGCGTCTCTCAAAACAGCCAATATCCGGCTTGCCGGTCAGGGTTCGCAGCGCAGCTGGCGAAGCAGGGCCGGGTGGTTCAAACTCCACGGGTAAAGACCGCTGCGGGGCATCAGCGCCGGCATCGCGAAGCGGCGACTTCGGGTTCAGGTGAAAGTCGCTCTTCAACAGATCGCCCGGCAGGACGTTCAGGAACTGCGGGTCTTCGACTTCGATCAGCCCCGTAGTCGCGACCTGGCCCTTCAGCTCCCCATGGCACTTCCTCCATTTGGGCTTGAGGAAGCAGTTCCGCATCTGGACCTGGCCCTCTTCGTCCAGGATCGCAAAGGTCGATCCTGGGGCTGTTGTGTAGATCGCGTTGTTCCAGAGCTCCGCCGACTGCTGCGGCGTGGAGAGCCGCAGCAGGACCGTCTTCTCGGTCCGCGTCGAGACGATCGTGTTGTGATAGAACTTCAGCGTCTTGCGGTTGGCGTTGTCGTCCCCGCTGTCGCCGCCGAAGTGGACGATCTGGTTATTGTCTGGCCCCTGGCGTTCGATCAACAGGTTCCCATAGACCTGAGCCAGGTGATACCGCGGGTCGTTGCAGATCTCCAGCCCCTCCTGGGAGTCGACCAGGTCGAGCTGACGGTTCCCGCCCTCTATTCGGTTGTAGCGCACGATCAGCCCGGCGGAACGGTCCTTCAGATTGTTCCCTCGACAGCCAGCTCTCAACGGTCCAAACCGGTTGAACTGGTAGGTGACTCCCTTCGACTCGGAGTAGGCATTGTGCTCGTACAGGCTGCCTTCGTTGCCGTTATCGAAGATGTCGCACCCTTCGATCAGAACCTCTTCGCAATCGGGAGCGACGAAGACTCCGTTCCCGGAATCGTGCAGCCGACAGCCGCGAAGGGTCAGAAAATGACCGCTCTCCATATAGACCGGACACGCGGGCTTGTCGTACTCGGTCAGTCCATCTGGACCCAGGAAGAAATTCCCCGGTCGAGCCCCGTGGATGTCGAGGTTCTCGATGACAATGTGCATCGGCGGGTTGTCCCCCGAATTGTTCGAGGCCCCGATCTTGATCACTCCGCGACCGTGGGACCAATAGCTGAGCCCCGACGGGACCGAGGCCCGGTTGGCATCCAGAACCGGCAGGTCGCCATTTGGACCGGGGATGCCGCGAACGATGATCGGCTGCTGGGCGGTCCCTTGTCGCGACATCACCCACTTCGAGCGGTACGGCTCCGCTCGCCAGTAGATTTCAACAATGTCCCCCGGGCCTAAATTGTCCCACGGCACCAGACCGGGGTGTCGCAGGGGGTGCCCCGGACCGACCTTGTATGTGGCTGCGCTGGCAGACTCTGCCATCAGACAGCATGTCAGGCACACCCACAGCTTCCACCAGCGGCTCATGCAGCACTCCGCACTCGATTCGCACTTCGGGCCAGCCCGGCGGCTCACCCTCGCGGCAAATCTACCTCACAGGATCGGCCCCGGCGGGGGCAACTGCGGCGGCGTCGACTGCAAAACTGACCGATTGAAACCCAGCTGCGATACAGGTATCCCAAACGTCAACGAGCTGTTCCATCTGTACCGATGGGGCGATATCGAGAACCACCGGACTCTCCGGCCCGACCTCTGCGAGTGCTCGCAGATTGGCCTTGAGCAGTGCGAGGTCGCGATAAACTGTGCCGTTCATATCGACTTGCAGGGTATCACTCTCCCCGATGCTCAGCTTCAGCCAGACATCGGTCGCCCATGAATCTCGCTTCTCGGGCTCAATCGCTGCCACGACAGCCCCCGTCGCGGGTAGATCCGCCGGGAGCAACTGCTCTGGAGCCGCTCCCACTGCGGTGACCACAAAGAAGATCAGCAGATTGAACACCACGTCGATCATCGGCGTCATCGGATCGCCGTAATCCCTCGTGCTGTTGGCTGGCGGACGCATGATGGACTCCGTCCCTGAGCGAACTACGGATTGACCACCGTGGCCACGGGGGCGGAACTGGATTCTGCGGAGTCGTCGCCTGGTAACAGCTGGAAGGAGCGGGTTCCCGCCGGGCTGCCATTGATCTTGACCACGATGGAGTAGTCACCCAGTGGCAGCGATTCATCGAGAAGGAACCAGAAGTGACCGCGCAGATTCTCGCGAGCCACCACCTGCCAGAGCCGTCTCATGATCTGGCCTTCATCCGAGACCAGGTGGACTTCCAGGTACAGATCCTCGTGCGGCGGAAGCAGGCTGCACTGCACACGTGCCTTCTCGCCGCGGCGGAACTGGGTCTTGCGGTCGACCAGATTGTCGTTGAACAAGACCGACCCGATATCGAGTGAGAACACCTTGTCGACGACCGCGATCCGTTCATCGTTGCGGAACAGTTCAGCCGACCGTTCATCGCTGAGCGGAGTCAGCGCGAACCGTCCCTCGGGGCGACGTTCTCCGAATGGATCTGACATTCGATCGACCAGAACCCCGATGCCCGCCACGATCCCCAGGCAGGCGGACCAGGCAAGCAGACTGGGGAACCGCCAGGCCGATTCGCTCACAGGCTGGGGAATCGAGTTGTTCTCACCCCACCAGCGCTGCCAGCGGGCCGACCACCGCTCATGGTCGTCGACTTCGTACCAGCTCAGGTAGATGACAAAGTAGATGAACGGAAAGACAAACAGTCCCAGCGTCAACATGGTCATGACGTGGAATCCAACTCCCAGCGCGAGCATTCCGGCGCGGCCGACTCCCCTCCAGCACACAAACAGGAACAGAATCTCCCACACGATTGTGATGTAGGCCGTGACCAGGATCATGCCCGGATACAGTGCCAGAATTTCGCCCAGGGGATTGGCTGAGTTGATATTTGTCAGTAGCCAGAACCGCAACTGATCTCCCGTAAAGAAGGCGGGCGTGTGCATCTTGGTAATCGCTGCACCAAGGTACACGACGCCGACCAGGATCTGAATCAGCCGTCGCGGCCAGTCACTGGCGAGTTCATTCCATGGCAGTCCGCGACGCACTGCCAGCCAGCGATCCAGAGACCAGATGCGCCCGCAGCCTGACAGACTGAGCAACATGAGAACATGCGTCGCGACCACCGTGTACTTCGTCATCGTGCTGATCGTGTCGAGCATGCCGAAATAGGCATTCAGCACCGCAGCCACGAAGAGCGACATTCGAGTGCGCCAGCCCAGCGACGAGGTCACGAGTGTCGCGATCAGGACCGCGTAAAGCCCGGCCGCGAGGGGGGCGTTCGGGATTGGCAGATAATCGGGCTGCCCGTAGCTGTTCCAGATCGGTGTGGGAGAGCCATCTGTGGAGTAGAACTCGCGAACCCGAAAGACGCGATGCAGCGTCGGAATCAGGACGACCAGCGGAAGCAGGATCCGGACCAGAGCCAGTCCCACCGGCCGCTGTTCGCGGAAAAAGAACTGGTGAATACGAGTTCCCAGGCGTTCTGAATGCGGTGCAGGGGTGGACATGGCGACCTCGATAGAATGAAACGCAGATGCAGAAGCAACTCAGCACACGCACTCAGTCACGGCGGCCAGGCTGCTGGTGGCTCGTCTGACGAATCGTGGGCGAAATCATGCCATCGTTCGTCATGAACGGCTGCGATGCCATGTCGCGAACCAGTCGCGGATTATCCGTAATAGCCAGGAAATTCTGATAGCCGGTCCAGTCGAGGTAGCGTTCCAGGAGCTTTCCGTTCGGAGCGAGAGCCAGGCGGGTGCGATAGTAGCTGCGCTTTTGTTTGGGCTCCTCGTATCGAGCCTCGTAAACTTCATCTGGCAGGTTGTATTTCTTCGACCACGCCTCCTCGATCAGCCAGACATGGGCGATTTCCTCGTGTTCCGTATGGTCGAGGATGTGAGAGGCCAGCGTTCCCGTGAAGACCGCCGAACCATCGTAGTTGTGCCGGACAGTCGAGCCGAACGGCACGAACTCTCCCCAAGGAGCCGGAGTCAGCTCGTACTGCTGCCCGCTGACTCCTTGCGCGACCAAATGCTGGCGATACTCGTACCCGCTCCAGCCGCAATACATGTCCCAGATGAGGTAGTACATCCCGACATGGTCGGTCGATTTGTAGCCCAGAGCGTGGCTGAAGATCCCGAATCCCAGGACCAGCAGGTAGCAGACGATGAATCCGATCACGATGCCGCGGCGCATGCTCCAGCCTCCTTGCCAGAGTGAATCTGTCTTGACAAACGGCTTTATCCTGCAGAATTCGCCACAGAGTCAATAGGGACCGGGCGTTCCTGCCGGAAAGAACCGCTGTGACAAATTGGCGCGTCGCAGCAACGGCTGGAAAAACAACCTGACAATCAGCTTTCAGCGGTCAGCCAGAAGATCTGGCTGAGAGCTGACTGCTGTCCACTCAAGACAACTCTTAGTGCTTGTAGACTTTGTGCTGGGGACGACCGGACAAGATCTGCTCCTTGCCCCAGTTCGTCACGGCCCGGAACGCTTCGCTGGAAATGAATTCGCGAAACGCACCTTCGTCGGACCATTCGCTTGTAATCAGGTAGCTGGCACCGTCGGCCACATCTTTCCAGAGCGTGGAGTTCGTGTGCCCGGGAGCGGCTTTCAGGGCTCCAATCACGCCGGCGAACTTCTCTTCGAAGTCCTGCTGCTTGCCCTCGATGACGTGATAGTTCATGCCGACTGTGACCATGTGTGCGAATCTCTGTGCAAGTGGGTGATGGGGCTCGGACGGAGAGCCCGCGAGCGATGATATCATAGACACCCCTCCGCCGCGCGACCTGCTCAAGTTTCGCTAAGGGGCATGGTCCCGGGCCCGCTGCAGCCGGAACTGGGGGCTGCGGACGACGGTCTCGAACAGGACCGAGAAGCGATAGTCGTTCTGCTTCAGTGCCTGCGCCATCTCGTCCAGCAGGGGCTCATCGGACAGGCGGACCGACCGGCCGAGTGCGTAGCCCAGGAATTTGTGACAGAGAGTATGCACAAATTCTTCCCGTCGCTGCTGATCCAGGTAGCGAATCAGCTCCGGGATTCCCCGGGCCGATTGACCTCCGGGCAACTCAGCCCGGTTGTCGATCGATCGCCCCGCGCTGTCCTGGGTTCGAGATCTCCCCAGCGCATCGAACCCTTCCATCGCGAGCCCCAGCGAATCGAAGTGCCGATGGCACATGGCACATTTGGGCTCTGCCACGTGAGCGGCCAGCAAGTCACGAATCGTCTGGGGGGCCTCCTTCTCCGATTTGGGCAATTCCGGAACGTCTGCCGGCGGAGGCGGGAAGTGCTGTCCCAGTAGGTGGTGGACCGTCCAGAAGCCGCGCTTCACCGGGCTGGTCCGCTCCCCGGCAGAATTCTTGGTCAGGATGATCGACATCCCGATCAGTCCCCCACGCCCCTCTGCTGCCAAACCATCGACCTTCAGCCAAGGGCTCGCAGCTTCGCTCTCGCGAGGAGAAATTGGAGTTTGAGCCCGCAGCTCCCGGTACCGCTGCCGAATCGCTCCACCGTAATGATTCGCCAGTTGCTCGTTGACGAACGTCATGTCGCTGGTCAAGAGCTCCATGATCGGGCGATCTTCTTGAATCAGCCAGGTCACCAGCTGAGTCGGTTCCTCGTAGATGGCGGCCCGCAAATCATCGGTGTAACCCGGAAACGCCGCTCCGTTGATCGGGTCCTTCTCGATGTAGTCTCGATATCGCAGCCACTGACCCAGGAACTCACGTGAGAACCGGGCCACTCGCGGGTCCTTGAGCATCCGCCGAGTCTGCGCCGCCAGTTGGTCCTCGGTATGGAGCTGTCCTTGAGTGGCCGCAGTGAGGAGTTCCTGATCCGGGAGTGACGACCAGAGAAACAGGCTGAGCTTGGAAGCCAGATCCAGATCACTGATCGGCGAGACTCCCTGCCCCTCCGCGACAACGGGAGCGAAGTAGCAGAAGTGCGGCGACATCACGATGGCAGTCAACAGCCCGCGAAGCGAAGCCTCGACCCCTTGTCCTTCTCGGCGAAACGATTGGTAGAGCGTACGCAGCGACTGCAGTTCATCGGCAGCCAGTGGTCGCCGCCAGGCCCGTTCGGCCAGACGTTCCAGGTCGGCGAGCCCGCGTGATTCGGCCTCCTGGAGCAGTTCCTGATGCCGCGCCAACCCGTAC
>Ga0315905_10003490_pt1 | contig 16215 bp, 13 predicted proteins | sample LakEriMetagenome_5_FD_203522 | JGI IMG/M metagenome (GOLD analysis project Ga0315905, IMG submission 203522) | Freshwater fungal communities from buoy surface, Lake Erie, Ohio, United States - Buoy 4 MA121 | ecosystem: Environmental > Aquatic > Freshwater > Lake | place: USA: Lake Erie, Ohio... | reverse complement strand
GATCCTCTGCGTGCCGATGCGGCCGTCCTGCACGCATCCCTGGAATTTCTTCTGGACCGGATCGAAGCCATGCACTTCGGCAATGGTGTCGAGCGCCATGAAGCCGACGTTATGCCGGTGGAGCGCATACTGGGGTCCAGGATTGCCGAGGCCTACCCAGAGCTGCATGGCGATGGGCTCCCAGTACGAGACAGGATCGGGTGGGGAGGGCGCCGGCCCCTCTCCCGGTGGAGAGGGGCCGGGCATCCAGCGTCAGGCGGTCGTCAGGCCTGTGGCCTTGACCGCAGTGCCTGCTCAGATGCGAAAGAAGTCTGCGTGGATCGGGCGTTCCGAAACCGGATGGAAGGCAACGTCCTTGGGGGTCGTGCGCACGGTTTCACCGCCCACAGTGAGCTCGATGATCGAGTCGAAGAACTTGCCGGTGCCAAGCTGGCGGCGCAGTTCCTTTTCCTCGACGTGGATCGCAACGGGATCCTGATTGCCACCGTAGATCACGGCGGGGGTGCGGCCTTCGCGACGAAGTGCACGGGAGGCTCCCTTGCCAGCCCGTTCACGCGTCTCGGCCGGCAGATGCAGCGTATCGCTCATGTGTCCGTACCTTCACGTTGTATTGTTCAACCGAATCCTCGCGCCACGCCTCCAGGGATGACCATGCACGCAGGAAGCGGCGGCCCTTAGCGGCTGTGGCGGAAAAAGCAAGCAGAAGCAGGGGATGCGGGGATCTAGTACACCCGCTTCACCAGCCAGCCGCGCGCTTCAAGCAGGCGGGGCAGGCCGTCCACGTCCGCGACATGCGCCGCACCGACCGCGATGAAGGGCCGGGTGCCGGCCTTGAGCATGGCGTTGATCTGATCGGCCCAGGCCAGGTTGCGCTGCGTGAGCAGCGCGCTGCGCAGGGCCGGTTCGGCGAGGAAGCCTGTCTGCGCCTCGCGCGCGATGCCGAGTTCATCGCCGCGCAACCACAATGCGAGCATATCCTTGTCGTCATCGCGGCTGTCGGCCGCCTCACGCGCCACTTGCTCCAGCAGCACTGTCTGCGCGCGCGGCGGCAGCGCATCGAAAATGCCAAACTGGCCGTCGATCGTCTCGAGCCCCGTGACGGGCTTGGCGCCGATCACCTTGCGCAGTTCCGGCTCGACGCCGCTGCCCGGCTCCATGCCCTGCTTGAGCCCGCCGATTGCGGCAATCTGCAGCGCAACCGCCCAGCTTTCCTGATCCTTGAACTGCCCGTCGTTCAGCGACAACTCTTTGTAGACCTTGGACAAGTCGCCGCTAAATCCGGGACTCACCCGTTCGCTTGGCGGCGGCAGGCCGGGGGTGAAGGCCAGGCGCCCGAGCGCCTCTCCCGCCACTTGCTGGTCGAGCGGCTCGCCGATTTCCAGCACCAGCCGGTCGGCTTCGGCAATCGCGCTGTCGATGGCGGGGCGCCGCCACCGCGTGCCCGGCGGCAGCGAGTGGACGGTGCCGAGCAGCCAGCCATGCACGCCGGTGCTGTCCGAAATCGCCCAAAGCGCGACCTTCGCGGGTTCATCCGGCGGCGGTGTTGCCGCCCCGCAGGCCGCCAGCGCGACCAGCAGGCAGCCCGCCAGCAGTTGCAGAAGCCGGGTGAGGGGAGAGGAAAGGCGCTTCATCGCCGCGCCGGGATGGACCATGCGCGCCCGCGGCGCAAGAACCGCGCGCCTCAAGGTTGATTTGAACGGGCCAATCCGCCAAAGCGCGCGGGCCATGGCTGACACCGCATTGACCGCTTCCACCCCGCTCAGCGTGCAGGACATGATCCTCACGCTCCACGCCTATTGGGGCGCACGAGGGTGCCTCATCCTCCAGCCTTACGACATGCGCATGGGCGCGGGCACATTCCACCCGGCGACGACCCTGCGCGCGCTCGGGCCGCAGCCCTGGAGTGCGGCCTATGTTCAGCCCAGCCGCCGGCCCACCGACGGCCGTTACGGCGAGAACCCGAACCGGCTTCAGCACTATTACCAGTATCAGGTGATCATGAAGCCGAGCCCGCCGGACTTGCAGGCCCTCTATCTCGGCAGCCTTGCCGCGATCGGCATCGATCCGCTGCTCCACGATATCCGCTTCGTCGAGGATGACTGGGAATCGCCCACGCTCGGCGCGTGGGGGCTGGGCTGGGAAGTCTGGTGCGACGGCATGGAAGTCACCCAGTTCACTTATTTCCAGCAGATGGGTGGCTTCGATTGCAAGCCCGTCTCGGGCGAACTCACCTACGGCCTCGAACGCCTCGCCATGTACATCCAGGGCGTCGACAACGTCTACGACCTCAAGTTCAACAACCACGGCGTAAGTTATGGTGATGTGTTCCTCGAGAACGAGCGCCAGATGTCGACGTGGAATTTCGAGGTGGCGGATACCGAAACGCTCTTCGAAGGTTTCCGCCGCGCCGAGGCCGAGTGCCGCAAGGCGCTGGAGGCCAAGGTGCCCATCGCCGCCTATGAACAGGCGATCGAGGCGAGCCACCTGTTCAACCTGCTGCAAGCGCGCGGCGTGATCTCGGTGCAGGAACGCGCGAGCTACATGGGCCGCGTGCGCGATTTGGCGCGCGGGAGCTGCGAGGGCTACATGGAAAAGTACCGCGCCGAATGGGAAGCGAAGTTCCCGGGGTGGACGGCATGAGCACCGCTGATTTCCTGTTGGAGCTGCGCTCGGAAGAAATCCCCGCGCGGATGCAGGCTGGCGCACGCGCCGATCTGGAAAAGCTGTTCCGCCGCGAGATGGAGGCTACCGGCATCACCGTCGGTGCGCTGACGATCTGGTCCACTCCGCGCCGCCTGACGCTGATCGCGCGCGGCCTTCCGCTCGCGACCGAAGCGGTGCACGAGGAAACCAAGGGCCCTCGCACATCCGCGCCGGAACAGGCACTCGAAGGCTTCCTGCGCAAGACGGGCCTTGCCAAGGACCAGCTCACCGAGCGCGATGGCGTGTGGTTTGCGGTTGTCGAAAAGCCCGGCCGCGCGGCCGCCGATGTGCTGGCCGAAGCTATCCCCGCGATCATCCGCGCCTTCCCTTGGCCCAAGTCGCAGCGCTGGGGCGCAGCGAGCCTCCAGCCGGACAGCCTGCGCTGGGTGCGCCCGCTGTCGGGCATCATGGCGCTGCTCGGCGGTGAGGTGATTGATTGCGAGATCGGCGGCGTGCGCTCGGGCCGCACGACCATGGGCCACCGCTTCCACCACGGCGGCGAGATCGTGATCGATGGCGTGGACGACTATGCTGCCAAGCTGCGCGCCGCCCACGTCATCGTCGATCACGTTGAACGCGAGGGCATTGTCCGTGAAGGCGCACATAAGGCCGCTGCCGCAGCAGGCCTCGTGCTGGTCGAGGACGAGGGCCTCGTCATCGAAAACGCCGGCCTCACCGAATGGCCGGTGCCGCTGCTCGGCCGCTTCGACGAGGCGTTCCTCGAAGTGCCGCCCGAAGTCATCCAGCTCACCGCGCGGGTGAACCAGAAGTACTTCATCTGCCGGGATGGCGCCGGAAAGCTCGCCAATGCTTTCGTCTGCACCGCCAATATCGCGGCGCACGATGGCGGCGCGATGATCGTTGCCGGCAACCGCAAGGTCCTCGCCGCGCGCCTCTCGGACGCGCGCTTCTTCTGGGAGCAGGACCGCAAGACGCCGCTTTCGGTGCAGGCGGAGAAGCTGGCGCGGATTACCTTCCACGAAAAGCTGGGCACCGTGGCCGACAAGGTCGAGCGGGTGGCCAAGCTGGCCCGCTGGCTGGTGGAGGAGGGGATTGTCACCCCCAACCTTGACGCCACCAACCTTCGTCATTCCCGCAAAGACGGGAATCCAGCGGCAGATGCTGCGCCAGACTGGACCCCCGCCTCCGCGGGGGTGACGAAAGAAGAGTTGGCCAACCAAGCCGAACGCGCAGCCCGCCTCTGCAAGGCCGATCTCGTCACCGAAATGGTCGGCGAATTTCCCGAACTGCAAGGCCTGATGGGCGGCTACTACGCCCGCGCCGAAGGCCTGCCCGACGCCGTCGCCGACGCGATCCGCGATCACTACAAGCCGGTCGGGCAGGGCGATGACGTGCCCACAGCGCCGGTGACGGTGGCCGTGGCGCTGGCGGATAAGCTGGATACGCTGGCTGGCTTTTTCATGATTGAGCAACGGCCAACTGGTTCGAAAGACCCATTTGCGCTCCGTCGAGCCGCGCTTGGGGTCTTGGGTCTTGTCGTCAGAAACGAGTTGCGTTTCTCAATCTGGGATGCGCTAGTGACTCCGATTTTGCCGCTGCGGGCGCAGCTTGGATTGCCCCAGTGGGAGGCCATTCCGGTCTACTACGCCGAGTCAGTTCGTGACTTTGTTGCCGACCGCCTCAAAGTCCAGCAACGCGAAGCCGGTGTCCGCCACGATCTCATCGACGCGGTTTTCGCGCTCGGCGGGGAGGACGATCTCGTCCGCCTGCTCGCCCGTGTCCATGCCCTGCAGGCCTTTGTCATCACCGAAGACGGCACCAACCTCCTAGCCGGCTACAAACGCGCCGCGAATATCCTCAAGAAGGAAGAATACGCGCCGATCGCCGCCGACTACGCGCCCGAACCCGCCGAAGCCGCGCTCACCGCCGCCCTCGATGCCGCCGAACCGCAGGCCGAAGCCGCCATCGCGGCGGAGGATTTCACCGCCGCCATGGCCGCGCTCGCCACTTTGCGCGCGCCAATCGACGCTTTCTTCGAGAGCGTTACCGTGAACGATGCCGACCCGGCCAAACGGGCAGGTCGTCTGGGGCTGCTTGACCGCTTTCGTGCTGCAGTGCACAAAGTTGCGGACTTTTCCCGCATAGAGGGCTAAGACCCGCTCGAATCCGGGCCTGCCGGGAAAGAATCATGTTCGCAGGGAGCCTTCTGGCCTTATGAGCGCATACGTATTCCATTTCGGCGGCGGCGCGACCAACAACGACCCACGCTCGCGTGACAAGACCATCACCGGCGGGAAGGGCGCGAACCTGGCCGAAATGGCGGGCATCGGCCTGCCGGTTCCCCCCGGCTTCACCATCAGCACCGAAGTCTGCACGGCCTACAACGCGGCCGGCAAGGCATTCGACGACGATCTGCGCAGCGGTGTCGCTGCCGGCGTCGCGCATATCGAGGCCGCAACCGGGCGCGTCTTCGGCGATCCGGCGAACCCGCTGCTCGTCTCGGTCCGTTCGGGCGCGCGCGTTTCGATGCCGGGCATGATGGATACCGTGCTCAACCTCGGCCTCAACGACGTGACCGTCGAAGGCCTCGCTGCCGGCTCGTGCGACGCGCGCTTCGCGTGGGACAGCTACCGCCGCTTCATCCAGATGTATTCGGACGTCGTGCTCGGCCTCGATCACCACCGCTTCGAAGATGCGCTCGAAATCGCCAAGGAAGACAACGGCTTTTTCGCCGATGTGGAGATGGGTGCCGAGCATTGGCAGGCACTTGTCGGGCAGTACAAGGAAATTGTTGCAGAGGAACTCGGCCGCCCGTTCCCGCAGGACGTCCACGAACAACTCTGGGGCGCGATTGGTGCCGTGTTCGATTCGTGGGAATCGGACCGCGCCAAGGTCTATCGCCGCCTGAATTCCATCCCGCATGACTGGGGCACCGCGGTCAACGTTCAGGCCATGGTCTTTGGCAACATGGGCGAAACCTCGGCCACCGGCGTCGCCTTCACCCGCGATCCCGCGACCGGCGAGCGCGCCTATTACGGCGAATACCTCGTCAACGCGCAGGGCGAGGACGTTGTCGCGGGCATCCGCACCCCGCAGTATCTGACCAAGGCCGCGCGCGAGCGGGCTGCTGCCAAGCCGCTCTCGATGGAAGAGGCGATGCCCGAGGCCTATGGCGAGCTGGCGCGCGTGTTCGATCTGCTCGAGCTCCATTACAAGGACATGCAGGACATCGAGTTCACCGTCGAGCAGGGCAAGCTGTGGATGCTGCAGACCCGCTCGGGCAAGCGCACCGCCAAGGCTGCGCTCAAGATGGCGGTGGACATGGCGCGCGAAGGCCTGATCGACGAGGCGACCGCGGTGAAGCGCGTCGACCCGATGGCGCTCGACCAGTTGCTCCACCCGACGCTCGATCCCAGCGCCCCGCGCGAAGTGCTCACGCGCGGCCTGCCCGCCTCGCCGGGCGCCGCCACCGGTGTGATCGTGTTTGATGCCGATAGCGCGGAACACCGCGCGCAGATGGGCGAGGACGTGATCCTTGTGCGCATCGAGACCAGCCCCGAAGACATTCACGGCATGCACGCTGCCAAGGGTGTGCTCACCGCGCGCGGCGGCATGACCAGCCATGCGGCTGTGGTCGCGCGCGGCATGGGCCGTCCTTGCGTCTCGGGCGCCTCGGGTCTCTCGATCGACATGGCGACCCGCACCGCGCGCATGGGGAGCCGCGAGGTCAAGGAAGGCGAAGTCATCACGCTCGATGGCTCGAACGGCGATGTCATGGCGGGCGCCGTGCCGATGGTCGAGCCCGAACTGGTCGGCGATTTCGCGGTCCTGATGGAATGGGCCGACAGCCACCGCCGCATGAAGGTGCGGGCCAATGCCGAAACCCCGCTCGATTGCCAGGTTGCGCGCCAGTTCGGCGCGGAGGGCGTGGGGCTTTGCCGCACTGAACACATGTTCTTCGATGCCGGCCGTATCTCCTTGGTACGCCAGATGATTCTGGCTGAGGACGAAGCCACCCGCCGCCGCGCGCTCGATAGCCTTCTGCCAGAACAGCGCGCCGATTTCACCGCGATCTTCGAGGTCATGGCCGGGCTTCCTGTCACCATCCGCCTGCTCGATCCGCCGCTCCATGAATTCCTGCCGCATGGCGATGCCGAATTCGCCGAGCTGTCCGAAGCGACTGGCCTCGGCGTCGATCACCTCAAGCGCCGCGCGGGTGAGCTCCACGAGTTCAACCCGATGCTCGGCCATCGTGGCTGCCGCCTTGGCATCACCTTCCCCGAAATCTACGAAATGCAGGCCCGCGCGATCTTCGAGGCGGCCTGCGACGTTGCCGAAAAATCGGGCGAGGCGGTCGTTCCCGAAGTCATGATCCCGCTCGTTGCCACCAAGCGCGAGCTGCAGATCCTGCGCGCGCTGGTCGACCGCGCTGCCGAAGCTGTCTTTGCCGAGAAGGGCCGCACCCTTGAATACCTCGTCGGCACGATGATCGAACTGCCGCGCGCCGCGCTCATGGCGGGCGAGATTGCCGAGGAGGCGAAGTTCTTCTCCTTTGGCACCAACGACCTGACGCAGACGACGCTCGGCGTCAGCCGCGACGATGCCGCCCGCTTCCTCGGGCCCTATGTCGAACAGGGCATCTACCCGCGGGATCCTTTCGTCAGCCTCGACATCGAAGGTGTCGGCCAGCTTGTCGAAATGGCTGCGGTGCGCGGACGCGAGACGCGCCCTGACATCAAGCTCGGCATCTGCGGCGAACACGGCGGCGATCCTGCTTCGATCGCGTTCTGCGAGAAGGTCGGCCTCGATTACGTCTCGGCAAGCCCCTACCGCGTGCCGATCGCGCGGCTGGCGGCGGCTCAGGCAGCCTTGGGGTAGGGGAAGGGCGGCCTCCTCACGAACCTTCGTCATTCCCGCGCAGGCGGGAATCCAGCGGGCCACGGCGCTGCGTCGCTCTGGATCCCCGCCTTCGCGGGAATGACGAGAGTTCCTTTTGAACCACGTCTTCAGAACTTCGGTGGCCGCAGCGCCTTGTTCCAACCGCTGAGCGTCAGGATCGCAAAGCGCTCGGTCACGCGGCCCTCGTCATCCGCCATCGCCGCGAAGGCCGCCTCCGCTCGCGCCAGCCCCGCCTTGCCCAGCGGCGGCCCCGGCCGGGCAAGGCAAGCGCCGAGGCCCTGGGCCCTGAGGTCCGCCACCAGACGGCGCAGGCTTCGATAACGCACGTCGAGAATGCGGCTGTCGCTCATGGGTTCCGCAAAGCCGCAGCGCTGCAGGAGATCGCCTCCGGCGCGCACATCGACTTGCGGGTGAATCCGCGCGGCAGGGCGCTCGCCATCGGTTTCGGCCATGACCGCGCGCAAGGCCAGGACGCTGCCCGCGCCGCACCAGCTCATGATCGCAAGCCCGCCGGGTGCAAGCGCGCGGCGAATATGGAGCAGCGCGCCGGGCAAGTCGTTCACGGTGCCGAGCGTGCCGAGTTGGGCGATGAGGTCGAAGCCGGTCCGGGGGAGGGGCTGTTCCTCGTCGATGGCCTCCTCGCCGGGTTGCGGCGCGGGATCAGCGCGGACCACTTCGGTGCCGCGCGCGGCAAGGGCTGCCCCGAGCTGCCCGGTGGTATCGCCGACGACCAGCGCGCGCGCCGGTTCGTGGCGGAGAAAGGCGAGGCGGTCGAGCACGTCGTCGGCCATGTCCTCGGTCAGGAATCGCGGCGCATCGTGGCGCTGCTCGAGGCTGCGCATCCGTTCCCGTGTGGCGCGGCGACGGGCGGGCGCGAAAATGGTGGGGGGCGGGGCGCTGGCCATCGCCGCTGCCCTGCCTCGCCGCGCTCCTCTTGCCAAGCCCCTCTTGCCAAGCGGGCAATGGTGGCAGAAACTTGCGTGATGGCGAAGGCTGCGTTCATCACCCCGCTGCTCGATCTGGTATTCCCGCCGCGCTGTCCGCTTTGCGGCGATGCGCTGGCGCAGCAAGGCGGGCTCTGCGCGGCATGCTGGATGAAGCTCGCGGTGCCGGGCGAGCCTGCTTGCAGCACCTGCCAGCGCCCGCTGGGGGATGGCATGGTGCGCGCCGGCGAGCTCCAGTGTGCGCCCTGCATGGCCGATCCGCCGCGCCACGCCGGGATCGCGGCGGCGACGCTCTACAACGAGACATCGCGCCAGCTTGTCCTTGCCTTCAAGCGGGGCAAGCGCATCGCGCTGGCCGATCTGCTTGCGCGGCTCATGCTCGCCCGGCTGCCGGCGCTCGACGGCGAATGGCTTGTGGTGCCGGTTCCGCTGCACCGCTGGCGGTTGTGGGAGCGCGGCTTCAATCAGTCCGCGCTGCTGGCCGGACGGATCGCGCGGACAGTGAACCAGCCGCTGGTTGTTGATGCGCTCGAACGCCGCAAGCGCACCCCGTCGCTCGGGGGCCTCGGTAAACGCGCGCGGGCCGAGGCGTTGCGCGGCGCCATCACCGCGAACCCGCGCCGCGCGCCACGGCTCAAGGGCGCGAACGTGCTGCTCGTCGATGACGTGATGACGAGCGGCGCGACGACCGACGCCTGCCTTGCCGCGCTGCGCAAGGCAGGCGCGGGGCAGGTGCGGATCGCGTGCTTTGCGCGGGTTCTCGATGAGGCGCTCGATCATGCGGAGCCAAACGCCGGGGCCCTTGCTGCCTGAGCAACGATGTGCCTGAAACACGAAACGCCCGGAGTGTTACCTCCGGGCGTTCCCGTGACGATCTCAGATCGGCCCAGCAGCATCCTCGTCATGGCCCGCCCCTCGCGGCCCCCAGCTTCCGCTGGCAAATGACGGGAAGCGGCAGAAGCCGAAATCCCTTGTTTCTTCAACGGTGGTCGTGCAACTCATCCCGGTCTAGGAGAGCGGCACCACCATCGGGCCCCATGTTTATGCCAACCCTGAACTCTGGCCGTTTCGCCTGCGTCCGGACGTTTGACCGATACGCTTCGCGGCTCCCTCAAGCCGCACCGTGTTCATCCGCGATTGCGCGCCGAGGTAAAAGCACCTTGTTCAGAACACATGGATTTTGACCGTGGCATGTGGTTATCCTGCAACAAAATGACACCCGCACGGGGTTCAATTTCGAAAGGTCCGGCCCATTTCCACGCAACCTCCCGAAACAGCGCTCCGTGAGCAAGGTGCAGTGTTCATGCCGCGCTTCGACTCCGCCGGTCTTGTCACCGCCGTCGCGGTCGATCACGCGAGCGGAAAGCTGCTCATGCTGGCGCACATGGATGCCGAGGCGATCGCCCGCACGCGCGAAACCGGCTTCGCCCATTTCCACTCGCGCTCGCGCGGGCGGCTGTGGATGAAGGGCGAGACATCGGGCCACGTGCTCAGGGTCATCGAGATCCGCGTCGATTGCGATCAGGATGCGCTCGAGCTCAGGGTCGAGGCGGCCGGGCCTGCCTGCCATACCCTCGCGCCTTCGTGCTTCTACCGTCGGCTCGATGCGGACGGGGGGCTTGAGCGGATCGATGATTGACGCTTACGTAAAGGGTAGTTAGGTCGCGGGATATGTCCTCGCGTCCCATCACCACCAGTTCCGAGCGTGTGTCCGGCGTCCCGGCCCGGCGGGCGGATCAGGCCCGCAGCGGCGATCACGCAGGTCGGGAAGACCATACCGGCCACCTCCACCAGCCCGATGCGCTGGCACGTGAGCAGTTCACCATTTCCGATCTTTCAAGCGAGTTCGGCGTCACTGCGCGGGCGCTTCGCTTCTATGAAGACGAGGGCCTCATCGCGCCCACGCGTGTCGGGTTGGCCCGCATCTATTCGAAGCGCGACCGGGCCCGGCTTGCGTGGATCATGCGTGCGAAGAACGTCGGCTTCAGCCTGTCCGAGATTCGCGACATGATCGACCTCTACGATCTGGGCGATGGCCGCGCGAAACAGCGCCGCGTCACCATCGACAAGTGCCGCGAGCGGATTGACAACCTCAAGCGCCAGCAAGCTGATATCAATGCCACGATTGCCGAGTTGACCAGCTTCGTCGCACTGCTCATTGAACGCGAGAAGCTTGAGGGCCGCCCGGTCGGTATTCCGATCGATTCAGATTAACATTTCCAGAGGACTGTCCCATGCCCGTTTTCCAGGCGCCGACCCGCGACACCCGTTTCCTCGTCAACGAAGTGCTGGGCCTCGAGAGCTATGGCCACCTGCCCGGCTTCGAGGCCGCGACCCGCGATCTGACCGACAGCGTGATCGAGGAGGCCGGGCGATTCGTGAACGAGGTCGTCGCCCCGCTCAACCTCTCCGGTGATCAGGAAGGCTGCACCCGCCATCCCGATGGCAGTGTGACGACGCCCAAAGGCTTCAAGGAAGCCTATGCCCGCTATATCGAGGCGGGCTGGGGCACCTTGGCCGCGCCCGAGGCGCTCGGCGGGCAGGGGCTGCCGCATGTCATGGGCTTCGTGATGGAGGAGTACCTCGCCAGCGCCAACCAGGCCTTCGCGATGTATCCCGGCCTTGCCAACGGCGCGATCTCGGCGCTGGTGTCCAAGGGCTCGCCCGAGCAGCAGGCGATGTATCTGCCCAAGATGGTCAGCGGCGCGTGGCTCGGCACGATGAACCTCACCGAGCCGCATTGCGGCACCGACCTCGGCCTGATCCGCACCCGCGCCGAGCCGCAGGCGGATGGATCGTACAGCATCACCGGCACCAAGATCTTCATCTCGGCAGGCGATCACGACCTGTGCGAGAACATCATCCATCTCGTCCTCGCGAAGACCCCGGGCGCGCCGGAATCGAGCAAGGGCATCTCGCTGTTCATCGTGCCCAAGTTCATCGTCAATGCCGATGGCTCGCTGGGTGACCGCAATGCCGTCTCGGTCGGCGCGATCGAGCACAAGATGGGCATCCACGGCAACGCCACCTGCGTGATGAACTACGATGGCGCGAAGGGCTGGCTGGTCGGCGAGGAGAACAAGGGCCTTGCTGCGATGTTCATCATGATGAACGCAGCGCGGCTCGGCGTCGGCATTCAGGGTCTCGCGCAGGCCGAGGCTTCATACCAGAACGCCGTACTCTATGCTGTGGAACGGCGGCAGGGCCGCGCGCTGACCGGCCCGGCGGAGCCCGAGCAGAAAGCCGACCCGATCCTCGTCCATCCGGATGTGCGGCGCATGTTGATGGACGCCAAGATGTTCATCGGCGGGATGCGCGCGCTGTGTCTGTGGGGGGCGCTGCAGGTCGATCTTTCGCACAAGGCCGCGACCGAAGAGGAACGCGAGGCCGCTGATGATCTCATCAGCCTGCTCACCCCCGTGATCAAGGGCTACGGCACCGACATGGGCTACAAGACCGCGACCGACATGCAGCAGGTCTGGGGCGGTCATGGCTACATCGCCGAGAACGGCATGGACCAGTTCGTGCGCGATGCGCGCATTGCCATGATCTATGAAGGCGCCAACGGCGTGCAGGCGATGGACCTTGTCGGCCGCAAGCTGGCGCTGAATGGCGGGCGTGCGATCCAGCGCCTGTTCGCGGTGATCGATGCCGAATGCGCCGAGGAGAGCGCGCCTGATACCCATGGCGAGACGGTGAAGCTGGTGGCCGAACGGCTTGCCAAGGCCGCCGCGCACCTCAAGGCCGCGACGATGTGGTTCATGCAGCACGGTATGGCAGACCGCAACGCGATCGGCGCCGGGGCCTATGCCTACATGACGCTGACCGGCGTGGTTTCGCTGGGCCTGATGTGGCTGCGCATGGCCAAGGTTTCGGCAGTGGCGCTTCAGGCCGAAGGCGCGGACCGTGCGTTCTATGAAGCCAAGCTGCTCTGCGCCAGGCACTGGGCGCTGCGTTTCGCCCCGCAGGCGGGTTCGCTGCGCTATGAAGTGGAGGCAGGCCCTGAGACGGTGATGGGTCTGACGGCGGAGCAGTTCGCGGCCTGATCCGCAGCAGTTGACGCGCGCGGGGCGGGGGGCGATTAACCGATCAATTACGTGATCGGGAGAGCGAACCGTGGCGCACCGCAGCCCGCGCGAGTTGATCGAGCTCTATTGGGACGAGGTTCTGCTCGCCGACGATACTTACGTTCCTCGGTGTGGAACATGCACACCCGCAACGTCGCAGCCTTGCGCGACTGGGGTGTGGTCTAGAAGACTTCGGCGAACAGTCCCATCAGTGCCGCCCAGCTCCGGTGGTCGGCACTTGCGTCATAGCCGATGGCGGGAACGCCGCGCGCGTCGCTGCCGGGATCGGTGAAGCCATGCTTGACGCCGCTGTAGCTGTGGAAGTGCCAGTTCGCGCCAGCCGCGTCCATTTCCTCCCAGAAGGCGGACACCTGCGCGCGCGGCACAAGCGGATCGGCATCGCCGTGGCAGACAAGCAAGCGCGCCTTGACCGCGCCAGGCGCGGCGGGGCGGCCGGTTTCGAGAATGCCGTGGAAGCTCGCCGCGAGCACCAGATCGGCGCCTTCGCGCGCGAGTTCGAGTGCGGCCTGCCCGCCCATGCAATAGCCGATAGCGGCGGCCTTGAGGCCTTGTGCTGCCGGTAGCCCGGTCAGCGCTGCAAGCCCCGCCCGCAGCCGCGCCCGGTAGCCATCGACCGAGGCCCGGAGCGCGCCTGCAAGCTGCATCGAATGCTCGAAATCGCGTACCGGCTCGCCATAGAAATCCGCGATCATCGCGATGAAGCCGTCGGCAGCGAGCATCGCTGCGCGCCGCTCCATCGGCGGATTGGCGTTCATGATGGTGGGTAGCACGAGCACTGCGCCGCGCGCCGCACCGACGGGGCGGGCGAGCCACCCCGTCAGCGCAGTATCGCCGTCCTGATAAGCAATGGGCTCCAAGGCCTTATTCCGGCAGGAAGTCCGGCACCGAGAGATAGCGCTCGCCGGTGTCGTAGTTGAAGCCCAGAACGCGGCTGCCGGCCGGCAGTTCGGGCAGCTTCTGGGCAATGGCCGCAAGCGTGGCGCCCGAACTGATGCCGACGAGCATGCCTTCCTCGCGCGCGGCGCGGCGCGCCCATTCCTTGGCATCGGCCGGATCGACCTGGATCGCGCCGTCGATGGCCTGGGTGTGGAGGTTGCCCGGGATGAAACCGGCGCCGATGCCCTGGATCGGGTGCGGTGCGGGCTGGCCGCCCGAGATCACTGGCGAGAGCGTGGGCTCAACCGCCCAGGCCTTCATGTTCGGCCAATGACCTTTGAGCATCTCGGCGCAGCCGGTGAGGTGCCCGCCGGTGCCGACGCCGGTGATCAGCGCGTCGATCTGCGCATCGGCAAAGTCTGCCAGAATTTCCGCAGCGGTGGTCCGCACATGGACGGCAACGTTGGCCGGATTGTCGAACTGTGCGGGCATCCATGCGCCGGGCGTCTGCTCGACGATCTCGAGCGCGCGGGCGATCGCGCCCTTCATGCCCTTCTCGCGCGGGGTAAGGTCGAAGCTGGCGCCATAGGCCAGCATCAGCCGCCGCCGTTCGAGCGACATCGATTCGGGCATGACGAGGACAAGCTTGTAGCCCTTGACCGCCGCGACCATGGCCAGTCCGATGCCGGTGTTGCCCGAAGTCGGCTCGACGATGGTGCCGCCGGGCTTGAGGCTGCCGTCAGCCTCTGCTGCTTCGATCATGGCCAGCGCGATGCGGTCCTTGATCGAGCCGCCGGGATTGGCGCGTTCGCTCTTCACCCATACCTCGTGGTCGGGAAACAGGCGGGAGAGGCGAATGTGCGGGGTGTTGCCGATCGTGGCGAGAATATTGGCCGCTTTCATGTCGCTTCCTTCTGGTGAAGTGTCTTGTCTGCAAACGTGCGGACGAGTCGGAGTTCGGGGAACCATGCCGCCCACAATGCGGTAACGACTATCGCACCGACTCCGCCGAATACAACCGCGCCGGTTGCGCCGAGGAGGGCGGCAGCGACGCCGGACTGCATTTCGCCCAGTTCGTTGGACGCGGAAATGGCAAGGCCCGAAATCGCCGAGACGCGGCCGCGCACCGCATCGGGGGTATGGAGCTGGACCAGGGTGTTGCGGATGAACACGGAGACCATGTCTGCTGCGCCGAGTGCGGCGAGCATCAGGAGCGAGAACATGAAGTCGCGGCTGAGGCCGAAACCGATGGTCGCCCCGCCATAGACGGCAACCGCGATCAGCATCTTCGCGCCGACGCCGCTTTCGATGGGCCTGCGCGCAAGCAGCAGCGCCACGATCACCGCGCCCGCGCCAGGTGCTGCGCGCATCAGGCCAAGCCCGTTCGGCCCGACGGGAAGCCCGTCGATCATCAGGATATCGCGCGCATAGACCGGCAGCAGTGCCGTCGCGCCGCCCAGCAGCACTGCAAACAGATCGAGCGTGACGCAGCCGAAGAGGAAGCGGTCGTGCCACACGAAGGTCAGCCCGCCAACGATCTGCGAGAGCGGATGCGCCCGCTTGTTCTCTGCGGGTGGCGGCAGCGGACGGATGCGCAGGACGAGGAGCGTGGCCGTACCCAGCAGGATTGCGGAAATGGCGTAGGGCAGGGCGGGGACTTGCGCGAAGAGCAGCCCGGCAATGGCGGGACCGCCCACCGAACCGGTCTGCCAGGCCATCGAATTGATCGCAACCGCGCGCGGCATCAGCCGCACGGGCACGATGTTGGGCGCGATCGAGGCCATGGCGGGACCGATGAATACGCGCGCCGTGCCGTGCAGTGCGCCGAGCGCGAAGAGCAGCGGGAGGTTGAGCTGCTCCGCCAGCGTGGCTGCCATGAGCACCAGCGCGACGAGCATGTCGATGGCATTGGCAAGGCCGGCCACCAGCCTGCGGTCGAAGCGGTCGGCGACGAGCCCGGCGACCGGCGTCAGCAGCAGCACGGGCAGGAACTGCGCGAGGCCCAGCAGGCCCAGCTGGAACGCGGCCGTGCCGATGCTCATGCCATACTGGCTGCGCGCGACATCGTAGAGCTGGTAGCCCAGCACGACCACCATCCCGGTCGTTGCAAACACCGACAGGAACCGGGCCAGCCAGAAACGGCGGTAGTCCGGAATATCGAGCGGCGAACGCGGTTCGTCTTGGGACAGGGTCACGCCGCTCGAATGGCAGCGCGGCGCGCCCTTGCCAAGCAAGCAATTCTAAAGTGACGACTTGGAATCAATCGTCATCGGCGCGCGGTCGAGACGCCCAGATGGCGATTGAACTCTAGATCCTCATCGAAAGCGTCAGTCGCACGTTGCGCCCGGCGATCGGCACGAAATCGCGCGTCTCCGAAGTGGACAGGCGGCCATTGGCATCGAGCAGGTTGTCCCCGGATAGAATGAACGTGGCCGGACTGTTCTTGCCACCAGGGCGCCAGGTGACGCTCGCGTTCAGCAAGGTGAAGGCATCGACCGGGTTTTCGTTGGTGGCGACGCGGCCTTGCCGGGCGTTGTAGACCGTTTCCAGATTCGCTCCGAAGCGTTCGGCATCGAAGCTCAGCCCGCCGCGCACGCGCAGAGGGGGAATCCGCGACACCGGGCCGACATTGCCGATCGCGGCGTGGACATAATCGACCGCGCCTTCGAGCGAGAGCGCGCTGCCATCGGCCCAGCGCAGGGCCTTCCAGGTACCCTCCGCCTCGATGCCGCGAAACTTGGCAT
>Ga0315905_10003487_pt1 | contig 16220 bp, 9 predicted proteins | sample LakEriMetagenome_5_FD_203522 | JGI IMG/M metagenome (GOLD analysis project Ga0315905, IMG submission 203522) | Freshwater fungal communities from buoy surface, Lake Erie, Ohio, United States - Buoy 4 MA121 | ecosystem: Environmental > Aquatic > Freshwater > Lake | place: USA: Lake Erie, Ohio... | reverse complement strand
ATACCGTTGCTGGTTACTGTTGTGACCGAACTGCATGGAACTTGACCCACAATGCGACACGTAATCGTTTGGCCATTACCAATGGTGTTGGATGTATAAGTGGAGGCTGTAGCACCGGATAAGACAAGACCATTGATGTACCACTGAAATGCCGGAGCGCTTCCTGCATTTACAGCTGTTGCAGTGAAGGTAATTGATTCACCCGGTGAAATTGTGTCCGTGCTGGCCGTGATGGTAATTTCAGGATTTAAACTTTCTTGAGGCGCTACGATGAATACTTCACTTGAGCCGGAAACTGGCGATGCACAACTGAGTGAAGAAGTAAGAGTGCACGTTACATTTTGTATGGAGTTGAAAGTGTAAGAGAGTGTATCACTGTTATCTCCAACAGGTGCACCATCGATGAACCATTGGTAGATAGGATTGCTGCCCGTGTTGGATCCATTTGCAACGAAAACTGCTTCCGCACCCATGCAAATAACTTCTTGTGCCGAGGTAATGGATACAGCTGGCGCAATGGCTGAGACAATTTCCAATGTGATTTCGTTGGATGTAACGGAAATACCTTCCAAGCCGGGTTCGTTGGAAACCATGGTGCATGTAATGATATCGCCATTTTGTGGGCTGTTGAGGAGGAGTGTGTCGTTGTTATTGTTCAGCGCAGTACTGTTTAGATACCATTCGTATTGCGGAGTAGTTCCGCCAAACGCTGGTTCCGCAACAAGGGTCACCGTTTCACCGGCGCAGACAACGTTTCCCTCGCCTTCCAATGCAATGTCAACATTGGCGGCAATGCAGGGTTCAATTTGATAAGAGAAAATACGCGTGCGAGCAGCACTAAAGCCGGTTTGTCCGCCCATGTATTCACTCGTACTCCAAATGGTAACGCCATCGGGATCCAAGCATCCATGCGCATAATCGCCATTGCGGTTCGTGCCTGTTTGTGAACCTGTGCCTCCAACAACCAGTTGCTCGGTAATAGGCATTGTGCCGAGTGGATCGCAACTGCGGCGACCGGTATAGTATAGGCCTGGATACAAGTTGCTGTTGGAATTAGCTTTCATATAACTCAAACCAATGGAACCATTGTCGTCCATGATGATGCTTCCCATCCAGCGCGTGTCGCTATCTGGCGTAAAGATTCCCTCCTGATACATCGACCATGTGCCTGTGTTTTGATCCTGACGTAGTTCGCACCACTTGATACTGCGTTGACTGTTGCTGATTTTTACAGCCCAGTTGAGTACAATGGAATTGTATCCTTCCCACGTTTTCCACTGTCCGCGATACATGCATATACCACCTATGCCATCGAGCTTTTGCGTGGTACCCGGTTGTGATACATCGTCCCAGTTACTGTTGTATGATCCATCGAAGGCAGCTGTGTTCACATTATTGGCGGATGCAATTGATGCGGTTGGTGTGTTGGGGGTCCAGTTCACCGTCATATTATAAATGTTGACGCGGTCCTGATTACCACCTCCCCATCCATTATCGGAATAAGAGAAAATTGGGCAGGGTGTTCCTGCGGGCGGTAAGGTTCCATCGGCAGCACAGCCGGTAACAGGCACGAAGAAACCTCCGCCATCCGGTGGATTGTATGAAGTAAACACGCTGCGTGCACCCGGTGTTCCGGCTAACATGGCATCACGCTCAAAAGCAAACACACGCTGCGTGTTGGTGTTGGCTGTCATGTAATAACCGTCTTGCCAAACACTGAACTTTAAGTAATCGGGAAATGCAGGTGACTCAAATGTGTAGGTATAATAAGAACCAAGAGGATCACCTGTGGTTGAAATTGCGATGTAGATTTCGTTGTTGAAGAATGAGCCGAATTGTGCCAGAAACCAGCGGTCGGCTGCTTTGTCGTACAGGACGATGGGGTCACCGTTGTTTTGGGTGTCGGGATTCCACAATGAACCCAACGATTGTGCGCTACCAATCGTTGCGCCTGTCGTTTTGTTGTAGACACGGAAGGTTGTTGCGTTAATCATTTGAACGTAGTGATTTGGACCCGCAGCACCCGATGGGTCGAATGGACGAGAACCCCCGCTTGATTGACCCGCGAAGTTGGCTCGGAGCTGAGTTCCATTTTTGGAGCCCATCTCTTTCTGTATGCTCGCATCGTCATTATGGTAAGGTGCGCCATCAGCACCGGTGAATTCAAAGTATTGCGGCTGGCGCTTGAGACGATCTTTTGATTCGCGGATTTCTTCCTTCTTATTGTTTTTTTCCTGAACACCTGGCATATCGCGAAGTGGTCGTGTAACCCGAAATTCTTTGGCTACAATAAAGCCGGAGGATGGTTGAAATTCCTGAGCGCCTGCAGTAAGAATTGCGCAGACGAGGAACAGCATGCTAACAATCGTTTTCATCTAATTAAGTTGGTTAATGCACAGAATTTGTGCCCCGAAAGTAATTGCCATCGGATTGACACAGGATGCATTGAAAGGCCTATTTTGCGTCGAAAATGTGTGCACTATGAACAGACGAAATTTTGTAAAATCTACCGCAATGGCCTCTGTTGGTGGGCTTTTGGCGACAAATGTCTTGCGGGCCTCTAGCCCTGCTGTTGATAAAAAAGTTCGATTGGGTATGATTGCAGTCGGGTTTCGAGGTCAGTCACATATCGAAGAATTACTGAAACGCTCCGATGTTGAGCTCGTTGCTTTTGCCGACCCCGATGTTCGCATGATGGCCGATGCGCAAGAAATCATGAAGAAATACAACCAGCAGCCGGCTATCGAATACAGCAACGGTGATTACGGCTATCGAGAGTTGCTGGCGCGAAAGGATATCGATGCGGTGATTATATCATCGCCGTGGGAGTGGCACGCACGTCAGGGTTGCGACGCCATGCGCGCAGGAAAGATTGTCGGCATGGAAGTATGCGGTGCAATGACCTTGGGCGAATGTTGGGATTATGTGCGCACGTCGGAAGAAACAGGAGTTCCTATCATGATGCTCGAAAACGTTTGCTATCGTCGCGACGTGATGGCCGTACTCAACATGGTTCGCACGGGATTGTTTGGAGAGCTTGTTCACGCGCAAGGTGGCTATGAGCACGATTTACGAGGTGTTCTTTTCAACGACGGACAATCGGCCTACAACTCGGGTGTTGAGTTTGGGGAGAAGGGATACAGTGAAGCGAAATGGCGAACAAATCATTATGTGAATCGCAACGGGGAATTATATCCGACACACGGGCTCGGACCTGTTGCAACAATGCTCAATATCAATCGGGGTAATAGGCTGGTTCGGCTATCATCGTTTTCATCCAAAGCGCGCGGTCTAAACGAATATATAGTCTCGCACGAAAAGGGTGGTTCTTCGCATGCCAATGCTCATGTCGCATTCAAACAGGGCGATATTGTAACCACGCAATTGCAGTGTGCAAATGGCGAAACCATATTGTTAACGCATGATACATCACTGCAACGGCCCTACAATCTGGGCTTTAGGGTGCAGGGCACTCGAGGCTTGTGGCAGGATTTCGGTTGGGGCGATTCCGACCAAGGGTTTGTTTATGTTGAACGCGAGATGAAGCACAGTCATCGCTGGGAAAACTCGAAGGAGTGGATCGAGAAATACGACCATCCGATATGGAAGCGCTATGCAAAGGAGGCCGAAACTGCAGGCCATGGTGGAATGGATTTCTTCGTGCTAAACTCGTTTATAGAGTGCGTGAAAAACAAGTTGCCTTTCGCATTGGATGTATATGATTTGGCAACCTGGTATTCAATTACGCCTCTCTCCGAATTATCCGTTGCTCGCGATGGAGCGATGGTAGAGATTCCGGATTTTACTTCAGGGGCATGGGCAGAGCGGGAGCCGATTTTCGCGTTGGACGACCGCTATTAAGCTTTCTTGCGACTTTCGTTTTTGGGTAGGTAATCACTTCCATACCCATAGCCATACCCATAGCCGTAACCATATCCATAGCCGCGCATGGCTTTGTATCGGTTAAGCACAATGCCCATTCGAGGCAATCGACCGGCGGTATGCATCGCCTCTATGATTTCCAATTGTGATTTGCGAATCAACTTTGTGTTGATGATGTAAACGAAACAGTCGAGCTGATTGGAAATGTGATAGGCATCCGATACCAGTCCTATAGGCGCTGTATCGACAACGATGTAATCATAGTTTTTACGCAGTTCTGCAATCAACTCGTTGAAACGATTGCTCATGAGCATTTCGGAGGGGTTCGGCGGAATAGGACCGGAAGCAATCAAATCGAAATGAAACGATTTTTCACTTTTCATGATTACTTCTTGAATAGTAGCCGTTGGCTTGGCGAGGTAATAACTCAGCCCTTTTGGATCTTCTACTTTGAGGTAGCTTGCCAGCTTCGGATGTCGAAGATCCGTTCCGACCAGCACAGTGCGCTTACCTGCAAAGTGCAATGATTCAGCGAGGTTAATCGACATGAATGATTTTCCTTCCTTCCCAATAGTAGATGTAATGCCTACTACACGCGGGCCTTCGGGAATGCCTGCGCACAGATAATCAATGTTGGTGCGAAGCATGCGAAATGCTTCTGAATTAATGGAGCGGTCGGTGTTGCTATATACGAGATGCGAGTTCTGCACTTTCATTTCGGGTATTTCTCCCAAGTAAGGAACCGATAGTTTTTGAAGGTCTTTCTTGCTCTTCACTTTAGTGTTGAGCGATTCTACAAGATACAGAAGCGCAACAGGCAACAGGAGTCCAAGCAACAAGCATACGCCATAAACCAGTGCATACTTCGGGCTGATTTTTTTCTTGTTGGAATAAGCAGGGTCGATGGTCTTAGCATTGGCAACCGTAACCGCAAGCGCAATATTGGTCTCTTCGCGCTTTTGAAGCAGGTATAAATACAACGACTCCTTGATTTGCTGCTGGCGCTGAATGTCGCGGAAGGCGCGCTCGAATGTGGGCACATCTTGAATTTTACTGTTGATGCCTCGGGCGTATTTCGTGAGACCGTCCAGTTTTATTTTAAGTGCTTTCAATGTGTTCTCAAAACTGGAGCGAAGGGAGTTGCGCAACTTAGTGAGCTCGGGTTCCAATGCCACGGTTGCAGGGTTTTTTTCGCCTGCGCTTGCCTTTAGACGGTTGTGCTCCAATACAAGCTTGTTGTATTCCCAAATCATGAAATTCACCGATTCATCTTTAAGCCCAAGATTGGCAGGCAGCAGGTCTTCAATGGTGTTCCGGTTGTTCATTTCTTCCAGCAAGAAATTGTTGAGTGAAATTTCGTTTTCACACTCTAGTATTTCTTGCTCAGCGTTGATTCCGGAGCTTACAATCAAGTCGGCTTCAGAACCTATATCCGTGAGTTTGTTTTCTTTTTTAAACGTCTCAACCTCTGATTCTACTTCGGCGAGTTCATTTGTAATGAACTGTATCCGTTCATTGATGAAGTTGGCAGTATTGCGACTGATCTGGTTTTTGTCCTCGATTGCGTGTTTGTTGTGAATGGCAATCAGTGTATTCAATACGGCTGTGGCGCGGTCATGCAATCCGTCGCGGAAGACCAGCTTCAGCACACTGGCGTCTTTGTTTACTGGAGTAATCTTTAGGTTCTCTAACAACTCGAGCGCAAGTTTTTCCGGTGAAACGATTTCGGTAATGAACTTGTGATTGAAATGAGATGCATTGAAATGGCGGGTAGTTCGAAAGCACCCGTATCCGAATTCAAAACGAAGGGTGTCGCCAAATCGATGCTGAGAGGTTTCTCCCGTGAACGCGTTTGTGAGTTCGTATTCTGCATCTGATGTTGGCAGTAAATTCCATTTGAATTCTCGCGAGGAATCAGGCAATTCGGGAGTTATGAGTTGCAGCTGAATGGGAGTGCCTTCATAACGCTCGTGCATGATGGGCCGGCCAAATGTGTAGTAACGAACATTCAAGTTGAGTTCGCTTATTACCTCCGTCATGAGAGAGCGCGATCTTAGTATCTCTATCTCATTGTCCAGGTCTTGATTGGCCGAGAGAATACCCAGGTCTTCAAATGCAGATAGCTCATCGCGTAGCGACGACTTGCCGTTTTTATCATCTTTAATAAGGACCGTTGCAGATGCTTCATACATCGGTATAGTATAGCGCAGATAGACGAACGCCAATCCAAGAGATAGCGTCAGGGATATCAGAAACCAACGCCAGTAGGAGAGGTACTTCAGCACGATTTCACCAAGTGAAGGTGTATTGTCGGGCTGCATTTCTGCCGGATGATCCATCATGGCTATTTAAAAATAAGAATAAGCGTTGTGAGCACGAGTGATAGGCTTGATATGACAATGCCTGTATTAGAAGCGTTGATTACCGATGAATTTCTCTTTGCGCGGTTGGGTTCAACATAGATCACGTCGTTTTGCTGCAGATAGAAGACCGGTGATGAGAACAGACTTTCCTGTGTCAGGTCGAGGCGATACTCTTTGCGTTTTCCGTCTTCATCGCGAATGACCAAAACATTGTGACGTTCTCCGGTTATGAGCAAATCACCGGCAATACCTAATGCTTCCAGAAGCGTTATCCGTTCATTGGGAATGGTAAATGTGCCAGGGTTGCGCACGTCGCCGAGCACGGTGACACGAAAGTTCAGAATACGCAATGAAATGGTCGGGTTTACAATGTATGATCCCAGTTTCTCTTTTAGGACGTCGATAGCCTGTGTTCTGGTGAGCCCGGCTAAATGGATAGTGCCAATGACAGGGAATTCAATATTGCCTTCCGAGTTGACTAAATATCCCGGAGGGGTAGGAGCGCCTTGCGCATAACCGCCATACAAATTGTTGCCGAGCGCTTGTGGCAGGTTGAATAGAACGGTAGACTTTTCATCGTTGGCCATGACCAGAATCGACAACAAGTCGTCGGGTTTAATGGTCGGATTGTAAGACGAGTTGGAGGCGAACTCAGTAGGTTTGCCTTGAAAATAGACAAGTTCCTTCTTGGTGTTGCAGCCCCACAATAACAAGGCCGCTGCGCAGCAAGCAATGATTCCCTTTTGTAAAAAGTACATAGGTCAAAATTAATCAAGAATGCGCTATGCGCTGCGTTTGCGCTTCACTACAATGTTGTAGATAGCCTGAAAGAAATAACGGGTGTCGGTAAAATAGGGATTGCGTTTTTTCTCAAGCAGATATTCCTCCTCTGCTTTGAGCACTCCTTCCACCGAAGGCTTTCGGTTGAGTGCCACGTAGGGAGGAATGCATCCCGGTTTCTGTGTGACACGCAGCTCTTGCAGATGCGGTGGGATGTCTTCAAAGTAGCGCGGGCTAACCGGGCGAACACCAACCAACTTCATTTCCCCTTTTAGCACATTCAGCAGCTGAGGTAACTCGTCGAGCCAATAGCGGCGCATGAACTTGCCCCAGGGCGTGAGTCGAAAATCATCAGCAGGCTTGCCACTGGACGCATATCCATTTCGTTTGAGAATGTAATCTTGCAGATATTCCGAATATGGATGCATGGTCCGGAATTTTAGCACGTGAAAGATTCGGCCGCCCTTGCCAATGCGGCGCATCTTGAAAATCGGTCCATAGCTGGCGTTTTTATCGTAGGCCGGAGCCTTTACTTTTTTGGCCGCGAACCACGTAATTCCGTTGATGGATTCATGCGATACGATTTCAAAACCACAACATACCAGGCGCCCTAGCATCTCTGCTTTCGATAACAAGCGCCCTTTTCCACCGGTAACACTGAAATAGAGCTGTTTCAAAACAGGCACCTTCGGAAATAGGCGAAGGAAAATGAACTCGGAGGTTATCCATGCGTATTTCAACAATGGCACTTTGTAGAAAGAGATACGATGACGGCGTGCACGATACGTTTCAAAAGAGGCTACAAACAACTGGCCTTCATCCATGGACTCGTTGGTTTGCTCGAGAAACTTGTTGATGCGCCTCAAGTCGTTCATGGGAGTTTCTGTGTAAAGCGAAGCGCCCCGTTTAGCCATGGAAAAATCGGCTTGCGCATCGCACTTTCGGAAATGGAAAGTTATTCTTTCCTGCTCGTGGAGCAAAAGAGACAATCTCTCTTCCAAAGCCGGAATGTGTTCCGAGTTCAGTTGAGTGTTTAAATGTGTATGGAAAAACGCTGAGCCTTCCATGGTTAGATTAGGTAAGCAAATGTATGCATCATGCGTTCAACAAAACAGCCAATTTTTAGTTCAAACGGATTAGTTACTAAGGTTTTTTCCGTGCTGTTCAATTGTATTTTGGCCGCATCTAACGCCGTTGTTATCCCAATGCATAAAAACATATGCTGAAGAAGATTGCTTATTTCCTTTTGCCGCTCAACGTGTTGATTGATACGTTGCTGTTGTTCTCGGAACAGCTTTCTTGGTTACCTCTTTTGCGTGCGGGTCTTTTGCTCGTTTTATTGTTGTTCGTTTTTGTGAAGTATCCGAGGCATTTCAGATATTATCCGGCTATGATGCTGTTCGTAGGTTATTGTTTGCTGCAATTGGCTTTTGTGTCAAATTTGAGCAAGTCGGTAAACATTACGCTTAAGATCTGTATTCCAATTGCTTCTTTCGCAATTGGCTTTCACCTTTTTAATAGACCTGAAGAGCTCCGTAAATTGAGCGTGTCCATCATTGGTGTTTATTTCATTCTGATTGCGAATTTTATTCTGAGTCAAGTTTTCGGGTTGGGCGAATCGGTCTATTCCGAAGATTCCGATTTTCGTGTCGGCAATTTGGATGACGCCTGGAATGTCTTTACATACTCCGTGTTGCTGGCGCCCATGGTACTCTTTTTTGTGGGACAACGAAAATGGTTGAAATGGACAACTTACATCGGGGCTGTTGCCAATGCGCTGTTAGTCTTGATCTCCATCAAGCGAATAGCCATCCTCGGTTTGTTTACCGGCACTGCGATCCGCTGGTTTAATGCATTGCAAATTGGACGTATCGTAAAATCGCTCGCTCTTCTAGTCGGAGGAGTGGCTCTGTTGTATCCGTTCTTCGGTGAGTTGATAGAGCAACGATTGCAAGCGCGTAGCGATCGATTTGAAACAGGTGCGCTGGAAAGGGAAGGACGTTTCCTGGAAAGCCAGTATGTGTGGGAAAGTGCAACGTCGTTTGATGACCCTGCGAAAAGTTTGTTTGGGTTAGAGGGTTTCAACTCCGTAGGTAATTATGCTGACGGACGCTTTGGCGATCGCCAGTTGCACGTAGATTATAATTTGATTGTAAACACGATTGGGTTGGTTGGTTTGTTTTTATACCTGTTCATGTTTGTTCAGATTGGTTTGCGCATGCATCGAATTAGAAAGTATGTGGTCATGCAAGCGGATATGCGGACATTGCTGCTATCTATGTTCTGGATGCTGTTGTTGAATCAGTTCATCACTTCATTCGCCGGACAGATGTATCACGTAAGTTATCGATTGATGGTTTTTGTTGTGATGGGAAGTATTCTGGGAACCTTTTATTCTTCGGCCTATGCGCGTGCTGGTAGTTTGCAGCGGTAACAAAGGAGAGGCAAGTCCTTTTGTTCGCGAGCAATGCGAACAATTGGAACGTGCGGGTTGCGATGTCCGTTTGTTTTTGGTGCGCGGCAAAGGTTGGCGAGGTTATTTGAGCAATCGATCGGCGCTTTTAGAGGCCATTCAGGAGTTCCAACCCGAAATTGTGCACGCGCATTCGGGCATGTCGGCCTTACTTGCGGGCTTGCAACGCAAGGTGCCTGTTGTTGCAACTTTTCATGGTTCTGATGTAAACGTTCCGAAGCTGCGCATATTTACTCGCGTCGCCATGTTGCTTACCCGAGCTCATATTGTTGTTTCAAACGAGATGAAGCGCATATTGAAACGTTCTGAGTTACACGTTATTCCCTGTGCTGTAGATACGGTTGTTTTTTGTCCGGCCGATAGAACCCAGTCGCGCCAAAATTTAGGATGGAGCTCACAGGATAAATATGTCTTGTTCTCGTCTTCATTTTCCAACAAGGTGAAAAATGCACCTTTAGCGCATGCCGCCGTAGCCGCATTGCATGACTCCAACGTTCATCTTATAGAGTTAAGTAATAAAACACGTACTGAGGTTGCAGCCATGCTCAATGCTTGTGATGTAGCGCTTATGACTTCTTTCTCTGAGGGTTCGCCGCAGTTCATCAAAGAAGCCATGGCATGCGGAACTCCGGTAGTGTCGACCCGTGTTGGTGATGTCGCCGAGGTTAGCGCCAATGTTTCCGGACACTTTTTAACTGACTTCGATGCGGCGAAACTGGCGAATGCACTTCAGGAGGCTATAGATTTTCGCGCAATACATCATATCACCAGTGGTCCTGCTGTGATCGATTCTCGCGGTTTGTTTCCGGCAGCGGTAGCTTCGAAGCTTGTAAGTCTTTACCAATCGGTTCTGAAGCGTTAAGCAGAGCGCTATGTGGATTGTGTGAATAGCTCAACCAACCATGCGGTAACATCAATTTTATCGCGCAACATGGTGTGTCGGCGTTGCTGATACTCGGCTTTAATTTCTTTGTTTTCTGCCATTTCCTGTATGGTGGCAAGAATGCGTTGCTCATCATTCGGGTGAATGCCAGCGGTAAGTTTATAGATATGCTCAAGTTCTTCGAGCACGGATATTTTTCCGCTAAACGAACTTATGCGAACATTCGGCGTACCCAGCATTGCGGCTTCAACGGCCATGCTTTGGCTGTCGCCAATGTAGAGCGATGCAAAAGACATTAAATGGTGAATGTGCAGAGGGTTGATCTGAAGCAAATACGCAGAAAACTCATCAGGTATTTCGCGTTCCGACGTGATGAATACTCTGCCGCGTTGTTCAAGTATGGCCAGCAACTTGAGCATGAATTCATTTGAAATACCGCGAGCATCGTCGTCGTGATGAGCATTCAGCTGGGCCAGCCGAATTATAAAGTAAGGTTCGTGGTGAGGGAAATAGTGATCAACAATGGAAGGGTCAGCATTGAACCGATTCGGATGCAGGTAAGCCAGCTTATGATAGCCACGATAGCGAATCGTTTTACTATTCCATTTACCATTGTCGCATCCTTCAGGCGACACGATATGCTTGGCAAACGGATAGGTAACCTTGGCAAAGGTTGATATAACCGAGTAGTCATCCTCTGAAAAGACGTAGGATGGAATGCGCAGCAAAAAACCAACGTGAGCAATTTCAGCTGATGTTCCCGCCATCCAATCGGGACGATTCCGAAGACAAAAACGCAGAAGCCTTACATTTTTTTTGATGACACCTATCGCGATTCCTACTTTGCCATCGCGGCGTCCCTGTGGAAGAGCGTTGATGTATTCAAAACCGGCATTTAGCAAAAGAGACTCCAGTATGTCTTTCTTTTTGATGAATATCGTTACCCTGTGTCCTTTATTTTTTAGTCTCTCAATCGTGGCGCGAAATAAATGGAAATGCGCCGGATGCCCTAGAAAGAAAAGGCAATGTTTTGACTGCATATGTTGGTCGGCGATTGCCATCGTTCAGGTTACGGATAGCTTCAAAGATGACTGAATGAATTGACGCGTTGCAAGGAACGCTACCATGCCATTGACGCTGTAGGCGATGCAAGAACCAGTTAGCCCAAATACATATGTCAGCCCTAGGGTGCAGCTTGCAGATAGCAGAATGATGAGGAGCGTGCGAGCAATATTTTCATTCAATTTGTTGGTCATAATGAGCATAGAGCCTGACCATGAAATGAGAGAGAAAATGTAGGCACCTGCAACAGACATCACAAACAAACTGAACGTGTTGTTGAATTCTTGTTTGATGAATAGGGTGACGATCGGATAGCCGATGAGGAGCGCAATCAATTGCATGCTGACTACCCTTCGATTGATCCGACGTATCGAGTACATGCGCGATTTGAGTTCATCCAATTTTCCGCTTGCCCACGTTTTCGATACTATCGGGCTGAAGTTCTGCATCATGATACCCGGAAATATGTAGAGCGTTTTAGCGAAGTACACAATGAAACTGTAGATCCCTGTTTCTGCGTTGGTCAGAAAATAACCAATCAATATGACATCGAGTGAGGCATTCAATACAGAAATGAGTTCGGCTACATACGTCTTCATGCCGAATTTGAGGTTGTCGACGATCGTATCAGTGCTTATTTTCAGATTAACTCTTCCGCGCAGCTGAAAGAGGTTGAGCAGGAAGACAGTGACCTCAGCGGCTAGGAAACACCACAGCGTATGCTCGGCGGGCCGCTGGGTGAACACGGAACCGCAAACAAATAGAATGATAATTATCCAGCGTAAAATGCGCTGTTGTGCAAATCGCTTCTGCAAACGCAAACCCGAAAAATAGGCTCCGAAGTTTTTATTGATGTTGAAAAAGGGAAGGGCCAGCATAGGTATGTGCACTACGGCGGCCAGCTCCGGTGAGCTGAAAAAGTCCGGACGCTTCATGGCAATCGTGCTTACAATAAAACTGAATAGCCCGGAGAAGCAAGCTGTTATGATAAGATTGGATGTCAGTATGCTCTGTGTCTCTTCGGTCGAGCGCTTTCCCTCTGCTATTTTCTTCGTAATGGTATTGTTCAGTCCTAACGCAAAAAAGGTAGAGAGAATAGTGTAGAAGGCCAGCGCCTGACTGAACACTCCGAGTGCGTCGGCACCTTGGATTTTTCCAATAATCAGGTTGACTCCAAATCCGGATATCATCAATACGGCTTGCGCTCCTATCAACCATACCGTATCACGCGAGAAGCGCGACTTTAAGAGCCGTTCAATGTTTTCTTTGATCATAAATGTTCTCCATCGTCGACCGTTAGGTGGGGTCGCACCGACTTGAAGCCGTTGTGTAGTTAAGCAATCGCTGGAGTGGGTAACAAAAATAACAACACTTGGATTAGACATGAGTAGCAGTTGCCAACGTTCGTTGATAAGTCGTGTTGTGCTTTGAATATATTTGCCCAAACACCAAGTCTGTGCTGCGTCTATTTGTTTGCCTATTCTGTTGGTTGCTGTTGTTGTCGGATGGGCATTCTCAATCGTGTATTGAGGTTGTTGACGGCCAAACGCGAGAGTCGCTTCCTTATGTTGCCCTGCAGCTCGATGATAGAATGACGTTGATTACTGACTCATCGGGTGTGGCTTGCTTCCCGCTTTTGGGAATGCGCATGGTGAGGTGTGAAATGGTCGGTTATGAGCTCTTTCATAAGTCTGTTGATTTGGTGCCGAACCAAAGGGTTGTTATTACACTTACCCCCAAAGAAAACCTCTTGAACTTGATGGTGGTAAGCGGCACCAAATACATCAAGCCTATTGAGAAGCTGACTGTCAGCATGGAGGTGATTCGCGCAGCCGACTTAACGCGCAAAATCACGCCCAATCTTAGTGATGCTATAGAACGTTTGCCCGGTATCAATATTCTGGATGGACAGGCTTCCATTCGTGGTGGGAGCAGCTACGCCTATGGCGCCGGCAGCCGAGTATTGTTGGTTGTAGATGATATGCCGCTAATGACCAGTGATCGCAACGACATAAAATGGAATTTTGTACCCCTCGAACTGGTCGACCAGGTTGAGGTAACTAAGGGTGCCGCCTCGGTGAGCTATGGTGCCTCGGCTTTAAACGGGATTATTCAGGTTCGAACTTTATACCCGGAGGGAAGGACCCGCACCAAGGCTTCTACTTTTCAGATGGTGTATGCGCAACCTGCCGGCACCGCTCAGAAATGGTGGGGAAGTAACACGCCTTATCAAAGCAACGTTTCTGCTTCGCACGCTTTTACAACCGCGGGAGGAACTGATATCGTGCTCGGGGTGAACGCTTTTGACATGCGCGGGTTTTTGAATGGCGATAGTGAGCGAAGAGGCCGAATCAGTTTTAAATCCAGAAGGTTTTTTCGCGATGGGAAAATTTCAGCAGGAATCGACGGGAATTTTCTCTACAAAAAGCAAGGCGTTTTTCTTTTTTGGGCAAATGACACGACAGACGCATACCTACCTTTTAGCGCCAATTCAAATGTGACTACCTATGACCTGTGGACTTCTTTGGATCCGTGGGTAAAATGGAGAGATCGCTTTGAGAATAGACACTCGCTGAGGGTTCGATACTATATGACATCGCAGCCGAAGAACGATCGAATGGAGCCCATTGCTCACAATATTTCAGCCGATTACCAGCTAAAGAGAACATTGGCCTTTGATGTGGCCATGAGTGCGGGTGTATCAGCGACGCAAACTATTTTCATTGATGGCAATGTTGGAGGTGTTCATTTGGGAAATACCGCCGGAACATTTCTGCAGTTTCAGCGTTCTTGGGAGAGGCTCGAATTGCAGGCCGGATCGCGTTATGAGTATTTTCGAATAGATACGGTCACGACTCCAGCTAAGCCCGTGCAGTCATATGGCTTGAACTATAGTGTGACGTCTAAAACTTCTGTTCGTGCTTCGTATGGAGAAGGTTTCCGCTTCCCATCCGGTATTGAACGCTTTCTCAAATACAACATAGATATATTGCATATCTATCCCAATCCTGAACTGAAGCCTGAACGCGGATGGAATTATGAGGTAGGAGTGAAGCGCAAATTCAGCCGCAATCAATGGCAAGCATACTTAGATGTTGCGTTGTTTTATACTCGTTATAAGAACATGACTGAATTCACTTTCGGTCAATGGGGGACTGGCACCGACCCTTTATTCGGACTTGGATTCAGAAGTGTGAATATAACCGATGCCAGCATAGCAGGTGGCGAATTGACGTGGAACGCGGAAGGGGAATTAGGGAAGTGGAAGTTGTACGTCGCTTCCGGATATACGTATGCATGCCCATTGGACGCTACCACTTATCCGGAATTGTCAACGTTTCATGAAGCTGTTAAATATGCTGTCCAGTCATTTGCTAAGCAGCGGTATTATGGCGGATCTCCGATTTTGAAGTATCGCTACAGACACATGGGCAAGTGCAATGTCGATGTAGAGCATGCGTCCGGTATAACTATGGGAGCGGGTTTGCGTGTATACAGCTATATGGAAAGAGTAGATTCGGTTTTTTCGTTCTTCATTCCGGGGCTCGATCACTTCCGAGAAAACAATCGAAAGGCATCTGCAATAGTCGATGTGCGATTGGGAGTCGTTGCGCGAAAAAGACACCGATTGGTTTTGCATTGCACGAATGTTTTCAATCGTTTTGTAGCACTGCGTCCGGCTAAACCCGAACCACCGCGTGGAATAGGTTTGCAGTACGAATGGATATTTTAATGGAATGGTATTACTCAAATAGTTGTTTCCTTCCTGATGGTTCTATGTGTATGTCTATTTTGGGAAGACCTTTTCCCAGAAACTACATCTGCGGGCTATGTGAGATGCCGTTCGCAAGAAAGTAGGAGAGAAGTATTCCCCGTATGCTCATCATAAAAAAGGGAGTTCGAGTGCCATGAACGGTCGAGTTTTGCGGCATCGTGATGATTTAAAGCCGGATGCTGTTTTTGTATTGTCCAAGGTATGGCGCGCGAAGGGTATTTCTAAGTCTATAGTTGCCCTATAGCAAATTTTAGTGAGTCAACTGCTCATTCTATCATATTGAATGAACATAATATAGCAAGCTTTAGCTATTGAATCACCCTTCTCAAAATAAATAGGTTTGACTCAAAATTCACACCTATGAAATTCTCCACCTTAATCACCTTATTCTTCTACTTGCTCTTGCATAGCAGTGCTATTGCGCAAGACATTCACTGCAATATGGCAAAGCTTCCCATGGAGCAATTAATTCAACAAAGTAATGCCATCGCACATGTGAGGGTGTTGCAGGAAAATTCCTTCTGGAATGAAAAACACACCATGATCTTTACTCATTACCGGTTGGAAGTGTTGCAATCATTAAAGGGCGAACTCTCTAACGAACTCACCTTGGTTGTTGAGGGAGGAAGAGCTCAGGGCATGCTGCTCGACTATCAGGATCGGATCGATATGCAACCCGGTGCCGAGTTTGTTGCCATGTTGTCGGAAATACCAAAGCACTGGGAGTGCGATGTACTTCCTGAGTTTGCTTTTGCTGCTTATGCATCGAAACAAGGCATTTTTGAGATAAATCCGACAACAGGGGCTTGTTCTGATGTTTTCAAGCGCTATGAAACCTTCGAGGAGCTGACGCGTGCTATTGCAAAGGAAACGCTCAAGCGCTTTGTGCCCGTGCAACCCAAGAATATTCCCAGTCCAGATGGCTCAACGGCAATAGCCGCGGTTGCCTCGTTCAGCCCTGCAACGGTATCTGCAGGTACGGGTACGCTGCTCACCATTAAT
>Ga0315905_10003486_pt1 | contig 16223 bp, 15 predicted proteins | sample LakEriMetagenome_5_FD_203522 | JGI IMG/M metagenome (GOLD analysis project Ga0315905, IMG submission 203522) | Freshwater fungal communities from buoy surface, Lake Erie, Ohio, United States - Buoy 4 MA121 | ecosystem: Environmental > Aquatic > Freshwater > Lake | place: USA: Lake Erie, Ohio... | reverse complement strand
AAAACCTTGTGATTGGTTAATTTCCCGCGTCGGTAATCATCGTTATCCATGGCGGGTAAATCGTCATGAATTAATGACATCGTGTGAATCATTTCTAAGGCGCAAGCGGTGGGTAAAGCCATCTCTAGGGAACCCCCCATCAATTCACAGGTAGCCAGACATAAAATCGGCCGCAGACGTTTGCCACCGGCGAGGAGAGAATAGCGCATCGCCTCGTAGATTTTGGCAGGATTGCCGATAACTAAAGAGCTATCTAAAGCTGACTCGACAATCAACCGCTTTTCCTCCAGATAGGAAGCCAGAGAAAAGTTCTCGTTTTTCCTCACTTCTACCCCTTGTTCGCCCCTAGTAACCATGTCTTTTTGTCTTGAACCGACTGCTTTTAAAACTATATCAGGAAACTCCACCTCGATGGGAATTAAACTGACCGCTCCCTTGTACCCTAAGCTGTTGACTATCTAAATTACCCCTTCAGACTGCATGGCAGCGCCGCAGTTGCTATTCTGAACATTTGTACTAGAATTCCCCAGACCGAGAGAGGTCAATTTTTTTTTCTGATGCCTATTTTCTCTTTTAACCTGAAAAAATACATCCCTCAGCCCAGTCCGAGGATTAGCAAAAAACGGGCGATATAATTAAATTTCGCCGCAGTTATCAGGGGAAATGCTAAAGTTTTGATGATTCGGTCAAACTTCCGTTTTCTTAGCTGGCAGTTGAGAAATTTCTCGATTAACCTATAATTAGGATTATCCTAGAAATATATTGTATGCTGCCAGGGCAAGTTTTAGGCGATCGATACCAAATTCAAAGTCAGTTAGGTAAACAAAATGGAAGACGCACGTTTCTGTCCCAAGATATAAAAACGGGCGCTACTGTTGTTGTCAAATTATTAATCTTCAGTCCCGATTTTGAATGGACAGATTTAAAACTTTTTGAACGGGAAGCTGAAACTCTTAAACATCTAGATTGCCGCTCGATTCCCGAATATATCGACTATTTTGAAGTTCGCACCGATACCTATCAAGGTTTTGCCCTTGTTCAGAGTTATATCGAGGCGAAATCTCTCAAGGAACAGATAGAAAATGGCCGCAAATTTAGTGAATCAGACCTGCAAGAATTAGCCAAATCTATCCTAGGTATTTTAATTTATCTTCATGGACTTAACCCGCCAATTATCCACCGGGATTTGAAACCTAGTAATATCTTATTAAAAGATCGAACTGGTCATAGTATCGGCAATGTTTATTTAATTGATTTTGGTTCTGTCCAGACTGTTGCTCAACAGGAACAGGCCACTTTAACTATTGTCGGAACCTACGGTTATATGCCACCCGAACAATTCGGTGGTCGCACCGTTGCCGCTTCTGATTTATACAGTTTAGGAGCCACTTTAATCTATCTAGCTACAGGCATTCATCCCGCCGATTTACCCCAAAAAGATGGCAAAATTCAATTAAATAATTTAGCCAATTTAAGCCAGGCTTTTGTTCATTGGTTAGGGCAGTTAATCGAACCTAGTCTCGAAAAAAGGTTTGTTTCAGCCCAGGCAGCAAATCAAGCTTTAAATACTCTCCACGAAATGCAATTAACTTCCTCAAACCTTGAAAAACCCGCCGGGAGTCGGGTACAGTTGCAAAAAAGCGGGGAGAAAATTAAAATATCTTTACCTCCCGAAGGTTTTACCCCTAAATTAATTTATCTTGGAACCTTTGCCATCGCTTGGAATGCTTTTTTATTAGTATGGACAGGAGGAGCCGTTTCTATTCCTCTGTGGATAAGTTGGTTTTTTCTGCTCTTTTCCTTGCCTTTTTGGTTTGTGGGTTTAGGAATGCTTTATCAGATTATTTATTGTCTCAAAGGAGAGGAAATTATCACTATTGATAGTCAAGAAATTGTTACCATTCAGCGAATTTTTGGTTTAACACTTCCGAGCAAAAAGAAAATGGCACGGCAACATATTAATAAACTGGTGAAAGCTGATAGTTATCATAGCAAAGATGGTGATGGCGATCGAGTTTATGTACCGATGGCTTTAACTATTTGGGCGGGGACTAAAGAATATACTATTAGCAGTAAGACAAAAGAATATCTGAGTAAACCCGAAATTGAATGGTTAGCAGCGGAATTAAGTCAATGGTTAGGAATGCCAATTACTAATAAGTAGCCAGTTACAATCAGCTTTTTTCTCCCCTCTCCCTTCTCTCCTTCTTTCCCCTCCCCATCTCCCTGATATAGACGAACTGTCTGTGATCAGTGTAAAATTTTATGAAGAGTCTGGGCTTTTTTCTCCCTTTTCCGGAGAAATGCCCCAGAGCCAGTGACTAAAATCAAAATTGTGTCATCCCATCGATAATTAAGTTTATGAGCGCCACTATTACCGTAGAAAAACGCAAATTAGAAAAACCCCCTTTAGAACTGCATTATCTCGGCGATCGAGTCCTGCGTCAACCGGCCAAGCGGATTGCTAAAGTCGATGACAGCATTCGCCAATTAGCCAAAGAAATGCTGCAAACTATGTATAGTGCCAATGGTATCGGTTTAGCGGCTCCGCAAGTGGCAGTCAATAAACAATTGATTGTCATCGATTGTGAACCCGATAAACCAGAAAATCCGCCCCTAATTCTGATTAATCCCCAAATTATCGGTTATGGTCGGGAATTGTGCAAAGCGGAAGAGGGTTGTTTGAGTATTCCCGATGTGTTTTTAGATGTCATCCGTCCCCAAGCGATCGAAGTGAGTTATAAAGATGAACAGGGGAAACCACGAAAACTGCAAGCTAACGGTTTACTAGCGCGGGTAATTCAACACGAAATGGACCATCTTAATGGTGTCATGTTCGTGGACAGAGTAGATAACGATTTGGCACTCAATGAAGAATTAAAAAAACACGGTTTTTCCGTGCAAGCGGTGAAACCGGTCGAGAAAGTGACAAAATAAAGGCATTAGTTAATTTAGGTGAGGAGTGAAGATGACCCCGAAAAGCGGCGTTTTATTGTTATTATCCTGTATTGCAGCAATCGCTGGTGTGGGTTGTGTCTTTGAAATTAGTTCGGGAGAACCGGATTTAGGCAATACCACCACGGGCTTAATTCTAGCTGCAAGTGTGCCACTAACAGCCCTATTTTTTTGGGCGGCGGTTAAAGACACGAGAGCCAATTACAAGTAGATTGACACTCCCGTCACTAAAAGCGAGGGATTCTCGGTTCCGCCGAGTTTCCTTAAATCTGACAGGACGTATCCAACATTCACTAGAGGGAATCTCTCCCCAAGCGTATTAGTTTCGCTATGCCCTAGCGTACTTATAAGTACCTAAGCAAAATTAGGCGTTGCTGATTTGAGATATGAATCTTCTATTGTGGGATTTTTAAAACCTAGACCCAAACTAACTTTTGGATGGGTGCAAGGTTGTCATTCATACCTTGATTCAGCAACGCCCAAAATTAATTACACATATCTAACCCCCCCTTGCCTCTTGCCTCTTGCATGAGTGCCTTTCTTCACTGGGAAATTAATTTTGCACGACTACTTACTTTTCTGTTCTTCCCAAGCTTTTTGAATCATTGTCACTCTTTTCTTGCTGATGCGAGGGACTTCAATCATAAGCCGAAATGGGCGACAATGCGCTTGGCGGTAACGGAGCCAACGCCTTTAATCAAGCCACTGCCTAAATACTTCTCAAGTCCTCTCTACTTCAAACTGTTGCCCGTATTGGGGATGATTTTTCCAAACTCCTTTAAGTTGCAGGGTTTGCCCGGCTTGAATGTTGGCCAAGTTACCCACTACCGTCACCAGTTCCCGCACTCTGGGGGATTGAACCCTGGCGACGGTGTAGCCAGATTCTTTGGCGTGGTAGTTGATACGTTCGACTACGCCAGTGGGGGATTCGGGGGTTTGGGAGGGTTCTAGGCTAAGGGAGGCATTGCTGGTAATGGACGTTCAACAATTGTTATCGTAAGAGCCTCTGAGAGTTCAGAACTTATGTACTGATTAACTCTCTACGGAGGAAACCCTTTGAGGATTGCTTTACCCATCAATCATACTAAATCCGTTGAGCATAGGCTAATTATAAGAACAGGCAAGAGGCAAAAAGGAGAATAAATAATCAGTTTTTAATAACCGGATTTAGTATCAAAAGTCCCCACTTCTTGACAGGGTAAACAATTGTAAAGACTAAGTAGGGCTTGGTAACGCTAGTCATACAATTAAGGTATAAATACTTAATGACTATGACTAAGTCTCAAATTACGGTTGGAATTCCCTTGTCTCTACTAACTTCGCTCAATGGTTATGTAGATGAAGATGGGTACGTCTAAGACTGAGGTGATGGTTAGTGCCTTGTTACAGTATCTAGAAGGCATTGATGATATTCCTTTAAGTCAAAGATTAGCCAAGATTGAGGGAAAGATGAGGGAACTCGAAGCTGAGGTAAAAGGAAAATCACAATGACTGATTTCTAAAACCTCAAATCGATAAACTCCAGCTATAAGAAGACTTAGCCTTAGTAGGAAAGGAACTAGGCTATGTACTTAGGAATTGATTTTGGAACTTGTTACTCTAGCGCAGCGATCGCCTTGAATGGAAAAAAAACGCAACTGGTAAGAGAACCTCTCAAACATGGCTACTCTTTCCCTTCTTGTGTTTACTTTACCGAGCAGGGGGATTTGTTGGTAGGTCAGGCGGCAGAAAATCAGCATATACTTCATCCAGAGAGATATCGTGCTGGATTTAAGCGGGATTTGGGCAGTCCCGAACCTTATATATTGGGAAATCAGCCGTTTTTACCTGAAGAATTGGTGGCTGCTGTGATTAGCAAGTTGAAAAATCAAGCTGATGAAATGGTTAAGGATTCTATTACTGAGGCGGTGATTACTGTACCAGCAACTTACCGAGTTAATAAGCGTAAGTTGATGGAGAAAGCGGGAAAAGCGGCAGGATTTAAGGAGATAAGGTTATTAGAAGAACCTGTGACAGCCGCTATTTATTATGCTCAACAATACGAATTAGGAGAAGAGGAAATTATTCTGGTTTATGATTTAGGAGCAGGAACATTTGATGCTACTTTGTTGCAAAAACAAGGTGCTAATTATCAAATTTTGGCTGCTCCAGTGGGATTGTCTCATTGTGGGGGGATGGACTTTGATCGAGAGATTTATCAAGATTTATTAGAGCATTGTAGCGAATCTTTGCGAGAACGTCTAGATGCTCATAATCGTAGTAAGGAGGCGTTTCAAGCTCGCGCTATTGTTGCGGATTTGTGTCGTACTCTTAAGCATCAACTGAGTGAGGCACAAACGGGAGAGATTTTGATTCCTGTAACGATGGAATCTTACGCTCTCAATCGTCAAGATTTTAATCAGATGATTGCGCCTTTGGTTGAGGAAACTTTGGAATCTTGTCATCAGTTGGTTAAAAATGCGGGGATTAATTGGGAGCAAGTTGATCAAGTTTTGTTGGTTGGGGGGAGTTGTCGTATTCCTTATGTGAAAGAGGCAGCTGAAAAGGCATTTAAGCAACCTCCTTTATTAGTTGATGATCCTGAATTGGCGGTTTGTTTAGGTGCGGCTATTGATGGCTTTAAGAAAGAAGAATTAGAGAAGGAAAAAACAGAATTTAATCTTAGAGAAAAAGCGGTAGAAGAAGAACTTCAACGTCTTGAAAGAGAAAGATTAGAGGCTGAAAGACAAGCTAGAATTGAGGCTGAACGTCAGCAAAAAGAAAGGGAAAAATTAGAGGCTGAAAGACAAGCTAGAGTTGAGGCTGAACGCAAACTTAAACAAAAGGAAGAACAGGAACTGCAATGTCTTGAAAAAGAACAGATGGAAAATGTGGAACGCTACTTTTCTCAGGTTGTGCTATATCTAAGACATGAGGAATTTGAATGTAGTCAGAACGTTGACTGTGGCTGGCAAGTTATTCGTTGTATAGCCAAAAATACCAAAAAAATTCATATCCCTGGAATGCTTAGTTCCGTTGACTATAGATATGTATTAATACTTAACTACTGCCATTCAATAACACTGAAATATTGGGAAGAATTTTCTGAAAATTGTGTTCTTTATGCTATGAAGCATCAACTTATGGACAACAGTGGTAATTGGTGGAATGGTAAAGGATTCCGTTTCTATTCACCTATATTAGTTACTAACTCTCTAGATCATACAGTGGCTGAAAACATCAAAGATTTGCCGCTGAAATTTTGCGATGGTGCTTTTATATTGCGAGGAATTATCGCATTAAAAAATAATCTAATTTTATTCCCAGACAAAATTAATTGGAAATATAAGGGTAATTGTGATCTTTCTAAAAAATACCTATTGAATCTATTAAAGATAGTGTAAGTAAGTAATTTCAATTTTAATTTCAGAACATCTTAGGGGAAAGGACAATGCTACGATTAGGAATCGATTTCGGAACTTGTTACTCTAGCGCGGCACTTTTATTAGAAGGTGTTCCTACCCCTATTCCTGCGCCTCTTACTCCTGGATATGCGCTTCCTTCTAGTGTTTTTATCACGGAACAAGGAGAGATTTTAGTTGGTCAAGCTGCGGAAAATAAACGACAGAAAAACCCTCAACGCTATCGTAGGGAATTTAAACGGGATTTAGGAAGTCCTGACCCCTATACTTTAGGCAATGTTTCCATGTTACCAGAGGAATTAGTCGCAGCAGTCCTGAAAAAACTTAAGGAGGAAGCGGAAAAAGTTGCTCTAGGAAGGGGGGAAAAATTCTTAAATAATGCTCTGATTACTGTACCAGCAACCTATAGTTCTTATAAACGAAATTTGATGCAGGACGCAGGAATAAAAGCGGGTTTTAGTCAGATTGAAATGTTAGAAGAACCTGTGGCGGCAGCAAGATATTATTCTTGTCATGCTCAAATTAATGATGGGGATATTATCTTAGTTTATGATTTAGGTGGGGGAACTTTTGATGCGACTTTAATGCAGAAACAAGGGGACAATTATCAAGTTTTGGCGATGCCGAAAGGATTAGCTAATTGCGGCGGTACGGATTTTGATCGCTTAATTTATCAACAGCTTAAGCTTCAGTGCAGTGACGAATTACGCCAACAATTAGAACCTAAAAATGCTTGGTTAGCAAGGGCAATTGTTGGGGATTTCTGTCGAGATTTAAAACATCAATTAAGTGAACAAACTGAGGCAAGTATTTATATTCCGATGGGATTAGGAAATGTTGAGACTTTTGAATTGACAAGAGAGGTATTTAATGCCATGATTGCGCCTCTTATTGAGGAAACTTTAGATTGTTGTGAGCAGTTAGTGAGGAGTGCTAAGAAAGATTGGACACAAGTTAATCAGATGTTATTGGTAGGAGGAAGCAGTCGCATTCCTTATGTTAAAGAAGCAATAGAAAGAAGGTTTAATTTATCTCCTTTTTTGGTAGATAAACCAGAGTTAGCAGTGTGTTTAGGAGCGACAATTTATAATAATATTTCCATTCCTATGATTAAATCTGAACAAAACCATTCTATTAAACTATTAGATCAAGTTGAAGAAGCGTTAGGTATTAAAGAGAGACCTTTAACAAAAGATTCTGGTCAAATGATAGTCGATACACAAAGTAACCTTACTGCGACTAAACAGATTTCATCACAAACTCTCGAATCACTCCTTCAAGAACAGTTATCCTCAGACATAAAATTACTATCAGCAAAAGGAATAAATTACAAGAAATTGCAAAGGTTACTAATGGCACAAAAATGGAGAGAAGCTGATGAAGAAACTGCCAAAATTATTTTGTCTTTAGTGAATCGAACTCAAGAAGGATTTCTTAATAATGAATCAATGGAAAAAATTCCTCAAAAAGATTTAGGAACTATTGATAGACTTTGGGTTAAATATAGTAACGAACGTTTTGGTTTCAGTATACAAAAAAGGATTTGGCATACCATGAACAACAATGCAGGAGAGTTTGGCGAAAGAGTTGGATGGAGGGGATCTGCTGGACTATTTGGTGGTTATTTTGCTTGGAAATCTTTAAGCGAACTTATTTATAGTTTAGACGCACCTGCTGGCCACCTTCCTTGCATTTTAGGACGAAACTGGTCAGATGACAAAGATATCCAAATGAGTTACTTTTTTGCCCAAATCTAAACTCAACCATTGAAAAAGCTTTTCTATCTTACATCAAAAAGGAGAAAAACCATGACTGCTAATTTAACATCTAATCGGAGTACAACCGTTCAATCTTTTGACCGTTGCATGATTGAAAGCTACTTGAAAGATAAAGACTTTAATTACTTGAAAGATCGAGATGGCGACTTTCAACTAACATTTCGTCGTGATGATAAAATGGGATGTGAACTGACTTTTTTCTTCATGGCTCAAGGAGAAGAAGGAAGTATTTATGTAATTACAGCCTTTTCAGACAAACCTATTCCAAGAAGTGATTGGGGTAAAGCCCTGATGTTTTGTAATACTTGGAATAAAGAAATCCGATGGCCAAAAGCTTATTTAAGTGCCAGCGATCCTGATAACGATACGACGGGTAAAATTGTTCTAGAGGAACATATAGACTTATGTGAAGGAATTCATCAAGCTTTGTTGAATGATTTCACCGATACTGTTTTGTCTACAGCTATTCAATTTTGGCAAAGAGCGCATCAGCAAGAAGGATTCTAGCACTATCCATTTTGATTATCGCTCTTCTGGAACTTTCGGAAATCCCCGACCGAATCCAGATTCTGAAACCCTCGTTTGACAAGTGATCGCTAACTTTTTTTCTAATAAAAACTCAAATTTCGGGTTTCTGTTAGTTAGCGATAGCTTGAAGGCTTACCCCATAAGAGAGCTAGAGTTTAGAGACTGTAAGACTTTTGCCAGACTCCCAGAAGAGCGTTATAGCGTTTCCTGTTCGCAAGAGGTACATTATCGATGTTGAAAAGCTTAATCAGCAAAGGTTTAAGTGTGCCACACAGGTGTCAGAACCGCTATAAAACTCTTTTAAGTGGGCGCATCTTGATTATCCTATCTTAACTTCAACTCCAAAAAAGGTGCGTTCACTGAAACTTCAGACCTTACCCATTTAAGTCAAGAATTAATTTAGAAATAAAAAGGAGTCAAAATATGGCAACAATAATCCTAGAAAATCTCCCCGATAACTTAGTTGAGCAGATCCAAAAACTTGCTCAACAAAACGATCAATCTGTTAACGAACAAATCATCTCTATCTTACAACAAGCCGTAGAGAAACCCCAAACTCCCCTCAAATTTCTTATTTCTCCTGAAATCGATCCTACCTGGGAAGAAAGACGTAAAGCCACTCCAAAAATCCTAGCAGAAATTCGCAGTCGTCGCCATGTCAATCCGGCTGACTTCGGTTTACCTGATAGCACAGAATTAATTCGGGAGGACAGAGACAGATGACTTTACCTCTGCGGTGCGTTTTGGATACCAGTGTCAGCACCAAACAATTTATTGAAGACTCCTTAACCCCAAAGGTCAATCAACTTTTGGACTATATTACCTATCCCCAAACAGAAATTTTTGTCCCTGATTTATTCTACATTGAATCAGCTAATACTCTTTGGAAATACGTTCGTGCTGGACTTTATTCAGTAACTCAAGCTCAATCCGACTTAGCTAATCTGAAATCTTTATGTTTACAGATTGTTTCTACATCGGAGTTAATGGAAGACGCTTTTCAAATTGCTTGTAATTACCAAATATCTGCCTATGACGGAGCTTATGTTGCTCTTTCTGAAAGAGTTAAAGCCCCACTATTAACTTTAGATCGAAAGCTAGTCAATTCTCTAGCAAATTCTACTTATCAAGTGTGCTTTTTTATTGATTTTTCTCTCTCACCTTTTTCCTAAATTAACAACGATAATTTTTTAAAATCAAAAGAATTTATTAGGAGGACAAGTGAATGATAGATACAAATCACGCAAACTTTGATCTCAACGACGATGGTACTTACGAAACCTTCGGACAAGGATATGACACCGATGGCGACGGAATTGCCGATACTTGGACAATGCAAAGCGATCTCGATGGCGATGGAATCGCAGATCAAACCAGCGTCATTCATGGAATTGATACAGATGGTGACGGCATTCCTGACACCTGGGAGATACAAACCGATCTCGATAACGATGGTATCCCAGATCAACAAGCCTATTTCCAAGACAGCGATGGCGATGGCGTTCCCGATACTGCCTATGATGCTCAAAATGTCGGTTATAACGACGATAACATCATCGGTGATCCGACCGATGACATGGAACATTGGCATCAACAAACATACCAAGATACCTGTGCCGTTGTCTCCCAAGAATTCATCCTTGATGAACTAACAGGCATTGATTTTGACGAAAATGAACTACGACAGCAGGCTATTGATAACGGTTGGTACACCCCCGGAGGAGGAACACCTTTAGAATGTACTGGTAATTTACTAGAAGCTCACGGTATTCCCGTTGATAAAGGCTATGGATGTAGCTTAGAAGATATTGCGAATAAACTGGATCAAGGGGAAAAAGTAATCGTTGGGGTGGATGCTGATGAAATCTGTAATCCTACAGGCCTTGACGAAGATGATCTCATCGCTAATGCTTATGGAATGCCGGGGCAAGGTGCAAATCATGCGGTACAAGTTATTGGTATTGATACCAGCGATCCAAATAATCCTTTAGTGATTCTCAATGATCCGGGTCGAGAAAACGGACAAGGCTTAATGGTTCCAGCCAATGAATTTCTCAATGCTTGGGAAGACAGCAATAATTTTATGGTAGCTACAGCCACTAATGGCACTACTAACATAGGTGAAACAACCGCTTTAGGTTTAGATCAGCAGTCACTTAGTGGTTACTACAACGCTGACGGAACTTATCATTACAATTCCTACAATATCGACTTAGCACCTAACTAATCGACCAAAGGTAATTAATCATGCAAACTAACACCACATCTCAATCCTCTACTCTTATGACAGAAGAACAGCCACAACTTGGTAAAACTGAACTTTTGTTAAAAAATGTCCGCAAAATGCCCATTTTTCGTCAACTTATTCCTCAAGAAGCAGGGGTAGGTTGGCCAATTCCTCTACGCAAAGATGGCAAAGTTTATATTACTCTACCCTTCTATGGTTGTACTCCCCAAAAAGGTCAAACCTTGCTGTTTCCACCTTTTGCTACTTTGACACTCAATTGGGCGAATTTAATTCCCGTAGAATATGTTAACTTACGCTTTCGTAATCCTGCACCGAATTTGAATTGGGAAGGACAAATTGGCACATTTCCCCATCCAGCGATCGCTCAAATTACCAGAGGAGAATATCTTGATAAACGGCGTGAACTTTTAGGAATGTATGACGAAATGCTAGACAGCCTCTCACAAAATAATCCCTTTACCCCAGAATGGAATCAGCATTTTAGTCAGAACTTGCGCCTGTTAATTGAACCTTCTCTAGAACCCTATTATCGGGTGTTAGGAGAGAAATTTTTCCAGCGTTTTTTACCCCATTAGCACAGGCTTCTAGCTTGTAGTAGAGTATTAATTATGACGACTTTTCAACAGCAAAAACAGCAAATTCTCCGCCTCTTTGAAGAAGAGATCACTATTGCTAAAAATCAAAAAGACACCAATCTAGAAAATCATCTCAAAGAAGCACAAAAGCACCTAGCAGAAGAAAAAATTTATGTGGTAGTTTGTGGAGAATTTAAACAGGGAAAATCGAGTCTAATCAATGCTTTTATTGATGAAACTAATCTCTTTCCCGTGGATGTCAAAATCACCACCAATTTAGTCTCCACTATCGCCTATGCTGAACAGGAAGAAATTACGGTTATCTTAGGAGATATCGGCCAAGGACAGACTAAACAAATCAACCGTTCCGAGATTCCCGAATACGTCACCGAACAAAAGAATAAAAGCAATCAAAAAAAAGCTAAATTGTTGATGATAGAATCTCCTAATCCCTATCTCAAAGATGGATTAGTATTAGTAGATACTCCCGGAACTGGCAGTTTAAATGCTGAACATACTGCCCTCACCTATTCCTTTATTCCTAATGCGGATGCCATTCTCTTTGTTAGCGATATTCAAGCTCCTCTGAAAGTGGAAGATTTAAACTTTATTAAAGAAAGAATTCTTCCCCATTGTCAAAACATCATTTTTGTGTTAACAAAAATTGATGCCATTACTAATTATCAAAAAATCATCGACAGCAATCGGGAAAAACTTTCCAACAGCTTAAATCTCTCCCCTGAGCAAATTAGTCTCATTCCTGTATCAAGTAAAGCCAAACAGGAGTATCTCAAATATAAAGATCCAGAAGATTTAGAGGAAAGTCATTTTCTACAACTACAGGAAAAAATTTGGTCATTAGTGAAAGAACAACGGGGACAAATCTTACTGCTAAAAGCTTTAACAGAATTAGGAAAAGCCTTGACTCAAATCAAACGTCCTTTAGAAGTAGAATGGCAATCCTATCAACAACGTAGCCAACAAGAATTAGACCAGTGGGAACAAGACATCAAAAAAACGCAAAAACAACTGCAAGATTTACTCCAAAATAATGCTGAATGGCAGACTCATTTACGAGATGGCTTGGAGATAATCAGACTTGACGCTCAAAATGAATTCCACAATGGATTTGTTCAGCTTCAACGTCGCTCTACCAAATATTTAGACGATCCAGCTTTCTTAAATAATCCCCAACAAATTCCTACCTTACTCGAATCTGATATCGATGCCATGATGACAGAATTGAGCAAAAAACTCAACTCTAAAGCCGCTACTCTATACGGACAAATAGAAGAACGAAGCGGACTTAACTTTAATCCTTTTGCTGCAAGTTCTTTAGAGCCAGAACACGCTCATTTTGCTTTAGACGAAATTCAGATAAAAAAAACTAGCGTTGTTGAAAAAGCTGTCAATGTCGGACGTACCGGTGCATTCAATACAGGGGCAGGAGCATCTTTAGGCGGTTTTCTAGGGGCATTGGTAGGTGGCGTAGTAGGAGTGTTCGCAGGTGGTGTTGGACTCATACCGGGAGCAATTATTGGCGCGAAATTAGGCGGACTCTTGGGCGTTGTGGCCGGAAGCACTAAAGGTGTAATTGAAGGCATTAAGGACATTCCCAAACAGGATCAAACTTTAGCTAAACAAGAAATCTCGAAAATCCTCCGGCAATACCTTGAAGATAGCCAACGCCTCTGTATGCAAACCCTGAATCAATCGATTAAATCTCTCGAAAAATTTATGCGGGATGAACTAACCAGCCAAATTAAACGGCAAAAAGAAAGCTATGACAAAACCCTGCAATCCCTTCAACAAGCCCGAAAACTCTCCCAAGAACAAGGTTCTCAACGGGCTAATCAACTACAAACACCCCTCAAAAAACTAATGCAGATGCAGCAAGAGGTGGAACAATTGGCGATCGCTGTAACTACCCAAAGTGAAAATCGTCAACCGAAAGCAAAACCGCAAACATCCCTCAAATCCCCACCCAAAGAACCTGTCACAGTGGATGCTCATGCTGATTATGGAGACTGGGCAGATGGTTGAACAAATACTGAAACCCTTAAAACAAGAAGTCGATGAATTGTTTGAATTTGCCCTCGATCGCACAGCCAATCTCTATCCTCTCAAACCCTTTCGCCGACTTCTCCAACAAAGCCATCAAAGATTACAAGAACCGATGCGGGTGGCGATTGTTGGCTTGATTAAAGCAGGGAAATCTACCCTGATGAACGCCCTACTGGGGCAAGCAGTTGTAGCTACGGGATCGGTAGAAGCCACCTTTAATGTTAACTGGTTAAAGTATGGCGAAAAATCCCGTCTTCTGGTTCATTTTAAAAATGAGCAGCAGCCCCCAGAAGAAAAATCTTTTTCTCAATTGGCCGCCCTTACCCTGCGCCCCGAAGAACATCAGGACTATCTTTTAAGTATCAAATACATTGAGGTTTTTCATGCCAATGAAATTCTGAAAACTCTCAATATTATCGATACTCCAGGGTTAAATTCTACCTATGAAGATGACTCGGAAAATACTAAACAATTCCTCCAAATGCACGGAGAGCAACTCACCGAGATCACCCAACAACAGGCCAGTAATGCCGATGCAGTGATGTATCTCTTTAGCCATAGTTTAGGACAACTCGATGCTGACTTAGTAGAGCAATTGCAGGGGTCTTTAGTCGGGAATACTACCCCAATCAATGCCATTGGAATTCTGACAAAAGTTGATTTCTATGCCTCAGATCCCAATGTCATCGATCCCCTAAAAACTGCTCAAGAAGTTGCTCAAGAGTTGCGTGAATATCCTCTAGTTCGTCGCCTCTTTTATACGATTCAACCAGTCTGCGGTTTATTATCTCTCGGTGCGAAAACTCTCACTGATGAACATTGGCAAACACTCATACAACTCACTCAATTGCCAACCGAGAGATTTCTCGCTTTAAATCGCAATGCCAACAAATTTATCAAACCATACTCGGATGTTCCCATTTCCCCCACTCAACGAGAAAAACTTCTACAACAGTTGGGACAATATGGCATTTCTCTGGCTTATAATTATCTGCAAGAAGGGGTCAGCGATCGGGAGCAATTAACCGAAAACCTGCTAAAGCACACAGGACTAGAAGAACTCCGTCACCTAATTTTGTCTCATTTTGGCAATCGCGCTCTTTTAATTAAATTGGGAACAAGCCTCCAACAAATTGCCGCAGCTTATTTCCAAGAAAGACAGCGTTTACAGGGAGAAGCCTTAGAAATTTTAGAAGAAATAAGCGGTAAATTTGATGCTATACGCTCTAAAGAACACGCTTTTCACGAGTTAGATGTCCTCAGAAATTATTACGACGGCAAGCTGGATTTTGATATTCAGGAACGAGAACAACTACTACAAATAACAGGAGAGTATGGTATCTCTTGTGGAGAAAGATTAGGGATGAAACAAGGAGAACGTGCCACTATTGATGAAATGATTCCAGTGGCTCTCGAAAGGATGCAATATTGGCAGGCGAGGGCTAATGATTATATGACAGGCAATGGTATTACCATTAAAGCTGCTAACGTTCTTGCTCGTTCCTATGAGCGTATTTTTTACCGAGTGCAAAAAGCGAAGGAGTATTTGTACATTTAGTCAGTCTAAAAATACCCAAAACGGAGGTCATTCTATGTTTAGTAATTGGAGAGAATCCCTAGAGAATTTGATCCCAAACCTCAAAGAAAGAAGACAGGTAGAGGAACTGGCTTTGCAAGCAGAAACGATTGTCTATGAATTAAGTGGTTTATCAAGGGTTAATTCAAATGACAGAGATGTGGTTACTATCTTAAACTCTATCTGTTTACTTGTAGAACGTTTTCAACAACATCCAGAACTGCTGAATCTCAAAGAAACCTCTATTATTCAACCAATTGAAGTCATCAAAACAGAGGAAGTTAAACCTCAAACTGAATCTCCTCTTGTTCCTCAAATTGTCCGAGAAATTGCTGAAGAAAAACCCTCAGTAACGGCTCAAGAATTGATCAGATTGAGAGATTGGGTTTTATTAGCAAAAAGTGGAGAAAGCGACAACCAAGCTAGTCCTAAAGTTTTAGATGCTATCTATAAACAGTTAGGCAAAATTCTCGAAAAAGAAGGGATTACACCCCTCGAAGAAACCGGAAGTTTTAATTACGAAAGACAACAAGTTATTTCAACAGAGGCAACAGATGATCCTGAAAAAGACGATTTAATTTGTGATACCATCAGACCGGGGTATTTGTTTAAAGGAATACTCTTTCGTCCTCAAGAGGTCATTGTTTATACCTATAACACTTCGATAGCTACCTCAGAAGTTTCTTAGCTGTTTTTCAATTGGCGCAAAGAGCCGTAAACTTAATTAACAATCGTCCTCGAAAATGTCTTGACTATCGTACCCCGAATGAGTTATTCCATAACATTAGATCAGACAGTCATACAATTCAGACTTGAATTGGCCTGCCGACTGATGAAAATCTGATTAGGTAAAGATTTCCCCCTCTCTTCTATATCCGCAATCTAGAATGATAAAATAGGTGACGTTCAAAGCATCATTCATTAGCTATGACCACAACCTACAAAGTAGAAATTTCTCATTTAGGAACAATACAAACGATCGAAGTTAGGGAAGATCAAACTATACTACAAGCGGCCTACGATGCGGGGATTGACTTACCCAGTTCTTGCAATGCGGGCGTATGTACTACCTGCGCCGCTCAACTTTCCCAGGGTAGC
>Ga0315905_10003485_pt1 | contig 16235 bp, 13 predicted proteins | sample LakEriMetagenome_5_FD_203522 | JGI IMG/M metagenome (GOLD analysis project Ga0315905, IMG submission 203522) | Freshwater fungal communities from buoy surface, Lake Erie, Ohio, United States - Buoy 4 MA121 | ecosystem: Environmental > Aquatic > Freshwater > Lake | place: USA: Lake Erie, Ohio... | reverse complement strand
TTTTTTTTTTATATATAAAAAAATTAAAAATTTTAATCTTAATTTAAACAGCGTTTCTTTATATTGTAATTTTGAAATTCTTGAAACGGAGTTTTTCAATTTCCTAAGTAAATATGATGGGGGGGAAATTTTGAAAAAATGGAGGGAAAAAACAGTTGGACTCGACAATAATTTTAATAAATTATTTTATAGATTTATAAATTCTATATTTAAAAAAAACGAGAAAAATTTTACATTTGGAATAGATTGTTCATTTAGAAATTTCCTTATTTTTAATTATTTTCACTTTCAAAAAATAAAGGATAATAATCTATATTGTGTCAATGGATTCAAACTGAATCAATCGAATATTATCGAAATTTTTGATTTTAAAAAATATTCATTTTCTTTGGGGAGATCTTTAAACTATTCCAAATTTTAAAAGAAAATATAAATATATATGGATAACTATATACATAAAAATATTAAAATGTTTGCAAATTCAAAATAAGACTTTAAAAATGACAGGTTTAGTTTCTAATATTAAAAATTTATTACAAGCCAACCAGTCTATTGGTAAAATCGATTCGCCCGTGCCACTATTATTATCGAATTCAATTGAAATTTTTTTGGCTGACATATTATATTCATCATTATCATTAATTAAAAAGTTGAAGAGAAAAAAACTTAAAACTAAACACCTAAAATATGTATTAAAAAAAAAAATAAGATTTAGAGAATTTAAAAAAAAAGAACTTTAAACATAAGATAATTCATGAAAAAAAATTCGCTTTATTTTTTTTTAATAAAGATGATAAAAGAGAGTGAAGATTTTTTTTAAGAAAAAAAACTGTTTTATATGTAAACAATGTTTGACTGTAATGCATCTGGCAATTTGCGGGTGAAGTTTCTATGGATTGTAAAATTTGCAAAAAATTAAAAAATTCAAAAAAAAATCCTTTAAATTCTAAACCATAATGAGAAAATAAAAAAACAAAATCTTTTTTAATTAAAACAGATTTTAATTTAAAAGCAAAATGTTCAGTAACAGATTGGTAAAAAAATAAAACCTTTATTCCCAAAAATTCCATAGAAAAAAAATGGCAATTAGATACGAATGGTTTAAATTTGTATGTCGAATATGTTTCGATTTTTCTGTTTTCAAAGTACTTAAAAAAAATTTTATTTAATATGAGATAAATACATTTTTTTTTATTTTTTTCTTTAATAAATGAAATAAAAAAAGGTAAACTAGCAAAAAATCTATCATTGAAGTTAAAAAAAAATTCATAAGAATTGTATATTTTTAAAAATTCAAGAATCAAGATTTGACGAACTTTCCTTTTAAAAAAATGATTGAAAATGAAGCTATTGATTCTAAACGAATTTCCTGTAATAGTTTTTTGTAGAAATAAGCAAAAAATCAAAGTATTATTTTGTGTATATGATTTTAAAATATTCCTTTCCTTATTAAGAAAGAATTTTTTAAAGTTAAGAAGGTAAATTGTTCCAGAAAAAACATCGTTTTGAAAAAATGAGTTCATATTTAAAATATTTTCTTCAAATTTTTGAATCTGAGTATTTTTATTATTTTTCAGCTTCAATTTGTTCAGAAAATATAATTTAAAAAATAAATCAGATGAATTTGAATTTATCTTGAATAATTGGGCGGTTATGTGTTTTTTCATTTTACTGACAATAATATAATTATTTATTTTGATTAATTGGAAAAGCCTTGTGGCGTAACGGATAACGCATCGGACTTCTATTGTGATATCCGGGGATTGTGGGTTCGAATCCCACCAAGGTTAAAAATAAAAGACACCTGTTTTTATTAAAATTTTAATTTTTTTATAATGAATAATTTAGAAAATAAAGATTCAAATAAGAATTTCGAAAATACTTCAAAAATTTTTAAAAAGAAAAATTGTTCACTTTATATCGGAGATTTATCTACAAAAATTCAAGAAAATGATATCTTGAATATATTTTCAAAAATGTCTGGGTTAGAATCGGTTAGGATTTGTAGGGATGTGATTTCTAAAAAATCATTAGGTTATGGGTATATTAATTTTAAGAAGACCAAATACGCTAAAAAAGCAATGAAGAAAATGAACTTTTATTTCGATAAAAATTTATTTAAAAAACCATTAAGAATAATGTGGAAAGAAAAAAACAAAAGCCTTAGATCCTCGGGAAAAGGAAATCTATTCATCAATCATTTACCTATCTATTTTAAAACAATAGATTTATACAAACTTTTTCTCCCATTCGGGAAAATTCTTTCTTGTAAAATATGCTTTGATGAAAACGGACAATCTAAAAAATTTGGTTTTGTCCATTTTTTTTCTTCAAGTGACGCTAGAAAAGCTATTCAAGAATTAAAAGGATCAAGCATAAGAGGAGAAACATTTCAAATAAGCCCATTTATCAAGAAAGAAACGAGAAGTGTTTTGTTACCAAAAAATTCAACATTTACCAACATATATATTAAAAATTTAAGTGTCGATAAGTTTACCGAGACGAATATTAGAAATATGTTTGACGTCTTCGGTGAAATAACATCGATTATGATTCCAATGAATATTGATAAACCCAAAGGTTTCGCTTTCATAAATTTTGCCTCTCATTTAGATGCAGAAGAGGCAGTTTTAAAAATGGATGGGAAAAAAGTTGGAAATTTATTTTTGTATGTATCAAAAGCAGAAACTAAAATCGAAAGACAATTTTCGTTAGCAAATACATGGAATTTTATAAAAAGAGGTTTACAATATTCTCAAAATAAAAATTTTATGGTTATAAAAGGAATAAATAACCCCTATGCCTTGAATTTAATAACTTTTTTGTATTTGTCCATCGGAAAATTAGGTAAGTTTAAAGTTATGCGATCAATCGAAAAAGAAATTTCGCTATCCATAAATATTAGTTTCAAAAAAGAAAAAAAATTCATCTTCTTTACAAAAGATAAGAATCAGTTCGTTTTTATCAAGTTTTTAAATTTTTTTCAAAAAACACTTCATCAAAACGATTATTTGGTCTCTAGGAAAAAAGAATGTGAAACCATAATACCAATAAAATTTATTATTAAATTTTCAAAAAATAGTAAGTGTTTCAAATTTATAAATTCAAAAAATGAAACATTAATATCGAACCAATTAACGATTAGATATGTTAAAAAAAACCAGAAATTTGATTTCAAAAAAATTGTTTATTTCTGGTTAAAATATAAAAAAATGAATATTCAGATTAAACTTTTTGGTTTTTTCCAAAATTTGTTCCTAAGACCCTCGAAAAGTTTTATAATTTCAGGAAAAATTATTTCGAGGAAAATAGAAATTAACATTGAATATTGGTAAAAATTTTCCCTCAATATATTCCATAAATTTTGTTAAACTCGGTTTTTTTAAAATTTAAGATGGATTTAGTTATATAAATTCCAAGATTTTTTTCAATTTTATGGATAATATAAATTTCTTTTTTATCGACTAGATTCAGACAGGTTCCTTTTTTATTAAATCTCCCAATTCTCCCTGTTCTATGAAGATAAGTTTTGATTTTTATTGGCACATCCATATTTATAACCTGATTTACAAATGAAAAATTCATCCCACGACTACCTAAATCGGTAGAAATAAGAATATTCGTTATACCTTTTTTGACTAATTGAATTGATACAGTTCGTTGAAAAAAATCCATTTCATGATGGAGAATACTTGCAGATATTCTATTTTCTTTTAATGTTTTAACAAATGTTTCACATTTTTTTTTATCCCTAAAAAAAATTAATATAGGTTTTTTTTGAATTTCTTTTTTTTCGAACTTTTCTTTTAATTTTAATAACGTAATTAAAAATTTAAATTTAAATTTTGATAAACAATAAATATATTCATGTTTGATTTCTGAAAAAATGTGAAATTTTTTTTGTTTTTCGTTAAAAAAAAAAATATTTTTCCGATACGAAAATGTTTTTAAAAATTTAAAAAAAGAAATATTGGTCACTCCAAACAAATTAATTTGAGAAGGTAATATTTTTAAGATAATTTTTTTTAAAAAACCAAAATTAACGGACTTCATTAAAATGTCAACTTCATCGAGAATAAATACTTTTTGTCTGTAGATGAATAATCTGCTTAAAAAGTTTGAAATTTTATGTAATGAAAGGATTGTCGAAATTAAACAAATACCCGAATGGATGTTGAAAATAAATTGTGTGGTTTTTTTATCAATAAAAACCCCAAAAATTTTTCCCCCTTTAGACAGTAAATTATAGGTTTGATATATTTGTATACCCAGTTCTTTCGTGGGAACCAAAATAGAAATAAAACAATTTTGAGGGTTTAAGTAATGGATATGAATGAGAGGTAAAATGAATGATAGTGTTTTTCCGGTCCCTGTTCTAGAAAATAATAAACTATCTTTTCCTGAAATAATTGAAGGAATAATTGTTTGTTGAATAGAAGTTGCATAAATTATATTTTTTTTTTCACAATTTTTAACAATCCAACTACAAAGTCCTGTATTTTTTAGTTTAAAAGATTTACTTGTCATTTTATTAAATACAAAAAATAAAGATATTTTTTTTATATTGGTTTATTTTTAAAATTCTCTTATAGTTTCTTATTTTTAAATAAACCCAGGTTGACTTGGTCTTCAATTAAGATATTTAAATTATTGGTACTAAAACTACCTGTCTTAAATTTAAAAAATTAATCTTTTAAATGGTAAAAATCTCAAATTTTTTTTCGATTTCAAAATTATTTCAATCGTGTGTTCAAAAACAAGTAAACAAAGAAGATTTAACCGATTTATTTTCTTCGAGTTTTTCAAAGAAAAATAAAAATAATTCTTTCTTAAAAATTAAATCTTTTTTCAATGATGTATCAGGTAGTTCCCATTCTTTAGGTTTTTTTTATTTCGTTTCTAAAAAACAATACTTAATATCAAACTTTTTTAACCCCAAGATTTTTAAATTGGATCAACAAATCAAACCTTCTGTTGAAATTGTTTTGAAAAATTGTGAGCAGATTCCCGAATTTTTTTTGTGTAACTTTTTTGAAGATTTGTTAAATCAAAATCCTTCTTACGTAAATAATTTAAAAAAAGTAAAAGAATCGATAAACAATTGGTACTCACAAAAAAATTATAAGCTTTCTACAATAAGAGAAATTAAAATTTCAGAGAATGGAGAAAAAATCTCATATTACTTTAAAATGAAGGAACCAAAAATTAAATCTTTTGTTGTCATTGACAAAAAGAAAAAATTAAAAAATTTAAAAAATTTCAGTCAACTATTCAAGACAATTCTATTTTCAAATATTCTTGGCTTTTCAATTGGTGAACTCTTCAGAATCGATACGGAAGTATGGCAAAGAATAAAAATCTCAAATGAAATAAGTTTTACTAATTTTTCGATGAATGATTATGATTTAGGAGATTTCGGAAGTTTTGTTGATATAACCATGGAAATATCTAAAATACCTTCACTTGCAATTGAACCTGAAATAACTTTTACAGACAATCAAATATCAAGTTCTCTGAGTTTTACTGAAAAGAATGTTTTGGGAACCGGGATTTCCGTAAAGCAAAAAATTTTTCTTAAAAAATTCAATCCTCGTTATGTGAGTTTTGAAATAAATAACAAAGGTTCGGGAAAACCTAACATAATTTCAATATTCGGAAAATATCTAAAAAATTTTTTCTCCTTGGGTATAGTTTTAAAAAATTTTCAAAATATCCAAAAAACTCGTTTTTATAAATTAAGTTTTGGATCAGAATGTTTTTTTTCAAAAAATTCAATTAATAACAACCTAAGTTCGAATTTTTTTAAAACCTCTTTTACCTTATCAAATTTAAACTTATTAAAAAATCACTGTTTTTTTAATTATTTCTCTTTGGAAAGATTCTCTGAGTTGTTTGAAACAAAAAACTCTTTGATAGTAAATAGTGTTCTCAATTTTAATTATAAAAAATCGAAGGTCAGTGGACTAATATTAACTCTAGAAAATAATTATTATAAAACAATAAAACTATTAAACGGATGGAGGGGTGAAAAAAATCAATTTCATAATTCCATGGAAAATAAATTCTTCGTTTCACCTATTCAAAAATTAATCAGTTTAAATACTATATTATCGAAAAATCTGAATATTCTTATAGCATTATATTGTTTTGATAACACTGGATATAACTACAACCTATTAAAAAAATTTGAAATAAAACTAGAAATAGGAAAAATAATTACATTTTCTCTTGCTATCAATAACTATGGAAAATTTAAAATTTCTTTAAATTAAAGTTCGTTGTAATTAATAATAATTTATTTATATTTTTTTAAAAGCTTATTAATGTCAATTTTTGTAGTGGATGGGAAAGGGCATTTAATGGGGAGATTAGCTTCAATTTGTGCTAAGGAATTATTAGAAGGAAAGAAAGTTGTTATTGTTCGATGTGATAAAATAGAAAAAACGGGAAAATATATTAAAAACAAATTTGAGTTAATTTCGAAATCAAAAAAAAGAACAAACACGAATCCAAAACGTGGACCTTTTCATTTTAAATCACCTTCCCAAGTCTTTTGGAAGACTATTCGTGGAATGCTCCCGCATAAAACTTTTAAAGGGAGTGATGCTTTGATGCGATTGAAATTATATGACGGTATCCCTAATAGTCTAATAAATGTAAAAAAATTCATTGTTCCCTATGCGCTAAGAACTATTCGATTAGCCCCTGGAAGAAAATTTGCTAATTTAGGAGAAATTTTAGAAGATATCGGTTGGAAAAGAAAACGTGAAATTAAAGAAAAAGGTGAAAAATTAAAAACTTTAGAGAAAAAATTTTGGAACAGGAAATTCGATAAAATTCGAGAAACAAGAAAAAACATTAGAGAACAATTTAACCTCTAATCTCCCTAGTTAGAATTTTCTTCTAAAATGATTTTTTTTAGTTATAAATACAGTTTTTTTTTAATTTAAGTAAAAATAAAAAATATTCAATATATATTAAAAACTTTTTATCAAAACCATCTAGCGTTTTACCATTTGATTAGAATTTTACAAATATTTATTTACTTAAAATGGATTGACAAAATTAAATGATTCAATCGTGTGATTTTTAATTAAAAGATTTTTCCTAATAGTTTTTTACGACTTAAATTTTTTCAATCTTTTGGGGCATAAAATTTATTACTGTTATCAATTTTTTTAAAACCCCCCATCATAAATATTTTTTAATCGAAACCTTACCCAACCTAAATCTTTTAAAAAGATTGTAATTAAATAAAATAATGAATTTTAATCTGAATCAATTTAATATGTATTTTTAATTTGATAAAAACTAATTGAGGAAACAATTTTTTTTTAATTTTGATTAAATTTTTGATTGATAGATGAAAATTACCAGGAATTAAATAAAAGTTAGGTAAAATATAAGAATTTTAATTTATCTATCCAAGTTAAAATAATCGATTTTATTTTTTAAATATTTTTGTTTATATAGAAAGAAAAATAATTAAAATTAAATAATAAACTAATTACCATATAATATTTTTAAAAATGAGAGGCACAATTTCTAGTTCAGAAAAATCAAAAAGTAATGCAGGTGTATTTACAACAATAAAAAAAAATATTGATGAAGTTTTAAGTCTTTCAGCTATTTTAAAAACCTCTTTTGGTCCTTTGGGTATGGACAAGGTTATAAGAGAATCTCAAGGAGAAATTACAATAACCAATGATGGAGCGACAATTTTAAATAAGGCTAAAATGAAAGGAGGAATAAGAAAAATGTTGACTGAATTATCCTTGGCTCAAGATCACGAAATTGGCGACGGAACCACTGGAGTTATTATATTTACTGCAGCGTTATTAGAACAAGCAGAAAAACTACTTGACAACGGAATTCATCCTACTAGAATCGCAGAGGGTTTCAATTATGCAACTGATGTTTGTTTGGAATTTTTAAATAAACAGGCTCAAAATCTTTTCGGTGATCTATCGGACTATTCTTTTTTACTTTCAACATGTATGACAACTATGAATTCTAAAGTTATAAATAGATCGAAAAAAAAACTAGCTGAAATATGTACAAAAGCTGTTTTGGCTATTTCCGATCTTGATCGAAGGGATGTAAATCTGGATCTTATAAAAATAGAAGGAAAAGTTGGAGGAAATTTGGAAAATTCTATGTTAATTAATGGAATCTTGTTAAACAAAGAATGGTCTCATTCCCAAATGCCTAAAAAAATAGAAGACGCTCGATTGTGTGTCATAACGTGTCCGTTTGAACCACCTAGACCAAAAAATAAACATGAAATTGAAATTGAAAATGTAAGAGAGTTTAGAGAACTGGAAAAAACTGAGTCGGAATTTTTCTACAATATAATTTCTCAAATAAAAAATAGTGGAGCAAATGTATTGATATGTCAATGGGGTTTTGATGATGAAGGAACCCACCTTTTATTGAGAAATAAAATTTCGTCGGTACGATGGGTTTCCGGGTTAGAATTAGAATTTATTGCTATTTCCTGTGGAGCTCAAATTGTTCCAAGATTCAATGAAATTACCTCATCCACTTTAGGTTTTTGTGGAAGAATTAAAGAATTTTGTATAGGAACCGAATTCGATAGATATTTAATTTTGGAAGATTGTCCTAGAGCAAAATCCATGACTATTTTAATACGAGGAGGTAGTGAATTAATTTTAAACGAAGCAAAAAGAGCTATAATTGATGCGATGTCAGTCGTAAGAATATTAATTAGGGACAGTAGAATCGTAACCGGAGGGGGATCAGTTGAAATGGCATGTGCGATAAAAATATACGATGATGCTGAAAAAGCTGTTGGTTTAAAACATTATGTTCTATCGGCCTACTCTGAAGCACTTAAGATAATACCTTTCGTTTTAGCTGAAAATTCAGGTTATGATCCCGTGAAATCAGTTTCTTCCTTAGAAAATCAGCAACGAACAAGTAAAAATTTTAACCTCGGAATAAATTGTGAAAAAGGGACAATTGATAACATGATTAAGTTGCGAATTTTCGAAACCTTAGCCAATAAACAGCAACAATTGCAAGTAGCCACCCAAATGGCCAATGCTATACTTAGAATAGATGATGTAATAAATATTTAATTGATTTTTTTAGAATTTCATCTAATTTTTAAATGTTTTTATTTAAAAAATATAAAGGAGTCTGTGTTGAAAGGTTTTTTTTTTTAAAAAAAGAAAAAGTTCAATTCTTTCAATTTAATTTTACAAAAAATTTTTTTATTGAAGATTTAAAGAAAAAATTTGTTAGAAAAAAAATTCCATCTATAACTTTCAAATTCAAGCTTGACACCTTTCAAAAAATAGCCATTCGGTGTATTGAATTAGAGAAAAATTTTCTTGTTGCAGCTAATACGTCTTCCGGAAAAACTTTAATAGCAGAGTATGCGATTGCTAGATCAATTAAAAATAAAAAAAAAGTAATATACACAACTCCTATAAAGGCATTATCCAATCAAAAATTTAGAGATTTGAGTAAAATTTTTACAAATGTAGGTTTAATTACTGGAGATATTAGTATAAATCCAGGAGGAAATTGTATCGTGATGACAACGGAAGTTTTGCGTTGTATTTTAGGGAACAAAACAGAAAAAATGGACGATTTAGAATGGGTAATAATAGACGAGGCTCACTACTTAAAAGATTTTCAACGAGGATTCGTTTGGGAGGAAATATTTATTTTATTACCAAAATCAGTAAAATTTATATGTTTAAGTGCAACGATCCCAAATATTTTAGAATTTTCTGAATGGTTAACAATATTACGAGAATCTAATTTTGTTTCAATTTTAGCAAAAAAAAGACCTGTTCCTTTGAGGGAATATTTATATTTTACAAAATCTCCTGGTCTAAAACTTTTCAAAGTTTCCAAAAATATAGTTTGGACCGTTAATCAAAAATGCTTTCAAAAAATTAAACCTTCGTCGGATCTGTCTAATAATTCGATAAGCAAAAAAATAAAAAAACTTGTGGAGAAATTGTATACAATCAACTACGGTCCTGTTATTTTATTCACATTCAGTAAAAAAAAGTGTCATGAATTTGCTAAAGATTTATTGCCAATTAGTTTTTGTGATGTAAAATGTAAAAAAGTAATTGAAAAATTTCTACGCAAAATTAAAAATAATTTAACTGAGAAAGAAACCGCTTACCTTTCATTTGAAAACTATTTTGAGTTCTTTAAAAAAGGAATTGGAATCCACCACGCTGGATTATCTCATTTTCTCAGGGAAATAACAGAAACCTTATTTCATGCAAATTTATTATTTATATTGTTTGCAACTGAAACCTTTTCTATTGGTTTAAATATGCCTTCTAGAACAGTAATTTTTTCTTCATTGGTTAAATATGACGGGAAAAATTTAAGATTTTTAAATAGAGGAGAATTTATTCAAATGAGTGGAAGGGCAGGTAGACGAGGTTTGGATAAAGAAGGGATTGTAATTTCCATTTTAAATCCAGAGGATAATTATCATAAAACAATGAAAGTTCTTATAGGTAATTCGGAACCAATTGGATCGGTATATAATTTGACACTTAATACTTTTCTAGATTTTATTGATCCAAAAAAAAAGAAATTGAAAAACATAATCGGAAAATCGTTTTTTTCTTTTCAAAAAAGAATTAATTTAGTTAAAACTTATTCATTATACTATATTTTTAAAAAAAGAAAGAAATTACTTATTATTCCAAACTTTAGGTTGGTTTTGGGGATATCATTTTCTCTTAAATTATTCGAAAAAGCAAGGAGTATTAAATTAAATTATTATAAAAACGCGAATTCGAACCCAATTTCAATAAAACATTTGCCTTCAAAAAATTGCATGAAAAATACAGAATATAGACTATTTGTAAATAGTGTCTCTTGTTCAACTGATCTGGAAAATAATTGGACTAGAGAAAGATCAACAGTTTTAAAAAATTTTCCTTTTTTGAAAAAAATGCAATTTTTTAAAATTTTACCAAATAAGTCGATTTGTTTCAATTACAAAAAATTTACCGTTTTTATAGGGGTAAATTCTCTTTCCATGGAAATCGGGAAAATTTTATTAAGATACACAACATTTCCCTTAAATATCTTTTTTTATCATTTCATTTCGAGATATCAATTAGAGTTTTTAAAATTTAAAAAAAGATTCGAGTTTAAGATTTCTAAGACGGAAACGGGGTCTATTTATTCTAATATTTCAAGGTTTTTTAACTCTTTTTTAAAAATTGGTATCATAGAGAAAAACTTTAATTTAACAAAAAAAGGGGAACTTTGTTCAAAAATAAACTACAGAGAAAATCTAATTTTGATTGAATTAATTTACCATGGTACTTTAGTTAATTTTCCATTTAAAGTTATTATAACTTTACTGGTCGGATTAGTTTTTAAAGACCAATACCCAGAAATATCTTTAACACATTGTCTTTTTTCACCTTACAAAAAATTCCAATTGATTGTTTTTAAATTATATTCGGTTTTCAAAGGATCGAGTATATCCTTAAATTTATGGCAAATTTTCAAAAAAAAGAAAAAAACGGTCCTCAATTTCACATGGTCATGGGTAAATAATCTTTGTCTCAAAAAAAATTCCAAAATTTTTTTAGATAAAGAGGTTTTTAAAAAGTATCTTAACTACGTTTTAAATATCTTAGAAACTATCACCAAAATTTATCAAAGTTTGGGGAATATTTTTTTCAGTTCGAAATTCGAAAATTTTTGGTTCAGATTAAAACAAAAATTAGAACGATTTTAAGGTTTTCATTTCTTTGGTTAAGATATTTTAAATTATCTCAAGAAAAACAAGCTTGTTTACTTTTTAATCTTTTTCTAAAGGAATCCCTTTTTTTTTTAAAAAACCAATGCAATATTTGAATTTCAAGGAAATTTTTATTGAATTTTTAGAAACGATAATTTTGAAAAATTTTATCATTAATAATATTATCCCAAGATTTTGAATTAAAATATTTTAAAATAAATCAGCGGTTTTGTTGGTGCAAGTTTTATTAATTATTATGTATTTTAATTTCTATCTTGCGCAGCGGATTTAATTTTCCAAAAGAAATCTAACTAGATGGATGGATTATAATTTGCACTTGAAAACATATTCAATATTACTCAGAATAATTCTGTTAATTTTTTATTCATAATTTTAATTAAAATAGTCTAAGGTTAATCATCGGTTTTTTATCGATAATAAATTTTTTTTAAATTTTCTAAGAAAATGAGATTTTTCGGTAAAAACATTTTCTTCTTTTTCAATTGGTTTCAATGCCTGGAAACTACACATCAAAGTTTCATCAACATTCATAATCGCACCTGCGTTATTAAATTCTCCACAGTAATTTGGGGCCGAAAAAATGGTGACGAGCTGTTTTTTACCAAAAAATTGGTAACCTTCCTCAACAACTTGATGAGCTCTACAAATAAGATCTAGTCCAAATTTTAAAAGGAAGTAATCTACGACATCAGTTCCAAAAATATAAGATATTCCTCTGTCATTTTCCTTCCAACCTGAAATTTTGTTGTTAGGGTCAGACCATAATAAATCACATAAAAGCCCTTCGTCAGGAATTTCAGTCGGTCTTTGAATTGTCTGTATCTGTCCCAATGAAAATAGTTTAGGTGAAAGACCACCGTGAATGCAAAAAATTTTACCTTCGATTATGGCTGCGATAGGTAGGTAATTGAAAGTTTCGCTAAATGATTTCCAAATTTTTTTGTCATAGCGATTTTTGCATTCATCATAAAATCCATAAATTCGGTTTATTTTAGATGATTCGTGATTTCCTCTAAGCATGAAAATATTTTCAGGGTATTTTATTTTTAATGCGAAAAGTAATGAAATTGTTTCAATTGATTTTTTACCTCTATCCACATAATCTCCTAGAAAGAGGTAATTTGAATTTGGTGGGTAACCACTAAAACCAAATAACCTTAACAGATCGTAAAATTGACCGTGAATATCTCCACAAACCTTTATTGGTGATGACAAGTTTAATAGTACATCTTGTTGCCTTAAGATTTTTTTACACTTCTTACATAATATGAATATTTCTTTTTCTGTAAGACAAACCGTTTTTCTTTGATTTTTTCTTACTAATTTACGGATTATTTTGTCGATAATATTTGTGGTGTTTTCTCCCATATCTTTTATATTTTGAGTATTGTATGATAATTAAAAAAAAATATAATTTATTAAAAATTTTTATTTTTTTATTTTTTTAAAATTTAAGAAATTTTTGATTTTAATCTTTAAAATTTTATAAGGAAATTAATAAAAACTGATGAGATTATTTATGAATCACTTGACTATTGAGAAAAACTTTTGCGTTTTTTTAAAGAACAATACTGATTATTTAGGAAATGAAAATTATTTTTTGGAAAATGTTAATAATACTAGAATTGATGACCAATCTTTTTCCAAAAAATTAAATTTTCCAAAAAATTTTACCACCACTATAAAGAGGAATTATTTTGGGGATTTAAATTTTTTCAATGATATCCCTGAAATTACAGATTTACCTTACAATTTCTATACTTCAAACCATGATATTGATTGTATGGACTTTATTTGTGGAAAAAATAATTTTATCCCACCTGATTTCAGTGACATGGCAACGATAAGGAGAAGAAAAAGGAGAAAATTTGCATCAGAAGAAGAAAGACGGGTTGCAAGAATTTTAAAAAATAGAAGAACTGCCGAAGAATCTAGACAAAGAAGGATTCAGAAAATGAAGACCTTGGAAAATTTTGTTTCGGTTTCTGAAGAACGCGAAAAAATTATTAAAGAGGAACTTCGTATAATTGGTGTTCAAAGTGCTATTCGTACTGTTGAACTCATTTTAACAAAAAAAATTACAGAAGAGTAAATATTAAAAACCAAAGATTTTAACTATGATATGTAAAAATTGAAATTAAAAATTCATTCAAACTTTCATTCGATGTAGTGTCAAGAGAGTCGTAATAAAGCATAGAAAAATCTTCAAGTAATTGAAGGATAGAAGCATTCAAGCGTTTAAATCCCTTGTTAGTAAAATTTGATAAATCACGGCTCAGTGTTTCTGCATCTGGAAAACGATATCGTTGTAAAATTTTCGAAGGTAGGTTTTTAAGTAAATCAATTTTGGTTAAAAAATTATGGTGAGGACATTCTGATGATAACATACAACACAAACCTGTTAATGAACCACCTAAAAACTTCGAAGTGTCTCCTATAAACTGAGAATCTAAAAAGTATAAAATAGTAATTTTAATATCACATGAAGAAATGAGGTGAGATGTCAAATCTTTTATGAGGGTTTGGTGGGTGAACAATTCAATTTGCCCAGGTAAATCAAAGAACATTATTTTTTGATTACACAAATTAAGTTGATCTTCCAACCAGTTTATATTATCAACTAGATATTCCATGCAAAAAATAAGAGCACCGTTAGGACCTAACGATAATTCGCTCATCACATCTTCGAGTTTAATTAATGATCTAATATCAATAACATCTAAATTGAACCAAATACTATTCGAAGGATCAAGGTTGATAATTTTAAATTTTTTTTTTTTAAAACTTTTAGTTTTTAAAATTTCTATACAACAAGTGCTTTTCCCACTTCCAGCCGGTCCGGTTAAAAGAAAACCGTTTTTCATTTTTTTTATTTGATTAAAATTTTAAACAAGATAGAAGCCTCATTAAATGGAAAATATATTTTAATTTTAAAAAAAGACATGTCTTCAACAAATTTAAGTTTTTTTTTTTTATTTCATTTTTATTATTTCATCTTTAAAAAAGAAATAAATCTTTATTATTTGTGAATCTAAAAATTTTTAAATCGGGAAAATGATTTAGTTATTATCAAAAAAAATCGCCCTATTATGGCAGTTGAAAAAAATTTAAAAAGAGGAGAAAAATTAGCGAAATAATTTCCAGAAAACAATATATATTCTTGTTTTGATTTATCAACTCATAAATTGAAATTTAAGTTAAAAATTCTACCAATTTTTTCCAATTCGTTTGTTTTAGATAAAATACTTCTTCGAAAGGAATATCAGTTAGAGTCTGATCTAAAATATGTTTAATTAACACGGAACATCTTTTTGCGTTTATCTTTTTGGTAAATTCGATTATTCCCGTTATGGAGGAATGTTTCCCATTCCAATTAAAAAGTTTTCTAATTTTATGTTGGAAAAAAAAACTTCTTTTTATGTTCCCGTATCTTTTTAAAAAACTTAGAACATAAGTAACAGAAATGTTAGAATAGAGATTTTTCAAAACTAAAACCCCTTTCTTCGATTTATCTGAATTTTTTAATTTAAGAACTTCTTTTTTAGTTTTTATCCAATTTCCCATATATTTTAAATTTTAATTGTTGTTTTAATTAAATTGAATAAAAGGTTTATATTCCATATTATATTAAAAATTTTACAATTTATCCTTCTTTGTAGACGACTTAGATTTTTGTCTATCAATTCTAATTACATTAAATCTTACTGTTTTTGATAAAGGTCGACACTGACCAATTGTCACTATATCACCTTCTTTTATTCGAAAACAAGGTGAACAGTGACAAGGAATATTTTTATGACGTTTTTCAAATCTTTTGTATTTTTTAATCCAATGTAAATAATCCCTTCTTACAACAACGGTTCTGTCCATTTTTGTTGATACTACCGTTCCCCTTAAAACTCTTCCTCTAATAGAAATATCCCCTTTAAAAGGACATTTGGAGTCTTTATATTCACCTCTCAAGGCATCGATTGGTGTTATAATCCCCATTCCTATATTCCCGATACATCTACCTTTTTTACCTAAAATACTGGAGCCTTTAGATAAATTATCTTTCCTCATGGTTCTTAAAAAATAAAAATAATTTTATACTTATTTGACATAGTTTTTATAATTTAATATTTTTTTAAAGAATAAAAATGGTAAGTAAAAAATCTAAAAGATTTAAATCTCGTAGAAATTTGTACTAGAAAAATAGACATGGTTAAATCAATATTATGTAATTGGTAGGGAATGGCCAACTGATCAAAAAAAAGAACCAAATCTTTTTTTTATGAAAATCTATGCTTCAAATAGTATCGTAGCCAAATCAAGATTTTGGTATTTTTTAAAAAAAACTCAAAAAGTAAAAAAATCAGCTGGCGAACTTGTATCAATAAAAAAAATAAGACCATTAAGGGCAAATTTTATCAGGAACTTCGGTGTTTGGATAAAATATGATTCTAAAAATGGT
>Ga0315905_10003484_pt1 | contig 16235 bp, 19 predicted proteins | sample LakEriMetagenome_5_FD_203522 | JGI IMG/M metagenome (GOLD analysis project Ga0315905, IMG submission 203522) | Freshwater fungal communities from buoy surface, Lake Erie, Ohio, United States - Buoy 4 MA121 | ecosystem: Environmental > Aquatic > Freshwater > Lake | place: USA: Lake Erie, Ohio... | reverse complement strand
AACACATAGAACGGCAGGACGCTATCGCTTACAGTTACGCGAGGCTCCTCTTCGTAATGCACTGCAAACAGGTCAGACAGCCAGCCGCTGCTTTCCTCGTCGTGATTGCCTTCAGCAATAATCAAATGCACCTCTTGGTGACGCTGCAAGCACAAGGCCATTAACGATCGAATGATGCGTATTGCAGCGCGGCGAATCTTCGGGAATCTGCTGTCAGCATCCAGAACGTGCTTTGACGCTGGCGTGACAGGTGTCTTGCCATCAGTGTGCAAGAAGTCGCCCTGGATGTTCAGCACTGCCGTATGCGCTTGCGGACTTTGGCTTATCATCTGAGCTAAAGCAGCAAGGATAGTTTTCTCTGCGATCGACACTGACCAATCGCTGCCGCCTTCTTTATGCCACGCAAGCATACCAAGGTGGTAATCGGTAAACGTGTAAAGGTTGCATAGATGCTCCTCAGAAGCCTCTGGAGCAACGATAGCCTCTGTCGGCTGTATCTCATCCTTAAACCCATCGACTGCCTCTCGCATGGCATCCACAAGAGCTTGGTGGCTAAGTGAAGCCTTCACCCATTGCCCAGTGGGTTTTCCGTCCTTGCCGTAGTAGGTGGACACGCCTTTAGCGACATAACCTTCTGGCACTGGCCGAGTCCAATCATGGCCAGGCGCATAGCCCATCTTCGCGGCCTTGCGCTTTACTGCAAGGTAGGTTTCGCTTGCACCGCCGATATTCATCCCTAATTCAATGGATGCCGCCCTAGCACTGCCAAGGCGCTCTATTGCCTCCAGCGTTTCCCGTTGTCGGGCCGTGCAATATTTATACAGGTTTTCATCTATGTGTATGGTGGAGGGCATTTATTTGCCTTTCGGGCAATCATCCTCGCAAAGACAAATAAATACGCTATTATGGAGCTCGACTTCTGCTACCGTTTCAGGCGTGTCTTGCTTTGCGTCATAGGTGATAGGTTTTGCAATAGCGCAATAACTATTTAGGGGAACGGCTTCGGTCAAACCTGTTACGCACCCGCTCGTCGCGCTCAGGATCAGAGATGATAATAGCAGCTTCGCCAAGCTCAATTTGCCGATTGATCTCATCGTTCGCTTCCTTAATGGTTTCCTGACGCCCCTGCTGCTTCCAACGACTTTCCGCCCAAGCACCCAACAGCTTGTCCAGAATGCCCAGCAAGAGCGTCAGAAACTTCATTACTCTGATGGAGCTGCTGGAGCTTCAATCAAGAACACAGCAGCAAGTCCAGCTAGACCAGCAACAGCGTTAGCTATAGCCGACCATTCAGCATCAGATAGGCCAAATGCCAAAGCAATGCCAGCAAAGCCAGCGTATGTGCTAGGTTCTTTTAAACGGTTCACTAAAAAAGATACGATTTGCATTTACTTTTCCTTTGGATAAAAAGCCCAAGGCAATTCCCAGTGTGGGCCATCCTTGAAAGCTCGCCAATCTCCGCCCCATTGAAGCGGAACCTTTTCATCCGCCGAAGCAGACTTAACTATTTTAGCAAGACGATGATAAAGTGGCCAGTCCCAGGACACCTTGCCATTGATCAGCGGCGCTAGGTCAACAGCGTGTCCAGTAAGGTGGCGAGACTTCATTGTCCTAGATGCGCCTTCAGCAACAAGCTTCCGTTGCCGATCTATAGTCCGTAGACCTTCCAGAACAGTAAAGTCTAAATCAGATATTGCCGCCGCTCTTTTTACAACGCGCACTAGGTCAGGGTGAACACCCTCAAGCCGTGATAAACTACGTTGACCTAGAACAATGCTCATCAGACACCTGTTTTTAACACACTTAATAAAATGCCAATTAGCAGCATAATAATCGTTCCACAAGCAGTGATGCCTAAACTTTCAATACGCTTCATCCTGGCACAGATGCTTTCATATCGAAACGCACAGACTTCCTCATGCGTGTTGAGCTGGGCTTGTGTTTTGTCGATGGTGTTCATTTGTCCGACATCCACTGAGCAAAGTCAGCATCCTTCAAATGCTCTTGCCATTGGCGTTCGCTGACTTGTCCTGATTTATAGCAAGCCAAAAGAAGTTCAAATTTGCTCATCAACCAATCCTCCACGCTACGCCATCATAGTAAGCTGGCACAAAGTTCACGCCGCCGCCAACAACTACTGCGCCAAAATTGCCAGCTGCGACAACAGTGCTGTTAGTAATAGATCCGCGAGTTCCTATAGGCAAGCCAGTAGGCATTTGCGCTAGTGGTGCGGAATAGCCGCCAAAATCAACTTGAGTCTTTGCTCTGTTAATTGACATTTCAGCCAATGTGATTCCAGCAACTGCTGTGATGGTATTGCCAACTAAAACTGATCCCGTCTCATAAATTGAAGGAGAGTTTGCAGTGGTAATTAGGGTTTCATAAAGGTTGTAGTTACAATCCTCAGCATAGATGTCGTAAACAGCATCGACGTTAGCAACGATATTGCAGTTGTAGATCATGTTACGCCCAGACAACATTACGATGGACGCCGCGCCCTTGTTGCTTTCTAGCCATGTGTTTGTGATAATGATACCAAACGGATTTAGGCCACCGTCCTCGCTGTCAATGTCAGGCCCGACGCGAATCCCACCCGTTGCCGTGTTAGCTGTAGTTCCGTTTCCTTCAATGTCGCAATCAAGGATACGCAGCATCCGTCCATTATCAAAGTATACGCCCCACAGGGTGTTGTCAGATACGATGCAGCGCTGGAGGATGTGATAGTTTGGCCAGTTGGCACCCGCAGCCGAAGCAAAGCTATCAGCTGTGAAACCTTGGCGGTTGCTTACTATAACGCAGTCAACAAGCCACGATGCAATGCCACCCTGGAAATATACACCAAAGTCGCAATTCTTAACGATACAATTAACCATGCGCGAACGCACAAAATTGTAGCACAGAACGCCATAAGTGCTTGTGGAGCTATTCAATCCATCAAAGGTGATTCCTTCAATGGTGACATTCGCCATGAAGTTTGTCGCGCCGAATGAGCCTATGGTCAGCATTGCGCCCACTGTAGAACCCGACTTCTTTTTTATAATGGTCTGGTTACGCCCCGCTCCGTAGATGGATGGCATATTGGCATAAGACGCAGAATTGTAAACCAACTGATTGACGATATATGTGCCATCAGGAATAAACAGGTCTCGCCCATTTGCTACTGCGTAGTTAATAGCAGCTTGCATGGTTGCCGTGTCATCAGTTGTGCCATCGCCAGTTGCACCGAAGTCCTTTACAGAAACAGTGTCACGAAAACGAGCTTGAGCTGTGCGAAGGACAGCAGTTCCACCTGTCTGCGAAAACCCAATTAACGACGAACCAGACGTTGAAGCAAGATCGTTAATCTCCTCCTGAATAGCCGCCTGGACGTTTGTGGACGTGATATTCGCATAAGGAGTAAAGCTGATTCCAGAAGCGCCAACGCCAAAGCCTGTGGCCTCTGGAAAGCTATACACCAAAAGGTTCTTGTCATCATTTACCAAGATTGAGAAGTCATTCGCATTAACGTAAATCTGCGTAGGGGTTCCATTGCGATAGATATAGCCATTGCTAGTCCTCAACGGCTGGCTGGCAGTAATTGTCAGCGCATCGTCGTAATAGACCTGAATTGGGTTAGTTACTGGGTCAAGGTTAGCAGTGCCAATATAAATGTTTCCATTATCGAGAGGAAGCCCATCGCGATCATAGAAAACAGGATACGGAACCTGAACAGATAGAGCGGTCATTGCTTAACCCCTTGCGTGATTGAGTGTATAGATGAAATGATGTGTCTGTGAAAGGTCATTATTCCAGAAGCCTTTTCACTTCTTTACGCATTCCTCTTGCAGCCATAGCCTTGCGGAAATCATTAAGAATTTTTGCAGCCGGAACAGGCAATCCTGTTGTGCTGAACGTTCCAAGAGTATCAATAGCATTCATGATACCGCTGGATGTTCCAGAAGCGTTGACGCTACCAGGTGGTGATGTGATAATGTCCTTGGTCACATCGTTAATGGTGTTCAGCAGTTCCGCTGTTTTCTTATCAAAGATAAGGTCAAGCTTGCCGTTTTTATTCAAGCTCGTGATTATCTTGTTAAGCGCAGCGGGTTGAATAACTGCCTGCCCAGATTCGTCTGAGGTGATGCCGCGATATGCTTGGTCTCTGATCTTTTCCATGACTGAGCCTTGCAGTTCACGCTTTGCACGAGCGCCGCGAGGCCCAGCACGATCTAGTAATCCAAGAAGATGCTTTACGCTATCAAGTGGCGTTCCATCTCCAGTGATCTTGTCTGTGACCTTTTCAAGCGCAACAAATCGATCAGTACTTCCAGGCTTGTTGGCAAACACCTTTTCAACCAAATCGATGTCTTCAAAATCCCTTGCATACTTTGCGCGAGATGCTCGAGCTTGTTTGTAAACATCGCCGCCAGCATCCTTGGTCGCATCATCAATCAGCATTCTCATGTCACGGCCAAAGCTCGCATCTGGTGTGCCTGGGCTTGCAACCTTGTTGATTAGCTTGCGAATATCTTCCATCTGATTAAGCGAAATCATTCCAGTTTTGCTTGGGTCATTAGAAAGCAATTGTTCTTCGACTGTTTTCAGAACTGGTGCTAATATCTCTCGTGTCGTTGGCGTTTGCTGTCCAATGAAATCTGTCAGTTGTTGATAGCTGACAGGCTCACGCATTTCGCCAGCTTTTTCAGCACGTTTATAAAGCGCATTGGTTCTTGTGCGCTCACGCTTTGCAAGGGTTGCTAGTGCATCAGAGATGACGCCGCCCTGCTCATAAGGGTTGTTCCAAACTTCAGAGCCAGTGCCTTCAATAAATCGTTCGAAGTTTTGGCGCAGTTCATCTTGCTGCTGTGCCATTCGATCACGGATAGGGCCACCGACTTCGTTGTTCTTGGCCAGTTCGCGTGCGCGTTGTTGCTCTGTGAAATTCCGAGTCCGTTGGAATCTTGCCAGTTCAATCGGCACAGGAAGTTCAGCCGCACGTTGAGCGCGGATTGTTTCTTCGCTTGTGGACATAGCGCCGCCACCTGGCCTTGATGCAGGAGCGCTAGAAGCAGGAGTTGTAATGGTTGGCGCAGTAGGAGCCGCAGCACCCGTTACTGGTGCTTCTGGAGCCATCGTAGTAGCTGATGGCATTGCCATGCCAGTAGGGGCTTCAGGCGCAGTACCTAAAGGTATTTCCGGCTGTCCACGCATTCTGCGGACTTGCTCCACAACGCGAGGCAACGTAGCAGATGCTACATCTTCAATAACCTTGCCACCAGCACCAAAGGTAGTCGCCAGTGCAATAGGCTGTGCGTTAAACTCTCCACCAGCAGCAAATTCGGTTCCTTCGATTGCTGCCTGTGTTGCACCAGATTTGAGAGCCGCACCAGTAAAGGTTGCCGCACGTCCAGCAGGAGTGAATGCAAAGATACCAGCAGCCGCACGGGGAACATCGCTGAAACGGAATCCAGGCTTGATACCATAATCCTTGCCATCTTGCGAACGCAGGATGTAGTTGCCCTTGGCGTCCTGACGCACTTCAACACCAGGATAATTCGACTTAATAATCTGAACGGATTCTTCTGGGCTTGTGAACAATGTGCCGATGCCAGTTTTAGCACCAGCAATGGATAGTTCGTTAAGCTCAGGCATTGTAGTCCAATCAGCAGCAGCCTCAATCTCAGGAGTGCTGCGTTCTGAACCAGTAACAGATTCAACCAAGCCTTCGACAATGCCCATGTCTTTGGTAACATCTTCCATTGGAGCAATGTATGGCGTGAACTGCAATTGGCGATTAGTGTCTGCTGTTAGGGCTGCAATGCTTTCAGGCGTCAACGGTGAACCAACGTTAGCCATCGAAATAGCACTTAGTTCTTCGATTGATTTACCGCTTTGCCACGCTGCTTGTAAATCTCTTGCGTTCTTCAAATCTATTTCTGCAACAACGCGATCACCAGGAAGTGCCGCCGTTACTCCAGCTACAGGGGCTTCACTTATTTCACCACCCATGACATTCATGTATTGAGACTTTATCTGCTCTGCATAGCTATTAGCAAAGTCTTCACCAATAACAGCATCTGGATTCTGACCAAAGGTAGGGTCTGTGGCAAGCTGTCTGTAGCGGTCACGGGCAACCCTATATGCCTGACGATCTGATGCCACCAAGTCATTTGTTGCGCGAATAAACTGCTGACGTGCAGCAGGAGACACAAATCCAACCTCAGGATCATATAAGCCTTGAAGGTCTGTTTTATATTTATCATACAAAGTCTGAACATTTTTCGATGTCTCAAACTCACCACCAAGCACACCAGTGGTAGGGTCTTTGATTTTACTAAAATACGTTACAAGAAGGTTATCATCTGCCTTGCTTGGATTTGGTCGAGCAGCAACAGAAAGCATAGTGTTGTATATCGGCAACACCTTTTGGTATTTTGTGACGCGATCATCACCTTCATATTTTGTGACTAGATCAAGAAAGCCTTTGCGCTTTGTATCTTCAAGACCAGTTGCTTCTTGGCGCTTGGCAATATCAAGGCGTTCAGCATCTCGCGCTGCATCTTCTTGCTTGCGCTGTTCTTCAGCGACCTGTTCAGGCGTTCTTGTAGGAGCAACGTAGACGCCACCATCTACTTGCTGCGCCTTGCTGGGCTTTGCAACAACAGGGGAACCTTCCCACCAATTTTCCTGAGCAGCCATCAATTAATCTCCAAAACGTCGCCGTGAATTACTTACGTCAGGTGCTTTACCCCAGCCTGGGAAGGTTATGTGCAATGCACCTTTGTTACTAGCAGCAACGCGAGTGCCTGGATAGGTTTGCTTCACCAAAGCAATTGCCTCAGACATCTTCATTCCTTTTGGTGGCATAAAATCTAATGCGTCACCTTCTGGATGTGAGCCACGAGTAGTTTTTGTCATCCCCTGCCTCACTAGAGCCTGTTGATGCTTCTCAGTTCTGAATCCACTTGTTGGAGTAAAGCCAAGAGCGCCTAAATCTTTTAATGGATTAATATCACTGCCCTTGAAAGTTACCAGACGGAGTAGCCGTCTGACCTCCTGGCTTTTCACGAGTCACGCCATTTGGATCAATGAAAATTGCACCAGGTGGTAACTTGTCAAATTCTTCTTTAGTGGTTGGCTGACGCGGCGGCCCTTTTTGCACATTAGTTGGCGCTGGCTGACCACCTAAAATTCTAGTCAATCCTTCTTCACTGCCGCTATAGAACCCGCCACCTGGAAGCGTTGTTGTAACCTTTGTGCGTTCTCGTGTCAGGGCCGCTTTGAATTCAGGAGTTCCTGGAACAAAGCCTTCAGCAACAAGCTCTTTGATGGTAGATGTATCAAGCTTGACTGCGCTGTCTGCAATCAATTTATAACCTTCAGGATCGATGGCATTATACAAGGAACGCGCAGCGAAATTGTCATTCATATTAGGATTAAGTGCCATCTGCGCAGCAGCATCGAATTTTTCTGCGATGTCTGTGCGATTAGAGTTTCTTGCAGCTTCAGCGCCGCTTGTATAAATTGCTGCAATTTCTTCAGGCGTTTTATTGCTATCCTTTGCAATAATAGCATTCTGCAAAACTGAACCATATGTGCGCTTATCATTTGCGGCTAGGCTTTTCCCAAATCTATCAAGGTCAGCGCCATACTCTGGAAATTCTGCATATAATGCTGACAGATTTTCAGGCTTCGGGTCTTTAGCAACTTGCTGCGCTCTTGAAGAAAAGTTTCTTGCGCGGTTAACTTTGTCCTGTTCCGCTTGAGCAGCAGTCTGTGCGGCAATTGCCTTTTGCTGATTTTGATATGACTGAATACCCGCCAGAAATGATTCTGTGGTTGATGGTGTTTTCAGTGTGTAATCGAAGGGTTGAACCATTTTTAGAAACCTACTTTTGGAGGTGGAGCGTAGCCCATAGATTTAGATGCAGACATACCGCCCAGCGTTGACAATAGATTGAATGGCCCACTTAGAGCTTGGCCAACGCCAAGTGCAGAACCAGCCCTTGCAGCACCAGCTTGACCAAATAGATCAGAAATAGCACCAGCCGATTGCATACCAGCCGTTCCAACTCCAGCCGCTGATTGCTGACCAAGGGCTGTCATGCCGCCAAGTTTACCATATTGCTGCTCTAGGAACTGGTTAAGCAGTGCGGGGCGGAACTGAGCCAAAGCACCCTGCACGTTACCACCACGAAGACCACCAGTTGCTGAAGCGTTCTGTAGGATGGCTTCTTCTTGCTGCCGTGCGAGTGCTTGAAACGCTGGGCTTTGCTCTTGTTGAGCTACATACGCAGCTTGCGCTTCTGGGCCTCTAAGACCTAATGCACCCATCTGAGCTTCTAGGGCAGGGCCACCAGACGCAACATAAGGTTCAAGCAATCGCCGCATTTCTTCGCGTGCAGCCCGTTGTTCCTCCACTCCTCTGTCGGCAGCAGCTACCTGAGCCTTACCGGCCTTGCTTGCTGCACTTGATCCAATAGCAGCACTACCAAGTGCGCCAACACCAAGAGCGATTGCTGCTGCTGTTCCAATAGCCATTTTAAACTAGCCTCTTAATAAATGAGTGTTCGCTGGGTCTGTATCCATTACGGATGTAAAGATTTGCCATTCTATCGCCATTCAATGCGTCAATAGATTTCATTTGGATCGAAAGAGCGCCGCGCTTTTTGGCCTCATCTTCCATCTGCTTCTTCAATTTCATTCCGATTCCAGGATAGTTAGATTCAGGATCTGCCCACCAAAACAATTCTTCGCAGGAAATATGGGAATGATTAAAGTATACTGGGCTAAGCACAAGGGAGCCAAACGAAACAAATCGCCCACCTACCTCAGCAACCATGCAAATGAAATTAGGCTGGCCAATAAAGCCCTCCAAAGAAACGATGCAATCGTCAATGTCATATTCTAGTATATCATCCCAAAACGCCTCTTCATGAAACAGGCACCCTAGATACGCAATCTGCTCAGCGTCATCAATTGTTGCATGACGGATCACAGGCAAAGAGACTCTGCTTTGATAAGTTGAATCTGCATTGGGAAGTGCGTTACTGTCCGTCATTTCAATCTCTCAAAATGGTAAGCCACAGGATGCTCTATAACGCTCTGTGACAAAACCATAACACAATCAATCGTCAAATTCAAACTCTCGTTCTTCTTGTGCTTGGCACGAGCGCAAATCATGACAGATAAACTCAAACTTGTGGCAATATCCACGGAATCCAGCATTAACATCCCACTCGTTAAATGGAATCTTTTCCATCTTTGCTTGAGTCATTGTGCTGTTGTCATAATACTCGCAGTTAGAACATCTGCGCCGACGAGCTTCAGCTTCATCAACTTGCATGGCCTTGCCTAAAGCAATCCAGTATTCAGGATTAGCATCGCGCTCGTTGCTTGGATCTTCTGGGCCAAGCATCCAATCGTCGATTACAATCTTTGTGTTCTTCTTGTTCTCAGCAGTCGTGATGAATGGTTCGCTCTCGCGCAGCCCAGCAAAGCCTTCAATCATAATCATTGGCTTCTTCATGATGTAATCTCCCGTCCAGATGCGCGAATAGTTAATGATGCCGCCGCACTTGCGTTTGTTGAAATAGCTACACCAGCCTCAAGAACCTGGCCAACTAATTCAGGAAAAGTATATGTCTCATTTGGCACAACAATGCGAGTGTCTACAATCAAATTGCTATCAGCAGCCGCGCTACCAGCAGGAATCAGATACACATTTATGCCAACGTTTGATGCGCTAGTATTAGTCGCAGTAAACTTGTCAATAATGGTTCTGCCAGTAGAAACGGAATACTGCTCAGTCAGAACGTTATCCGCTTGCTTTGAAGAAATAAGTGTTTTTACTACAACCGCCATCTCAGCAACCTTTCAATTTCAAATTACAATACACGATATGTGAACGTGTAGTAATAGGTTAAATTAGACGCCGATGTGGCGTTCATCTGGAATGTGGCCCGATCATTAGCTGCATCTCCGTAGATACCGCCTCCAGCTGCATCTGGGCAGTTGAACACACCCGAAAGCTGAACCGCAGATGTAAGTGAGCTGGCAACCGGAAGCGACAGGCCAAGGATTGCAAATCCAGTTGCTGTCGGATCAATGTCGATCTGGCCGGAGACTGTAACCGTATTGCCGACGCGAAGATATTGCGCCGACTGCGGAGTGCTGGCTGCGATGTTTGTTGTATTGAATGATGTTGGCGTATAGGTTCCAGAGAACACGTTACCGTCAGCCGCCGCTGGCGCTGTTACGGTTGTCCGCGCTACCGAAAAGCCAATGCCGGATGCAATACTAACCGTTGATCCGTTGTCCGATACGTTCGACGCGGACACGGCGCTGGTAGTGTTGCCTTTTAGCAACGCATTGGCCGTGAACGTAGTCGCGCCCGTGCCGCCGTTAGCTACAGGCAGTGTGCCTGTAACTTGCGTTGTAAGGTTAACGCCAGACAGTGTGCCGCCGAGCGTCAAATTTCCGCTTGACGTTACGGTTCCGGTCAATGTGATACCGTTGACGGTTCCTGTTCCACCAACGCTTGTGACTGTGCCGACAGTTGAGCTAGTGCCAGCGCCTATTGCTGTTCTGAATGTCGCGGCATCCAAGGTCGAAACACTATTGTCTGCATTTATGCGTGGGAACGTAATTGCGCTTGGGTTAGTTAGTGTAAAGAAGTTAGAGCCAACTGTGGTTGCGCCAAGATTCGTTCTTGCGTCAGAAGCCGTAGTTGCGTTAGTGCCGCCATTGGCAATCGGCAGGGTTCCTGACACCTGACTAGTAAGGCTAACACCCGAAAGCGTTCCACCAAGGGTTAGGGAACCGCTGCTCGTTACAGTGCCAGTTAAGGTGATTCCGTTTACTGAGCCTGTCCCACCTACACTGGTAACTGTTCCTGTGGTTGGAGTTGTCCACGTTGGCGCAGCAAGAGCGCCGCCTGATGTGAATACTTGTCCTGCGGTTCCGTAGGTCGCGCCGCCGATACCCCATTGACCGACAGAACCAATCTGGAATCGGGTTGTAGCATTAGTCCCAAAAACAAGAGGAATAGCAGTTACGGATGTTAAAGTTGTATCGGACGATGATGCGTAAAGGTTTCCATAGAGGACTCCACCAACAGATATTCGCAGATCTGCTGCACCAGCCGCCTTGTTAATTTCTAAAACGCTTCCAGGAGATGCAGTCCCTAAACCAAGGCGATTGTTGGCGTCATCCCAAAAGAAGTTTGCGTTGTCCTGGCTATAGATTCCAGATGCTCCAGCAAATACAACTGATCCAGAGGTGAACGCTGTAGCCGTGCCAGTGCCGCCATTGGTAACGGGTAGCGTTCCAGATACTTGGCTTGTTAAGCTAACGCCAGAAAGCGTCCCGCCAAGAGTAAGGCTTCCGCTGGATGTCACTGTTCCTGTAAGAGTGATTCCGTTTACCGAACCCGTGCCGCTAACGCTTGTTACAGATCCAGAACCCTTACTGTTAAAGGTATTCCAATCGGTGCTGGTCAGATAGCCATTCACAGAAGTTGATGCCGCTGCCATGCTGATAGCTGGAGTCGATCCGCCACTAGATACAACAGGCGCTGTTCCAGTTACGCTAGTGACAGTTCCAGATGTGCCAGTGAGAACGCCTCCAGTTAGTGTCAGGCCACCAGCAACACTTATTTCTTCAGCTGCTCCTGTCCCCGCCGTTGTGCGGCCCAGCAATCGAGATGTCGCCATCGTGAGTCCGCTGGCGGTATAGGCTCCAGGCGCGACATAATCCGTGCCAGCAGTAGCGGCCAATAGCGCAGTGCCATTGCCCTTCACAATTCCCGTTACTGTGGTTGAGAGAGTGATTGCAGGGGTCGTTGTCGCTGTAGCTACAGTTCCAGCAAGGCCATTAGCTGATACTACAGAAACGCTCGTGACAGTCCCGCCGCCGCCAGTAGCTGCAATCGTAATAGATCCAGGCCCATTGGTTATGGTTACGTTTGCGCCAGCGATTAAGGTCGCCTTAGTCAGCGTATTGCCAGTGCTGTTACCAATCAGGAGCTGGCCATCTGTGTATGAGGTCTGGCCTGTGCCTCCATTAACAACAGCTAGAGTCCCGCCCAACGTGAGCGTCCCGCTTGTCGTGATTGGAGACCCAGTGAACGTAAGCCCAGTTGTCCCGCCAGATGCAGCTACGGACGTAACCGTTCCACCCGTAGGAGGAGGCGCTACTACTAGAGGCGCTACCAAATCGCTCAAGGCCGAGATGCTCGCCAATGCCTCGTTTGCCGAAGCCCCTGCTGTTGCTGCTGAAGTGCTTATCTCATCAAGCATGAACGTATCAATAGAATCCACAGTAGAAAACAGCTTTTCAAACTGCTTAACTTGCTCGAAGTCGCTTAAAAACGATGCAAGCTGATCGCGGGTTAGATTGAGCCTTTGCTTAGCCATTAGAATGCCAACGACTCGATTGCCGCCTCTAACCTTGCAAATGACATATGAGCGTCTGAGGTTCCTTGGAATCGCTGTATGCGCCAGTTACGCATCCATCCCTGCTGGAACCAGACAAGCCGCTTTGCGCGTTGCCCTATCTTGCCAGCATTGATGAATTTCTGTTGGCTCCATGTCTGACCGTCTATAGAATAACTTGTATTGATTGTCGGGTCTTCGCCAAAAGCCACCGATCCAGTTAATCCAACAAGCTCAAGCTGCTGGATGATTGCCCCGCGACCTTCGTTGTAAACAATCGTTGTGCCAAATTCCCAGCGAACAGTCTGGCCCCAATGGGTCGAGATGTTCTCAACAAAATATCCAATGCTTGTATTTGTTGGGTCGCCTACAAGCCACTTGTCATAGCACCATACAATGTTCTGAGCGCGATACTTAGAGAATCCGACAACGCTGCTAGTCAATGTGAACCAAACTGGCTGGCCAAGCTCCTGCGTTGCCGCTGCATCAAATACCAATGTGCGATCTGGAAGGTGGATATATAAATGTTCATGCGCCCTATCATTGCGCGATTCTAGTTTGACCAAAGCCAATTGCTCTTCGGTATATTCCAACAGAATCTGGTCAATCTCTTGGGTGCTGATTTTGTTCGCCTTAGCATTGGCACCCATGTAAATGCCTGGGGCTTCATTGAAGCCGCTACCGAGGAACGCTATCGTCTCCATAAAGACGCAGCAGCCATGCGTTCCCACTACGCCCTTTTCAATCTGAGCGCCTTCAATCCGCTGGAATGGGAATAGATCTCCGCCGACGTTATCAAATACTTCGATGGTGTTTCTGTTCAGCGCATATATTTCATTGCGGATCTTCAGCAATCCAACCACTGGATCGGGGTCAACTTCAGATGAACCATACTTCAAAGGATTAACTTGTGTCGGATCATTTAGCTCTGTGACAACTAACGAAGTTCCGTCCGTTGTCATGAAATATCCATCAACCCAGACAACATCTAAGACAATGCCGATGTCACCATCAGTGACTTGAACCAACCCACCGCTTGGCGACCAATAAAACAGATTTCCGCTTGACGCGATTGCTAATAGGTCAAAGCTGTAATCCATCGACACTAGTAGGCCATCGTTGCCCACATCACCAAGGATGGTCACAGCGCCAGTGCTTGAAACAGTAACAAGCTTGGAACCCATTACGCGATAACATATGCCATTCCAATTGATGCCGCCGCGATCAACGCCTGGGCCAGTTCCGTTAGAAACTATCCCGTCAGAAGGGCGCAAGAAACCTTCACTGATTCCATTGCTCTTTGCTACAGGAACCATGTTGACAGGATAAGACGTGCGGAAGTCTGGGCTATTGTCCGTGAAGATGCCATTGAGGATCGGAATCTGAACCATTTACCATTTCACCTTGTCTGCCCAGAATGCCGCACTCATCTTGCCTTTAGCAATGTTCTTAGCATGACGCGCCTTAAAGGATGCACGTTTTTGCTTCATTGCTTCAGATTCGCCAGCCTTTGCATTACCAGCAGTCTTTGCGCCCTGCTCTCCAAAGCGTATCGTCTTCACCTTATCGCCTTCCTTAGCTACCACAACGTGTGATTTCTTTGGATGCGATGGTGTGCGCTTTGGTTTGTTATAACCAGCGACACCAGCACGAGTAAGACGCGAATCCTTTTTCACTTGGACAGCTTACTTCTTTTTCTTTTTGGCTTTGGTCATTGTCATTGCCTTGCCAGCTTTAGCGGCGGCTTTCTTAGCCATCGCCATACCTTTTGCATCGTAGCTGAACTTTTTTCCACCGACCATTGGCATTTCAATTCTCCTATTAGAAAGTTACGTAAAGATTAAACGCTTCAAGGCGCATCAGGTTATTCGCAGTCGCTGGCTTTGCAGTGATTGCAAATGTCTGATCTACTGTGGCATCAACGCTCAAGAACACGTTCGCACCAGTCGATAGGCCGTGACCAACAGAAGTCGTTGAGTTGCTGACAACTTGTGAGCCACCACGATTGTATAGTAGCTTCTGAACAGACGCGCTGGCATTGCTTGCCCCAGCAGCAGCCAAAAGAACGCCTCCGCCATATGTCATGCCCAAGGTTTTAACTGTTGCGTTATTGGTTAGCGAGAACAGAGCGTCAATCTCCATGCCACCACCAACGCCCATCGACCAGCCAGGGACTGTGACAGATGCTAGAGTGACTTCGGTGTTAGCTACCGCAACAACTGCTACGCCATACCAAACGAGAGCAGTTTGTGTCCCAGACTGTGTTCCGCTGGTGGTGACTGCTGCGCCGCCTGCTGAAGTGGACACGGTGAAGGTGTTGGCTGAAAGCACTTCCTTGACATAGTATGTGGTGTTGATAGCCAATCCAGTAGGCAATGCACCCGTAGTGGTAAAGCGGATTGTGTCGTTCACCGACAGGCCATGTGCTGCCCAAGTCACTACGCCAGGTGCAGCAATGCTAATCGTTACAGTTGACGAAACGTAAGGTAGGTCAATGGTTACCTCCTCAGTATCTGTATCAGCGTCTACAACTTCATAAAAGCCTGTGGTCGCCGTTCCACCTGTCCAAGTGATATACAGGCTCGCGCCTTGCGAAACTGCATTGGTGAGGCCATGAACGCCAGCACTTACCAATTTAACATCACCCGCGTTATCCGCATAGGTGAGCGTCACAAAGGTCGAGGCTGGCTCAACTAAAGCAACAGCCTCAAGGCTACCGATTGTCAATAGCGGGAAGTCACGCAGCGTTGGTTGAGCGCCTACGTCATATTGCGCTGTTGACTCAATGCCGCTGACGATACGCACAGTGCGATCAACTGGATAAGGGCCAAACATCTGTGCGCTGTTAGAAAGCGACGCAAGTTGGGTGTAGCTTTCATAGCTTGCTGGGCCGATTGGCTCAAGCGAAACAGTTGTAGCATCATTGCCCACATTCCCAACACTGATATACTGACCAGCTGGGACAAGCACATCTGTGATTGTCTGGGTTAGACCTGGTTGAATAATCATATCTCGATCCTTTGATTAAAATTAAATGCCGCCGCTTCCAGTCTGAATATTCAGAGTAGTGCCAGATGCGGAGATGTGCGCCAGCTTTGTATAACCAAAAGCTTTACGGATTATCACTTCGCTGCCAGCACGGACAGGCAGATCAGCGGTTGTTGCAGTGGCAGCAGTTTCACCAAGGCGAACGTAGCAAACATTTGAGCCAGTGTTCACAAGACGAACGCAATCGTCACTAGCAGCAATGGTGACAGACGCCGATGATGCCGCAGGAGTGGCAACAATGTTTGAACCAAAGTTCGGGGCAAAAGGGTCAACGTAAGACATTATCCAACCTTCCATATTGTGCCATCACTAACGACAGGCACTTTGTTTACGCCGCCACCAGCAACAGTGGCATTGAATGTAGATGTGCTTCCATCAGTGATGAACGCACGAGCGCCAGCATTTGAAACTGCGGCTGGCAATTGGTCAAACCGAATAGGCGTTGTCTGAACCGAAGAACAAACAACCGCACCAAAGTTTACCTGAAGATATTCAGAAAGGGTGGTCACAGAGCAACGACGAGCGTCACCTTGATTGGTTACGAACAACGGCAACTGATCTCCACCGGAGACCTGTGTTACAGTTGGAAGCTGGTTAATTGTAGGCATTGTTTAACTCCACTCAAAAGGGCCATCTGGCCCAGCATCTAAAGGATCGTAGGGTTGCCGCACGAAAGGGTTATCCCAGCGCCACGGCTTGTTGCCCTGACCTAACGGCATGGTCTGAGGAAGCTGCTGCTCCAGCGGGAATGTCGCACGTTGGAGCAATACGTTA
>Ga0315905_10003483_pt1 | contig 16238 bp, 18 predicted proteins | sample LakEriMetagenome_5_FD_203522 | JGI IMG/M metagenome (GOLD analysis project Ga0315905, IMG submission 203522) | Freshwater fungal communities from buoy surface, Lake Erie, Ohio, United States - Buoy 4 MA121 | ecosystem: Environmental > Aquatic > Freshwater > Lake | place: USA: Lake Erie, Ohio... | reverse complement strand
TAACCCTAATCCCTAAACCCTCATCCCTAATCCCTAAACCCTAGCAGCACGGACAACGCTAAAAGAGGCACTGGAAGTATGCCAAAAGTCGATTGCTATCACGCCCAAGGAGACAGCAGTCATTTGGGTCCGCGGCGTTCTGCAGCAGGCATGCCTAAACTCTGTACCCTAAACCCTATATCCCAAACGCTTAGCGCGATATGTACGCTGATATATGCCCTAAACCCTAAACCCTACACTCTAAACCCTAAAACCTAAATCCTAAACCCTTAGCGCGATGTGTACTTTGATATGTGCCATTTGTTTTGATGGTGATGTGTGGCATGTGCGATGCGTATGCATGTTTGAATATATGTTCTATTGTGTGTACTTACATGTGCTGTGGCGCAGTGTAAGGACATGTGCTGTGGCGCAGTGAAAGTACATGTGTTGTGGCGCAGTGTAAGGACATGTGCTGTGGCGCAGTGAAAGTACATGTGCTGTGGCGCAGTGTAAGGACATGTGCTGTGGCGCAGTGAAAGTACATGTGCTGTGGCGCAGTGAAAGTACATGTGTTGTGGCGCAGTGAAAGTACATGTGCTGTGGCGCAGTGTAAGGACATGTGCTGTGGCGCAGTGAAAGTACATGTGCTGTGGCGCAGTGTAAGAGTACATGCGTATGCAAATAGAAAGTCAATCAAATGCATGCATGTATCCTCCTCCTCCTCACTAGTGGCATGCGTATGAAAATAGAAAGTCAATCAAATAGCTTTGATTATGTAAGCAAAGGTAATGCATGCATGTATTCTCCTCCTCACTAGTGTAATCAGAGGTATTTGACATGTGCTAGACGCGACACGCGAAGTGTGCTTTGTGCTTTGATTATGTTATGTTCACACCGAATTAAGTGTGTGTGTGTGTGTGTGTGTGTGTAGCTTGATATATATGCTATGTCATACATGGGATGTATTTGTGAAAGTCAAATGTCTGTGAATGTCAAATTTACATGTGAATGTTAAATGTACGTATGTTTCTTATATGTACGTATGTTCAGAGAATGATTCACACCCACACCATGAAAAGATGACATGTTTGAAAATACAACATGCTCATGTATCTAAAAATATGCATACAGTATGTCTTGTCTGTGTGTGTTCGTGTATTTGTGTGTGTGTATGTGTGTATGTGTGTGTGTGTGTGTATGCGCGTGCGTCGTGTGCGTGCGAGTGTGTGTGTGTGTGTTTGTGTGTGTCTACGCATATTTGTGTGTGTGTGTATTCATCTATATATACCTGGATGCACGCACACATGGAGATACACACACACACACACAGACACACGTATAGGCATACAGCATGGTCATCATGCGTAAACTCTAAACCCTAAACCCTAAACCCTAGTACACACACACACACACGTATAGGCATACAGCATGGTCATCATGGACAGTCAGGAGGCAGCAAAATTGCAAGTCGACGCCCAAGCAGATTTTGTCAGTGTTCTCAACTCAGAATCTGACTCGGTGAGTTCACGCCCTGTGGTGGGTGGGTGAGCGGGCGGGTGGGTGGTGCACATCCACAAACATGCCCTCACACACGTACCCATACACACACACGCACAAACACACACATAAAACATGGGTGGCAGCAAAAGAGAGACCCGCTCAAGAGCAAGAATCGCGCGCACACACACACACACGTGTTTGTATCATTATGCGTGTATATATATACTTATATGTGTGTATACACACATGGCTGGCAGCAAAAGAAGGATGCGCTCAAGAAGGAGAAGCACTTGCTGGATGGCACCATGAAGGCGTGGATGCAGAACATTAGCGCTCTGTATGCTTATCTCACATAAAACATTAGCGCTGTGTATGCAAACATCAGCGCTGTGTATGCAAACATTAGCGCTGTGTATGCTTAACATTAGCGTATTGTATGCTTATAAGCATACATAGCGAGTTTTTTTATGGGGGGGGGAGATTGAGAGAGAGAGAGAGAGAGAGAGAGAGAGAGAGAGAGAGAGAGGTCGGCGACAGAGACAAAGAGCAGTAGCTGATTGATGGCATCATGTGTGTGCGTGAGAGAGAGCGGGCGCGCGCGTATCGAAGAGAGCGAGCGAGAGCGAGCGAGAGCGCGCGCGCGTGACAGAGAGAGCGACAGCGAGACTGAGAAAGGGAGAGAGAGACAGAGAGACAGAGAGAGACAGAGAGACAGAAAGAGACAGAGAGACAGAGAGAGCGCGCGACAGCGAGAGAGAGATAGGGAGAGAGAGAGGGAGATAGGGAGAGAGAGAGGGAGGGAGGGAGAGAGAAAGCGACGCACTAGTATGCAAGAAGGGGTATCGTAGGGTTTCATATGTACATATACATGTCCTAAACCCTAAACCCTAGACCCTAAAACCGAAACCCTCAAACCCTAAACTCTAAACCTAAACCCGAAAACCAAACCCAACAGGGAGGAGGATTCGGGAATTAAGGTTCAAAAGAAGGGGAAGGCAGCGCAGCGCTCAGCTCCTCCTCCAGGCCCAGGGCCATCTGCAGCCAAGGTTCCTAAACCCTAAACCCTAGACCCTAAACCGTAAACCCTAACGCCATCAGGAGGGTTCCTTGTAGCCCCAACACCCTATACCTCTACCTACGACCCAACACCCTATACCTACCTGAAGCCTAAATCCTAAACTCTAAACCTCCAACTAAAACGAAAGCCTAAATCCTAAGGCCTGAACCCGAAACCCTAAACCATAAACCCGAAAGCAGGCGCGGCCATGGGAAGGCAGGGATCCTCAGGACTGCAAAGCTAAACCCTAAACCCTAAACCCTAAACCCAACACACCAAACCCTAAACTCTAAGCCCTAGACCCTGAAACCCAAGCTCTTAAGTCCAAAAAGCTAAACCTGATGCCTAAACTAAGGCGTTCTATGTGCCTTTCTCTAGGCCCTTACCACACTCTCTAGGCCCTTACCACACTCTCTAGGCCCTTACCACACTCATGCCTGTACCAACTGATGCCTGTGTGCGTACGTGTGTGCGTACGCCCCTCCCCCCGGGCCTCTTCTCGACCCTGGATGCCCACTCCCCACCCCCCAACTCCCCATCCCCCCACACCCACACCCCTACACCCCGTCCTTGCCCCACCCTCCTGTGCTCCCTCCAGGGCAAAGAGGGGGCGGCTGCGGCTGGATCGGCAGAAGATTCGAATGGGATGGTGGTAGTAGTTGGGGGCTTGCTGCTTCTAGCTGTTGGTGTATGGTGGTTTACGCGCTCCAAAAAGTGAGCTCTGCTGCCAAGCTGCATCCACGCGGGCTTCCAGGAAGGAGGAGGAGAGGAGGAGGAGGATTTGTACCGTGTACCGTGTCCCACGAGCGTAGAGGTTCTTCTCGTATAGACAAATACACGCATATTGGACGTTGCATGTCATTGGGCGGTGCATGTCCCTCCCTCTGCCCACCGCCCTCTCGCAAACCTCAGCACACCGTCGGCAGGCATGCCAACGAACCCGGATGCCACTGAAAAAAACTTGAGATTTTTTTTTTCGTACCTGTCCTAGTAAGCCTCATGCAGAAAAGAAAACAATTGTCTTCACCCAGCTAGGACAAACAGGCTACAACTACTACCCTTGGTACAAATCAACTTCATTTCATCAACGTGCTGAGGGGTATTTAAAAAGTCGCAGTTAGTACAACTCCCCCTTGTTTTTGGATACCAGACCCTGATTTCCTGCGATCACCTTACTTTGTGACACTTTGGTACAACGAGACTCATACTTGGGAGACTCGCGGGGGTCATACGCCAAGTGAGCGGATTTTTGGTGGTTCCTGGCCCCGCCCGTCGGTTTCAGACCCCACTCGTGTGTGTGTGTTCCACACTTTTTCCACCGGCAGCCGGAGCAGGGGATGGGAGTGGAGGTTGCGCAGGCGGCGCGGGATAAGGAGGACGCAAGTGCACAGAAAATCCGGCGGCGTGCAGCATTGTGTGACGTGTCTTGACTTGTGGCTTTTCGCGCGTGACACACACAAACACACAAACGCACACGCACACACACAGACACTACACACACACACACACACACACACGATCGCCAAATTCTCGCGCTTCGTCGCCAAGATAAGTTTCAATTACTCAATTACACAAAGTGCAAAATCAGCACCAAGATGTCCTCTTAAAAGATGTGGCACATGTTTAGAAACATGATAAACATTCAGCAGGGTGTTATCCCTTTCTTATTCGCCCTGACCCCGTATCCCGCCCTGCGCGCCTTGCACTGCAGCCGGTCACATTTCCTGGCTGTTCAAATGCAGCGCACAAGTACTGGAAGGTCTGTCCCTAAACTGGGACTGTCCTCGGCCGCCGTGCACCCACAGCTCTAAATGAAATCCACTCTAGAGTCTAGGGCTTGCGAAACCACCAGTGACACCTCGCATCTCGCCTGAGGCTTTAGGGTGAGGCTCCCTAAACCCAACACCACCAGTGACAACTCCCATCTCGATTGAGGCTGGTACAGCATAGCGTCTGGCATCAAGTCGGCGTTCAAGATCGCGTGGGAACCTCACAAATCAAATCCACGACACTGTTCATTTGCTCAAACTGGCCCTAATCGATGCCCCAAGGAACTGCAGTAGAACCAACTGAGCCAGCCGTGTGCGGCCTGGAGACGCGCCTCTTGCCCGGCGTTGCTGCACAAGGAGTAGGATGAGGTGTAGTTGGAATGCAGGAACCTCCTAGTCAGTATGCGGTGATGACTCTTGAGCGCAAAGCGCTCGGTGCTGCACGACAAAAAAAACGAGTACACGCGCGCTTGCTCACGTGTCTCTGCGGGATGCGGTTGCAGCTCCGTGTGCGCCCACGGGTTTCCGAGACTGGAGCGCATGTGCGGTGGCACTCGCGCCTGCTGTTTCTTCTCCGTCTGCGTCACCGATGACGCCGAAGGCAATCGCTCCGCGAACGAGGCATTGGAGAGCCGAGATTGCGAGAATTGCGATGCCACTGAGGGCGCACGGGAGGATGACGCTGAACCCGCATTGCTCACGAGAATCGCATTGCTTGAAAAGAACGAGTCATTGGCTGAAATGCCGCATACACTTGGAGGGGGGGATGCCGTGGCGGGCTTCACCGATGCTCTTGGTGGCGAAATGGTGTGCGTCACTACTGAAGGGCGCGCCGAAACGTTTGACCCATCCCACTCGGAAACCTGTGGCGAGTGAAGGACCGAGGCGGGAGCCGAGAGGTGGGGAAAACATTGCTTTTAATCACCTATTTACTGAGTGCTACTTAGTGGTGATAACTCGGTGATAACTCGCGATGCTTGGTGATAACCCGTAAAAGTTGGCGATACCCAGTGACAACATTGCTTTTTATCACTTGTTATCACTTTTTATCACCAAGGTGTCATCTAGCTATCGCGTAGCATCACGAATCATGATACGTGATCGTCAGCGGCAATACGTAAAACCGAGTGCTACTTAGTGGCGTGGCGATACCTCAGTAGTGAATAGCAGATCGTTTTGTACTTTTCCGGATCACTTTTAGAGCACAAAAATAAGAAACCAATTTTTTTTGGAGGTTTCCCCTTCTTTTTTTTGGAGGTTTCCCCTTCTTCGAAGAAGGGTTTACATCGAAAATAAAAATAAAAAATACATCGAAAATCAAACCTTTTACATGGGAAATATATGCCTTGAAGGAGGCAATAAGCCCACTGCCCACCTCGCGGTGATATCTTGGTGATAATAAGTGATACTAAGTGATAAAAGGGAGCAAATGAGTTTCGAAAACACGAGCCCCTAAGGGTGATACCTTGTTGATAATAGGCGAAGCCGCGCGGATGAAGGGGCTGAACAAGTCTGTGTTGCTGTGACTCGGATGAGGCTGAAGCGTATCATGGGGACAGATGTTCAGGCGCGAGAATGTCAGTTTTCATCGCGTAAATGCTGCGCTGCAACGCTCGTGCATACGGCAGCCACAGACCTGAGAAACCATGCGCCTGAGGCGTCGCGGGCTGACAGGACTATTGGCTGCTGTCGAGTGCATGAGGTTTTGCTTCTTGCGCTCCAGTCCTGACCATTGTACCGTCCCATGACCATCGGTGACTGTGTGGGGTATGAAAGGGCAATGGTTGTACGAGACGTCAGACATCACGCGAAGAAGATTCATTTTGGATTCACACGCCGAGAGGCAGTGCGATCACAAAGGGCGGGCTGCGATGAAGCGAGAGAGATGCCATGCGAGAGAAAGGGATCATGTACCCAAAGCACCAATGTGCCCGTGATTTTTGCTCATCTGTTGCTCCACGTGTCTCTTTGTGGACCACGGAATTTCGGTTTCTCCTGCGCCAATGAGGATACCGTTCACGCCTCCCGTGATCTGCGCCATCCGACGCTTCTCGACCTCCAAATGTGTCATAGCGCGCTGAGTGATCTTCGTCGGAGAAGAATCTGGTTTGGTGTCGACAGTGGGTCCGAACAGAGCAGAAGGTGGAGCGTCTTCACGAAAAGTCCCCGCTTCAAAGAACGGGGACTTGGTAGGACTGAGATTTATCGCATGCAAGTGAGCGATACGAGCAGAAACCCAGAGGTGAATTTTAATGACAGGCGAGCCATCACCATTGCATCAACTCACCTGCGGAGCGCGGGGCCCGTTCGTCCCGGGCCCCAAATGGAGGACGGCTCCTCAAAGTCAGCCGACAGGCGCCCCATTGCCATCTGATCGCGCTGTTGGGCAGGCCTGCAAAGGCGCGGAACGGATCAGCCATCGCAAGCTCCGCAACATAGTAGCATCATAGAGCAACATCAAAGAGCATGGCGACGCGTCCCCCCACACGAATACGCTTTGCTCATCGAAATATTTAGTTGTCAACCTCTTCCACTTGCGTCCGTGGTGATTGTCCTGGCTGGTGCTCTGGATCCCGGGCCCCAGCATGTGATCGACAAGGGCAGGGGATGCCACGGGCTTGCGCGAAGCCCGCCGTGCCTGCCATGCCAGGCATGGGGCCATTTGTCATGCCCGGGGGTTGAGTTGCTGTGTGGGAGCGCTGGAGGGACACGGGTGGGGAGGGGCGTGAAAGAGCACCGTCTGCACCCCGAATTCGTCGATGCTGGCCGTCTTCGGCCGCGCCTGCGCCATCTGCTTCCCCATCCTCCACGGTGCGGTCCTCCGCGCACACGTCGTCAGTTGTGAAACGTTTGGCACGAACGTTACAGGTAGTGACCATATTGATGGCCGTGGTCTCTCGAGCTTTTCGGCGTTCTGTTTGGCCGTGGACCGCCGGCACGAGCATCATGCCGTTCCTAATGGCCTCTGTCGCCCCGCCTACGTGCGCGGCTTTCTCCTTCTCCAGTCGCTTGCCAGGCACAGGTGATACAACATCTTCCAACCGTGAGATTGCCTTTTTGCACCGACCCGCTCGCGGCGAATTGGCACGTGGCGCGATGCGAGCACGTGGTGACAAGCGTGCACGGCTGCAGACGCTGCAATATTTGGAAAGTTACGCATCTTGCGCGGCGGCTGCGGCTGCAGCTCATTGGCGCGAGGGTTGGAGCTGTCATCAGCGTATGCGGGCACCCTCGCCCCCGGCGTTTGCTCGTTGAGCAACACTGGGTAATGGCACGTGCGTGCGCGCAAAGCACGTTTTGACCCTTTCCATTGGCGGTGCCGAGCCCCACTGGCTCACCGCCCCCGATTCAACCCCCCGAACGTGCGCATACGCACTCGCACCTACTGGCATGCGATTTAACCGTGCCTTCCGTGGGCGATCACCTGTACCCCCTCGGCCCCGGTGGTCTCTGCTTGCTCACAGGTCGGAGGAGGGAACAACTCCCCGAGAGGATGTTATGGTGCAGTATGTGCTGGTGCGTCGTGACCTACATGGTGCGCTGGGCTGGCCGCTCGGGAGTGTTGTGGCTCAGGTGTGATGAGTGTGCCCATGTGAGCGGGGGCATAAAGGTGGGGGAACAGCTAGCACGCGCGCTGATCCGAGCGGACTGATCCCATTTCATCATGTCTTTATTTCCCTTTTTTGTATTGACAGGGGTGTCACGCAGTGACTAAGCTCTTGTGGGAATTGAAAGAGGATGAAAACGTGGTCAAGTACTGTTGCGAGATGGACTCGATGCACAAGGTAAGGTATTGTTGCGAGATGCACTCGATGCACAAGGTCTCAGGTCCAGGGTATGCAAAAGGTAGTCTAGGGCTTATATTTGTGAACGAATGTTTGTTTGATATTTGTGAACGAATGCTTGTTTGCTACGCATGAGAGAGAGAGAGAGTGTGTGTGTGTGCCATGTGCCTGTGCCTGTGTGCGCGCGCGTGTTTGTACACATGCACATATCATATGCATATGACATGTGTTTGTGTAACCGTCGTGTGCATGTGTTTGTGTAACCGTCGTGTGCATGTGTTTGTGTAAAGGTGGTAAGTCGTATTTGAACACGTGCTGCTAGTAGGTCATGAGTGTATACATGCTACATCATATGTGTGTATGAACACGCACACTGTGTACGTGCGTGTAGGGGATACATCATGTGTGCATATGTGCTGCGCAGGTGCAGCCGGTACATTATGTGTGTGTGTGTGTGTGTGTGGGGTGTGTGTGTGTGGGTGTGTGTGTGTGTGTGTGTGTGTGTGTGTGTGTGTGTGTGTGTGTGTGTGTTGTGTGTGAGAGTATGTGTGTGTAGGTGGTTCTAGGGGTTAAGGACAAGCAGGAGCTGATGAAGATTGGTCAAAAACTAGATGACGCTGGTCTCAAGTACCGCATGTGGGTAGAGCAGGTGTGTGTGTGTGTGAAAGAGAGAGAGAGAGCGCGCGCGCGCGTGCGTTTGCGTGTGTGTGTGTGTGTGTGTGCGCGCGCGCGCGCTCGTGCATGCGTGGGTGCGCGCGAGAGTGCATCAACTGCACGCAGAGAAATTGTTGTTGAGCATACTACTGGGAACCACTCCCACCGACGGCCCCCCATCCCCCACTGAGGACACATGACACATGGCACATGGCACATGATATGTAGTATGCCCCCCGTATGTGCATGTATGTGTATGTATGTGTGTGTATGTGTACGCGTCCTTGATACACGCGCACATGCGGCTGGATGACACCAAGGCCCTTCTGTGGGGGATGTGGCGGCGGCGGTTGACGTGTCGGTGTGTCTGTATGTCTGTGTGTCTGTGCGTGTGTGTGTGTCTGTTTGTCGGTGTGTGCCTGTGCGTGTGGTTGTGACAGCCGGAGAACGACGCCACTGCGCTCGCGGTGTTGCCCTACCCGCGCGCACAAATCCAGCCGGTGCTCAAGAAGCTGCCGCTCTTCAAATGACCAGTTTCTTGTTGTGGGGCTGCAATTTTCAAAAATTTGGGGGTGTGGATTTCAAGTGTTGCTGTCACTTGGAGTCTTTAAAATACCCCACCCCCCATGTTCCCAACCCCCTTATAAACCCCACCCCCTCGTTTCCGCCCCGTCGCGGGGGTCGCCTCCGGCCCCGCGCCGGGGCCCGAGTCTTTAGATTTCCCCACCCCCTGGTTGTCCCGTCCCCTTGCGGGTCCCGGCACCGGGACCCCCCGCGGGGGTCGCCTCCGGCCCCGCGCCGGGGCCCGAGTCTTTAGATTTCCCCACCCCGTGGTTGTCCCGTCCCCTTGCGGGTCCCGGCACCGGGACCCCCCGCGAGGGGGCGGGGACATCTAGGGGGGTGGAACACATAGGGGGTGGGGTATTTTGAAGACTCAGTCCTCCCCGAAGGGGAGGACGGACCTTCGCACTGCGGTCCGCGCTACATTTTTTTTGGGATTTTTAGGGGGTTGGGAAACATAGGGGGTGGGGTATTTTGAAGACTCAAAACAGAGGGGTTGCATCTTCCTTTTCCGCTAGCGCGGCGGCGCCGGCGCGGACCGGAGCGAGGGGGCGGGGACGACCAAGGGGGTGGGAAACATAGGGGGTGGGGCATTGTCAAGACTCGCTGTCAGATTGTATTTTAGTTTTTAATTCAGAGATTTTACTTGTTTTTGAAGATTCGTCCTCGCTTTCTTTGATCTCGCACACGCGCTCACGCGCGCACTGTCGCGCCTGTGTCTGGGCACGCGCGCCCTTTTACGTATTACTCTCACACCAAACGCATGCTCGTCACCCTTGTCCCCACCAATTTTCTCGCAGGGGTGGACGGCGGCAAGACCTTCGGCAAGGCCGGAGGCTGCACAGCGAAGACTTTGTGGGGTAACCGTGACTGGGGCTGGGAATTCCGACCAGTATGCCACCCTTCCTCTCTACTTTTAGCCAGATCTGCGTCTTCGTGCAACGTGCCAAGTTCGACCTCCTGATATGTCCGAATGTGCGCTTCATACTGCTGCACGTAATCCACGTGACGTCCATTGTCACTGCACAATTTTTCAAACGGTCAACCTCGTGCATGCCCTATTGCATCTGTGTGTTTAGCGCTGACTTTTGAGCTTTTGAGCGTTGCTTACTGCTTCACAACTTCTTTTGCATCCTCGTCTTTGAACATGACGGCGGGTATCGACCACGTGGGTTCGGTGCGTCGGTGGCTGCACGGGAGTGGAGAGGGAGATTCAAAAGTCGAAAGTCGATCGACGGACTGATCTTTCATAACAGGACCGCGGGGCCTCAAACAACATTATATTCAAGTGAATCCAAGTAAAAAGCAACACGTCTGTGAATATATTTTCAGACCTGTTGAAGAACGGCCCGGTGAATGGGCTTGAAGTCGGAACTTGCAGATGTGTATTTGTTGCAGTGCTGTGCTCGCCCGATGACTCGCTTCTAGGAGGAGGAGGAGGAGGAGGCGCAGGTGCGGAGGAGAGCTGGTTGCAAAGTTCCTGGAGAAGTGCATCCCCCGATGCAGCGGTGATATTGTCCCGGGGGTCCTCCACAGTGGCCTACAGTGGGTGAGGGAGGGTGAAGTAGGCAAGCGCAACAGAACGAGACATATCAAATGCTGATCCACGCACGCACACATGCACGCATGCGCGCATTCACAATTGCATGGAGCTGGGAGCGGGTGATCAGACACTGCATGTATCTGGATGCTTCGGGGTTGCGGTTGGGGTTGGGGCTGTGGAATTTTGAGGGTTATACCCGTGATGTTCTCATGGCGTCACGCAGGGGGATCTGACGGTGCTCCACCATCTGCTAGCAGCAATAGCACGCTTCAGGTGGAGCATACATCATGTGTGCAAATGACATACAATCACGCAATCGCCTACTAATCGCGAAAAGACCCGCCGCGGTGAGACGCCCTGCTTGGGCGAAATACGCCGCCAAAGGGCAATACCCGCCGATACAAGGCTTCAACGTCCAGTGACCTAATTACATTCGCGCAGCACACCAAATCTGGACACCTTGGCATCTACAATATCCGGCCAATTGGCACAGAACGCCGTATTGGCTGGCGGCATAAAATTCTTGTACGTTTCGCTCTCTCCAACTCTCTTGTCTCACACGCCTGTGCATCCTCCCGAGGCGCCTCAGCGCTCGTTCTTATGCGACTCGGGACACGAGGCCCCCTCGTGTCCCGAGGCGCCTCGGAAACACGAGGCGAAAAACACGAGGCGCCTCGGAAACACGAGGCGCCTCGGAAACACGGCGCTCGTATGTACACGAGGCGCCTCGGCGCTCGCACCATATGCTGACGCTTTTACACAGCAGACACACAAATTGCGTATCAAGTATGGACCTGGGATTCCCAAATAGAAGCAGGCATTGCTGTCGATGCGTGCTCCCTCTCTGCTCCAAGTGTTATCGTAGTGTATGAAAGCGTATGGCTCTGGGTATTAGCGGCCGATGGTGTGTCATGCTTCAGTCATAGCCACGTGGAAACATGGAAATCTAGAATGACGCAGTCATGTACACAGCAAAGACCCACGAACCTGACTCTGACTGCACTGTGATATTTTGGATACCAGCCTCCGGATCGCTTTTGGACAATTTTGCAGACGGCCTGTTATTTTGGTTGGTCACTTTTGCAAAAGTGACCGACAGCGCGCAATCCGCTGTCATATGACAGCGCTCGCTCGAGCGCTGTCATATGACAGCGTGCACAAAAAAAAATCAGAGTTGTGCATCTTTGACGGCGCTGCGGCGCTATGCAGAGTTGTTGCATCTTTCTGAAGATTCGAGATTCGCTTTTCCCTCACCAACAAATGGCCATAATAAGCGAAACATAGGAACGCGGTCCGTGTGTATGTTTGTGTCAATTTTACATTCGTGGTGCACATGAATGTTAAATTGATGCTCAAAATCAAGTACATTGCGCACCGTTGTTTCTTCGTCATCGTCATCATCATTCCCATGCAAAAGCAGCTGGCACAGACACCTTCTTCCTCATGACCAGACGACGTTGTTCGTGTTGCTGGAGAAGGCGATTGTGAAGACGACTTTGTTCTTGTTGCTGGAGGAGGCGATTGTGAAGGAGCAGGCAATTGGGCGTTGAGGTAATTGCACTGTAGAGGAATCGAAAGCAAGAAAGTGCCACGCTTCACCACCACCAGTACGTGGGATCCCCTGTCGGACGAGGGAGGAAGATTCAAAAGGTCAATTCTCACTATTTCAGACCAATACGGAGCGCGCGCTTCTGGGTTTCACAAACTGTTTACAGGTAAAGACAAATGGGTGACAGGGAGGATATTGCTGCTGGTGATCGTGGTATACTCGGGACAGACCTTGGGCCTTGAGTAGCCTCGACAATCTCGGACCAAGAAGTGTCAGGAGTGATTAAAAGCCAGGGAGAAATTCCGGGTCTACAAGGATCAACTGCGACTAATATGTCACCCTGAAACGACAAACCAAATCACACAAGGAGGATCCGTCGACGCCAGACGAGTGCAACTAACAAGCCCTCGCGCAACTCAGAGTATATGCACACGAATTGTGCACAGACGTTGAGTGGCACCCACAGACGAGCAAAGACAGAGCGGGCATCTACTGCACCACCAGTCACATGTGCCGAATGTACGCGAGCGAGCGTACAAACAAACACAACACGGGCACGTCACGACATAGAGTCCGTACCACTTGGAGCGCCCCTCGCTCTGGACTCCCCCCGTTCACAATGTGTGCGATAGTCCAAAACGCCCCAAACTCCCCGTGATGTTGTTGTATTGTGATACCTATACACGCACACAGACACACACACAAATCTTTCTATCTATGTACATCTACATCTACATCTACACATACTTACACATGTACATATACATATGCATATGCATTTACATATGTGTATGTGTGTATGCATGTGTATGTGTGTATGCATGTGTATTGTGATACCGAGCCCCCACATTTGCGTGTCCTGAGCTCCAGTTGCAAGCTGGGTTCCATGTCCCAAGTTAGAACGATGGTAGACGATACCTGTGAATTTTGCCGACCATTAGTTACTACAATGTATATTGCTTTGGACGATGCCGTATGAACGTGCGCGCAAAGCGTGGTGCGTCCCACGATTTGGACATGTATGGAGAGCACAAAATCGTTTAACCCGGGTTGGGTCGGGGCTCAGGCGACATAAGAATGTTATCTTTGTGTTGCGCCAGCGTCTGGTGTCCATTGCCGCTGTGTTCACGGCTGCGGTGGTGGCGCTTGTTTCTATTTCTGTCGGCGCCATTTTTCAACCATGAACTGGCATTCGATTTAACCTGGTCGAGTTCATGCGTTGCCAAAGTTACAAAAGAGACTGATTGCACGCAGCTGTTGCAGAGAGTATGACTGGGGTTCATCACAGCATCACCCATGGAACACACCTTTGTGTTTGAAGATTGGTTTATTTCGTCATCCGCAGTGGTCCACTGCGGTGGCCCCTGCCCATTACTCGACGGCGTGTGCTCTTCCGGGCCAATAACAATTTTGGAGGCAGTCGCTAGCGCCGCTGACGTGCGCAGCCCAGCAAGATCTTGCGAGCCAGTTGCGGATTGCTGCATGTCACTCTTTTTCTCAGGTATGTCGGGAATAGGGCTGCTGGGCGTAGAGTACTGTATTTCGGTGGCGCGAAGAAAGAGAACACATTCTAGTAAGACAACATATTCCAGAATATGAGAACACATTCGACATTCTATCTATTAAAGAATGTGCGTTACCTGATTCAAACGATGTGGGTCACTTTCGTCTTGCCTTCTGATTCTCAAGGCTATATCTTCCTTCTGTTGCAGTCGCCTCTCTTCCTCCCCTTCCACAGGGCTGCTCGGCGTGGTGGAGTACTGCACGTCGGCAGCACGAAGAGGGCTGTTGGGGCTCGGAACCCTTGTTTCGAATTTGGACTCGGAACAAGGCGTGGAGGGATAGCAGAGCTGAGATGTTATCTTCCACGACGGTGCGCCGTCTTGGCCGTTGCTGCCCAAGAATTTCAGCCTCTAATTACGCATCCACACTTGCTTCACGGCCGCAGCACCCCCGCGCCGGCACCCCGCGAGGACGCCCCGCCTACCCGTCTGGACTTCCTACACACCAAGCGGGAAACTATGATGTGCTTTTGGCTGCAAGATTCGCAGCATCGAAATCCTACACTTTGTAATTTATCGGACCATACCTGGACAGCGCAAACTCAGGAGAGGCTGCTTGAAACGGCACCTTTTCAATAAATACGGGCGGCCAAAGGTCCGAAGGGTCTTCAGTGTTCGATTTGCGTTGCTGCTGCTGGCTGCTACTCTTGACGCTGCTAGCGCGACTGAGGTTTGCTTGTCCCCGGTTGGATTGGGGTTGACTGCCGTGGGATTGGGGTTTGCTGCCATTTCCTTGTTCCGGGTTGGATTGGGGTGGCGGGCCGTTGGATTTGGGTTGGCTGACGTTTCCAGAGCTCCGGTTGGAAGCCGCGGGATCCGAATTTTTCCCAACCAAGATAAACTGGTTCACGTCTGTTTTCCGAACTAAAGCCAACATGTCTGTGCCATCCTGGCTCCCCAGGATTGCCGTATAGGGTTTGCGATCAGCGCCTTCGTGCTGCAATGTTTGGCCAATCTCAGGCTGCGAGGGTGGGAGCCTACAAGTGCTCGCTTTCCCCGTTTCTTGTCTTGCATAGTCTGGAGTGCGATTAGATAGGTTCGTGTGCATCACGGCATCGTATGGCAACGAGGGAGTCAAACTGGGGCGCCTGTCCAAGCGTCTGTCGCGGTCGCCGGAGTGTGTGCGAGGAAGTTCAGGAAGTTGCGCTTCTGAACTTTTCCTCACCTGGATCGGGCGGCCTGCATGGGGAAGTGAAATCCACGGGAACAGAAACCGTCAGCACGCGATGCCCCAGACCCGCGAATCTTGAGAAAGCCGCAACAACGAGCGCAGACGGCGTGGCGCCGGAGCGCCGTCACACGACGGCGCGGAATCTGAACGCCTAAGCGCGCAGCGTTTCGACGCAGCGTCTGCGTGCTTGCGCACGACGCACGCACGCACGCACGCACGCACGCACGCACGCACGCACGCACGCACGCACGCACGCGCTGACGCTTCGCGTCGCGGCGCGTCTTAGAAAAAGCAAGCTCGCTGAATCTCACGAAAACATGAGCGCCCTGCAGGGCTGCATGGCAGTCTAGGCAGCACGAAAACACACGCACCATCCAGATCGACAAATCGATCAAATTGGGGTCCTGCTTTGAGCGTTCCCGAATTTGGAACTGCTGCCAGGCCGCCGTGACCCAAGATCAGGAGATTACCCTCCTCGGACGGGCTCTGCCAGGAGGACGCACACGCTCAGGACAAGGGCCGGGACACACCAAGATGAGGATCTAGCCAGAATTTCCGTGTGGTGGCAGATCGATCGTGGCGCACCTCGCAAGTTTTCCGAGGTCGATCAGGGGAGCTGCCCTCTTGTGCGGCAAGGCGGGAGAGCAGGCTCTCTGATGAATTGCCAGGCGGCCTGACGGAAGCCTGTGCGCGGGCGCACGCACGCGTTGCAACGCAAGCATGCGCGGGCGCACACACACAACAAAATTCGCTAGCATTAACTACTGTAGTGACAACACGTGCAACCGGCCTGGTCTTCATTCACTCGCACCAGCTGGCAGTACCTGGCTGTCGAAGCGGTTGGCAATCGCCGATACCCGGTTCGAGAACGCTGGCGCAGACATGCAGCATCTACTGGCTCCACTACAGTTTTGGACTCGAACAGGTTCCGAAGGGGTTTCCGATACGGAGTTTTTTTTTGTAGTTTTTAGAGGTTTCAAAAAGCGCACCGCCCCGCCATGGCTCCAGATCCCTCGATGGTTGGGATCACTTAGAACGCAGACCCTCCTCTCCGGGGCTTGACCATGGTTTGTGCGTGTATTCCAAACTCGGCAGAGCTTGCTGC
>Ga0315905_10003482_pt1 | contig 16243 bp, 20 predicted proteins | sample LakEriMetagenome_5_FD_203522 | JGI IMG/M metagenome (GOLD analysis project Ga0315905, IMG submission 203522) | Freshwater fungal communities from buoy surface, Lake Erie, Ohio, United States - Buoy 4 MA121 | ecosystem: Environmental > Aquatic > Freshwater > Lake | place: USA: Lake Erie, Ohio... | reverse complement strand
AAGAAAAAAGGCAATGTTCTAGACCTGTGGATCGCATTTCTATAAAGAAGTCAGCCTATTGATTATGACTTGTGTTATCCACAGATTCAGAACACCGCCAATAATACCTTGCGATAACAAATTTTCGCTTGCTGTACAAAAGGCACATTTTTAGAAAAAACGTGGAAAATTAATATAAGAGCGCTATAACAATCAGCGCCGCCACGAACCACCATCCCCTTCCATTAATACCAGACATTTCCTCATCAGTAAGTTCAGATAAGAAGGCGAATTCAGAAGGATTAAGATCGTTAATTTGAATACGAGACATAAGAAAAATTCTCCGTGTAAATGGTTGTCTATGGTCAATATACGAAAAAATTAAATGTGATGCAAGCCCTAAGTCCAACTTAAAAAGACATAACAGTTACACTTATGTCCTCAAAAATCGCCCTTTTTTGATCCCTCTCAACGAAAAATCAACCTTTCAGCCACTCTCCCCTCCCAAAATCCCCCTAAATTCAGGACATAATTGATTCACTTTTGTCCGATTTTTTATGATTTCCTTATTTTCATCTTAAGTATTTTGGACTATTCTCAAAGGAAGGTTGGCAATAACCCAATCAAGTAGCCGATTGATCATCTCTACCCAAAGGAGAAAACGCTTAATACCTCAAATTCAAATCACTGACTTTAATTGACAATGCCTTAGAAAACGCTCTTGCTCGCTGTGAACAAGTTGTAACTACAGAGGAAGTCAATCAAATTCAGGAAAGAGTATTCATCTAAATAAAGATGGATGAGGTCAACTCAATCTCAAGACAACTACTTTTATTTCATTAGGAGAATATCCGATGGGTAGAATTTCCATTACCAATCTACACGTTAATGATTTTGACTCTTCAATTATGTCTCTTGAAGAAAGGGAAACCAACTTATATTGAACCAGCAGATAATTTTCCCGATAGTGTAGTTTTTAGAATTGCTCATGGAACAGTCAAAGAAACTTAAGTTTCTTTTGTCCGACTCCTCACTTAAATTAATTAGCACAATTATTAACTTACCCACAAATAGGAGTCTATCATGTCTTTTAAAATCCAAAATTCGTCAGATCTAAATTCAGATGATGCTCAACAAATTTGTCCTCAACTCTTAGAAGAAATTGCCAACGACGATGAGCTTAAAACTCTGACAGAGGAAGAAATCAAAGCTGTTTTTGGTGGTTTTCGTTTCAAGGGACTAATTTATGGAAGCGTAATAATGAAAATTCTTTAGGCTTCGATAATTACTCATAACTGTAATGCTTCTGACATCATAGAATAAACTGGCCAATCCTTTGCCTACTTGATTACCACAATTATTAGTTTACCCACAAATAGGAGTCTATCATGTCTTTTGAAAGCCAAAACTCATCAAATCTAAATTCAGATAACGCTCAACAAATTTGTCCTCAACTCTTAGAAGAAATTGCCAACGATGACGAACTAAAAACCCTGACAGAGGAGGAAATCAACGCTATTTTTGGTGGTTTTCGCATCAAGCCAATGTATGGAGTTATTGTAAAACCGCCAATCTCGGTACGACCGATATATGGACTGTCAGTGCCTCGACTGACCAATTTCTAATTCTTTGTCTACTTGATTACCACAATTATTAACTTACCCACAAATAGGAGTCTATTATGTCTTTTAAAAACCAAAACTCGTCAAATCTAAATTCAGATGACGCTCAACAAATTTGTCCTCAACTCTTAGCAGAAATTGCCAACGACGATGAGCTTAAAACCCTGACAGAGGAGGAAATCAACGCTGTTTTTGGCGGTCGTATCAAACCAATATTGGTCAACGCAAAGCCAACGTATGGACTATCAATTCCTCGATTTTTTAAATAAGAACATTGCTTAATTTCATGTAGGCTTGTTATTTTGGCAAGCCTACTCATGATTAATTTTGTCGATTGAAGATGAGCTAAAAACATACAATCATTGAGGAGAATTAAATGAGCGAATATCGCCGTATTAGTTACGCTGTCTGGGAAATCACTCTAAAGTGTAACCTCGCTTGTCAACATTGTGGTTCGCGAGCTGGGGAAGCTCGTACCCAAGAACTATCTACCGCAGAAGCCCTCAACCTCGTCCAACAATTAGCAGAAGTTGGTATTCAAGAAGTTACCCTCATTGGCGGAGAAGCCTTCATGCGTCCCGACTGGCTGGAAATTGCCCAAGCCATCACCCAAGCGGGGATGATTTGCGGCATGACCACAGGAGGCTTCGGAATTAGTCAAGAAACGGCGCAAAAAATGAAAGATGCTGGAATTCAAGTCGTTTCTGTCTCTGTTGATGGTTTAGAAGCTACCCACGATCGCCTGAGAGGAAAAACCGGCTCTTGGCAATGGGCATTTAAGACGATGAGCCACCTAAAACAAGTAGGGATTCCCTTTGGTTGTAACACCCAAATTAATCGCCTTTCTGCTCCTGAATTTCCCCAAATCTACGAAAAAATCCGCGATGCAGGCATATTTGCTTGGCAGATTCAGTTAACTGTACCAATGGGCAATGCCGCCGATAACCATCAAATTTTGCTGCAACCCTACGAATTGCTCGACATTTACCCGATGATTGCCCGTGTCGTCCAACGAGCGAAACAGGAAGGGGTCGATGTCCAACCTGGTAATAATATTGGTTACTATGGCCCCTACGAACGACTTCTGAGAGGCGGCGATGCTTGGACATTCTGGCAAGGCTGTAGTGCTGGACTCTCCGCCCTGGGGATTGAAGCTGATGGAGCAATTAAAGGCTGTCCTTCTTTACCCACTGCGGCCTATACAGGAGGCAATATCCGCGATCGCTCTTTAAGAGATATTGTCGAACAAGCAGCAGAATTGCGCTTCAACTTAGGAGCCGATACACCCCAAGGAACAGAGCATTTGTGGGGGTTCTGTCAAACTTGTGAATTTGCTCAACTCTGTCGCGGGGGATGCAGTTGGACGGCCCATGTATTTTTTGACCGCCGAGGGAATAATCCCTACTGTCACCATCGTGCCTTAACCCAAGCCAAAAAGGGCATTCGAGAGCGATTTTATTTAGAACAGCCCGCTGCTGGAGTGCCGTTTGACAATGGCAGATTTGTTCTGATTGAAGAGTCAATTGACGCACCTTTACAAATAAATGATCCTCTGTATTTTTCTTCTTCTTCTATCCAATGGTCAGACAGTTGGCAGAAAGAAATGAGCTTGGTCTAAACAGGACGTAAGCCAAGAACTAACTTGTGGGAGCAATCACCCTCTGATTGCCCCAAGAAAACATCATAGTCCAGCTAAAATCATTTAATTTATTTAAATAAGGAGAATCTACTAATGGAAGATAACACTACTAAAAACGAAGGTAATTCTTCTCAAGAGCCGTTGCTACCTCGCTCAGCTTGGAATAATCAAATAGCTTTTTTAAGAGCTGTTTTTCGAGCAAAAAAAGCTTTAGATTTAGTTGAGAATGAAGCCGAAGTATTTCATCTACAGTAATGGCAAAAGTTTCACAATTTTTTGCTTAATTGATTGCTAAAAATATAACTATCTTTCCAAGACTCTGCATTAAATCCAATATCTAATGATCTACCTTAAAGGGTTATTTATGCTGAGCAATAACTATTTAAGGTAATTTTTATTTACTTTAAAAGCATTAATCTAAGAACAAATAGATGAGCTAAACTCACTCTGTGGCTCAAATTTTGTTTACTAATCTACGCACTGATGACTTTGATTTTTCGCTTATTTCTCTGGGAGATTAGTAGACATCTTCATAATATTATCTAAACCCTGTAAGTCTTATGAGATAAGGAATCTAGCAAAAAAGAATTCATTTTTTTATCCCCATAATTTTTTGGTGAAATTGAATTAGGAATGAGGAATGGGCATCTCAGCCACAGAACTATTTTATTAATACAACACGGAAAAGCTTGCTATGAAAGGTTTGTAAGTCTTGGAGATGTCTAATAATTTGACAACGATGAGTCCCAAAACTTTCCTGCTCACTGAAACGGGGATTAGATTCTTCTGCTAATCCCAGGCCTTCAGCCAAAAATAACGTGAATAAAGGAATTTCTTGCTTAAAATCTCTTTGATTAACCTCATAGAGTCACTTTCGTCCTGTTTTGTCCCCCCGCCAGAATCAATGCTTAAGTTGCTAAGGTTTCCAAAATTTCCAAATGATTACCATTAACGAAATCCCAACCGGATTGGAGGCGTTTTCCTGGGGGTTGTAGGGTTTGTAATAAAAGATGGCCATCCCCAGTTTTAATCACTGGCCCCCAGTTTTTGATTAGCGCAATAATTTCCCCCACATTACCATCTGATATTTGGCTGGTTTGATAAGTGTTAATTAAGGGCTGATAGCTTTCAGGAAGGATTTTAAAATAGGGTTCCCCCAAGGGAATTGTGCCCATTATTTTTAAAATTTGATTGCGCCAAGGGGTATAGCAAAGGGGATAAAAGCCCCGAATTTGATCATGGATTTCCCCCGCGCTGCGTTGCCAATTGATCTGAAAATCCGTTTTTTCCAAGAGCGGTGCATAGGTGGCGTCGGCATCATTTTGGGGCGTTGGGATGAGTTGACCGTTGTTGACTTGGTGCAGGGTTTCAATTAACAAATCAGCTCCGCTCTGGGCTAGGCGATCGCCAAGGGTTTGGAGGTTATCAAGTAAGACGATGGGGGTAACGGTTTTGAGTAACATCGCCCCGGTATCCATGCCAATATCCATCATCATCGTTGTGATGCCCGTTTCCGTCTCACCATTGGCGATCGCCCATTGTAGGGGGGCCGCACCGCGATATTTGGGCAACAGAGATCCATGAACATTAATACACCCCAAACGAGGCATGGCGAGGATTTCCGCCGATAATAATTGTCCATAGGCTACTACCACAAAAAAATCCGCCTCACAATCCCGAAGCTTTTGCAGGGTTTCTGGACAACGTTTAACCCGTTCCGGTTGCCACACGGGCAGATCGTGATCCAATGCCCTTTGCTTAACGGGAGAAGGAATTAATTTGCTACCCCGCCCCCGACGGCGATCGGGCTGACTGACCACGGCTTGAACTTGAACATCTGGTGCGGCTAAGAGGGCGGCTAGGGTCGGAACGGCAAAATCTGGGGTTCCCCAAAAAACAACTTTCATAGATTTTTAAAAAGGGCAATAGGGACTGCTGATTGTATCTTTTCTTACCTAAAGAGAGCGAATTCTTAAGCAACCCCATATTGGGTATAGGGACGCTTATAAGGCGGTTGCATTCCTAAGACGATATCCGTCGGCGGCACGCCCTGTTCCACAAGCTCCTGGCCTAAGTCTGCTTCTGTCATATTTTGCTGAATCCAGATTTTGCCATTCCTGATATCCAAATGTATGTAACAGGCATAAACGCGATTCATCCCCTGCCAACCCACGTCTAACAATTGATAATGGTCATGCTCCAGATCACAAATCATCTGGCATTCAATGCCCGGTTCCGTTGTTGTCGCGTGAGCCATCAACAGATTTTGTACAATTCGACGATACTTCTCTAGTTTTTCCATCTCGTAATCTCCTCCAAATTTGGGTCATACACAATAACGTTTACCTCGTACTGCTCAATAGCAGCTTGAGTAAATCGCTCTTGAAAAAATGAATTGAAGACATCCACAGGCACAGCCAAATACAAAACCCGCTTCTGTTCTGTCATTTGCAACGCTAAACGATAGTTTAAAAATTGTCCCAAGGCAGCATGGAAATCAGTAATCGCAGAGGGATTGATAAATCCTTTCACCTCCACTGCAATTTTTTGTCCCGCTTTTTCCGCTGCAATTAGCTTTTCCGCTACCAAATCAACCTCTAATCTGACACGGTCAATGCGAATAATCAGCGGATCACTGGTAATTGTCCATCCGTCTTTGATTAATGCAGTTTTGACAGATTGATGAAATAAATCCTTCGCCATTTTTTGTTTTCCAATTTGAATTGATTTCGGAACTCGGCAGTTCGGTTCTGGTGAGAGAAATCATAATCGCTCACTGTCAATACAATCATCAATGGCAAAATTAGAACTTAGCAAAAACAAGTAGCTCTCAGTAATTATCATCAATATGGGTAATCATAGGTTAAGGGTCACAGCCATTTTTAGCGCCTTGATTGTCCCTATTCACCCAAATTACTTAATTCTATATTCTATGTCCGCTCTTGTTTCTCCGACTACCCTGATCGCCACTGAATATCCCCTAGAGTCCCATGTTTGGCACTGGGGAGAGTATCAAATTTGTTACACCGTCCAAGGAGAAGGACAACCCATTGTTTTAATCCACGGTTTTGGGGCGTCCATTGGCCATTGGCGGAAAAATATTGCTCCCCTGGCGGCAGCGGGTTATCGGGTCTATGCCTTGGATTTATTGGGTTTTGGAGCATCAGATAAACCCGTTTTAGACTACAGCCTCGACCTTTGGTTAGGGCAATTAACTGCTTTTTGGCAGGAACAGATTCAACAACCCGCCGTTTGGGTCGGGAATTCCATCGGTGCATTGTTGGCGTTAATGGTCTTGGCTCAACAACCGGAGATGGCGATCGCCGGAGTGCTGTTAAATGCGGCCGGTGGACTAAACCATCGCCCTGAAGAAATGCCTTTTCCCCTCAATTGGATTATGGGCAGTTTTACCCGTTTAGTGGCGTCTCCCCTAGTGGGCCCTTTGTTGTTTAACCAAGTTCGACGTAAATCCCGCATCCGTCAAACGTTGTATCAGGTCTACGGCGACCGCCAAGCAGTGACCGACGAGCTAGTGGAAATGCTTTATCAACCCTCCTGTCATCCCAATGCCGCCCAGGTTTTCGCCTCGATTTTGACTGCCCCCGCCGGATTACCGCCCCAAACCCTCTTAGAACAAGTCCAGCACCCCCTGTTAGTCCTGTGGGGGGAAAAAGACCCTTGGACGCCGATCAGTGCCTCAGGACTTTATCAACAACGGGCTGCCACCGATGCCCCTAGTGCCTTCTATCCTTTGCCCAGAGCTGGTCATTGCCCCCACGATGAACAACCCCAAACGGTCAATCAATACATCATCGATTGGCTAGGGGAAATTCGCTAACCTGGCTAACCTCGTCAGGAAATCCTCATCGGTTGGTGATGGAGATTACAACTTCAGCTCTGGATTATCACCTAGACCACCGCAAAGCAATCACCCAGACCCTTGGCAAATATTGATAATCTGACTCAATTCTGACGGTTCGCTCATTTTTCACAGGTAGCGTCTATTTTTTAAAGTCCCCACTACCTGCAGGGTAATAAGCTGAACTTATACTCTATATTTGGGATTTTCCAAGACTAATGACGCTACCAATAGCGTTACCGAACCGAGAGTCAATTGGAGACTTTTTTAACATTTAAACTTTAAACCCCACCATGATTCAACCTCCCCCTGGAGAGTCAAGATTAAAATATCAAGCCGCCTTAGAGATTACCCAGAATGGTGGAGCTTGGTCGCCCAAAATTGGGCAATTATTGCAGGAAGCTGGCTTAATTACGCCCTCCCAAATCGAAGTAGCTCTCTACGATCAACACAATTTTTCCTTGCCGGTGGGCACTATTTTGGTTTTGCGCGGTTGGATTCAACAGGAAACCGTTGATTTTTTTGTAGAAAAATGGCCGAAGTTACTAAGCCATGCGGAACGTTATCCCCTGGGTCAATATTTAGAAAAAGCAGGTTTATTAAGCCCTCAACAAATCGACGCTATTTTGGCGGAACAGGCAGAATCGGGGTTTCGCTTTGGGACGATCCCCGTGTTGAAGGGATGGTTGAAAAAACAAACCGTGGATTATGTAGCCAATTAATTGAATGAATTGTGGTTCCCTACGCAGACGAAATTTTAGATCTTCAACCAGCGAAAAAGTAGCGGCTTAAGTCTCGAAGCTGAGCCATTGATTGAGGCGATTCATGCCCCAGGAAACCAATAAATTCAACGCTAAATAGGTTGCCATGACCACAATTAACATTTCGATCGCCCGGCCGGTGAGGTTGGCAATGGTGTTGGCAATGGCGTAAATGTCACTAAAACCAATGGCGATCGCCAAACTGGAGTTTTTAGCGAGGTTTAAATATTCGCTGGTCAGAGACGGAATCATCACCCGTAATGCCTGGGGAAAAATGACCAACCGTAACGCTAAATTGCCCTTTAACCCCAACGCTTGGGCCGCTTCCCATTGCCCCCGATCCACCGATTGAATGCCGCCCCTGACCACTTCGGCGATAAAGGCGGCGGTGTAAATGGTTAGCCCAGTTAATAATGTGGCAAATTCCGGGGAAAGTGTCCAAGTTAAGGTTCCCAAACTAATCACTAAACCCTGATTACTGAGACTCAAAAAATTGCCGATTGAGATTGCCTGATCAGCTTTGGGTAACTGAAGAAAGACCACATAATACCAAAAGAAAAGTTGCAGTAACAATGGCGTATTGCGAAAGATTTCAACATAAACTCCCGCCAATTGCCGTAACAACCAGTTATTACTTAACCGAGCCACACCGACACTAATGCCTAGAATTGAGGCGAAAATAATCCCTAAACCCATCACCCGCAAAGAATTTAATAACCCCACTAATAAAGCTCGTGCTAAGGGATCACCCCGGTCATAGGCAATGAGGCGATCGCCAATGTCAAAGGAGGCCGGGCGATCGGGATCTACTAAAAAATCAAAGCTAAACGTTAAGCCCAATTGCTGAAAGTTTTGCCAAAAATTATTCCCTAAAATCAAAAAGATGGTCACAACCACCCCTAACACCAATAGTTGCATTCCCCATGCCCAAACTCGGCGATCGCGCCAAAGGGGAATCTGCTCAGATTTATTCAACGCCATTCTATTTGCCCCAGAGCATTTTCAGGGAAATCAACAGCAACGCTCCGCCAAAGACGCGACTGAGCATTTCATTCGATAAATTTGTGGCCAATTTTGCCCCAAAAAAACCACCGACTAAAAACCCCAGACAGAGACAGGCGGCCACTTTGAGATCCACAGCTCCCTGACGATAATAAGTCAAGACTGCTAACAAACCCACCGGCGGGATCATCATTGCTAAGGAAGTGCCCTGGGCTTGCTGTTGGGAAAAACCAAAGAAAAATACCAAGGTCGGAACGACGATTAAGCCGCCACCAATGCCAATTAGTCCACTGATCGCCCCAGTCATTAGCCCTAACGCCAGCAATAAAAGAATGTTTGTGGTCATGGTTGTAATGGTTTTAGCTCCTGGAATAAGGACAAGATTCTCAATGCTTAGCTTAAAACAAACGATGGCTATTCTTTAGGGAGACGTTAGGGTTTGAAGGGCCCAATGAATCCTTTCTTGGACAATGGCTTCGGTCTCCGTCTCGATCAAAGGCGTTAGGGTTTCAACTACTAAAATTTGATAAGGGGGCGCTTGTTTGGCTAAATTTTCTAAACCGGCGATCGCCCCATAGCGCACTACCCATTCCGGGTCTAGGGCAACTTTCACCAGGGCATCATAAATGGTTTGTTGAACCGTTTGTTGCTGATTTGGGGGTAACGATTGCCAGCGCAGAAAGCCCAATCCCTTGGCCGCCGCCCGTCGCACACTTAAGGCAAAATCCATCAAGGCCGCTTCTAGTAAGATATCCAACGCCCTGGGATCGCCAATTCCTGCACAGGCCCGCGTTGCCCAAGCCCTGGCTCCATAATTAAACCCGTCCATGTTACTCAATAAATAGGGAATGGCCGGTTCCCCAATCTCGATTAAACCCTCCACCGCCGCCACCGCCGCACCGGGATTGTTATAGCGCAACACGGTGGTTAATTGAGGAATGGCCAATGGCGATCGCCTAGCTGCCAACCGCCGCACCGCAATGACCAATTTTTCGGCGGAATCCGCAACCTCTACCGCTGCTATTAAACTGTCGATCGACTCCGTTGCAGTCATTATTCCCCAAGTGATTTAGCGGTGCGCTCTCTATCTCGTCAAGCCTTGTTAAGCCATGATTTAGCCGCAATTTAGCCTAAGCGTCATACATCCGGGCTTCAAAAGCATTGGGATTTTCTTGGCAATATTCTTCAAAATAATTAACTTTCGGTTTTTCATTGCGTTGATGGGCGGCTTCGGCTTGGAGTTCTTCCACCACATCCCAGGCCGCGGCACATTCATGGGTGCTAGCTCCTTTTTCGGCACAAACGCGACGGGCGTTAACCAAAGCTTCTTGAATCATCTCCTCTAAAACATTGGCCTTGGGTTGTTCAACAAAATCGCCCTTATTGAGAATATCACTAACGGAAATAATGCCCAGGAGATCGCCTTTAATGACCGGGGCGCGACGGATACGGGTTTGGGCAAATAGACGGGCGACATATTCCACGCTTAATTCGGGGTTAACCACAATGCAGGGCTTGGTCATAATTTCATAGACCCGCATGGTTTTGGGATCAGTGCCAAAGGCAGCGACTTTATAAACGACATCAGTTTCGGTCACAATCCCATAGGCGTCTTCGTTGGTGCGTCTTTCCACAATCAATGCCCGTAACTTGTGGGTTTTCATCAGGGTAACGGCTTCCGCCACCGTGGCAGATCCCTTAATCGTGATAACTTCCTTGGTCATGATGTCGGCGGCGTTCATGGCATTGACTCTCAATTGTTTTAGTCGCGGTAATGGGCATGTATTCGCCTTGGATTATCCCTCTAATGGGTTAACGGTGGCAATGGTTGGGGCTGGGTTTTCCGTTGGTAATGACGTTGGCAGTGCGTTCTTTTAGTTACATTGACCGCCTGCCAAGCTGACCACGGCGATCGGGCTAGGGGACAGGAATTGTTAAAATGGCAAGATTAAAAAATGTTGTTGAAAATTACCCCTGCGTGGGAATGAATGCTATGGATTTACGCCAGCGGCGGCAGGGAAAATTAAAGCTCATGGGCTGTGGTCTGGGATTGTTGGTCAGCGTGGCCGGTTCTTCCGTGGCGATCGCCCAGACGGAGTTAACCATCGACACCTTTCCCCCTTACGATCTTCCCTCCCAGGCCCCGACCCGGAGCAATGATCAGTTCAATGAACTCCTCCGCCAGGGTAAAGCATTGGTAGACCGAGGCAATTTTGCCCAGGCGATCGCCGTTTATCAGCAAGCCGTCGGCCTCGATCAAAACAATGCCGAACTCTATGGCAGTATGGGCTATCTCTACACGCGGCAGGGTCAATTCAAAGAAGCCGCCCAACAGTTTCAACAGGCCTTGAAATTAGACCCCAATAACCCGGAATACTACGACGGTCTAGGGTTTAGCTATGGCAACCTAGGGGAACTGAGCCAAGCCACCAGTGCCTATGCCGCCGCTATTAGCCTCGATCCCAAATCTGTCAAATATCGGTTAGCGTTGGGGGTGGTGTTATTGCGCCAGGGGGATTACGAGCGGGTGCGGCGGGTCTATGACGACATTGTGCGATTACAACCCGGTAACGAAGACGCCACGGTGATGATGGGGGCGGCATTGTTGCAGAGTGGACAATTAGAGCAAGCGATTAAATTTAATAGTCAAGCACTGGCCTATTATCCCAACCGTTCCGAACTCTATCTACAATTGGGCAATGCTTACCTCCAACAGGGTAATGTGGCGGCGGCGCGGCAGGTGTTAGAACCCCGTCTCAATGCGGATTGGCGTAGTGTAGCCCTCCATTTGACCTGGGCTAATGTGATGGAAGCCGAGCAAAATTATCCCGAAGCCCTTGATGCCTATAAAAAAGCCCTCCGTAATGATCCCCAGGCGATCGCCGCCAAAATTGGTAGCGGCCGAATGTATTTGGCCATGAACAAACCGGAGGACGCGATTTGGATTTTTCGAGATTTAACCCGTGAAGCCCCGAACAATGCCGATTTTTATTACTTTTTAGGGGAAGCCTACGTGGTGGATCAAAAAATAGACTTAGCCAAAACTGCCTTTGAAAAAGCCCAAAAACTATATCAGGCTCAAAATAATCCCGAAGGACAACAGCGAGTCAAAGAGAGACTAAAGGCGTTGTAGGTTATAGCCTTTGTTGCTCAAACTTGGATTACGGTTAAGAGGATGTCTGAAAAATCCAGAACAAACTTTCAACAATGGAACAATTTGAAGCGGTGGTAATTGGGGCGGGGCCGGCCGGAGGACAATGTGCGCGGCAATTGGCTCACCAAGGGGTCAAGGTTTTATTAGTCGAGCAACATCGCAGTTTTGAGCAAAATAATTATTCCAGTGCCGCCACTCCCCTCGAAACCCTTTCGTTGTTTAACCTACCTGAATCTGTGGTGGCCTGTTATTGGTCAAACTTAGCGATCGCCGCTAGTCAAACCGAGCATCAATGGCAGAGTGATCAGCCCCAGGGTGTAGTCTTTGATTTTGCTAAATTACGGGCATTTTTAGCAGCGGAAACCCAAAAGGCCGGGGGAACGGTTTGGCTTGGCGATCGTTTTGTGGGTTATGAAGATCAAGGCGATGAAATCATAGTTACCCTGCGGACATTGGGAAATCAAAAAGTACAGATTAAAACCCAAATCCTCATTGATGCCACGGGCTCTAAACGGGCCGTCATTAACGCTAATCAGCCCCAAAAACCTGATCCCAATAATTACTTGCGGGGCATTGGTACGGAATATTTAATCGAAGTCGATGCCTCTACCCATAAACGTTATGCCGATACGTTGGTGTTTTTCCTTGGCTATCGTTGGAGTCCCCAGGGCTATTCTTGGATTTTTCCGATGGATAATCAGCAATTGAAAGTGGGAACAGCAATTTTCGCAGGCAATCATCGTTATTTAGGACAACTTAAACCCATTCGTTCCTATACTGAGGCGATTATTCAGGATTATTTAAAGCTTGATCATTACCGATTAATTGAAATCCATGGGTCAGTGTTAGATTACGCCAAAAACTTAGGGGACATTTATCACCAAGGGGCGGTGATGGCGATCGGGGATGCGGTGTCCACCGTTAATTTTCTCGGCGGGGAAGGTATTCGTCACGGTATGGCTGGGGCTAATCTTGCCGTTCCATTTATTGAAGATTATCTCAAGGGCGAACGCCAGGCTTTTGTTAATTATGAGCAAGCCATGAAAACCCATTTTGGCAAAACCTGGCAGCGGAGTGAAGACCTCAACCAACGAATTTATTTTGAGTTTAGCGATGCCAAAATTGACCTAGGAGTGACTTACTTGCGCTATCTCAGCTATAACCAAGTGCTGGATCTCCTGTTTAACTATCGATTTGATAGGATTTACGGGGGCATTACGCCTCTGCTACTCAAAAAAATTGCCCAATTCAGCCAACTATGTCGCCAATGGATTCGGAGCCTCGCTCGTTTTCTGTCCCCCTCTACTCAGCCCTGAGCCTGGGGATTTGCGGGTTATTGGTGGGGTGCAGTGGGAATCAAGCTTTGGAAAATCGCTTTGCGTCTAACCCTACGTTGCAAGCCTCCCCGACGGTTGCCAACCCGGCTGTAACCACTGACAGTCCTTCTCCCTCCCCTAGCCCCGACCTCAGCCCCACACCTTCCCCCACGATAGAGCCGAGCCCGGCCATTGGCGATCGCCAGTTTAGTGATGTGGCCACCTTGCCCGATTCCCAGGGTAGTCAAATCCAAGATCTCGCTTCCCTGGGCATTATTACCGCCAAAACCGACCAACAATTTGCCCCCCAACAACCGATTACCAGAGGCGAATTTAGTCGTTGGCTATTCCAGGCGAATAATATTTTGTTTGCCAATCAACCCAGTAAACAGATTCGGCCAGCGGCTGCCAATGCCAAGCCCATTTTTACCGATGTCCCCAATACCCATCCTGATTTTGCCTATATCCAAGGGTTTGCCGATGCGGGGATCATTCCCTCGTCGTTGACCAATGATCCTAATGCCACCCTCTTTCGTCCCAATGCCCCCTTAACCAGAGAAGATTTATTGCTCTGGAAAGTCCCCTTAGACCAGCGGGGTGCTTTACCCAAAGCCAGTTTAGACAATGTTAAAGAGACCTGGGGCTTTCAGGATGCGGCCAAAATTAATCCCAGAGTCTGGTCAGCTCTGTACGCGGATTTTCAAAGTGGCGATCGGGCTAATCTGCGGCGAATGTTTGGTTTCATCACTATTTTTCAACCCCAAAAACCTGTAACGCGGGCAGAAGCAGCCACTGCTCTGTGGTATTTAGGCAATCAAACCGACGGCATATCGGCTCAAGAAGTATCAACAACCCCAGAAAATTCAACCCCTGAAAATTCCCCGTCGCCCTCTCCTTCCCCCAGTGCTCCCTAGCCTTGTCGATGAATTTCTTCAGACGATTAACCCGAATTTTTTTCAAAAACCCTTTGGTCTGGACTTTTTTTCTTTGTCCGGTCACGATAATATTAATCTGCTAATCAGAGAACCGACCCTTTAAGAGTTAGACAATGCCCCTATCCTCCCAACCGGCCATCTTAATCATTGGTGGTGCAGAAGATAAAGTTCACGGCCGTGAAATTTTACAGACCTTTTGGCTGCGTTCTGGTGGCGCCGATGCCGTCATTGGTGTGATTCCGTCTGCCTCACGGGAACCTTTATTGATTGGCGATCGCTACCAGACCATTTTTCAAGAAATGGGGGTAAAGTCCTTAAAAGTACTGGATATCCGCGATCGCGCCCAGGGAGATGATGCTGACTATCGGGCATTTGTTGATCAATGTACGGGCATTTTTATGACGGGGGGCGATCAACTCCGATTGTGTGGCTTGCTTGCCGATACCCCTCTGATGGATCGCATTCGTCAACGGGTTCACCAAGGGGAAATTAGTTTAGCGGGAACCAGTGCCGGGGCCGCCGTGATGGGGCATCACATGATTGCTGGGGGCAGTAGTGGGGAATGGCCCAATCGTGCCTTGGTGGATATGGCGGTGGGCTTAGGCATTATTCCCGAAATTATTGTGGATCAGCATTTCCATAACCGTAACCGCATGGCCCGCCTACTTAGTGCCATTTCCACCCATCCGGAATTGCTGGGCTTGGGAATTGACGAGGACACCTGTGCAATGTTCGAGCAAGATGGCTCCATTCGGATTATTGGCCAGGGAACGGTTTCTTTTGTGGATGCCCAGGATATGACTTATACTAATGTGCTCCAAGTGGGTGCGAATTCTCCCCTCAGTTTGCATAGTTTGCGCCTCAATGTGTTAGTTCATGGGGAAACTTATGTTCCGAAAAAACAACGGGCATTTTCTCGGACTGACTAATCGAGTGAAGCGCAGGATTGGGGCTGAAGGGCGATCGCCGAGAAGGCTCTTTAGGGATTGTTCATCATGAACAGTTTAAGGGAGATCCCTCCCTTGAGAATAAAAGTCGGCGTATTGTGCTTCTCTCAGTGGATTTGGACTGGCAGCGATCATGAAAATTCTAAAAACCCTAACTCTCCGTGGCCCCAATTACTGGAGCATTCGACGTAAGCAATTGATCGTGATGCGCCTAGATTTGGAGGATTTGGCCGACCGCCCCTCCGATACCATTCCGGGTTTCTATGACGGTTTGGTTCAGGTATTACCGAGCCTGATGGAGCATTTTTGTTCGCCGGGATACCGTGGGGGCTTTTTAGAGCGGGTACAAACGGGTACTTACATGGGGCACATCATTGAACATGTCGCCTTGGAATTGCAAGAATTAGCTAGCATGACGGCGGGGTTTGGCCGCACGCGGGAAACCGCCACCCCAGGGGTCTATAACGTTGTTTTTGAATATGTGGATGAACAGGCTGGACGGTATGCGGGGCGAGCAGCGGTGCGTCTTTGTCAAGCCCTGGTGGATACGGGGAGTTATGCGCTTTCAGAATTGGAACGGGATCTAGAAGATTTGCGGGATTTACATGCCAATGCAGCCTTAGGCCCCAGTACGGAAACTATTGTGACGGAGGCGGAGGCCCGCAAAATTCCCTGGATGTTACTCAGTGCCAGGGCGATGGTGCAGTTGGGTTACGGCGTTCATCAAAAACGGATTCAAGCGACCCTGAGTTCCCATTCCGGCATTTTGGCGGTGGAGTTGGCCTGTGATAAGGAAGGCACGAAAACCATGCTGGGGGATGCGGGGATTCCAGTGCCGAGGGGAACAACGATTCAATATTTTGATGAACTTGAAAATGCCATCAAGGATGTCGGGGGCTATCCGATCGTGATTAAACCCCTCGATGGCAACCACGGTCGAGGCATTACGATCAATGTCCGCCATTGGGATGAGGTGATCGCCGCCTATGATTTGGCCACCGAAGAATCCAAGAGCCGATCCATTATTAT
>Ga0315905_10003480_pt1 | contig 16246 bp, 5 predicted proteins | sample LakEriMetagenome_5_FD_203522 | JGI IMG/M metagenome (GOLD analysis project Ga0315905, IMG submission 203522) | Freshwater fungal communities from buoy surface, Lake Erie, Ohio, United States - Buoy 4 MA121 | ecosystem: Environmental > Aquatic > Freshwater > Lake | place: USA: Lake Erie, Ohio... | reverse complement strand
CAGCATTTGCTTTGCATGGGCCGCGACCATGCGGCGCAGTTCATCCACCGGTGCCGCAAGCCGGATGGCGGCGCGGTTGATGGCGGCGTCCTGGGCCATGCGGTCGCGCAGCCGGGCGATGCTGCCGCTGATGTCGCTGAGCAGCCGCATGCGGTCGCGCAGGCTGTCAGGATTGACGCCGCCGAGGCGCAGCTCGATCTGCCAGTCGAGGAAATCGCGGGCTTCGTCCACCCGGGCGCGCATGGCTTCCACACCTTCCCGGCGGATCAGGCTGTCAGGATCGTCTCCCTTCGGCAGCGTGGCTACTTTGACGTAGATCCCCTCCTTTGAAAGTTCTGCAAAGCAGCTCTGCGCGGCCTTGTAGCCGGCATTGTCGGCATCAAAGCAGAGCGTGACCTGCTCCGTGTGCCGCTTGAGCAGCCGGGCGTGTTCCGGAGTGAACGCGGTGCCCAGGGGCGCGATGATGTTCTCAATACCGTGCTCGAAGCAGCTGATCATGTCGATCTGCCCCTCACAAATGATGGCCGACTGCGCTTTGTGGATGGCCCGCTTGCTCTTATCCAGTCCGAAGAAGACCTCGCTCTTGGAGAAAATCGGCGTGGCCGGCGAGTTCATGTATTTCGCCGGCGAGGAATCCGCATCCAGGATGCGCCCGCTGAAGGCGATGACGTCGCCGTGGTCATTCCGGATGGGAAACATCACGCGGTGCTTGAAGCGCGGGTAGCCGCCGCGGTCGGGATTTCCCTCCTCGCGTGGGGAATAGATGCCGCCCTGCACGAGGAGCGACTCCCGGTAGCCTTTCTGCTGTGCCCACTGGCGGTAATTGCCCGGCTCGGCCGGCGCGTAGCCGATGAGCCAGTTGCGCGCGACGCCGGAATTGAGCCCGCGCTTTTTCAGGTAGGCCCGCGCCTCCTCCGCTTGCGGACTGCGCAGCAGCATCTGGTGAAACCACTCCGCAATGTCCCGGTGCAGCGAGAGCAGCTTGACCCGGAGCGCCGTGCGTTCCTCGGATTCCGGTGTGCCCGCCTCTTCGATGAGGGTAATGCCGTATTTCTGCGCCAGCTTCCGCACCGTATCTACGAACGGCAGGTTCTCGTAGTCCATCACGAACCGGATCGCATTCCCTCCCTTGCCGCAGCCGAAGCAGTGGAATGTGTTCCGCGCCGGACTCACGCTAAAGGACGGCGTCTTCTCCGTGTGAAACGGGCAGCAGGTCTTGTAGGTCGTTCCCGCCCGCTTCAGGGGAAAATAGGACTGAATCACGTCCACGATATTCACCGTGGCGATGACCTGCTGAATCGACTCTTCTGCGATGCGTCCCATGTCCGATACAAGGCCTGCCCGGAATGCTTCGCAAGCGCGGGCACCTCTCTGCCTTTGACCCTCCAGGTAGTGGGCGAGGGAATTCCAAAATCTTTGCCACTCCGCCGGAATCGGGTGCCTTCGGGCGGGAAATCGTGGTTCCTGAGGTGGGTTTTTGAACTTTCCGCCTGATCTTCAACGCCGCTGAAGTTTTCTTCTAAAATTTCCAGACGCAATATTTTGTTGCCGGGTGGTGTGCGGGTACAATATCTTGTGACTTGACGGATTATTGCTTGGCAAATGCCACATCTGCTGCGATTCTATACGTCGCTTTCTCTGTTTCGTGAATCACAATATTTAAGCTATCTCAATTATGCGTCTGAAATGCCTCGATCTACACGGATTCAAGTCCTTCGCCGACAAGACCCGCATCGACTTCCACGAGGGAGTGACCGGGATTGTGGGTCCGAATGGCTGCGGGAAATCGAACGTGGTGGATGCCGTCCGCTGGGCGCTGGGGGAGACTTCGGCGAAGGCGCTCCGCGGCGGGGAAATGGCGGACGTTATTTTCAACGGCACGGACAAGCGGAAGCCCCACGGCATGGCCGAGGTGAGCCTGACATTTGCCGACTGCGAGCATGACCTGGGCGTGGACTTCAATGAAGTGTGCATCACCCGCCGGGTATTCCGCGATGGGAAGAGCGAGTATGAACTGAACGGCAACACCTGCCGCCTGAAGGACATCAACAAGCTGTTCATGGATACCGGCGTGGGCCGCAGTGCCTACAGCATCATGGAGCAGGGGAAGATCGACATGCTGCTCTCTGCCAAGCCGGAGGACCGCCGTCAGGTGTTCGAAGAGGCCGCCGGCATTACGAAGAGCAAGTCAGAGAAGAAGGAAGCGCTGCGCAAGCTGGAGTACACCGAGGCGAACCTGCTGCGGGTGACGGACATCCTGACGGAAATGAAGCGACAGATCGGCAGCACGCAGCGGCAGGCCGCCAAGGCCCGGCGCTATCAGGAGCTGCACCGCGACGTCACCATTCTCGACACGCACCTCAGCTATAAGCGTTACCACGAATTCGCCGCCGAGCGTTCGGAGTTGGAGAATAGTGTGGCCAGTCTCCGCGGCCGCCAGACGGAACTCGAAGAGCGCATTCACGACGATGAAGTGCAGCTTTCTGCCGACCGCATGGAGCTGCGCGAGTTGGAGAACATGCTCACCAGCCTGCGGCACCAGTTGAATGACCGCCAGAACCATGTGCACGCCGCAGAAAGCCGCATTGGATTCAATGGTGAGCGCGAGCGGGAACTCGAAGGCCTCATCGGGCAAAACCAGCACGATGTGGAGACCAATACGGACCGCCTCATGCATCAGGAGGAGGAGCTGAAGTCCGCGGACAGTGCGCTCAATGCCATCCGCGAAAACATCGCCCGGCAGCGTGAGCAGATTGAAGAGCATTCCCGCATCACGCAAAACGCCCGTGAAGAGAAGGCCCGCATCGAGCGCAGCCTCCGTGAGGCCCGCCAGTGCATGCACAATGCGGAGGGCATCATCATTTCCGCCCAGGCGGAAATCTCCAGTCACACCGGGCAGGCGGATGCCGACCGCGCCCGTCAGGAGCAGCTCCAGCGCGATGTGGACAACCTCACCGCCGAGCGTGAAAGCCGCCTCGCAGAGGAAAGCGAACTCAAGCAGCGCATCGAGGACATGCGCGCCGAGATCGAGGGCCACGAACTCCAGATGATGCAGCGCGAAAAGGAACTGCAGGCCGTGGAGATCGGTCTGGAGGAAACGCAGCGCCGCCTCAGTGAGATCGGCCGACTGCACGGGGAGCGCGCCAGCCGCGCGGATGTGCTGCGCCAGATGATCGCGGTGGGCGAGGGGCTTGAGAAAGGCACCCAGGAAGTGCTCAAGGGGCTGAACAACCCGGAGTATTTCCACGCCGGCATTCGCGGGCTGCTCTCGCAGTTCATAGAAGTGGAGCGCGACTACATCGCCGCGATCGAAGCCGCTCTCGGCGCCAACCTGCAGGCGGTGCTCGTCGCGAACTCGCTGCTCGCGGAGAACATCATTGATGTGCTGAAGCGCGACCACCTCGGGCAGGCGCTCGTGCTTCCGGAAGACCTCCTGCGCACTAACGGCGAATACCAGATGCTCACTCCGCCGGAAGGCGGTGTCGCATGGGCCGCGGATGTCGTGCAGGCCAAGGACAGCGTGCGCACCATGGTGCATCAGCTGCTGGCCAATGTGCTCATCGTGCCGGACCTCGGCACCGCGCTGCGCCTGAAGAAAGAGAATCCGGAAATCGCCTTCGCAACGCTGAACGGCGAGTTCGTTAGCATCGAAGGTGCCGTGAGCGGTGGCGCTGCCGCCGACAAGAGCGGCAGCATCCTGCAGCGCCAGCTGGAACTGAAGGACCTGGAGGAGGAAGTCGCCCGCCTGGATGCGGAGATCGCTGGTCTGGAAAGCGACCGCACCTCTCGTCAGGAGCAGCAGCGCGCGCTCAAAGTGCAGTCCGATGAACTGCGCGAGATCCTGCAGTCCCGCCGGGTGCAGGAAAGCCAGATGCAGGGGCAGCTGTCGCTGATCTCCCGCGAACTCCAGGCGCTCGCCACCCGTGCCGAGGGGCTCCAGTGGGAACAGAGTGAACTCACCCGCCGGCAGGAGGCGCTGGCCCGCAAAATGGAGGAAGCCATCGCCCGCCGCGCCCGTGCCGAAGAGGAGCTGGAAACCCGCCGCGATGAAGCCGCGCAGATGGAAGCCGATCTGGAATCCGCCGCGCGCAACGAGGCCGACACGGTGGAGCTGCTCAATGAACTGCGCACCGCTCTCGCCGTGGAACAGCGCGCCGAGCAGGCCATGCAGGAGCAGCGCGGGCCGATGACCGGCCGTGTGCAGGAGCTGCATGAAGCCATCGCCCGCCGCCGCCGCGAGATGGAATCCTATCAGGAGCGCATCGAGCAGGCCCGTGCGGAAAACGACCGCCTCCATGAGGAAATCGCCGCCGCCCGCGCGCAGGCCGAGGAACTCATGATGCAGATTAACACCAGCACGGAAGACCGCGCCCTGCGCGCCGAGTCCGTCACCGCCCGCGAGTCGAAACTCGGTGCCGCCCGCCGTGAGATCAGTGCCTTTGCCGACCAGCGCGGCCGCGAGGAAGTGCGCGTGACCCAGGTTTCCCTGCGCATGGAAAACCTGCACAACTACGCCCTCGAACGCTACCGCGTGGACCTCACCACTTTCGAGCAGGATGTGCACGCGCTGCTGGGTGCCATCACGTTCCAAAAGGACGCCCGCCGCCGTGGTGGCCGCCGCGCTGCGACTGCCGACTACATCGCCTCACCGGAGACGGCGGAAGCCGCCGCTGAGCCTGCCGCTGAGCCTGCCGCTGCGGCCGATGAGCCGGCGGCGGACGCTGCTCCTGCCGAGGGCGAAGAGGAGCCGGTCTTCGTCGCTGCTGAGGAAGACCTCACCGTGGTCATTGAAGAGGAAGTGGACTGGGAATTCGTCGAGGCTTCGGTCGCCGAGCTGCGCCAGCGCCTTGACTCCATGGGGCCTGTGAACCTCGACGCTATTCAGGAATACGAGGAACTCGAAGAGCGCCACAACTTCCTCCAGAAGGAACTCGACGACCTCACCACGGCGAAGGACGAACTGCTCAACATCATCGCCCGCATCAATGACGAGTCCAAGAAGCGCTTCACCGAGACCTTCTACCAGGTGCGCGACAACTTCCGCAACACCTTCAAGGAACTCTTCGGCGCCGGGGCGCAGGCCGACCTCGTGCTGGTGAATGAACAGGACCCGCTGGAAAGCGGCATCGAAGTCATCGCCAAGCCGCCAGGCAAAAAGCCGACCAGCATCACGCTGCTCTCCGGTGGCGAGCGCTCCATGACGGCCGTCGCGCTCCTCTTCTCCATCTACATGGTGAAGCCGAGTCCGTTCTGTATTCTCGACGAACTCGACGCGCCGCTCGACGAGTCGAACATCGGGCGCTTCCTCAAGATGCTCGACCGCTTCCTCGACAAGAGCCAGTTCGTCATCGTCACGCACAACAAGCGCACCATGCGCCGCGCCGACATCCTCTACGGAGTCACCATGGAGGAATTCGGCGTCAGCAAGCCGGTGGGCATGAAGCTTTCCGGCGACGACAGCTCCCGGCGCTACACCGGCGCCACCCGCGGCGAGACTCCGGCGCAGGAAATGCCCGCCGACATGCCAACGGAAGCCGAAGCCTCCGCGTCGGCGACGGCCCCGGAGACTGCTGTGGACGCTCCGCAGGCGGAGGCGGCCGAAGTCGCCGCGGTCGCCGCAGACTGACCATTCCCTGCATTCGTGCAGAAACAGACCCGCGGTGCCTGAGATGTGGGCTTCTCAGGGCACCGCGGGTTTTTTGTGCCCCGGGAATGGGCGTTTCGACCCGGAAGGGCGGCCTTTCCGGGAAAATGGCCGCTGTTCCCGGGAAAAGGGTCGTTCCCGCGCTCCCGGGTATCGCTGGTCCGGCGAATGGTATCCATACCACGGCGCTGGGTATGCATCCCGCGCCAAATGGTATCGACCCTGCGGCGCGCGGGATGGCGCGTTTTACGGGGTGAGGTCGAGGCAGACGACGGAGCCGGCGTTGTTGCGGACGAGGATGCGCTGGTTGCTGAAGGCGGGGGCGGCCCAGACGCGGGCGCTGAGGGCCTGGACGCGGCCGAGTTCCTGGAATCCGGCGGGGCTGGCGGCGGCGAGGATGACTTCGCCGCCTTCGGTGACGGCGATGAGTTTGTCGGCGGCGATGATGACGTTGCCGCGGTTGCCGCCCACGGATTGCTTCCACTTTACGGTGCCGGTGGCCCAGTCGAGGCACTGGAGGGTGCCGCTTTGTTTGTTGTCGCCGCTGATGAGGTAGAGGTGGTCCTGGTAGAGGACGGGGCTCTGGAATTGCATCATGATCTTCCGGGTGGTCCAGACTTCGCCGGTGCCGGGGGCGACCTGGGCGAGGCCGGTATCGTAGCCGGAGGAGAGGAGGAATTTGCCGTCGCGGTGCACGGGGATGGCGGCGTTTACATCGTGCGGGGTTTTCCACTCGTGGCGGAAGAGTTCTGAGCCGTCGCGGGGATTGATGGCGACGAGGCCGTTGGCGTTGACGAGGGCGACGCCGCGCATGGCGGGGTTGCTGAAGATGACGGGGCTGGCGTAGGCGACGGGGTCGGTGCCGCTTTGCCAGAAGACCTTGCCGGTGAGCTTGTCCACGGCGGCGCGGCTGCTGCCATTGCCGCCGGGTTCGATGATGAGCATGTTCCCCACCACGAGCGGGCTGCCGGACCAACCCCAGTAGGGCATGGCGCCTTTGAATTCGCGCTCCATGTGGAGTTCCCAGAGTTTTTTGCCGTCGGCGAGGTTCCAGCAAAAGAGCTGGCCGCGGAAGCTGAGGGTGTAAACGCGGTCGCCATCAATGACGGGGGTGGTGGAGGTGCCGCCGTCCCACATGCGCTTGTCGAACTCGCAGTCGTAGGTCTGCGACCAGAGTTCCTTGCCGCTGGTGAGGTCGACGCAATACACCGTCTCGGTGCCGTCCTGGCTGGCGCCCATGGTGACTACTTTGCCCCCGGCCACGGCGCAGCCGGACGCGCCGGTGCCGACTTTGGCCTTCCACGCCACGGGGGGCTCCTTGGTATTCCAGTCCATGTTCCACCCGGTTTCCTGGGAAATTCCGCGGCGCTTGGGGCCGAGGATTTCCGGCCAGTCGTCGGCGGTGGCCGGGAGGGTGGTGACAAGGAGGGTGCTAAGGAGGCAGCGGAGGATCATGGCGCGCGAGTTTGACATCATACGCCGGAAAGGAAACCGGAAGCCGTAGCGGTCTGCTCAGGGCGCGGGTTGCAGCGGGAGGGGGAGCACCCAGTCGGCGGCGTCGCGGCTATCTTCGCTTTGCGTGACGGTCTTGGTGCCGGGGGGCGGAGTGCCGTGCCAGTCGTCGGTCATGTTCGAGCCGACGGAATAGAGTACGGCGGAGGTGCCGTCGGGCGCGGTGGTGAGGCGCAGCGGCTGGTCGTCAATGTCGGGCGGGACGGCGGCGAGGAATTCGGGAACCAGGTCGCCGATGGAAGCGGGGAAGCGGCCGTTCTTGCGCCGGTGCAGCTCCATGGCCAGGGCGGCCTGGGTGAGGCGGGTGGTCTGGGCTTTGTGGGCGAGGCCGGTGTAAATCGAGTGATAGTTCAGCGGTCCGAGCAGGCGATAGGGTGTGTAGGGGTCCAGCCTTCCGGACCACTGGTCGGAGTAGGCCTTTTCGGCAGCGGGCAGATGACGGAAGCCGGAGGCGGCCAGCGGCTGGAGGGAGAATTCCTTGAGGGACCACAAGGCAAAGTCATAGCTGTGATCGATCCAGCCGCGGGGGCCGAGCTTCACGAGCCATTTGTGGTAGCTATTGAAGCCCGCCTGCAGGGCCTCGGTCAACTCTGCCCGGGAGCGGCCGTTGAACCCGCCGTAGATATACAGTGCTTCGCCATGCATGGCATTGAGGAGGGCCTTCCGCGGATTCCAGGTCGCGGGGATCTGGCTGGAGAACTGCTCCAGGACGGATGTTTCGGTGCCGGTCGCAGCAATGGCTTCGTGGGCCAGTTCGCACCACATTCTCACAAGGGTAGTGGCAACCAGGTGTCCGATGAGGGTGCGTTCGCCGTTGGTCGCATCGTGCTGTTTCCAAAGGACTGCGGCATGGGCGGCGGCCTCATCAGAGTGACCGGAGGCAACCGCGGCGCGGGCGTGCAGTTGGATGAGTCGCGCGAGAGGCATCATCTTGGTGGTCTGATAGGTGCTGCCAAACTCAGTAAAGTGCGCTGCCCGCTCGACCGGAGCCGGGGTAAAGACCGCAAACGGCCGGCTGGCGGCAGCGGCGGCGAGTTCATCCAGGAGAGGGCGCTGGATTTGCAGGGCAGCATAGACGGCTTTGGCGTCATCGGTTTCATCCGCGGGGACGGCGGCATTGTAGGTGGGGGAATCGTCGAGGATCTGGCGCTGCTGAGCCCAGAACTCAGGAGTGTTCGGCTTTTGAACCTGGGTGCGGGCCAGTCTGGTACCGGGTTGTGGCTTGGGGAAAAGCTCCTCAAGGGCCTTGATCTTGCGCTCCGCCTCCGGGGTGGGCTTGCCGTCGCGGGTGGCGGCGATCCCGGCGAGCAGGGGATGGGCGCAGAAGTTCTCCGCATCCGGCACTGGACCAGGGAGAACCTTCGTGGGATCGAGCGGGAAGCCGGCTTTCTCGTAGGCCGCGACGGTTTCCCGCAGTGCCTTCGGGCCGCTGTAGTTTTCCCACAGGTAGAAGGCGACGATGAGCCCGGTGAGGCCCGCTATATAGAATAGGTAGCCGCGTTTGCGCTTTTCCGGGGCGGAGGCATCGGCCGGGGCAGGGGATTCAGTCGTAGTCATGTGTGTCAGGATGCTGGCGAATGCCGGGGGATGCGCAAGTTCCTTTCCCGGGACGAAATTCGTGCAGCCGCCTGGCCGAACAATTGCTGAGATTGTCCGCCCCTGGCCTTGACCTCCCCAAATCGCTCCCCATGAATACCGCCCCCCTCCGGCCTTTAATCACCCTAAAGCCGATGGGGAATCTTGATAATTCTCGCCCCCATTGACGACTCAGAAATGAATAACCAAGGACTCCCGGAAAAGCAGGGATTGTATGATCCCCGGTTCGAGCATGACGCCTGCGGCGTCGGATTTGTCGTTCACATGAAGGGGCGAAAATCTCACGACATCGTGTCGAATGCGCTGACCATTCTGGAAAACCTCGACCACCGGGGAGCCTGCGTGGAGGAGGGGACCGGAGACGGCGCAGGGATTCTCATACAAACCCCGCACGCATTCCTGAAAAAAGCCGCCGCGGCTGCCGGATTCGCCCTGCCTGAGCCTGGTCAGTATGGCGTGGCGAATTTGTTCTCCTCCCCCGATGCCGCCGCCCGCAGCGCTGCGAAGGCGAAGTTTGAAGAGGTCTGCAAGGCGGAAGGCTGCCCGGTCATCGGCTGGCGCGACATTCCGACGGACAACTCGACGCTGGGCAAGTCCGCGAAGGCCAGCGAGCCATTCAACGTGCAGGTCTTCATCAGCCGGGGTGCCGGCATCGCCGACGATGCGGCCTTCGAGCGCAAGCTGTATGTCATCCGCAAGGTGGCGCACAACGCCATCCGCGTGCCAAAGATCGACACCTTCTGGTATGCCCCGAGCATGTCCTGCCGCACGCTGGTCTATAAAGGCATGCTCACTCCCGAACAGGTGGGCTTCTACTTCAAGGACCTGCGCGACCCGGACATGACCAGCGCCCTCGCGCTCGTGCACTCGCGCTTCTCCACGAACACCTTCCCCAGCTGGGAGCGTTCGCACCCCTACCGCTACATCGCCCACAACGGGGAGATCAATACCCTGCGCGGCAACATCAACTGGATGATCGCCCGTCAGTCGCTCTTCGCCTCCGAGCTGTTTGGCGATGACATTCAGAAGATCAAACCGGTGATCAACGTCGATGGATCGGACTCCACGATCTTTGACAACACGCTGGAACTGCTCACGCTCTCTGGCCGCTCGCTGCCGCATGCGATGATGATGATGATCCCGGAACCGTGGAGCGGCCACGAGTCGATGAGCGACCAGAAGAAGGCGTTCTACGAATACCACTCCTGCCTCATGGAACCGTGGGATGGCCCGGCCTCCGTCGCTTTCACAGATGGCACCATGATCGGGGCCACTTTGGACCGGAACGGACTCCGCCCGTCGCGTTACTATGTGACGAAGGACGATCTCGTCATCATGGGCTCCGAAGCCGGCGTGCTGCCGGTGGCTCCGGAGAATGTGGCCTTCAAGGGCCGCCTCCAGCCGGGCAAAATGTTCATCGTGAACATGGAAGAGGGCCGCATCGTGCCCGATGATGAGATCAAGGAAAAGATCGCCGCGGAGAAGCCCTATCGTCAGTGGCTCAATCACAACCTCGTGCGTCTCGCCGATGTGAAGAACGGCGACGTGCCGACTCCGGATCACGCGACGGTGCTCCAGCGTCAGAAAGCTTTTGGCTACACCTTTGAAGACCTGCGCAAACTGCTCGTCCCGATGGCCCGCGATGGCGTGGAAGCCGTCGGCTCCATGGGCACCGATACGCCGCTGGCCGTGCTGTCTGACCGCTCGAAGCTGCTCTACGACTACTTCCAGCAGCTCTTCGCGCAGGTGACCAATCCGCCGATCGACTGTATCCGCGAGGAGATCATTACTTCCTCCATCACCACCATCGGCGCCGAGCGCAATCTGCTCCAGCCGGTGCCGGAAAGCTGCCACCTCATCGAACTGCAGACGCCCATCCTCAGCAATGAGGAACTGGCCAAGCTCAAGTGCGTGGCTCAGGGTGAATTCAAGTCCGCGGTGCTCCCGATTCTGTTTAATCCGAAGGATGGCGAAGCCGGCCTGGCCAAAGCCATGGATGACCTCTGTGCTCAGGCGGATGCGCTCATCGCGCTGGGCAAGAATCTGCTCATCCTCTCCGACCGCGGCGTGGACAAGGACAACGCCCCGATCCCGGCGCTGCTCGCCGTTTCCGGCCTGCATCACCACCTCATCCGCAAGGGAACGCGCACGCAGATGGACATCGTGCTCGAATCCGGCGAGCCGCGCGAAGTGCACCACTTCTGCACGCTCATCGGCTACGGCTGCGGCGCCATCAATCCCTACCTCGCCTTTGAGACGCTGGATGATATGATCCGTCAGGGACTGCTCGTGGACATTGACCATAAGACTGCCTGCAAGAACTTCATCAAGGCCGCCACGAAGGGCGTGATCAAGGTCGCCTCCAAGATCGGCATCAGCACGATGCAGAGCTACCGCGGAGCGCAGATCTTTGAAGCCATCGGCCTCAATCAGGCGGTGGTGGACAAATACTTCACCTGGACGGCCACGCGCATCGAAGGGGCTGACCTTGGCGTGATTACCCGGGAAGCCCTGGACCGCCACACGGAAGCCTACCCGGACCGCCCGGCCAAGGGCGCGGCGCTGAATGTCGGCGGCGAATACCAGTGGCGGAAAGACGGAGAGGCTCACCTCTTCAATCCGCTGACCATTCACACCCTCCAGCGGGCGGTGCGCGACGCGAACTACGACGCCTTCAAGCAATACTCGAAGCTGGTGGATGACCAGATGAAGCAGCGCTACACGCTGCGCGGTCTGCTGGCTTTCAAGCCGCAGCAGCCGGTGCCCATCGAGGAAGTGGAGTCGGTCGAGAGCATCATGAAGCGATTCAAGACGGGCGCCATGAGCTACGGCTCGATTTCCAAAGAGGCGCACGAAGCCCTCGCCATCGCGATGAACCGCATCGGTGGCAAGTCGAACACCGGTGAGGGCGGGGAAGACCCCGAGCGCTACACGTGGACCAACGAACGCGGGGATTCCAAGAACAGCGCGATCAAGCAGGTGGCGTCCGGCCGCTTTGGCGTTACCAGCCTGTATCTCACGAACGCCCGAGAAATTCAGATCAAGATGGCACAGGGCGCAAAGCCCGGTGAAGGCGGTCAGCTGCCTGGATCTAAGGTGTATCCGTGGATTGCCAAGGTGCGCGGCTCGACGCCTGGCGTGGGCCTCATCTCGCCGCCGCCGCACCACGACATCTACTCCATCGAAGACCTCGCGGAACTAATCCACGACCTGAAGAACGCGAACCGCGCAGCCCGTGTCAGCGTGAAGCTCGTCTCTGAAGTCGGCGTCGGCACCATCGCTGCCGGTGTGGCCAAGGCGCATGCGGACGTGGTCCTCATTTCCGGATTCGATGGTGGTACCGGGGCTTCCCCGCAGACCTCCATCAAGCACGCTGGCCTCCCATGGGAACTCGGTCTCGCCGAGACGCACCAGACGCTTGTGTTGAACAACCTCCGCAGCCGCATCGCGGTCGAGGCGGACGGCCAGATGAAGACCGGCCGCGATGTTGTCATTGCCGCGCTGCTCGGAGCCGAGGAATTCGGCTTCGCCACCGCCCCGCTCGTGACGCTGGGCTGTATCATGATGCGGGTGTGCCACCTCAACACCTGCCCGGTGGGCGTGGCGACTCAGGACCCGCAGCTCCGCGCGAAGTTCACCGGCGATCCGGAGTACACCGTCAACTTCATGAAGTTCATCGCGCAGGAAGTGCGGGAACACATGGCTCAGCTCGGCTTCCGCAGGCTGGAGGAAATGGTGGGCCGCACCGATGTGCTCGAAGCTCATGCCGCTGTGGATCACTGGAAGGCCAAAGGCATCGACCTCAGCAAGCTGCTCTATCAGCCGAAGGCCGGTCCGGAAGTGGGCCGCTTCTGCAGTGAGACGCAGGACCACGGCATTGCGAAGTCGCTCGACATGATGACGCTCCTTGACCTGTGCAAACCGGCCATTGAGAAGGGTGAGAAAGTCACCGCCACGCTGCCGATCCGGAACGTGAACCGCGTTGTCGGCACGATCCTCGGCAATGAAATCACCAAGCGCCACTGGAACGGCCTGCCGGATGACACCGTGCATCTGCACTTCCAGGGCAGCGCGGGCCAAAGCCTCGGGGCCTTCGTGCCGCAGGGGGTCACGCTCGAAGTCGAAGGCGACGTCAACGACTATGTCGGCAAGGGCCTCAGCGGCGGTCGCATCATTGTTTATCCGCCGGCTGGTTCCACCTTTGTGGCCGAGGAAAACATCATTGCCGGCAACACCGCGCTCTACGGGGCGACGAAGGGCGAGTTGTTCCTCGGCGGCATGGCCGGGGAGCGCTTCGCGGTGCGGAATTCCGGCGTCGATACGGTCGTCGAAGGCGTGGGTGACCACGGCTGCGAATACATGACTGGCGGCCGCGTGGTCGTTCTCGGCAAAACCGGACGCAACTTCGCGGCGGGCATGAGCGGCGGTGTCGCCTACGTGCTGGATGAAGCCGGTGACTTCGCCACGCGCTGCAATCAGCAGATGGTGGGCCTGGAGAAGGTGGAGGAGAAGGAGGAAATCGACGCCCTCTACGCCCTGATCAAGAAGCACGCGGACTTCACGAAGAGCCAAAAGGCCTTCAAGGTGCTGGCCCTGTGGGACGAAATGGTGCCGAAGTTCGTGAAAGTCATGCCGAAGGACTACAAGCGCGTCCTTCAGGCCATCAAGAAAGCCCTGGATGACGGACTCAGCGGCGACGACGCCCTGAACGCCGCCTTCGAGGCCAACGCCCGCGACGTAGCCCGCATCGGCGGGGGCTAAGCGGCATTCCACACCACGACACCAATTTCAAAAGTAGAGACACATCATGGGAAAACCCACCGGCTTCATCGAATACCTGCGCGAAATCCCCGCCGACCGCCCGCCTGCTGAACGCATCAAGGACTGGAAGGAGTTCCACCTCCATCTGCCTGAAGCCAAGCTGCGCACCCAGGGAGCCCGCTGCATGGACTGCGGCATTCCGTTCTGCCATACCGGCACGCTCATCAGCGGCATGGCCAGCGGCTGTCCGATCAACAACCTCATTCCGGAGTGGAACGACCTCGTCTTCCGCGGCCTCTGGCGTGAAGCGCTCGACCGCCTCCACAAGACGAACAACTTCCCCGAATTCACCGGCCGCGTGTGCCCCGCTCCCTGCGAAGGCTCCTGCGTGCTCGGCATGAACAACCCGCCGGTGACGATCAAGAACATCGAGGTCTCGATCATCGACAAGGCGTGGGAGGAAGGCTGGGTCGTGGCCGAGCCGCCGGCGAAGCGCACCGGCAAGAAAGTCGCCGTCATCGGTTCCGGTCCTGCCGGCCTCACCGCTGCCGCTCAGCTTAACAAGGCCGGGCATATCGTGACGGTTTTTGAACGCGCCGACCGTCCGGGCGGCCTGCTCATGTATGGCATTCCCAACATGAAGCTGGATAAGAACGAGGTCGTGCTCCGCCGCATCAAGCTGCTCGAAGAGGAGGGCGTGGTGTTCAAGTGCAACACCAATGTGGGCACGGACATCACCGCGGAACAGCTGCGCAGCGAGTTCGACGCCGTGGTCATTTGCACCGGCGCCACCAAGCCGCGCGATCTGCCGATTCCCGGCCGTGAGCTGAAAGGCATCCACTTCGCCATGGATTTCCTCACGGCGAACACCAAAGCCGTGCTCAACGGCAGCGGCGATTACATTTCGGCCGACGGCAAAGACGTCGTGATCATTGGCGGTGGCGACACCGGCACGGACTGCGTGGGCACGTCGGTGCGTCACGGCTGCACTTCCGTTTCCCAGCTCGAAATCATGGCCAAACCGCCGATGGACCGTGCGGCGAACAACCCGTGGCCGGAATGGCCGAAGGTTTACAAGATGGACTACGGCCAGGAGGAGGCTGCCGACAAGTTTGGTGCCGATCCGCGCGTCTATCTCACCACCGCCACGCACTTCGAAGGCGACGAGAACGGCAACGTGAAGGCCGTCCACGTGGTGAATGTGGAGTGGAAGAAGGACGAGAAAGGAAACTTCGGTCCCCAGAAAATCGCCGGCACGGAAAAAGTGCTCCCGGCGCAACTGGTTCTCCTCGCCATGGGCTTCCTCGGCCCTGAGCAGCCGCTCTTGGATTCACTCGGCGTGGAACGCGATGCCCGCAGCAATGTGAAGGCGGATCACGGCAAATACACGACCAGCCTCCCGGGCGTCTTCGCCGCTGGTGACTGCCGCCGCGGTCAGTCGCTTGTAGTCTGGGCCTTCAATGAAGGCCGCGGGGCTGCCAAGGCCTGCGACGAGTTCCTCATGGGCTCCACGGACTTGCCGTAAGCGCAGGATTCAAATCCATTCAATTGTCATGAGGGTGAAGTCGTCCAGGCTTCACCCTCATTTTCTGTGGCCCCTCACCCACATGAAAAAGGCCAGCCGCAGGCAGGCAAGGCGCAGCAACTCACTGGCAGCAAAGAGGATCACGCTGGCTTGAGTAATGACGTGGAAGTTCCATTCCGTCCCGCTCAACACAATACCATGCACAATGCAGGCAACCGCGAGCGCAGCGCAGAGACAGGCCTGTCCTGCCATGGCGGTGCAGATGCGATGCACAACCCGCCAGGTCCAGGTGAGCCGCTCCCGCGGGATGAGCAGCCTGACAAATGGCGCCGGCGACCACGCCCGGTGCGCGAGAGGGCTTGCGATAGTGGCCAGAGTGCAGGAGGAGGCAAAGCGCCACGTGGCGGGCATGGTATCGCGAATGTTCATGAATGAGCCGGCTTCGAAGAAATAAGGCAGCAGTTGCAGCGGCCGCAGCAGCAGGCTGACCACCGCGCCGATACCGGCGAGCAGCAGCGCGGGATACAGGGTGACGCGGATGGCGGCTGTGTAGCGCAGCGCTGTGACTTGCCATGCCCGGCGCACATCCAGCGGCAGCCATTCGTGGTGCGACTGCGATCGGCCTGAGTAGTATTCTTTACCGAAACAGTAAGGGTATTGCGAATGGAGTGCGGTGGGCGCGAACTGGAATCCGCACACTGCGAGGAAGACCCAGGCCCCGCCGTAGATGAGCGGGAATCCGCAGGCGACGGCTCCTCCGAATAGGATGAAGATGAACAGCAGGCCTTTCGCATTCGGCACGGCCGCGCGCACTTTGCCGTAGGGATTCGTCAGGAAGTGGGCGGACTGGCACTGCTCTGCGTCCCTGCGTTCCCGCAGACTGGCAGCCAGACCGTGCAGCATCGCCGGCTCCGCGGGCGGTGGAATCCCGGGGCTGACGGGTTCCGCGGGCGAGCCCTCAGATGCATTGCTGGCTTCCGTTGCTGCTTCTTCCTCGTCCCAATCCTCTTCATCGTAGGATGGATTCCAGTGTGAACCGATGTCATTCGTGACCTCCGGCAACTGGCGCAGATCGCAAAGGAAGCGGCGGAGTTCGGACCGTCCGAGGACGAGCAGCAGGCCAGTGATGCCGAGCTGCCAGACAGGTAATTCCTGCGTCACTGGCCAGGCGAGCAGGCCAGCCGCGGGAAAGACTGCGGCCATCGCAT
>Ga0315905_10003478_pt1 | contig 16249 bp, 16 predicted proteins | sample LakEriMetagenome_5_FD_203522 | JGI IMG/M metagenome (GOLD analysis project Ga0315905, IMG submission 203522) | Freshwater fungal communities from buoy surface, Lake Erie, Ohio, United States - Buoy 4 MA121 | ecosystem: Environmental > Aquatic > Freshwater > Lake | place: USA: Lake Erie, Ohio... | reverse complement strand
CTGTACGGTGGTGGTCCGGCATTTAATGTTTTGGATGGCCCCGGAACTGGCAGAAATTACTTTTTTAACTGTGGCGATTTTACCAAAGCACCTAATTTTGGCAGAGGAGATGTAACGATTCCAGGAACCGAAACGCCAGGCGCCCCAAACAATGATGCCAACCGTTATTTTATCAATGCTATTAGGACAGGTACTTACGACTATACAAATCTAGCAAACACATCAAACTGCGGTGCGCTTAGCTCAGTGCCATGTTTGACCTTATTGGCTGTAAATCTTAAGCGCTTTGAGGCCAACAAAGAGTTTGAGAACGTTAAATTGACTTGGGAACTTGAATCGGATAATCAGGAATTTACTGTTTTTGAATTGCAAAGAAGTATAGATGCAGTAGATTTTAGCACAATTGCAACAATTGAAGGATATGCTTCTGATAATTATTTCGAATACCTCGATACAGATCCGCAACTAAAAAATTATTACAGACTAAAGATTTTAGATTCAAATAATGAAGTCAGCTACAGCCCAATCAGAAATGTAAATTTTGATAAATTTGCTAATCTTGCCATCTATCCCAATCCGCTAAGTGCAGGCTCAATCCTCAATATGAGACTCGATGCTAATATTAAAGGAATTCAATTGTATAATTCCTTAGGTCAGTTAGTTTACAACTTAAACAGTGCCGATAAAGAATTTGAAATACCTTCAGCACTATCGGCTGGAATTTATACATTGGTCGTTGATTTGGAGGGAAATCAGATAATCAGGAAATTGATAATTGAATAGTCTTACCCTTAAAATCAAAAAATGGTTTACTTTCTTTGAAGAAAGTAAACCATTTTTTTGTGTTAAATTTATTTTTCTCTGAAGAAAAGTTTGACCGGAACACCTGAAAAATCGAAAGTTTCTCTCAATTTATTCTCCAGATAGTTTTTGTACGATTCGCTTAAATACTTTGGATTGTTGCAGAAAAAAACAAAAGCAGGGTAGGGTGTAGGCAGCTGAATCGTATATTTTATAGAAATCATCTTGCCGCGGTATGCAGGAGGATGGTAGGTTTCGAGCGCCATCTCTAGGAAATCGTTCAGCTTCGAAGTAGAGATTTTTTTAGTTCTGTTCTTGTAAACATGCATAGCTGCCTCAACCGCCTTGTGCACGCGCTGTTTTTCGAGCACAGAAACGAATAAGATGGGTACATCATCATTGGGTTTCAGCTTTTCTTTGAGATCGGCTTCAAATTTCAGGATTGTTTTTTCGTCCTTTTCAACCAAGTCCCATTTGTTGACAAGAATTACAATACCTTTATTGTTTTTTATGGCAATGCGGAAAATATTCAAATCCTGTGTTTCGAGACCTTTGGTTGCATCTAGCATCAGAATACATACATCGGCATCTTCAATGGCACGTAATGCCCTAAGAACCGAGTAAAACTCCAGATCTTCCTTTACACTTCTTTTACGACGAATGCCGGCAGTGTCAACCAAAATAAATTCATTGCCAAATTTATTGTAATGTGCATGGATGCTATCGCGGGTAGTACCTGCTATATCGGTTACAATGGTGCGGTCTTCGCCAAGCAGTAGATTTACAAAAGAAGATTTTCCTGCATTTGGACGGCCGATAATGGCAAAATGCGGCAATCGCTGTTCTTCGTCTTTAATTCCCGGTAATAGTTTTACCAGATCATCCAGCACTTCACCTGTTCCGCTACCTGAATTGGAACATACCGGATAGAGATTGTCAAATCCAAGGCCCCAAAATTCGTGAATCATCATCATGCGCTCGTGATTGTCAACTTTATTAACCACAAGTAGCACTGGTTTTTTACTGTTTTGCAGTAATCGGGCAACCTTTTGGTCGAGGTCGGTAATACCGGTAGTAACATCTACCATAAAAATAATCACCTGTGCCTGCTCAATGGCAATGCTTATCTGATTTCGAATAGCAGCTGCAAAAACATCATCTGAATCACCAATAAATCCGCCAGTATCGACTAGGTTAAATCTTTTGCCATTCCAATCGGACACTCCGTACTGACGGTCTCTTGTTACGCCGCTAAAATCATCAACAATAGCTTGACGCATGCCTAGCATACGATTAAAAAAGGTAGATTTGCCGACATTGGGTCGGCCAATAATTGCCACTAAATTCTCCATAATAATAATTAATACTGATGTGTATGTCTTATGCTGACATATTAAAACCTGCAAAGTTAGTTCAAATAAATCAAAAAGAACATTAAATTGATTGTTTAAACGCCAAGTTCCTACAAATAAAAAAAGCGGGCATTTGCCCGCTTTACATAATTATTATAAGCCTTAATTACTCGGCAGTCATTTCAATATTTTTACCCTTGCTGTCAACAAGTTTCAACACTTCATCGCTATGCTCGATAACGGTAAATGTTTTGATGTAAGATTTGCCCTTGCCATCACCTGATTTTTCTGTGCTTAACTTCAATGTTTTTCCCTCATCTTCTTTTGACCAGCTTCCTTTAATACGGTTTTCATATTCAAACGAAGCTTCAAAACTACCATCTGGACTTAGAACGATATAAGTTTCATCGACACTGGAAAATTTTGTTCCGAAATTCTTTGCACCTTGTGGGCTACGGGTTTCTTTTGTGCTGTCTGATAAGCTCGAAGATATATTTTTAGCGGATTGGTCGCTTGAGCATGAGCTAAAACCGAACAGTACTAGAGCAATCAAAAGGGTCAGGAAAGAAGTTTTCATTTTTAATAGTTTGAGGATGTTGGTAATTTTAATAATGAATGTTAATGAATTAAGTCTTGTATTTGTGAACAGCAAAGTTGAAAAAAATCTAAAAATTTTATAATATATAATAGTTATCAATTGAAAAGGAGCAATAAAAGTTCCCCATTAACTTGAAATTTATTTTCTTTTTCGTTTTGCTGCGTCAATTTCTTTTAAAGTGTTGTCGATAGTCTTTTCTTGTGTGTTGATTTCTGACTTTTGCTTAGCTTGTTTTTCTTTATTTGCGGCAAGCAATTCTTTGTTTTCGCTTATTTTCTTTTGAATCTTTGAAATTTCTGATTCGTAATCCTTCATTTTGTCTTCGAAGCTTTGAGCTTGCTTTTGAGTGTTTTTCAATTCAGTATTCATCTTTTTCAGTATGGCTTCTTCCTCTTTTAGTTTTTCTTTGAAAATATTCAAGTAAACCAACTTGGAAAATTCAATCATAATACCTTCTGCAGCTGCCATGCCTTGTGAATATTCTTTGGATGACAAATAAATAATACCAAGGTTATACCAGACAATAACTTCTATATTTTCGACATCTTTCGGTATAATTTTACAATATATGTCAACGGCATTCTCGCTCATTCCTTTTATTTTGGCGTCATCGCTGAAATATTCATCCGCTTTTTTGTTAAAACCAACTTTTCCCTTGTATTTTTTGATGTAATTGCCCCATTCTTTTTTAACCGCATTCAAAGAAGATAGTTTTCCGGGCAATTCCATCACTAAAGCATTGAAATTGCCTTTAGAATTTGATCGAATTTGTTCAGTTATTTTGGGTTCAGGTTGCGCCAAAATGATTAGCGCATTGATTAAAAGAAATAAAGTAAAGAGAAATTTTTTCATAAAAAGCAGGAGATAATTTTTGGTAAAAAAACAATTGCAGCAATAATTATAGAACCTAGAGCCGCCAACAATACTGCTCCGGCAGCCATGTCCTTAGCCTTTTCGGCCAATGGGTGATAATCGGGCGATACTAAATCTACGACGTACTCTATCGCAGAATTTACCGCTTCGAGCGAGAAGACAGCCATAAAACAAAGCACAATAACAAGCCATTCGAAGGCGCTAATTTTGAAAAAATATCCTGCAAGGCACACTGTTACAACTGCAAGTAGGTGAACAATCGCATTTGGGTGTCTACCGCTGAACAAATCGGTAATTCCTTTGAAGGCAAAATAAAATGACTTGGGATTGAGCATTTTTTTTGTGTAGAACACAAATTTAATAAAATAATCTTCAATTATAGCTGCCTTACTTTAACAGAAATTGAAATACAAGAAAAAATAACAAGAATAGTGGATTTCTCAATTCCTGTACCCTAACTTTGCACTATGCAATTCTCAGAAGTACTCTCACAAGAAAAATTAAAAAGGCATTTGATAGAAACTTTCAATGCTGGAAGAACCGCTCATGCTCAGATTTTTATTGGATCTGAAGGGAGTGGTCAATTGGCATTGGCGCTGGCCTATGCCCAATATCTTCAATGTGAAAATCCCGGAGCGGATGATTCCTGCGGACAATGTAATGCCTGCAAAAAAGTTCAAAAAAATATTCATCCCGACCTTCATTTTTCTTATCCAACAATTGGAACCGGTAAAATCAGTACAGATTTTATAAAGGAATGGAGAGAAGCCTTAGCCGAATTTGGACCTTATATCAGCCTGCAACAATGGCTGCAAAAAATGGGTGCCGAAAATCAGCAAGGGAATATCACAAAAAATGAATGTGTTGATATTATTAGAAAATTCAGTTTTAAAAAGGTGGAAGGCCGCTATAAAGTACTCGTACTTTGGTTGCCTGAATTTCTTGATAAAGAAGGCAATCGCTTGCTAAAACTTATTGAGGAACCCGAACCCGATACTGTTTTTATTCTTGTGGCGGAGCGACAGGAAAAAATTCTGAATACCATTCTTTCTCGCTGTCAGTTGGTAAAACTCTCCAAACCTTCAGATGATGAAATTGCTATTAAATTAACGGATAAACTTCCCGAAAATCAGGCCAGACAAATTGCTTTTCTCTGCGAAGGAAATTATACCAAGGCAATGCAGCTAGCTGCCGAAGGTACAGCAGATAATGACTTTTCTCTTCTTTTTGCCGATTGGTTGCGTGCCTGCTATATGGGAAGAGAGCAGATGGTGCATTGGGTCGAATATTTCAATAGTGGTAAACATCCGACAGATGAATCGAAAAAAACAATTAGCAGTGGTCGTAAGGAGCAATTATTGTTTCTGCAATATGCCTTGTACTTCATCAGAGAACTAACACAGCTTAAAATCAACCCGCTTGCACAAACCCGTCTAAGTCCGGTGGAGCATAAAACGGCAATGGGACTGTTGAAATTGCTTTCTGTTGCAGATTTGGATAATATCCGACAACTTTTCGATGACACGATGTATTTTGTCGAACGTAATGCAAACGGAAAAATTTTATTTATGGATGCTTCAATTAAAATACACAGAATGTTCAAGCCAGTCCCGACGGGCATCAATAATTAAAAAAAACAGTTTTTCCTTTTTATCCTACTTTTTTGTAACTTTGTCACAGTATTTTTTTTAAACCTGTGATTGGGATATTCAAAATTCAAAATTCTGATTTAAAAGAATCCCAATTGAAAAATGTCAGATGGAAACTTGAAATGCTCTTTTGATATCAAATCTTTTATCTTTTCTCTTTCACCTTTTCTCTTTCACCTTTTCTCTTTCACCTTTTCTCTTTTAACTTTTCTCTTTCAACTTTCACACTAAATAATATATGGGATGTTCAAGCTGCGCTTCAGGAGGCTGTTCTACATCGGGATGCGGTAATAGCGGTAGTTGTGCCTCTGGCGGATGCAATAGAATGAATACTTTTGATTGGTTGGTAAACATGGAAATGCCCGATGCCGACCAGTTTGATTTAGTAGAGATTTCTTTCAAAAATGGCGTAAGAAAAGAATTTTTTCGTAAGCCAAATTTTGTGGATGCTATAACCGGTGATATGGTTGCAGTGGAAAGTACAGGAGGAGGCTACGATGTTGGTCGAATTTCACTTTCCGGCGAATTGGTAAGGCTACAGATGAAAAAACGCAGGGTGAAAACCAATGCTGTATTTCCAAATGTGCTTCGTAAAGCCAATGAACGTGATTTGGAAAGACTACAGGAAGCTAGAGACTCAGAAAGAGATACCATGATAAAAGCCCGTGCAATTGCTGCACATCTCAACCTCGACATGAAAGTCGGAGAGGTTGAAATTCAGGGAGATAAACGTAAGGCTACTTTTTATTATACAGCCGAAGGTAGAGTCGATTTTCGCGAACTCATCCGAATCTATGCCGGCGATTTTAAAGTTAAAATCGAAATGCGTCAAATCGGCGCCCGTCAGGAGTCGGCAATTATTGGTGGCTTAGGGCCTTGCGGCAGAGAACTTTGTTGTTCAACTTGGCTGACAGATTTTAAATCTGTTTCGACAGGAGCTGCCCGATATCAAAATTTAGCCATTAATCAATCCAAATTGTCAGGACAGTGCGGAAGACTAAAATGTTGTCTCAATTTTGAGTTAAACACTTATCTGGATGCGCTGAAGGAATTTCCAAAAAATCTCGAAAACTTAGAAACTCAGAAGGGTAGTGCCTTTCTGCTAAAAACTGATATATTCAAGCGCATTATGTTTTTTGCTTACCGCAAAGAATTTGGCGCATTGGATGTTTATCCGCTGAGTGTTGACAGAGTCAAAGAAATTGCAGCTATGAATCGACAGGGTAAAAAACCCGAAGACCTACTTGAAGAAGGTGTAGAGAAGAGCAACAGAGGTAAAAGAGAAAGAGGTTCAGGAGACGAATTCGTCGATGGAGCAGGTTCTTTGGAACTGAGTCAACTCGATGACAAGAAACGTCGTAACAAAAAGAAACGTGGCAATGAGAAAAGAGGCGATCAGCAAAATAACCCCAGAATTGAAAACAGGGGACCCAAAACAGAAAACAAAGCAGTAAATAGTGCTGAGCAAAGCGTTAAAACGGGAAATAACAAAGATGATCTGCAACGTAGAGAACAGGGACAAAAGCCTAGGCACAATAATAACCCTCGTCCGAAAGAAAAAAATCAAGAAAATGCACAAGAACTTAATGATGCGAATCGTTTAAATAAAACAGAAGAAGCTGCTGACAACAAGCCGAATCAGCATAAAAAACACCATCATCATAAAAATAAAAAATTTAACCACAACAGAAAAGCTGGTGGTCAAAATCCTGGAAATGAAAATAAAGATAATCAGTAGTTTATCCCTTTTGTCAATTACAGTTTTATTCATGAGCTGTACCAATTATCATTACGATGAAACAAAAACCATCGCTGATGAGGGTTGGAGCTATGTAGATAAAAAGGATTTTAATTTTGAAATTTCTGATACTAACTTCATTTACAATATCTATCTGGAAGTAAAACACAGTACAAATTATACTGCACAAAATGTATACTCAAAAGTATATGTCAGCTTTCCAGACTCAAAAACCAGAGACCAGCAGGTATCAATAGAATTGGCCGATGGCAAAGGTGAATGGTTGGGCAAATGCTCCGGAAAATCCTGTATAAGACGGATTCCCTTTATGCCAAATGCAGTGTTCGACCAAATTGGTAAATACAAACTTAGCTTTGAACAATTTACCCGAACCGATAATATTGTCGGCATCGAAAAATTGCGCTTAATCGTAGAAAAAACCAAAGAAAAAAGAGCAGATTCTGCCATTAACAAAAACCAACAAAAGAAAGTATCGTGAAAATTCAATTTGCACTCCCATTCCTCTTGCTTCTTGTATTTTTATCCTGCCAAAATGATAAACCCAAAGACAAAACAGTAGAAGTTCAAAAACCTAAGATAGAGGCCCCAAAATTCAATGCTGATAACGCTTTTGAGTTTATTGAAAAACAATTGTCATTCGGTCCCAGAGTTCCCGGAACTAAATCACATGACAGCTGTGCTACCTGGCTGGAAGAACAGTTCAAAAATTATGGAGCCCAAGTAATTATCCAACAGGCAGAAATGCCAGGAACTTCAAAGACTTATAAAATCAAAAATATCATTGCTAGCTTTAATCCTGCTGCTTCCCAACGCATTCTGCTTTGCGCTCATTGGGATACTCGAGAAATGGCAGACCAGGATACAGAACGCAAAAACGAACCCATTCCCGGTGCTGATGATGGAGGGAGCGGGGTAGGCATATTGCTCGAAATTGCCAGAATTATTAATGAGAATAAATTAAAAAGCATCGGGGTGGATATCGTATTGTTCGATGCCGAAGACCAAGGTGAATCCGGTATGGGTGGAAAAAGAGAAACCTGGTGTTTAGGAGCGCAGTATTGGAGTAAAAATCCACATGTTACAAATTATACTGCAAGTTTTGGTGTTCTACTCGACATGGTTGGCGCCCGCTCTGCCAAATTTCCCAAAGAAGGTATTTCCCAAAAACACGCATCCTACTATGTTGACAGAATCTGGAAAACAGCTTGGGGACTGGGCTATAGCGATTTTTTCCTAAATGTAGATGAACGACAGATTATTGATGACCATTTGTATGTAAATGAAATAAGAAAAATTCCTACAGTGGATATTATCTATATCTCTCAAGATAGCCCCACAGGTTTCGGTTCACATTGGCATACCCACAAAGACAATATCGATGTGATAGGTAAAACAACTTTATCTGCCGTTGGACAGACCCTTGTACAGGTCCTTTACGAAGAAGATATGCCTGTTAAGTAAATTAGAATTTTAAAAATCAAAAGATTCTATAGACCTTTTACCATACAACTTGGCTATCAATTAATTAAAAGCTGTTGTAGATACTTGGTTTTCAAACAATTTATTTTTAGTTTAATGAGTAAAAAAGTTTGAGTTATTCAAATTAAAATAATCTGATAATCTGCCTTCTACCCCGATCTCGTCCTAAGATGAGAGCGCTCCGCGAAGCGACAATCTGATATCCTTATACTTGATTACTTTTAAACCCATATCATCATGCTAATTCCCAGCTTAATTTTAAAACAACTTTACAACTTCAATAGCCTTTGTAATATTGAAGCTGCCGTAAAGTTTTCACTAAAAAACCGATTGAGCGATGCACAGCTTACAGCTATAAAAAGCCTGAAAATCGGACAAACAGAAGTTGCGCTATCAGCAATTAAAGTTTCAATATCTGAAGATCAAATTTTAAGTCCTTCAGATATCAGCGAAGCCAAACCCGTTGATTTTCCTTTGAAAAAATCATTGGATATTATAGCCGCAATACCGCATTTGGAACCGGGAAAATATGAAATAGAAATAGTTTTTGAAGTTGCTCCATTTGGCGAGTTAACACTGAAAGTAGAAGATGGAATTTCTGCCGAAACGGGAGACAGACTCTCTATTCCCAGAGATAAAATGGATGATTACTCTCCCGATGCTATCAAAAAACGTCAACAATTTATAAAAGAATATACCGGAGTAGAGCCAAAGCATATTAGTAATTATTCTTTCGATCCGCATATCGCACAGGGTAATTGTGAAAATTTTTGCGGCGTAGCCCAAATTCCACTCGGTATAGCAGGCCCAATAAAGATAAATGGAGAACATGCCAATGGCGAATTCTTAATTCCCCTGGCAACAAGCGAAGGAACCTTGGTCGCCTCATACAATAGAGGAATCAAAGTATTGAATCTTTGCGGTGGAGCCAAATGTACGGTGCAGCGCGATGCCATGCAACGTGCTCCGGTTTTTGTTTTCGACGATGCCCGTGCAGCCCGCGATTTTGTGGATTGGTGTAAAATGAATTTTTCGAAAATTGCAGAAGAAGCCGAATCTACCTCGAGTATCGCACGCCTGCAGTATATAGACCCTTACCTCTCCAATAAATTTGCCTTCATGCGCTTCAATTTTTCTACAGGCGATGCAGCTGGTCAGAATATGGTTGGAAGGGCTACTTTTGCTGCCTGCAGTTGGATTTTGGATAATTACAAACAGAATCCCGTAAGACATTTTTATTTGGAATCAAATTTTGCAACCGATAAAAAGGCCTCTCAGGTCAATATCATGCGTACCCGTGGCAAACGTGTCACAGCCGAAATTACACTTAAGAGAGATGTGCTTATCCAACACATGCGCGTAGCGCCCGAAAATCTGGCATATCACTATGGTATAGCCAATATTGGCGCCATCATGTCGGGAGCCAATAATAATGGCTTACATTCCGCCAATGCCATTACAGCTATGTTCATTGCAACCGGGCAGGACGTTGCCAATGTTGCTGAGTCATCTGCCGGACTTGTTTATTGTGAAATAACACCAGAAAAAGACCTCTATTTTTCAATAACAATACCATCTCTGATTATCGCCTCTTATGGCGGCGGTACTAGCTTAGGAACACAAAAAGAATGTTTAGAAATGCTTGGATGTTATGGCAAGGATAAGGTAATGAAACTGGCCGAAATTATTGCAGGAGTAGTATTGGCTGGAGAGATTTCATTGGCATCTGCCATTTCTTCCTCCGATTGGGTTTCGAGCCATGAACAGTATGGTAGAAACCGCTAAATATTATGCATTTTATTATCTATGGTACGTTTTTTGTGAAATAGCATCTATATTTGTAAAAATTTTCAATTCCTGTTTATAGAAATTGTATTTTTTACGTTTGAATATTTTTTAATTTTTTAAAACAAACTAATTATGAAAAGTTTTATTAAAGCATTGTCACTTTTAACAGTGGTAGGTTTTTTTGCTGCATCTTGCGAAAAAGATTTGTGTAAGGATGTAGAAACTGGTACTCATGGTACCTGCCTCGAAGGTATTGTTACCTGTAATACTGGTTATGAAAAAAATGCAGATGGCCTTTGTGAAATTGAGTGGTCTGCTAAATTTTTAGGTAACCTTGTAGCTGCTAGTGATACAGTAACTAGTGGTCCAAATGCTGGTGGCCCTTATACTTATAATACAACGATTAGCCGTGTTAGTGAGGTGAAACTTACCACAACTAACTTCTCTGGTTTTGGTGCGTCTAACGTTGTTGAAATTGATGTAATTTCTTCAACTGAACTTTCAATTAACTATACCGATGTTGCAGGACGTGCTTTCGTTGGTTCAGGTTCAATCACAAACAGAACTATCACACTTAATTATACTGTTACATTCCCAAGTGGTGGTGGTACAGATAATACGCAAACAATAATAACACTCCCTTAGTTAAAGTTGTTGGAGTAAAAATTAAGAGGCTGTCTCAAAAGCGAGGCAGCCTCTATTTTTTTTCTATGAACGCCTCTAGTCAAAATAGTTTTAGTAAACTAGCAATAGAGTCCCATTATGTAAAAAACCAAACGGCACGAATCTGATCCTATAGTTTAGTGGCATTTTCTTAATTAGCTACCAATTAGAAACAGAGGCTTAAAACAAAAAGCACAATTCAAATTTTATCTGAATTGTGCTTCTGCAAGATTTTAAAAAACTATAGTGCTTAGTTATTTTTTCGTAGCACCACCTTTTGTAGTTACATTTGTATTGTCACCAGCCTTAGTAGCACCACCTTTTGTAGTTACATTTGTATTGTCACCAGCCTTAGTAGCACCACCCTTAGTTGTTGTAGAATTTTCATTCTTTGTGGTAGGTGTAGTTGGAGTAGTAGGGGTGGTTGGAGTAGTAGGTTGCGTAGTTGTTTGTGTGCCACCAGTAGTAGGTTTTACTACAGGTTTAGTGGTAGTAGTAGTTTTGCCGTCTTTGCTATCAGTTTCAGTTTCGGCAACTTCAGCATCGTATTTTTCCTGTGCTTTTTCCTGCGCAGTTTTTAGGCATGCATTCATTTGCTCTTTCAGGAAAGCGTCAGACAATTCTTTGTAAATTTTTTCACGTTTTTCCTGTTCGCTAGGTTCAGCAAAAGCAGTAAAAACTGCCAAAGAGGCAATTGCAACAATCGCTGCAGCTGTTAAAAACAAACCTTTTTTCATATTATTAAGATTTAATATTTTAAAAATAATTTTAATTTTAAATTGTAAAAAAGTAAACAAATGTAATTGTTAAACAAGATTTTATCTTATTTTTCAGTTTCAGCATTTGCATCTTTGATACTTACATAAATAGAGTCGATAACCTTTAAACAGTTTGCATCTGCTTGTTGTGCAAGGGTTGTTGTTTTGTCCTCTTCAAACTGATCCTGAGCTTCTTTCTTGATTTGATCATCAGATTTGCCCTGGCTGCAGCTTTGTATAGAAACAGCAGCAAAAAACATGGCGGCTAGGCCTAAAACCAACTTTTTCATAGTCATTTTTTTAATAATTAACAAAGTACTGAAATATTGATATTGTCAAAGTTTGACAATAATTTACAAAACAAAATTAAAAGAATAATCAGATTTTAAATAATGATTTAAACTCAAAATTTATTTATAACTGATTTTATGCATCCAAAAACATGCCAATGAGCAATAATTACGTAATTAAATTTCAATAAGCTCAATAAATACTATTTTAAGACAAAACACAGTTTCATTAACAAAAATTAAGGTCAACAAGCGACAATTAAATGAAGAAAATGCACCTATTTTTTTAGTAAAAATTTATTATTGAATCTTATCAGCCAGTTTTATTTTCATCCAAATACTTGGCATCGACAATTGCCTGCTTGGACCCTGCATTTGATTCATGTTCTGATTCATCATTTGACTATTTGGCCCCATTAGCGGATTGCCCTGAGTGATTTGGTTTTGGTTTCGGTCGTTGAATAGACTACTGTCATTGTTGTTATCATCATCCACTGTTTTCGATGGATTATTTACTACGATACCCAAAGAAAAAATTTTGTCGCTTTCGAAGGTTCCAAGCACAGTTTTGATGGGAATTCTAAGTTCCATGGATAACATATTAAATTGGTCGAATGAAAGTGCCACCTTTATTTCCTTGGAGGTTATATTCGAAAGCCTTAGAGATTCATCTGCGAGTCCGTAAATATCAAACTCCTGCATAGAAGCAGCATAGAGCTCAATAAATTTTTGTGTGCTACTGCCGGCCTCTTTTGCAATATCATTTGTTTCTGAAGTCCTCAATGGAATTGGATAGGCAATGCCATTTTTTTCCTTTCTTCTTGCAGTGCTATCTATCCAAATTTTTAGACCCTGATGCAGAAACAGGGCTTTCATATACTCATCACCTGCCTGAATTGCTAGGTAAATATATTTTTCATCATTACTGCAGCGGTATCTAATGGGTATTTGGGAGGCAGGCTGTTCAAGAGGAAGTTGCCATTCATCAAGTATGCCGTCAATTGTAACTTTGTTTGCACTCCAGTTGCTGCTGTATTGGTAATTTACCCTGGCACAGCTGCTCAAAATGATAGAACAAAATAGGAAAAAATATATTTTGCTAAACATTGTTTTTGTTTCTGTTAAATAAGAAATAAAAAGTAAAAGCCCATATAATACCAAGGATAAGTACCAAAATCATTTTTAGGCCAAGGCCTAAACTAAAAAAATCGAATATAAACAATAAAATACCCATTATGACAAATGAGGAGCCAGCTGTATTTATTATTTTTTTAATAAAAGTGTTAGATTCATTTTTTGTTTTAAAAAACAAATAGCCCCATATGAACAGTGGAATTATAATATAAGGAATGAAAGTGAACATAATAAAGTTCTTTTACTATAGAATTTTTCTACCGCTGATTAAATGAAAAAAAGCACCCCAAGCTATAGAGATCGATAATAATACCACAAGAATAGTGCTTATTCCCATGTCCAGGAACCAAAGCGTCAGACCAGTTATTATTACAGTTATGAGCATTGCAAAGAAGTTTATTATTAATCTTCTATAGCTATTGCTGTCTCTTTTCCTGAGGCCGGAAAGAGGAATGAGCCAAAAAATAATTGGAATTATTAGAAATAATAATAATAGCATATCAATCTTTTCTGTTACAAAGTTAAACAAATTTTAATGTAGATGCACCTATTTAAAATAGTTCTGATAATTTTGAACAAGAAATAATCCAATAAATTTTATGAACTACTTGATATCTAATCTGGATGATTTGAACAGATTTGCAGATTTGTTTCTTGAAAAATATCTTTCAGTACACAAAAAAGTGCTGTTTTATGGTGAAATGGGGGTAGGTAAAACCTCATTCGTAAAACTTATATGTGAAAAATTAGGAGCAGTAGGCAATACATCAAGCCCAACTTTCTCAATTGTTAACAATTATCCGATAAAGCATTCATCGTATGCCATAAATCATGCTGACCTGTATAGATTAAAGGATTCAGAGGAGTTATTCGGAACCGGTTTGCTAGATTATTTGTATGATGATGATTATTTCTTTGTCGAATGGCCTGAAATGATAGAAGCATATTGTGATAAAAACTACCTAAAAGTAAAGATTGACCTAAATGAAGACGGTTCTAGAATCTTCATTCTATTAACTTGCTAAAAAAAGTAGCAAATAATTTGGCTGTCTATCTTTCTTATCTTAATTTTGTGCCGCTTAGAAAAAATGGCCCATGGTGTAATGGTAACACTCCTGATTTTGGTTCAGTCATTCTTGGTTCGAATCCAGGTGGGCCAACAAAGTTCTTAAACTATTTTTTCTCAGCTATTGGCCCATGGTGTAATGGTAACACTCCTGATTTTGGTTCAGTCATTCTTGGTTCGAATCCAGGTGGGCCAACAAAAATAGAGCAGCAGACAAGAGTTTGTTGCTCTTTTTAATTATATTTTAACCACTTATGCATTAAAATTTACTCGATAAAATGCCTATTTTCTCTCCAATTCATTCAAAAATGATTGAAAATCTCTAAAAATTTAAGTTTTTTTTCGAAAAATATTTGGAACTGTGCGAAAACACTATAATTTTGTACTGTGCATCAACACATTTTTGATTACAATAAACTTTTTATTACTATGAACAAAGGAGATTTAATTGACAAAATTGCAGAAAAAGCAGGTTTGAAAAAAGCCGATGCATCTGCAGCGCTTAATGCTACACTTGAGGCTATCACATCAGCACTTAAGGATGGTGAAAAAATTACTTTAGTTGGTTTCGGTTCTTTAGATGTAGCTTATCGCTCTGCCCGCAAAGGTATCAACCCAAGCACGCAGAAAGAAATCAAAATTAGCGACAAAGTAACAGTTAAATTCAAAGCCGGCAAAGAATTGGCCGCTGCAGTTGATAACAAAAATTTGAAAGGTAGTCTTAAGAAAGACGACAATAAACCTGCCAAAAAGAAATAAGGTTTTACCTTTTAGAACTTATCCAATCTGAGCCACCGAATTTCGGTGGCTTTGTTTTTTTCTATGTTCTTACATCAATTTATCTTAAATTTGCAGCATAAACTGATATCTCAATGCAAATTCGTCTTAGTCTGCTGTTTTTGTTACTAACAATCTATCCATCAGAGTTCCTTTCTGCTCAAACAGATTCTCTTGGTGTAGATTCCAGTTATACCGAGTCGGAAGACGAAAGGAATAAACCATTGGGTGATACCACCTCAGTATATCGCTATAGTTTCTCAGATAATAGTCCAAAACTAATTGATAGCACCTTAAATGACTTTGAAAATCCAAATCCCGGTTGGAGGGAACGAATGCCCTATCAGTCAGATCTGGGACATTTGGGCACTGCAGTTTTTTCACTTTTGTGGCAAAGTAGTCCAAAAGCAGGCTTTAGAACGGGTATGGATATCTTTTCATACCTCAGGTTAAAACCTGAAGATATTCCAATTTATAAAATTGGAGGCAATAAACCCTTTACCGATCTATATTACAGTCAGATAAATTTACAAAATGTACAACTAAGAGCAAATTTTGCACACCAGATCTTGCCAAGCCTCTACTATGGCATTCATTACTCCATTATCAACTACAATGGCTATTTCAAAGGACAAAGAAGCAGACATCAGGATGTTGCTTTGAATTTTCGATACTTTAAAAAAAGATATGAGGCCAATTTTGGGTTTGTTAACAATGTCAACAACCAAAGTGAAAATGGTGGGGTAGTGGTACAAAGCTTAAGCCTAACAGATCCGCTCTTTCTTATCAATCAGGATGTACAACTGAATGCTCAGAACAATGGAAGCCCAAAGCATGAAAACGCTCATCAAACTGTTAATCTAAGGCACTATCTCTACAATGAAGTAAACGCTGCAAAATCGGCCTTTGGTCATCATTTTAGATTCGAAAACAATTCTTTTAAGTTTTTTGATAAAAACCCCGCCATCGATTCTTCTTATTATGGTGCTTTTCAAACCAATAACAGAGGGATCAGGCATTATCTTCGCCATCGTTTAATTGAAAATGAATTGAACTGGCAAAGAGCTTTATTTGGAACGCTAAAAAACAGCCCACTCCTAATCAAGGTAGCTTTAGTACATAGTTTCCATCAGGTTTTTCAACAGCCTAGTGAATTCAATGTAAATAATTTTGCACTTTCATTGAATCTTTCTGAAAACACAGAAAATAATTTAAACTACACGGCAGATCTAAAAATAATGAATAGTCGCCTTGGAGTAGAT
>Ga0315905_10003477_pt1 | contig 16251 bp, 11 predicted proteins | sample LakEriMetagenome_5_FD_203522 | JGI IMG/M metagenome (GOLD analysis project Ga0315905, IMG submission 203522) | Freshwater fungal communities from buoy surface, Lake Erie, Ohio, United States - Buoy 4 MA121 | ecosystem: Environmental > Aquatic > Freshwater > Lake | place: USA: Lake Erie, Ohio... | reverse complement strand
ACTTTTTTGTGCTGATTTATTAGATATTGCAAGAACAACAATAAATTCGAAAGTGATAGTTACTCAAAAGGAATTATTCGCAAGAATTGCAATAAAAGCTGTTTTAAAATTAAAAGGGAGTTCAGATTTAAGTCGTATAAATATTATTAAAAAATGTGGAGGTTCTTTAAAAGATTCTTTTTTAGATCATGGTTTTATTTTAAATAAAAAAATTGAATCAAATCAAATTAAACAAGTTAAGAATGCCAAGATTTTAATCGTAAATACTAGTTTGGATTCGGATAAAACTAAAATTTATGGAGTAAAAATTAAGGTCAAAAGTATTTCGAACTTAGCTCGTATGGAAATAGGAGAACAGAAAAAACTCTTGGATAAATGCAAAAAAATTTTAGGCCATGGGATAAATGTCATCGTAAATAGACAACTCATTTATAGCCGACAAGAGAGATTTTTTTCTGATCATGGTATTTTAACTATCGAACAAGCTGATTTTGATGGAATTGAAAAATTAGCACTCATAACTGGTGCAGAAATAGCTTCGACTTTTAACGAACCTTCCAAGATAAAACTTGGAAGATGCGATTTGGTCGAAGAAATTACGATAGGTGATGAAAAATATATTCGTTTTGGAGGTTGTCATAATAATGGATCCTGTAGTATAATTCTTAGAGGTTCAAATGAACAAATTCTTGATGAAGCTGAAAGATCCTTACACGATGCTTTATGTATTTTGCTCCAATCGATTAGAAACCCAACATATATTTGGGGAGGGGGATTTACAGAAATGAAAATAGCAGCCTCGATAGAAAAACTGTCCAAAAAATTTGAAGGAAAATTATCTTTATCTATAAACTCTTTCGGGAATGCAATTCAACGAATTCCAGAAATTTTAATGGAAAACGCAGGTCTTGAATCTGTATTTTTGTTAAATAAATTTAAAAATTCCTTAAAACTTGGAAGAAATTGCTGTTTAAACATCGATAATGCAGATATTTCCGATGCCAAAACGAGTGGATTAATTGAGAATGTAAGACTCAAAACTCAGATAATTATTTCTGCTGTTGAAGCTGTGGAAATGATTATTCGAATAGATAAAATGTTTTTAAATTGCTGATTTTTATGTTAATCAAAAAAAAATTTCTCAATTCATCATTAAAAAACAGTGAAGTTAAATAAAAAAAATTATTCCAAGTTTTTTTGTTTGTAAAACAACTGAGTCAGAAGGAAACATTTTTTTTTTTGTTAAAAAAAATTATTTCGAAATCACTTCAGATTACTACCCTCTATTGATAAAATTTGTATTAATCTTAAAATTTTCTCTAATAATTCGTAGTTATTTAACGAAAGATCGAAAATTTTAGATAAAAATAAAAACATTCTTTGGTTTAAAATTTTCAACCCGTTTATTTGTCTTTTTAATGTTGAAATTTCAGAAATATCGCTCCCATGTTCTAATTTTTTTTTCCTAATTATTCCGTTAAAACCAGAAAATAAACTAATTGAAGGATTTTCGTGTCTAAAGACCCAAAAGTTTGGATCTATTTTATTAAATCCGTAAATATTCAATTGTCTTATAAAAGAGGAAAAATTACAATGCTTGAAATAAAATGGTAATATTTTAATTGAAAATTCTTCGGGTTGTAAGATAACTAAATTACATTTTTTTTCATCCCAAGTTATTAAATTTTTATTTGCTGGTTCATTTAGGATTGATTTAAGTTTTTTTACAAACGGTGAAATTTTTACCATAAATTAAAAAAGAAATCGGTTTATATATATAGAATTCCAACTGCAGTCAAATAGCAGAAAAACCATAGAAATAGATTTATACTGAATCTTTTTATGTTAATTTTTGGAAATAACTTTGGAGAACTAAAATCATTAGATTTAAACAAAAAGGATAAAAAAGTTAGAATTATTTCAGAAGATTTAATTTCGATTGATCCATCTCCAATAAATAGAATTAAATGTGATAAAAGTCAGCAAATTTTTTTTGGTTCCTCGAAAGGAACAATTGGAATGTTAAATAAAAAAACCAGAGAGATTATAAAAACTAAAAATTCTAATTTCGAAGAGATGGTAACATTTCATAATTTTAAACATGGCTCTATAATAGCTTTTTACTCTGATTATATTAGAATATGGAAAAAATTTAAGAATTTATATTTCTTAACTGAAAAAAAACTTATTTGCAAAAAAAAATTTAGTTATATCCTTTTCGATAAGAAAGAAAAATTCTTCTTATCGACATCTTTTTTTGAAAATGAGATATTTTTATGGAATATCTTAGAAAATAAAGTTTCTTTTGCGGGGAAAAATGAATTAAAAGAATTAATTGTTTCTTTCAATGGAATTCAAGGAGAAAAATTTGCTATCGGAACTCACACCGGATCTGTTTATATTTACTCCATTTATGGTGAATTGATCATGTCATTAAAAAAAAATTCGACTAAAGATTCTAAAAATTTGGATTTGCAAACATCTGCAGCTTGGCAAAATGAAAACCTCCTATTTTCAGGAAAATCCAGTGGAAAAATTGAAATAATTGATTTAAGGTGCAACAAAAATATTTCGAGTATAAAAGGGCATTCGTGTGCAATTTCAAACATAGATCTTTCAGGAAAAAAAAATTGTTCTACCCCTTTTTTTTTAGCATCTTCCGACACTAAAGGGAGTTTGAAATTATGGGATACTAGAAAAATTAATGAAGTTTTTTCTAAAATAAAGTACAATTCAAAAATAACCTCATTGAGTTTTTTATAATTCTCACCATTTTTTAATTTATTTTTTTGATCAATTTAAATCGGTTGATTATTTTTTTCACTTGAAGTTGTTCTTTTTTTAATATATTACCAATTTTTTTTTTTATTTTAAAAAAAATTTTTTTTTTCTTTGAATTTTTTTCAAACCTTTCTAGTTTCGATAAAAACATTAAAATTTCCGGAAAAATTGATAAAACATTTAGAGCATTAAAATTATTACCCTGGACTATCAAGATATCAAGAAAAATGATGAATTCAAAATTTTCTATTGACTTAAGTAATTTAAAAAGGTACTTTTTTTGGATTTTAAAAAAAAGTTTTTTTAGAAAAAATTCTATTTGTGTAGTTTTTTTAACTTTTTTTTTTCTTAAATGACATAGTAACTTTAATATTGAAATGAATTTCGAAAAGATATTTTTATTTTTATTGATTTTTTTTCTATCTGAACTAATGTAATTTTTAAAGGAAAAAAAATTGTCTTCTTTATTGAAACATAGATTTTGCGAACATTGTCTTTCAATTTTCCATATGATAACATTTTTATCGGCAGATCCAGAAGCTAAAAAATTCCCACTTTCAGAGAAGTTTAATGTCCATATCGGACTTTGATGATAACCTATAAATTGACAAAATTGTGTAAAATTACTACCATTCCAAAACTTAATATTCCCTCCTCTCGAAGCAGACAAAAAATTTATTGAGCAGGGTTGAAAAGTTGTTGACGTAACTGCAGTATTCTCCGGGAATAAAATTTTTTTCTGATTTCGTCCCAAAAGATCCCAAATTCTCAAAGAAGAATCCGCTGATCCTGTAAGTAATAATTTTTTATTATCACAAAGGCAAGCTGAAATGATGGGTAGGCTATGTCCTTGAAGGGAAAATTTAAATTCCAATGATTGGAAAGAAAATGCCCATATTACAGATGATATTCCGCTTAAAATTATTAAATTTTTCCCTAATATTAATTTTATGGTTAAAATCTGTTCTTTTATTCGTAATTTCTTAACAGGAATAATTCTATTCCATTCGAGTTCCCAGATTTTCAAAACTTTGTCTGAACCTCCTGTTGCTAAATAATAAGAATTCTCAGCACAGTCTAATGCCCAAACTGGACCTTCATGAGCTTTAGATTTTGAGAAAATAAGTTTTCCCGATAATATTTCATATAAATCAATGTTCCCGGTAATAGAACCCGTTAAAATTGAGTTGTTATCAAAAAGTTCCATGGAAATACAAGATGAATGTGTTTTAAATTTCTTTATACATTTTTCAAGAGTAATGTTCCAGATATAGACTGAATTTGAAGAACTGCAAAGAGTTATCAAAAATTTGTCTTTTAAAAACCATAATGTTCCTCTGATTTCTCCTGAATGAAATTCTAATTTTCTTCGAAAAAGTCTTTTCAAAGACAATTCAAATCTATTTTTCACTTTTTTTTCAAGAAAAATTTTGAAAAAATCTAAACTATGAATTTCTAAATCATGAATCAAAATAATCCAACTTCCTCTGTTTCTGGTACTCCATAAAGTTAACCCTGTCGTTTTATTTTTAAATTGATAAGACATTACATTAGAATATAACGAGTCTTTTTTACAAATAAAATTTTCTCCTTTGTGGGGATATTTTTGATTAATCCTTGATTGTCTTGAAAGAAAAACATTAATTGATCTTGATCCATCATTTAATATTAAAATTGATTCTTTAAAATCAATAAGTAGATTTGGTTTATGTGAAGTTTTTTTGCTTTGAAAATTTCCATAGTATTTTAAAATGAACGGTTCAGAAAATAAAAAGCTTGTTATTTCTCCATCTCTAACTAATCCTAAAAATAAATTTTTATTTTTCAGAAATTTAAACTCCTGAAAATATTTTGTTCCCATATCAATAATTTTTTTACAAATTCCCGTTTTCATATCCCAGAATTTTAACAAATTGTCTATTCCGTAAGAAAAAATACCATACCATTTTTCGTTTTTGGGGGTACAAAAATCCAAACCTTTAATTTTTCCATTGTGAGCTAATTTGTTCCTGAAAATCCCTGTGTTATTTTGAGAGTTCCATAAAATAATATCTCCACCTAAACAACCTGATAGAATTTTTGTCCCGTTTTTGGAGATTCGAATCAATGTTATTTTTAATGAATGACCTGTATACCAGGCAAATTTAATCGAAATTTTGACTAAATCAAGTTTCCATACCAAAATTTTTCCTGAAGATAATCCTGCTGTAACTAAAAACTCCTTTGAATGGAGATTACGAGATAATTTGACTTTTGTTATGATTATTGGAACTTTATCAATTTCTTCAAGAATTGCTAGGTTTGATTTAGTTTTAGGATTCCATAAAATTAAGGAATTTATTTTGGAAAAAACTAGGATATTCGGATTTTTTGTCCCAGGGAGTAACTGAGCAGGGACAAAATTAGAAGGACCTCCTAAATATTTAATTGGTTTTAACATTCTATTTGAGATTAACTAAATTTTAATAATTGTAATTTGATTATTTTCAAAAATATTTAAAAGTTTTTAGTCGTTTAGCCAATTAAATAAAAAGAAAATCCAAAATTTCTAAAGCCTTATTGACCTCTAAAAGCATTTTTTTATGTGTGTATTTATTGTGGTTTAAATTATTTGTATTTTTATCTTTCATTTCCGAATTGTTTTTTTGTTTTAAATTTTCTTTTGAATTAGATAGTTTTTTAATTTGCTTCGATTTCAATGAAATGGATTTTATTAATTCTTTTCTTAAAATATTGTCAATTTCATTCCGTTTTTCTTTTTCTAAAAAAACCGATGTATTTACCTTGGTTTCATGAAATGAATTTAGCGGATAGAGACCTTCTTTATAAAAAAAATTAGTTTTAATTCGAAGTGGTTTAACATCATTTCCGATTTGATCAAGGTTCAAAATTGAAAAAGGGATGATTTTTTCACTTCTCCTTCTATAAAGAATTCCCGGTAAGGTCTTTGAGACGAGGAAGTTTACAAATAATCTACTTTTTGTTTCATTTATATTAAATTTTGATAAATTATTTTGATTTTTGGATTTGAAAATTTCCAAACATCTTATTTTTAATTTATTCAGTGATTTTTCTACAAAGATTTTTAAATTAAAAAAAATTTTTTTTAAATATTTTTTATTTAACAAGACTAACTTTAAATATTGAATTTTAAATATGGGTGTCATTGTTATTATTTTAAAATTATTTAAATAATTTAAATAATTTTAAAATAATCTTTAGAAGCGACTAATTCTATGAATACACCGATTTTTTTTGTAACAATTAATCATGGTAGAATAAGATCTCCTATTATAAAGTTTAGAGATCTTATTTATTTAAAAGCAATGAACAAAAAAGATTTTTATTCTGATGTTAAAGAAAAAAAATCTTCCAGTTATAATGCTGGTCAAATAACCGTTTTAGAAGGTCTAGAACCTGTCCGAAGAAGACCCGGGGTATTTATCGGATCAACAGGAATAAAAGGTCTTCATCATTTAGTTGGTGAGATAATCGATAATTCGATCGATGAATCTTTAGCAGGATTTTGTGATAAAGTTCTTCTATCTATAAACGCAAATCTTTCTGTATCTATTTGTGATTATGGAAGAGGAATACCAACTGATATTCATCCAATAACTGGTAAGACGGCGTTAGAAACCGTTTTGACTATTCTTCATGCTGGTGGAAAATTTGGGGATGGTGGATACAAGGTTTCAGGTGGTTTACATGGAGTCGGGATAAGTGTTGTTAATGGTTTGAGTGAATTTTTAAATGTTAATACAAGACGATTGGAAAAAAAATATAGCATGAGATTTGTCAGAGGAAAAAGTATAGGTGAATATAAATCGATTCAAAAGAAAACAAAAAAAAGCGGAACAAGTGTCAACTTTAAACCCGATTATCAAATATTTTCAACCAATTTTTCTTTTGATCCATTCGTTCTAGGGGGAAGATTGAACGAGTTAGCTTTTTTAAATCCCAAATTAAGTTTAAATTTAGATGATCGAAGATTTTGTTCCATAAAAACATCAAAATTTTCTCATCATGGAGGATTGCCTGAATATGTCGAGATCTTATGTCAAGCAACTCAAAAATTACACCAAATCGTAGAGGTAGAAAAAGAATCAAAGGGAGTGAGTGTTTCCGTTGCTTTATTATGGTCAAATGTTAATTATCAAGAAAATTTAATTAGTTTTACAAATAACATTAGAACCACCGAAGGAGGTACTCATGTTGATGGCTTAAAAAATGTTTTAACACGTACAATAAATTCAATGGGGAAAAAACTGGGTAAAGTAAAAGAAAATACACCGAATATTTCTGGTGATTTTATCAGAGAAGGTCTTACTGGAATAATAAACGTTAAGGTTTCTGAACCTGAATTTGAAGGCCAAGTAAAATCAAAATTAAGTAATCAAGATGTTAAAACAATTGTCGATCAAGTTGTCGGACAAAGAATTAAACATTTTTTTGAAAATGAGAATCAAATTGCATTAGAAATGATTTTGGAAAAAGCTCTTGCTGCTCAAACGGCTTTTGACGCAGCAAAAAAAGCGAGAGAAATTAGTAGAAAAAAATTTGGATTCGAACATTCTACTTTACCAGGTAAACTTGCTGATTGTTCCACACGAAACCCATCTCTTGCGGAAATTTTTATCGTCGAGGGAGATTCTGCTGGGGGATCAGCTAAACAAGCTAGAAATCGCCGATACCAAGCAATTCTTCCTTTAAGGGGTAAAATAATAAACATTGAAAAAACTGACGAATCAAAAATTTATAATAACACTGAAATACAGGCTTTAATTTCAGCTCTTGGGCTCGGATCTAAGGGGGATATATTAAACATTGAACAACTACGATACAGGAGAATTATTATTATGACCGACGCGGATGTAGATGGTGCGCATATAAGAACATTATTATTGACTTTTTTTTATCGCTATCAGCGAAAATTAATTGAAGAAGGATTCGTTTATATAGCTTGTCCACCATTATATAAAATTGAGTATAATAATGTTAAAAAAAAGAAGACTCAACGATATTGTTATTCAGAGGGTGAACTAGAGTATTTTTTATTCGAGAATTCAGGTAAGCTTTCTGTTCAAAGATTTAAAGGATTAGGGGAAATGATGCCAGAACAACTTTGGAAGACTACCATGGATCCTGACAAAAGAATTTTAAAACGTGTTGAAATTTCCGATGGTTATCGAGCAAATAAGATTTTTAGTGTTTTAATGGGAGAAAAAGTATTAGCGAGAAAGAAATTTATTCAAATTCACGCAAATAAAATGAAAATGGAAAATATTGACTATTAAAAAATTTTTAACTTTAATTCATTTTTTTCTTTTCAATTTCGCGAAATAAGCTTTTGAAATACCATTGACCGATCTGGAGGCAAAGCATCTAAAACAATAAATGAAAAGTAACTTGGAAAATGAATCTTTTTGTAGATCAGTTTTAGCACTTTTACAAGTTTTACACAAAACGTATTCTCTAATGTATTTCCTTAAAATATTTTCGATTCCCTTAGACAGATAACGTCCTTTTAAAACTAAACCTCCACAGTCTTGAATTGAAGCAGAAGTACCTAATTCTCCGGTTATATAAGAAAATAGGTGATCTTCTTTTCTATTCATTTTTTTACAGGTTTCGTTAAAGTTAATAAAGACCGTTTTCCTTGGTCCATCTTTTTTTATTTTAGGTGGACTGATTATAATTTTTTCGTTTATATTAGAATCACTTTGATTTATTTTTAAAAGTTGAATAATTCTATCTAATAGTTCTGTATAACTAATTTCTTTTTTTCCTAAGTTTTCTTTAAATTCCGAATTGTTTATTTTACTTAGAGTTCTTATCTTAGGAGTGATATATTTTTTTTGCATTTTTAATCTAAAAAATTTAATAGGTTTATATAAAAAAATAAAAACAACTCTTTAATCCAAATAAAGAAGAGTCACTAATTTATTTAAGGATTTCGCTTCGCTAGCCGCTTCAAGAACAACAATACTATCATGAAAAGCAAAGGAGATGAGATGTTCACATCGACTTAAAATATCAGAATTACATAATCTACTTGCCACGTCTAAAGGTAGTTCATCATTTTCTCTCATCTCTATAACATTTTGGACCTTTTCGAGCAAATCTCTCACATCTGAGGGTTGTTTTTCCAAACTTTGTGGTAAAACAACAGTTAATAAATCTGGCTTCTCAGCTCTTAAAGCCCCTCTTATAACTGCAGCATTTGTACCACTTCCAGCCCCTCCACTTGTAAAAACATGGTTTCCGATTAATACATTCGCGTAAGTCAATAACTCAACGATTTGCTGATGAAGATAAGAAAAATGTCTTGTCCCCAAAATTGCTACTTTTCTAGGTGCATTTTGTTGTATAGCTGACAATTCTTGTAGAATTGTATCGAACATTTTGTCACGTTCTTCATTTTGTGAAGGAATCAACAAAGGATTTGAACCCTCTTTTTTGAGGTCATTTGAATTACTTAATTTAGTTGGAAAGAGATAAAAAGTTCGTTGATTTTTGAACTTTAAATCATCCATATTTTTTCTTGATTTATTTATTTCAGCAAAACATTTCCTCTCTCTCATGATTCTTTGGCTTAAATTTAAACAAGCTGGAGTTATTTTAAGCATAATTAATAATTAATTTATGTTAGATTAAGAGTGTGTGTTTTTAATATATCCCAAACTTGAAAATATGGTTATAAGTTCTATTTCGTAATCTTTTGGAAATTTTATAACAAAAAGGTTTTCTTCTTCTTCTAAGATATGAATTTTTTTTTTTACTTGGTTGGAGATAATTAATTTTTGGTACATTACAAACATATTTTTATCTTGATGGGAAACAAACATTGTATTAAAAATGTTTTCTTTTATAATCAATAAAAAAAGTTTTTTTTGCATTCCATTTTTATTAAAGGCTGAAATTAGAAGGTTTAACAATCCTTCAACCATTCTATAAGAGATAAGGATAGATCCAGTGATATAAAGAATTCTATATTTTTTTCGGGACAAAAATGCTTTTTTTAATAAAATGATTCTACCTACTCTTGAAATAAATTCTTGAATTTTTTTCCCTCTTTCGACATATTTGTTTAATTTTTTATTTTTAAATAAGCAATTTACACCCGACAAAAATTTTATTTTATTTAAAGGATAATGAAGGATTTCTATCCTTCGATCAAAGATTGATCTTATTATCAATGCCATATCCAGGCTAGAAACTTCATTTTTTGTCAACAAATGGGTTAATTTTTTTTTAAATATATATATTAAACCGAAAATTGGGTTAAATTTTTTAATTTCGATTTCATAATCTTTTAATATGATTGTCTTCCTTTCTTGATCAAACATAACCCAAGATTTTTGGAAATCTTCTTGAAAAATATTTATCTTACCTAAAAATTGTAGAATGTTCATAAAACCTTCATTTTTCCACAATTCAAAAATTAAAACCATGAAAGGTGTGTTTAAAAAAGAATCCAGTATGGTAGAATGATTTATGAAATATAAAGGTAATTCTCGAAGAGAATTAAATTTTCGACATTTTTGTATATCATTATCCTTTTTTTGTTTGTTCAAGAAACGAAACAGATTTTTGGATATTTTTTTTATTTTCAAAGAACAACTTTGAATAGATAGTTTTTTTGAAAAATAAAGATGCCAAATAAATATCGAGTTTACCCACATATTTCTTTGAAAATCTTGAATTGTTAAATGATTAATATTTAATTTTTTGAAAAAATAGGAAGGTTTTTGAATGCAAAATTTAAAAAAATCGATCGAGTCAATATTATAAATTTTTAAAATTTTATTTTTAAAATTTTGTTTTCTAGAATCAAAATTATTAAAAATTTTTTTTATAAATTTACTCGTTTTTATATTGGTAAAATGTAAAATGGGAATTTCAAATAAATTATCTTTAAATAAATTTTTTTCCATTTCCATTTCATCTTGTTTGGTGACCAAAAAGAATCGGAGATTTTTTTGTGTAATGTTATAATCCCAAGAAATCTTTAATATATCTGTAACCTTTCTTATAGGATGAATAATAATTCTATTTGAATTTAGAATTAGAAAATCAAGTAAATTACCTAAAATTAAAAGGTTTTCTGGGTTTATATTCAAAAAAATTACAATTTCATTCATAAAATCATTTAAACCTTAGTAAAATTATGTTTGAATAAAAAGATTAAATTTTAAAAAAAAGAACGAAAAAATGTGAATATTATTCTCATCTTTTCTAAAATATCTCTCCGAATATATTTAAAATTTTAAATCAAATCTAATAAATTTTTTTTTTATTCGAGTCTTGTAAAGATAGATTCTTTGGCTGAAATTCTTATTGCTTTTATAAAATTTTTTTTAGATAATTCTAATAAAATTTTCTTCGCTAAGGAACAGGAAATTCGAAACCGCGCAGTTAAGGAACTAGGGGTAATTAATTTATCTTTAGATATTTCTTTTAAAATTCTTTCATAAAGTTTAGTATCAATAAAATATTGGTTATTAACTTTTTCTTTCACCTACCATAATAATTACCTTTTCCAGAAAAAAATAAACATTTCAAATACAAAAGAAAACAAAAAAACTTACCTTGCCTTTGGACCACTTCTTTTTTATTTGCGGAGCCATTAAAAGCTTTGGGATTAATTAGGCGTAAAAAAGCGAAAAACTTATATTAATATAAACCCTTATTTTGTTTGAATCCAACACTTATTTCATTTGGAATAAAGATAGATCAGGTAAGTTAAAATTTCTAGGTTTTTATATTTCATCTTTTGAAATATATCACAATCTAGCAGTATTAATGGTCTTTTAATGTTAAAACTTTTATTAAATAAACAAACGTTCTGATTTTCTCGTAAAAATCAATTTTTTGTATTTATTAATTTAATAATCATAATACCATTTAATAAAAGTGTTTTTTTAAAAAATTTTAAACTATTTTATTTTATTTTTTGTCATTAACCATTTTTTTTTGATCCTTTCTATGAAAAATACTGCAATACCATATAAAGACAAATCTATTATTTCATCTATACCTAAAATATAACTCGAAACCAATAAATCTATTAAAGAGGAAATATTAATCTTAATAAAATTTTTATACCATTGTTCAGAATATGATTCTGATGAACTTTCCCAATCATCATTAAAACTACCATTTAGTAAATGATAAGGAGAACCTTCTTTAAATTCAAGGTATTTATGTCTAAAAAACTCCACTAATTTTAATAAAATTTGGCTCTTAATGACAGTTAAAGTAATTACCATAAACTTTAAATTTTTTTTTTTTAACTGATTTCCAAAAAAACGAAATAATATCGAAGGTTTTGTAAAAGTTTGGTCCAAAAAAAATATATTCTTTTCTTTTGATAATATTATGATCTTCATTTAAGAATAACCATAATATTATATATTTAAATATCGTACATTTTTATTATAAAAAATGGTAAGTATTAAATCTTAATCAATACAATTGTAAATTTAGGGTTAAAATAGTAGGGAAGCAATAAATCGTTGATAAAAAAGAAAAAAATTAGTCACAATATAAAAAAAAATCGCCCACTTCCAAGTTGGTATAGATTTAAAAAGAATACGACCATAAAATTAAATCTTAAAAGAAGACATTGGAGAAAAAAAAAATTAAAACTTTGACATGTTTTTTTTTTTTACAAAGATCAAAAAGGTTTCTTACTTGAATTATCTAAAACTAAAGAATTTTGTGGTTTCTTTCTTTTAATATAAATAAAATGAGAAAGATTAAAATTTTGTTCATCTGGTAAACTTTTTAAAAAGACGTATTTAATTTCTTTTTCTTTTATCATAGTTTTTACCCTCTTAAAATGCTTTGTTTTTGTCAAAACGATATTACGAATGAATAATTCTGAAAGGTTTTCTTTTGAAAGAATGTTGCAAGAATTTTTTCCAGTAAATAATGAACCTAGGTATTTTCCAAAATCCAAAAAAAATCTTATCCTTATAGTATAATTGAAGACTTTTGTAAAAAGGTTGGAGTATAAATTTTTAAAAGTATAAATATTAGCTTTTAATGAAAATATTTTTATTTGGAGTGATTTTAAATCCGTCCCGATAATAGTTAAAAAAGGAATAAAAAATAGATTAGAAATTGTCAATATATTTTCTTTTAAAAAAAATTTTTTGTATCCATAAGAAATCAATTTTAAATAACAAATCAAATCATTCAAATTTTGCAATATTTCAAAATTCCAATTTTTTTGAAAAGACAATGAAACATATGAAATAACAAAATTTAACCTAATTTTCATTTCATTTTTTCCAATAATATTTTTTTTTAGAAATACATCTATAATAAGCACAACAAAAATACTAAAAAAAGATGCACCGTTAAGAAAAATTTGTTTTTGATCCGATACCTTATTAGTTTTAAAATTGGAATCTTTCTTTTTTTTTTCAAACCCAAATTTGATCCAAAATAGAAAAATTTTTTCAGTATTTGTAGGTAAAAAAACATTTTCGACTTGTTCTATCTTCATATAGAAATTTCTTTGTTTAAAGTTTTTAGTTTTAATAAACAAAAAAGTAAAATATTTTTTTATAATAAAAATGAATTTTGTATATTATCTATGAATAGAAAATATGATAGATTTGGAAATAAAAAAAAACTTAATGGAAAAGAAAATATTTCCAAGAGTGGTAATTCAATAGAAAGATCTTGGGAAAAATTAAAAACAAAAGAAAATTGTATTCCAAGGAGTATTTATTCTAAAGAGATTTTGATAAAAAAAATTCTAAGATCAAATAATAATTCGAAAACTATTTCAGTAACCGGTCATCTTCATCATGGAAAGAGTACGTTAATAGAAGTGTTAGCATCAAGTGTACATTTAATAAATAATAAATTCTTATTGGGCACCTTCTCGAATCTTTTTTTTTTAGAACAAGAAAAAGGTTTAACGCTTTATCCAAATGTTATAACTCTAAATTTACACTTTAAAAAAAAAAAATCAGCTATTTTTAACCTTATCGATTGTCCAGGTCACCCGGATTTTCAAGATCAAAATATTGCTTGTCTACAGATTTCTGATGGAATAATTCTAATGGTAGATCTACTAGAAGGTATGATGATTGGAACTGAAATTTCTTTAAAAAATGCAATCAATCGAGGTTTACCACTGGTTTTAATTTTAAATGCCTTAGACCGTTTAATAATAGAACTTAACCTTTCTCCTAAGGAAATTCATTTTAGACTTCTTACAATATTAGATGAAATAAACTATATGATTCAAAAAATTCTCAAAATAAGTGATAAAAATGAAAAAAATCATTTTAAATATTTCAACCCACTTTTAAATAACGTTTGTTTTTCCAGTCTAATTCAAGGCTGGACGTTTACGATTGAACAATTTTCTGAAATTTACCTATCTTCTCAACCATCTTGTTGTCTCTCAATCAAAGAATTAGGGTGTATAATATGGAATGGTTTAACAATAGAGAAGGTAATTAGAAATCAAACGGTGGATTCCCCTTTTACCGAAAAATTTTTGTTTCAAGAACTTATTCTTTATCCTATTTTCAAGTTAATTTTTCTCAATTTAACGGAAAATTATTCCTACATAAGAAAATTTATGGAGGTAGAATTAGGAATTTTTGGAATTAAGATGAAAGAACTATCTTTATTTCCTGAAAAAATTGTGAATCTTTGTGTTTTATTATTTTTAGGTGGGTCTCGAGAAGTAAAACTCATGTATAACCACTCGGGAATGATAAATTGTTTGGTTTACCATTTATCATGTAGAAACAAGAACAAGTCATTATCCATTAAAAAAAATAGAAAAACGATAAAGAATGAACTAATTGGTTACATTTCAAATTTTTTTCCTGAAAAAAAAACGAATGAAGCCATAGCCCTTTGTAAAATTTTTGATGGAAAACTCAAAACCGGAGATAAAATCCAAGTTTTAACCGATGAACCATTTTATTATAAAAATCAAAAATGTATTTCCGTTTGTAAAATAATTCATCTTAGAATTTCTATCGGAAGATATATGATTAAAATTTTCATAGCCACTAAGGGTAATATTGTTTTCATCAAAGGGTTAGAAAACAACTGCAAAAAAAATGGAATATTTATTGGATTTAATGTCTCTTTTTCGGATCTCATTTTCTTTTTCTCGTCGATTAAACGTAATTTAATTAATAGTAAAGTTAGGAAAATTGTGAAAATTTCAATTAAGCCGATTAAAATAAAAGATATTGAGAATATAATCAAGGTTTTTAGATTTTTATCAAAAATTTACCCGAATTTAAATTGTCAAGTGGACTCATATGGAAATATTATAATTTCATCGACAAGCCTGTTTTATTTAGAGTGTGTTTTGCGAAATTTCAAAAACTCCCTAGATGGAGAAAAATTCCAAATATCTGATCCCTATATTTTTTTAAGAGAAACTATTTCGAAAATTAAAAATTTTGATTACGATATCGGTAAAAGTCTGATTTTGAACATAAAAAGATCTAGACTTCGTTATTTTTCTAACTTTTCAATATTTGGTTTTTTGAAAATTTACGATAAAATTATTCTTAATGGAGAAGAACCACTCTTTTTATTATATCCTTTGACCGGGGGTTATATTAGTCAAAAATTAATTGAAAAAACAGTTTTTAGTAAAATAGAATCAAATAGTCTTTGGTTTTTTTATTTTGACTCAATTAATTCTGAAACTACTTTCTTAAAAGGTAGTTCAACTTTATATGTTTCAGATAAAGAAAAGAGAGAAATTTCAAATGAATTTAAAGGGTTCTTAAGAAAAGGAAAAATTTCAACCGCTTCTTTGAATGGATTAGAATTAGAACTAAAACAAAGATACGATTGTGTTTTTGATTTTAATCTCAGTTTACTAAAAAGAAAAAAAGAAAAAATCCAAAAGGATTTTTATAACTTAAATTCTCTTGTTCAGCAGCCTATTTTTCTCATAGAACTAGTTTTTCCTGAAAATTATTTTTCGATTATAATGAAATATTTAAGAAAAAAAAAAACACACATTACATCCTTCGAAAGTTTTTTAGGGAAAAAGATAATTTCTATTAGAGCTAAGCTTGTTGGAAATATGTTTATAAAATTCGAACAAGATATACCCCTTTTAACACAAGGAGAGTGTTACATATTTTTTCTCTTTGATTTCTGGGAAAACATTTCTTAAGATTAATTATCAAGCCAGAAAAGATAGAAAAATTACCCCAAAAAAATGTTAATTTTAAAAGTATGTTTTTTCAAATTTATCTATATTTATTTTTCTTTTTTTACTAAAAACTTCGGTGAATTTTATTAAAATTGTTTTTTGATAATTTCAGGGTTATAAATTCTTTCATGTTCAAAATAATTGAATTAAAAAAATCCAGAGTATTTTTACAAATCCAATATAAATCCTTTCCATTTATGGCAATATTAGATAAAGAAACAATAGAAAGACAAAAATTTAGATTTGAA
>Ga0315905_10003476_pt1 | contig 16253 bp, 16 predicted proteins | sample LakEriMetagenome_5_FD_203522 | JGI IMG/M metagenome (GOLD analysis project Ga0315905, IMG submission 203522) | Freshwater fungal communities from buoy surface, Lake Erie, Ohio, United States - Buoy 4 MA121 | ecosystem: Environmental > Aquatic > Freshwater > Lake | place: USA: Lake Erie, Ohio... | reverse complement strand
AAGAAAGCATACCATAACTAGTTGCAAATTGTGACACTTGGTCTCCAAATTTTTCAATTAATTTTTCTTGTACTATTTCGTTATTTAACGACATATTGTAATAATTAGGTGTTGGCTATTGAATGCCATAACTATTTAATAATGCTTTGTATTGTTCGCTATTTCTACGGCGAATACTTTCTTGTCCAACCAGGTCTTGGATTTTCATAAAGCCATCTATAATCGCTTCTGGTCTTGGAGGACAGCCTGGCACATAGACGTCTACAGGAATGACTTGATCAATTCCTTGCAATACGCTATAAGTATCAAAAATACCACCACTAGATGCGCAAGCACCCACTGCTATCACCCAACGTGGCTCTGCCATTTGAATATAGACTTGTCTTAATACTGGTGCCATTTTTTTTGCGATAGTGCCCATCACCATTAATAAATCACATTGACGTGGAGAGAAGCCCACACGCTCAGATCCAAAACGAGATAAGTCATAGTGGGAAGCCATGGTCGCCATAAATTCAATCCCACAACATGATGTTGCAAAAGGTAAAGGCCATAAAGAATTTTTACGAGCAAGTCCTACAACAGAACTTAATTGTGTTGCAAAAAATCCCTCTCCCGGAACACCGTCTGGTGCCTTTCCCATTCCAATTGCATCCGCAATTTCAGCTTCTTTTGGATGTATGTTAAATCTTACTGGACGCATAATTTATGCATTATATTTTAAAAAATTAATCTTCCCATTTTAGTGCTCCTTTCTTGATGATGTAGACAAAGCCTACCAAGAAAAATCCAACAAATAAAACCACTTCGAAAAATCCAGCCCAGCCTAAACTTTTAAAATTGACTGCGTATGGATAAAAGAAAATCACTTCTACATCAAACAATACAAACAAGATGGCTACTAAAAAATATTTGATAGCCATAGGTGATCTTGCATCTCCATGAGATTCAATTCCACTCGCAAAATTTTCTAATTTGTCTGATGTTTTTCTAGAAGGGCCTACTAAGCTTGACACCAAAATCATGATGGCTACAAAGCCACCTGCAAACAATATTTGCAGCACGATTGGTAAGTAATTGGCAGCACTGTTCATTTCTAAGTCGTTTAGGTGCCGCAAAAATACGCAAAGGAACTTGTTTAAACTAAAAACTCCCCATAATTGGGGAGTTTTTAGCATCTTTTTTTTTAGACTTCAAAAGGATGAAATACCGAATAAGTTTAGTTCATATTTTGAGTTGGGGCATCAGAAGCTGGCTTTTGATTGCCTTGCATCTTTTTAAGAATTTCCCAGTTTTTAACTAAGCTTTCTTTGATTTTTAGCGTTTGAGCTTCCCCAGGCATTAATTCCAATACTTTATCACACATTCCAATTGCTTTTTCTAAATCTTTTATTTCATTGAAATAACCCATCATGATATAATAGTTATTGACCAAACCTTGTACATTTTTTACAGCGGCTTTTAAGAAAAACTCATTTTGTAAGGTTGCTGCTTGAAACTGAATACCCAAAGTATTTGCTGTATCAATCAATTTAGCCCCTTTTACATAGAATGAATAGCCGTTTTGTTTATCAGGGAAAGCAGTGATGTATTGTTTTGCAATGTCGATCGTACTTAGGCCGTCTTTTGCATTCAATGCAACACTAGACAACTTGTAAAAGTAAACCTCGTCTTTAATTCCTCTAAGGTTAAAATAGTTCGTATTCCATTTTAAAGCATCTGTATACATATTAGATTTTTCAAACATATCTGCACCTAATTTGTAATACTTCATTTTATTTACCTTAGCTGTATCTGCAGCAATTGCTTTATCTAGGATGCCCGCTAAAACGGTTTCATTCCCTCTAAATTTAGACAACACTTTGACTGCAAGTTCATAGTCCGTGTTTAAGATCTTGTCTGCAGGGCTTGTATTAATAAATTGTTCGATATATGTTTTAGCTTGAGTTGAATCTCCTTTACGGTCATAGTTGTAGGCTAATAAAACCCCTAAACGCGGCAGTGTTTTAATTCCAATAGACGCTTCTAACTCCTTCACTTTCGCCAAAGAAGCATCATATTGTCCTGCACGGAATAAATAATCTGCATTAAAGATATCCAAGGCTGGGTCCTTGTCTGCGTATTGTAAGAACAAATCAAGATTAGACTTTGCAGTTTCGGTATTCTTATCTGCATAATATTGATACAAAGCAAAATATGTTGGTGGGAACTTAGCGTCTGCAGTCAAAGACTTCTTAAAATATTCGTCAAAAGACTCTAAGTTATTTTGAGATTGATACACTTTACCTATTCTGTAATAAGGATAGGCATTCAATGGATCTTTATTGGTTGCTTCCAAAAAAGCAGTTACTGCTTCTCCACCATTTTCACCACCCAATTTAAGGTAGTTAATACCCAAGTTTACATACATACTTGGCAATACCGGTGTTCCTTCATAAGCAGAAATAGTTTCCTTTAATTTGTCTATCGCATATTGATGATCTCCAACGTTAGAAGGTATTTCAGAGTGGATGTACCCAATTGCATTCACAATCTCTTGGTTTGGTTTTCCTTTAAATTTGCCCTTTGTATTTAAAGTTGTGGTGATTGCTACTTCTAAAGTTTGCTTTATCGCATTGATATCCGCTTTTTCACCTAATTCTAATAATTGAACATGTGCAGTTCCAACTAAAATCCATGAATTATTACCTAATTCGTTTGCCGCTTTTTGATACAATGCTTTAGTCTCATCTATAAACGCCTGATCAGGAGCACCTGCGCCGTTTTGAGATAAGATTGCTTGACCATACCAAAAAATGGTTTCTGGATCTTTTGCGTTTTTCTCGTACGCATCTTTAAAGAAAGCTAACGCAGATTTATTTTTTTCGTAACGCATCAATTTCATTCCCTCGTTTAATGGAGATACAGGTACTTGAGCGTTAACTCCAGTTAAAGCCAATACGACTGCCATCATTAATAAAACCAATTTTTTCATCACAGGTGTTTTTTGTATTTTATAATTTATACTATTTTCAAAATCCTTTTTTCTCAAATTATTCGAAAAAAAGGGATGCCAAAGTGTGACCGCTAGGAAACAACTTTGAGAAAGCTAAAAATATTAATTTTTTTGCAAGAAATGGATTTAAATTTTAGTTAATTCTACTAAAACTTGTTAGCTTTTTTTGCTATTCTAACAAACCATTCCTTTTTTTAAAGCCCATTTTTGCTGGCACCAAAAAAGCGCGCTTAAAAATCAACTGGCCTCTTTCTAAACTTAAGAAATTTAAAAAGCCTGTACCTAAGCCAGCTGCATTTTCTTTTAAGATATAATAAATAGGTAATGTAAGTGGATATTGCGCTCTGCTAATCGTAGCGGGGGATGGTTTTGAAAAATAGCCTTTTTCCAGACATTGTGTACACTCTACTAAGCCTAATTTTACTTTTTTACGCAACTCAATTTGTGCTGGATCATAGCCATCTCCAATCCAGTTCATCCCAACAAAACCAATGGCATCGGGGTGTGTAGCAATATAGTCAATCACTTCTCTACTTCCTTTAGCTGCAACTACATTTTTACCCAGTGGTACATCTTTTGCTAAACTATCCTTTAAAAAACGAATAATGCCTGTCAAATTATTACCATCCATCACCACTTCTTTATTGGACTTTCCTGTAAGCCTTTCACTTAATGCATTTAAGCTAAAAATAGAATCTTTGGCTGATTTATGCACCAAAACTGCCACTGCGTTATAAGCAAGAATGGCAAAATTGGGACTATAACTTAGGCTTTTTTTATAGTCTAGTTGTTCTTGTTTATTTAAGCCCCTAGTCACAAAAATCATCCTTGTACTGTCATTGGCAAGGTCCTTGAAACAATCAATTTCTGATTTATAGCTTGTCTCAATTTGGGCTTTTGGATTGCTAGCCAAAAAGACTTTTAATTGCTCCTCTATAAATGGCTTAAAACTTTCCTCTACAGAAATGCGAATCATGCCTTCATTTGGCGATTCCAAAGCTGCTTTGGGTGTGGTTTTGCATGAAACCAATGCTACAATGAAAATAAATCCAATTAAAAAGTGGCGCATAGATAAATGTTGTTGCTTAATCGAATTAATAATCTTGTTTGATAGCTCTAAAGAGCCTAAATCCACCGTAAACCAGGCACAAAGTGCCAAAAATCAATCTAAAATCATTGTCAATATTCAAAACCATGTCCATTTTGAAGTATTTGGCACCAAATAAAAGGCAACCAATTCCAAGAATGAGTGAAGACATGGAAAAGTCGTAAACACGTCTAAAAAAACGGTAAGATTTTTCGGTTTTTTCTCTTTCTTCCATAAAGGGCAATTTTGACAAGCAAATTAAACAATTAACATGGTAACGATTTAAAAAATTATCTTTACAAACAAATTTGAGTTCATGAGTAAACCATCTTTACCACAAGGCACAAGAGATTTCAACGCAGCGACTGTTCAAAAAAGACAGTATATCTTCCAAACCATTCGGACGGTATTTGAATTATATGGATTTCAGCCACTGGAAACGCCCGCCATGGAACAATTGGATACGCTGATGGGTAAATATGGAGAGGAAGGCGATAAGTTGATTTTTAAAATTTTAAACAACGGATTGGATAACCCGCAAAAAGCGGCAGCTACAGGCGAAGGGTTTCAAAAAATATTAGAAGGGAAATCAAGCACTCAAATTACAGAAAGAGCTTTAAGATACGATTTAACCATTCCTTTTGCAAGGTATGTAGCCATGAACCATGGGTCACTCAACTTCCCTTTTAAACGTTATCAAATTCAACCAGTTTGGAGAGCAGATCGTCCTCAAAAAGGAAGGTATAGAGAGTTCTACCAATGTGATGCGGATATTGTCGGCTCTGATAGTTTATTAAATGAAGTAGAATTGACCGCCATTTACTTAACTGTTTTTAAGCAACTCCAATTAGAGGTTGAAGTAAAAATAAACAACCGTAAAATTTTATTAGGTCTCGCAGAGGTATGTGGTGGAGAAGCTAAAATGATGGACTTAACCATTGCCATTGACAAATTAGATAAGATAGGTTGGGAAAAAGTAGCAGAAGAATTAGAGCGTAAAGGTTTCACTGCTGCGCAACAAAAAATTATTCAAGCCTATTTAGAGATCGAAGGAACCAATGAAGCAAAACTAATACAACTTGGATTGCTTTTAAATGGCAATGAAAATGCGGCAAAAGGGATCGAGGAAATACAATATGTATTAGACTATCATGCATCAAGTGGTTTATCAAAAAATGTAGTCGCAGACTTTACACTAGCAAGAGGTTTAAATTATTATACTGGACTCATTTTTGAAGTAAAAGCAATCGATGCAGAGATGGGAAGTATTGGCGGCGGCGGAAGATACAATGACTTAACAAGTTTATTTGGCGTACCAAATGTACCTGGCGTAGGCATTAGCTTTGGTGTGGACCGTATCTATGATGTACTTGAGGAAAAAAACTTATTTCCAGCTTCGGTAGAACAGAATACAAAGATTTTATTTTTCAATTTAGGCGACCAAGAAGCAAAAGAAGCATACCAATTAATGGCTGCACTAAGAGCAAAAAAAATTGCTTGTGAAATCTACCCTGACAAGAGTAAATTCGACAAGCAATTTAAATATGCCGAAAAGAAAGGGATTCCAAATATTATCATCATCGGATCCGATGAATTGAGTAAAAGAGAATGTACCCTTAAAAATTTAAACACAGGAACACAACAAACAATTCCATTTGAAGCATTGGCAACAATGGAATTTTAAAACTTTCTAGTTGTTTTGTTTAGCCCAAAGTGCAGCGTAAAACTCATCTTCTTTTAAGGCCATAGGACTTGCTTCTTTCTTGCCCACTAATTCTTGGCCTTGCACCATAATGCTAATTGACTCAACAGACTTGCCATCTCTTCTTTTGAAAATCACCAATGCATCATATTGTGCTAAATAAAAACTATCCACTCCTCTTTTCTCTAGTGGTGTAGAACCCATTGCTGAGTTAATCACTAAACTAGAATCTTCTAGCGTTAAAGACACTTCGGCTACCGGACTACCTTCTGCAAAGACATATTTTCCTAAATAATCGTTCAATGGACCTGTTTGTGCATTTACTGATAAGAAAGCACCCATTAAAATCAAGGTCAAAAAGCATAATTTTCTCATAATTGTTGATTTAAGTTTTGAGACGTCTAAAATAGGGTCTTTTACTGAAAATCCCCTTATAAAATATGCATTTCTGTTAGAAATAATTGATTGTTAACAGCCTGATCAAGTATCTTTGCATTATGGAGCAAACAAGACCAAATATTAGGGCAGTAGAGGTCGTTGAAATTGAACGATTTATATCAAAAATGGAAGAAAAGCCATTTAGGGTAAAACAGATTGTAGAATGGTTATGGCAAAAACATGCACATAGCTTTGACGAAATGACCAATTTAAGCCTGGATTTACGTAAAAAATTAGTGGAGCATTTCACGTTGCCAGCACTTTCTATTGACACCACTCAAATGAGTAGTGATGGTACATTTAAAACAAGGTTCAGAACTTTTGATGACCATATGATTGAAGGGGTGCTTATCCCTACCACTTTACGCAAAACTGCATGTGTATCTTCTCAGATAGGTTGTAGTTTGAGTTGTAAATTTTGTGCCACAGGTTATATGGAGCGAAGCAGGAATTTGAATTTTGATGAAATTTACGACCAAGTCGTAATGATCAAACAACAGGTAGAAAAAACCTATGATCAAAATTTATCCAACATCGTATTCATGGGCATGGGTGAGCCATTGTTGAACTATAAAAATGTATTGAAGGCCATTGAAAAAATTACTTCGCCAGAAGGTTTAGGCATGAGCCCAAGACGTATCACGGTTTCCACTGCTGGTGTTGCAAAACAAATCAAGCAATTAGGAGACGACCAAGTTAAATTCAAATTGGCACTATCCCTACACGCAGCAAATGATAAGAAGCGTAATGAAATTATGCCAATCAATGAGAGTAATAATATTGAATCATTGATAGAAGCACTTAACTATTTCTATAAAAAGACAGGCAACGAAATCACTTTTGAATATATCTTATTCAAGGACTTTAATGACAGCGAAAAAGATGCGATGGAATTGGTTAAAATTTACAGACAAGTTCCTGCAGATTTAATCAACGTCATTGAATACAATGCCATTGATCGTTTTCCGTTTGACAAACCTGATGAAGATGGATTTGAAACCTTTGTAGAGATTTTGCAAAAAAATAGAGTGAACGTTCGTGTAAGAAGAAGTCGTGGTAAAGATATTGATGCGGCTTGTGGACAGTTAGCCAATAAAGACAATTAATACCACATCCCATGAAAGCAAAAAGATCCGACAACTTTGACAAGTTTGCCAATAAGAAAAAAGGAAGTGCTGTTAAAGAAGAATATAGGCAGGAAAAAAAACAAGCTAAAAAAGATTCAAGAGCTGCAGGTGAAGCTGCGCGTCAAAGAAAGAAAGATATCGAAAGAGGTATTGCCGTTGAACCTGTCGGAAATAATAAAAAAGGGGGCTTTGATAAAAAAGGAGGCTACGATAAAAAAGAATTTGTAACGGGTCCTCCAAAATATTCCATTCCTTTAAGAGCAACTGCTGCGCCATCAAAAGGGCCATCCAAAGGAGCGTCTAAAGGAACATTCAAATCTGCGGATCTGCCGCCTAAATATGGTGAGCTTCAAAAATCTGCTGGATCTAGATCTGCTGGACCAAGAGCATCCGCCTCAAAAAGAACACCAGAATCTATGGATCGTGCCGATGCAAAACGGACTGCTAGTATTGGCAAAGTCACTGCCAATGACGATATGCCTTATGAACAAATGCCGTTGAACAAATACATCGCACATGCTGGTACTTGTGGGAGAAGAGAGGCTGCAGAACTTGTTAAATCTGGTCATATCACGGTGAATGGGGATACAGTTTTAGAACCTGGTTATAAAGTACAATATAAAGATGTCGTAAGATTAAAGGGGAAAGTATTGCAATTGCAAGTCACACCTGTTTATATTTTATTGAACAAGCCAAAAGATTATATCTGTACAGCAAACGATCCAGAAGGCAGAAAGACGGTATTAGATATCATTAAAAATGCGACCACGCAAAGAATGTTTCCTGTAGGTCGTTTGGATAGAAACACTACAGGTGTTTTAATTTTAACCAATGATGGTGATTTGGCCCAAAAGCTAACGCATCCATCTTATGAGATAAAAAAAATCTACGAAGTTACATTAGATAAACCTGTGACTAAGGCCGATATGGAGTCTATTGCAGCAGGTGTAGAATTAGAAGATGGATTCATTGCTGCAGATGCAGTGAGTTATTTATCCAATACTTCTAAAAATGTGATTGGCATTGAAATTCATAGTGGAAGAAATAGAATTGTAAGAAGAATATTTGAACACCTTGGTTACGATGTGAGACATTTGGACAGGGTGATGTTCGCTAATTTAACCAAAAAAAATGTGGATCGCGGTAAGTGGCGTTTCTTAGCGGAAAAAGAAGTGCGCACATTGAAGTTTTTAAATAAGTCATTTACAAGAAAAGCAAGTAAGTAGGGATGTTAGATATATTATTTGAGGATCAAGACATGGTAGTCATCAACAAACCAGCTGGTGTACTAAGTATTCCAGATCGTTTTGGTAAAACACTTTCTATAAAGTCGCTGTTACAAGATAAATACGGGAATATATTTACGGTGCACCGTTTAGATCAAGCAACGAGTGGCCTCATTATTTTTGCAAAAAACTCCGAAGCACATAAGGAACTTAGCTTATTATTTGAAGGCAGAACGATCGAAAAAAAATACCTTGGATTGGTGGTGGGTCGTCCCGAACAAAGTGGAAGTATTGACGGAAGTATCATGGAGCACCCCATCAAAAAGGGACAGATGTACATCCATGTAAAAGGGAAAGCGGCATTGACAACCTATGATGTGGTGACTTACTACAAACGCTATGCTTTGGTTTCATTTCAAATTCATACAGGAAGAACGCACCAGATTAGGGTGCATGCAAAACATATGGGACACCCAATTATTGCAGATGAAATTTATGGTGATGGTGAAAAATTATTACTCTCTAGCATCAAGAAAAAGAATTTCAAATTAAGTAAATCCGAAGAGGAGGAAAAACCACTACTTGCAAGACATGCTTTGCATGCACATACTTTAAAACTAATTTTTAAAGAAAAAGTATTTGCTTTTGAAGCGCCACTTCCAAAAGATTTAGCGGCAACGATTAAGCAATTGGATAAATGGAATAGTTAATTATTCGGAATGATCGGTCTCGGTATATAAATCTAGTAATCCGTCGGGTAATAATACATGCACTTGCTTTTTAGCATGGTCTACTCCTTTAAGACTCTCTTCATGCAAAGGAATATAAGCTTCCTGACCTTGGTATAAAATGGTCACCATGAGTTGATGCGGCTGTTCAATGACTTCTTCTATTTTACCGAGTACCTTACCTTCTTCAACTACCATATAGCCCAATAAAGAAAGCGGTGAACTTTTGTCTACGAGCAATTGAAATTCAGCTTCTGGCAGCCATACTTTTTTTCCAATCAATATACTACAAGCTTCTCTAGTAGTAATGCCTTCTACTTGTAAATGGGTTAAGCTTTCTGTTTTAGCTGATGCATACTGAATAAAATAGGGAATAAAACTGGCTGTATTTTTTTCAATAAAAATGGCATCTATTCCTTTAAAGTGAATGGGTGTGCCTAACGCATGCTCTAATATTAGATGACCTGTTAGACCATGTGCCGCAACAATTTTTCCGATGTGGATGTATTCACTCATACTCAAATTTAGTAAATGATTGGACGATAAAAAAACCTCCCGAAATTCGGGAGGTTAAATGCTATTGAATCTTAAGAAAGTTGCAGATTTAATTATTCTGCAGCTGGAGTTTCTTCAGCGGCTGCTTCAGGTGCTGCTGCTTCCGCAACAACTTCAGCAGGAACTTCTGGAGCTACTTCTTCAGCCACTACTTCAGCAGCTGCTTCTTCCGCAACTGGTTCAGCAGGTGCTTCTTCAGCAACTGGTTCAGCTACTTTCTTAACTACAGGTACATACTCTTTTTTAGCAGCTTGTGCTTTCTTGTGTGCATCATTCTTAGAAGCGATTGATGTTTCATGCTCAGCATACCAAGATTCAAACTTAGTCATTGCAGTTGCATCATCAAACAGACCTAATTTAACACCACGTAATAAGTGTTTTAAATAAAGTACGCCTTTGAAAGATAAGATTCTGCGAACGGTGTCAGTAGGTTGAGCACCTTTGTTTAACCACTCTAAAGACTTTTGACGATCTAAATTGATTGTCGCTGGAACTGTTAAAGGATTGTAAGTACCAATTTTCTCGATGAATTTACCATCTCTTGGTGCGCGTCCGTCAGCCACTACTATAAAGTAGAAAGGCCTTTTTTTACTACCATGACGCTGTAGTCTCATTTTTACTGCCATTTTAAATAGAAATTTATAGGCGTTAACAAATAGGGTTAAGGGGGGCAAAGATAAAATAAATTACTGAAATCGCCCAATTAAATGGAACAAGAAAGCAAAATTGGATAAAAAAGCCGAAAATTAAGTACTTAAGCCTCATTTAGCTCCAATTATTTTCTCATTCCTGGCATTTTACTTGCCATGGCAGCACCAGCAGGGCCGCTCATCGTCTTCATCATTTGTTTCATTTGGTCAAACTGCTTGATAAAGGCATTGATTTCAGCAAGGTCTTTTCCGGCACCTTTTGCAATTCTTGCTTTTCTACTTGGTGTTAAAGTGTCTGGATTTCTGCGCTCAATTAAGGTCATCGATTGAATAATGGCCTCCACTCCTTTAAATGCGTCTTCCTTGATATCGATATCTTTTATACTTTTCCCAACACCTGGTATCATGCCCATTAAATCCTTCAGGTTACCCATTTTTTTGATCTGCTGTATTTGCGTTAAAAAATCTTCAAAATCAAATTGATTTTTTCGAATTTTCTTCTCTAATTTCTTTGCCTCAACTTCATCGAATTGTGCTTGTGCTTTTTCAACCAAAGAGGTGATATCCCCCATCCCTAAAATCCTTTGCGCCATCCTCTCTGGATAAAAAATATCTAAAGTATCCATCTTCTCACCACTACTCATGAACTTAATTGGCTTGTTCACGGTATACTTGATGGTTAAAGCTGCTCCACCTCTTGTATCACCATCTAGCTTTGTTAAAACAACTCCGGTAAAATCCAATCGGTCGTTGAAAGTCTTTGCTGTATTGACTGCATCTTGCCCTGTCATTGAGTCTACGACAAATAAAATTTCTTGCGGCTGAATGGCAGATTTAATATTTGCTACTTCGTTCATCATCATTTCATCTACAGCAAGTCGACCTGCCGTATCAATAATGATCACATTTTTATTATTTTGTTTTGCGTATGCTATTGCATTTTGTGCAATTGAAACCGCATCTTTATTTTCGCGCTCTACAAAAATATCCACCCCAATTTGTTCTGCTAACACTGTCAACTGATCCATGGCTGCAGGACGATAAATATCGGCAGCAACCAATAAAGGAGATTTTTTTTGTGCTTTTAAATAAGTAGCTAGCTTTCCAGAAAAAGTTGTTTTACCACTACCCTGCAAACCCGCTACTAAAATGATCGTTGGATTTTTTGACGTATCCAATAAACTTGCTTCCGAACCCATTAATGCAGTTAATTCATCCTGCACTATTTTAACCATCAACTGACCAGGACTAATGGCATTGATCACTTTTTCACCAACCGCTTTTTCTTTGATCTTATCGGTAAATTCCTTGGCAATCTTAAAGTTGACGTCGGCATCCAACAACGCTTTTCTAATATCCTTAAGGGTATTGGCCACATTCAATTCGTTGATGCGGGATTGACCTTTTAGATGTTTAAACGCTGATTCTAATTTTTCACTGAGTGCATTGAACATGGGACTGTCTTTATAGTTTGCAAAGATAAGTTAACAGAGGCACTGAAAATCAGGTGTTTTTGAGTTAAATTTTACTCCATTTAAACAAATATGGTAAATTTATAAGTCGATATAAACTATTGATTATCAATATAATTAGAATCAATTCTATTATGTTTTTTAAAGTCTTTGCAGATTGTTAACTAATAAAGTATTAAAAATACTTGGAAGCATGCTTTTATTTAATATTATTGCATCAAATGAGTCCTAAATAGGACAAATTGATATTATGAGTAAAAAAATACTATTTACACTTGAGTTTCCGGTTAGATGTTCTCCTGCAATCTTATTCGAATTCCTCTCCACGGCATCTGGTTTACAAGAATGGTTTGCGGATAGAGTAGACGAATGGGAGAATGTGTTCAGTTTTTCATGGAATGGCGGCACCCCAGACAAGGCAGAAATTTTAGACCAAGAAGAAAATAAATTCATTCGATTTAGATGGTTACACAGCGAAAAGAATGAATATTTTGAATTCAGTATTGAAAAAACAGAAATTTCAAATCAAACGGTATTAATCATCAAAGATTTTGCTGAGAAGAATGAAATCAAAGACCAGAGTCAACTTTGGGGTTATCAAATCAAAGAGCTATTTTATAGAATAGGTAGCTAGTACTACAATTTTGTTCAAAAAATTAGACATACTAATTCTCAGGGCATTTATAGGTCCCTTTTTGGCGGCATTGACTATTTCTATATTCGTGCTGACCATGCAATTCTTTTGGCTATACATCGACGACTTAGTTGGCAAGGGATTGGATACTTTCATTATTTTAAAATTAGTTGGACTCGTATCTATCAGCATGTTGACCACTGCCATCCCATTGGCATTGCTATTCTCCTCTATCATGACATTTGGAAATTTGGGTGAGAGTTTCGAACTCATCGCCATTAAATCCGCAGGCATTCCCTTGATTCGTTTTATGCGACCACTGTTTATTTTTGCAATATTCCTTGCCGGTATTGCTTTTTTATTAGCCAATAATATTATTCCAGTCTCTCAGATGCGGCTCACCACTTTGAAATATGAAATCATCATTTCAAAACCAGCCATTGATTTAAAGGAAGGTGTTTTTTACGATAAGATTGACGGCTATGTGATTAAATTGGGCAAGAAAGAGGCCAATGATAGTGTGATAAAAGATATTGTTATTTTTGAGAAAAGATATGGTCTACAGGACAATATGATTATGGCAAAGTCAGGCGTGATGCGAGTTACACCTGATAAAAAGTTTTTAGAATTTATTTTATACAACGGGTGGCGTTACCAAGAAAAAGGCTACAGAGCCACCACCAACACCGAATTTACAAGACTCAATTTTAAAGAATATAAAAAAGTTTTTGACCTGAAAAGTTTTCAGATGAATAAGACTGTGGATGTGATTTATGATCCAAAAATGTTGAGTGTACGTCAATTGGGGAAAGCAATCGATTCGATTCAAACGATGGATAGTTTTTACATCAAAAAAGCACGAACAGAAATTGCTCCTTATTTAAAATTCAAATTTTATAAGGATAGTGCCAGATTATTTAAAGCATTAAAATCTACTAAAGAAAATAGTTTTGATTCAATCATTCCAAATGCAGACCGATTAAGCGTTGTCGAGTCGGTTGGTTATCAATTCTCCTCTTTGCAAAATAATTTAGCAAGTTTAGTGACAATTTATAAAGAGCAACAGTATGCAGAAACAATGCATGCTATTGAATGGCATCGTAAATTCACGCTTTCATTTGCTTGTATCGTGTTGTTTTTAATTGGGGCACCGTTGGGTGCGATTATCAGAAAAGGAGGACTAGGTGCACCAATGGTTTCGGCCATCGCCTTTTTTGTTGTCTTTTTCTTACTCAATAATTTTGGAGAGAAACTAGCAAAGTCTCAGCAGTGGTCAGTGTATGCAGGCATGTGGTTGTCGAGTCTCTTTTTAATACCTGTAGGCCTATTCTTAACCTACAAGGCCATGCGTGATTCACAGTTGTTTAACCAGGAATTTTACTACCGCTTTTTACAGCCAATTAAAGTAACTTTACAGAAGTACTTTAAAAAATAATTCTATGTCAAGTTCATTCAACAGCAGACGTCAGTTTATCAAACAAACTGGCAAAGCGGGTATTGCATTAGCGAGTATGCCACTGATACATACATTAGGTGGATTGCAATTAAGCGAAGAGCCGAATTATATACAAAAGCCTCTGCCCTATGCCTTTAATGCTTTAGAACCTTTCATAGATGCAATGACCATGGAGATTCATTATACAAAGCATGCAGCAGGGTATGCTAAGAATTTAAATGATGCACTTGTTGCAGAAAATGTGGATATAAAAACAAAATCAATTACTAGTTTATTAGCATCTATTTCTAAATATTCAGTTAAAATGCGCAACAATGCAGGTGGTCATTATAATCATGAATTATTTTGGCAAACCATGCAACCTGCTCCAGCTTCAATGCCAACGGGCAGTTTAGCAAAAGCGATCGAAAAATCATTTGGAACTTTTGCAGATTTTCAAAAAGCTTTTTCAGAAGCAGCGAAGAATAGATTTGGAAGTGGTTGGGCTTGGTTGATTGTGAACGATACAGGTGGACTTGCAATATGTACTACCCCAAACCAAGATAACCCATTAATGGATATTACCGAGGTTAAAGGATATCCATTATTAGGATTAGATGTTTGGGAGCACGCGTATTATTTAAAATACCAGAATAAAAGAGCAGACTATATTAGTAATTGGTGGAACCTTGTGAATTGGAAATTTGTGGAAGATCGACACAACGCAAACAAATTCTAATTCAATTAAAACTTCATTCCATTGCAAGCAGCTAAACAGAATTTAAAAATACAGTTTTATGTCACTTCCTTAAGTGTCATTCTGTTTGTATTGAAGTTTGTGGCCTATTTTATGACACACTCTCTTTCTGTATTGTCTGATGCACTAGAAAGTATTGTGAATGTATTGGCTGGTGCCATTGGACTATACAGTTTATATGTGGCCTCTAAGCCCAAAGACAAAGGGCATCCTTATGGTCATGGAAAGGCAGAATTTATTTCAGCCGCTTTTGAAGGAAGTTTAATCATTGCGGCTGGTTTAATTATTTTTTACGAATCCATCAGTGCATTTTTTAAACCCAGTGAATTACATAGTCTAGACAATGGCTTATGGGTTTTATTAGTCACTGCTTTTTTAAATTTATTTGCTGGTTTGATTGCAAAAAAAATGGGTAAAAAAAATAATTCACTTGCGTTAACCTCAAGTGGACAACATTTAATTTTAGATAGCTTTACCACATTTGCAGTGTCCATTGGCATTGGTATTGTGCTATTGACTAATATTACCGGTGTTGACGCCATACTCGCTATTTTAATGAGCTTTTGGATTATTTACAATGGCTATAAAATTATTAGAGCTTCCTTAGCTGGTATTATGGATGAAGCCGACCTTGCTTTATTAGAGGAAGTAGTCAGTGAACTAAATAAAAATAGAAATGTGCAGTGGGTAGACTTGCATAATTTAAGAGTGATTAAGTATGGTAGCTTAATGCATATTGACTGCCATCTTACGGTTCCTTGGTTTTTAAATGTAAACGAAGCGCATCAGGTAGTAGAGGAATTTACGAGTTTAATCAAAAACAAATTTGGTGCAAGTATTGAATTTTTTGTGCATACAGATGGCTGTATGCCTTACAGTTGCCCAATATGTGTGGCCGAAAATTGTACTCAAAGAAAAGCACCTTTTGAACAAAAATTAGATTGGACCATAGAAAATGTATTATCAGATTTAAAACATCAATTAGCATAAATTAAGCGTCATAAAAATTTTTAAAAAATATAGGATATGAAAGCATGGAAGGAATTTCAAGAAGCAAATAAGGATCGTTTTTTACAAGAATTGTTGGACTTATTGCGCATCCCTAGTGTGAGCGCAAAGTCGGAACACAATGGGGATATGCAAGCTTGTGCAAAAGCAGTCGCAACATCTTTAACAGATGCTGGAGCGCAAGTTGTAAAAATTTATGAAACTGAAGGGCACCCTATTGTTTATGGAGAAATTATTGTTGACCCAAGTTTCCCAACCGTCTTAGTATACGGACATTATGATGTTCAACCTGCTGATCCGTTAGAACTATGGCATAGTGGCCCATTTGATCCAACAATTATTGATGGGAAAATTTTTGCAAGAGGTGCTTGTGATGACAAAGGACAATTTTACATGCATGTAAAGGCTTTGGAGATCATGACCAAGACCAATAGTATGT
>Ga0315905_10003474_pt1 | contig 16256 bp, 20 predicted proteins | sample LakEriMetagenome_5_FD_203522 | JGI IMG/M metagenome (GOLD analysis project Ga0315905, IMG submission 203522) | Freshwater fungal communities from buoy surface, Lake Erie, Ohio, United States - Buoy 4 MA121 | ecosystem: Environmental > Aquatic > Freshwater > Lake | place: USA: Lake Erie, Ohio... | reverse complement strand
GAGTTAGCCGTGCGCCTATTGTATGATGGGTCATTTAAAATATTATAAGCAAGAGTATCAAAGCGAATATCATCTACCCAATACACAGTACTCCACTTTCCACTTCTTTTCCATTTTACTTGTACACCAAAACGATAAGTATCGTTCATCATATACCCCGTAAAATTGTATACATTATTAGGGTCTTGATATTCTCCATACTTATACGCTGGTCTACCAGCAGTAAAAGTATTGCCCATCAAACCAACAGAAGTAAGTTTTCTTTCTTTTAGTGCGTGAGTAATGCCCGTTGCCCAAGTGCTTAAATCTCTATCGACTTCCTCTGTCAAATTAGACATTATCAAGCGATTGGAAAAAAGTTTTAAGTTCTGAACCTTTGTATACTTGCTGTACAATTTTACAACATCTTCCAATAAAACTGTTTCTGGCAAATCACCAAAACCAGTATGCTCAATTTCTAAAAAGGTTTGAGATTCATCAAGATTATATTCTCTTACTTTATTTACCGCAAAAGAGTCACCTTGATTCTCAATAACAACCAAAACAAAATATTTGTAAATACCAGGCGGTATATCATCAATCTGAAGTTTAACAGATTTGTCTGTTGTTACATTATAATCGTCTCCGTGTATGTCTATGTGATTAACCTCTGGCTTATTGTAAATAGCTATTGGACCAGTAGGCAATAGATATTCACTTGGTGTTCTACCCTCTGTTAAAAAATAACCTGTGTATCTTTTGATACCACAAGTCAAAATACCAGAGTTTTCTTTCACCTCAACCAAATTCATATTTGATGTACCACTAGTCTGAAACAATCTTGTTTCTAGTTCTATGGTATTCAAAGAATAGTCTCCACCATTTTGAATGAGGGCACTATCTTGAGTATAGGGAGATTTTAAATAAATAACCCTAGGGATAGTATCATTGTTTGTTATGTATAGACTAACGCCTGATGACCTTTTCTCTCCTACACCGCTTACACGATAAGATGTACTGAGGCCCAAATCCTTAGTTCTAAGCAAACGAGTGTACGTATGTGTGTTGCTATTGTCATCATATGTAACATAGCCTATTTCAGTATAATTAACTTGTAATGTTGGCCTGCTTACAGAGTATGCACCATAAGGTGTTTTCTCTGTTGTGCTTATCAAAAACAAATCATTTTCAATATTTACCTCGCCTACAATTTTTAAGGTCTCTGCTTGGTAAATGTGATCTTGAATTAATTCTGCACTTATAATAACAGGAGTATTGTAAGCATCGCTTGCTTCAACATAAATTTGATAAGACTGATCCAATCCCGTAGTATCTGTGATATCAAAGTAACCTTCAATATCCATAACACGAGTAAAGGATTGAGTACCCACCAAAGTACCCGTTAAGTTAATTCTAGTTGGGTTATTGAAAATAATAGCCTCTGCTCTTGTGTTGTGCAAAGAAAACACGTTTGTAAAACCCGTACTTCCAATGTAATAAAATTGTCCGTCTACTAAACCACCAATAGGCGTATTACCATTTGCATTATATCTCCATCTTTCACCAGCAGCAAAACCTGCATAACCCGATCCGAAAGCAGAAGCTATAGTAATAGTATCAGGCGTTGTACCACTTGGGCCAATATCTATACTACCAATATTTCTAGTTTGTCCTGCATCTGTAGCAACAACATACTTGGTGACAACAAAACCATCAGGTGTAACATTACTAAATGTTCCGGGACTACCGGTATTCAAATCAGCAAGCGTATTTGTAACTAAAGTGGGAAGAGTAACATTTACGTTTTCTGTAACAAGAAAACCAACATTTAAATCATTAGAGATAATGTTAACACTGTTTTCTCCAGTAACAGTTCCGCTATAGTTGCCACTAGTAGCTACGTTGATTCTGTAAGTTTTTGTTTGGGTTGTTATCCCAGGAATAGTAATACTTTCTGTAGTCCCCTTAATCAAATAAGGCGCTCCATCTGTATTGTTGCTATCTACATCACGATGACGAATATTTAAAGCATCGGTATAATTTCCTCTGTTTACATATCGTACATCTGTATTTTGATCTATTACACCTAGGGGAGTTACTTTAACTTGTGCCATTAAGTATTTCCTAACTTTTGAGTTTGATATTCTCGTTGGTAGTTCTGCATAACTGCAACGCCAAAGTCTTTAATATATCTACGAGTATACTTCCATCCAATGTAGGCAACTAGCATACGCTCCCATTCTTCAGGGACTATTAGATTACCATGATCATCTGTTCTGAGACCCAAGTACACGACATTTATTTTGCTTCCATCTGAAAGGGCTAAATCACAATTGAAGATAATAGTATCTCCTTGAATTGTGTAATCTATATCCTCACAGTATTGTTCATTTATAGGGTCTAAATAAACCCCTTTGATTTTAAACCAACCCGAAGGAAGAACAGCTTTCTTATCAGTAACTATTAAGGTTACTTGTTTCTCAATCAACTTTTTAATTGTCTTGTGGCTCTTGATTGCTTGATTAATCAATACCTCAAACCACAAAGCATTGTTCTCATAAGAGGTATTCAATTCTTCGGTAGCCGCTGCTATAACATCTTCAGTAATCATTATCTAGGAATTTCAGTCATTGTGCTGTTTGCAGGTTCAACAGGACGAGAAGTTTTACGAATCAAATCTTGAGTAATCATATCAACGATATCTTTCTTAAGACTTGCATCTACAGGATAGTGGTCAGTATCCTTATTAAAGTTTGGAATAGTCACAGGGTTGTTAAAAATCGCCCTAACGGTTACATATTCTAATCGGTTGTTATTATAAAACTGCAACAACATTTTACCTTGCTCCAAGTGTTTATAATCCCACATCACTTCAGTTTTATTTTTGAATATAGAATGTCTAGTCAAAGTAGTAAAACCTTTTCTCAAACGAGGGAAAGGCTTAAAGCCATTGACGTGACCAACATAAATAAAGCCATCATTCTGCCCGTCAAAACTTGTAACATTTGGACACTCAAAAGTAACTACATCACAATCTTTTTCTCTACCCACAAAAGACAAGTCTAATGTCTGAACCCAAGCATCGTTGATAAACTTACCAAGTTTGACAATATAGTTTGTGATGATAGTAGAGCGTGCAGAATGCACCTTTGCCTCAAGATACTCACTATCTAATCTTGAGTCATTGTAACCCATTCCGCTGCTCAAATCATTTCTGATTTCCTCAACTATTTCTTTTAGTAGAATCATTAGGGATTTTCAATTATATCTTGTTGGGCCATTTGACGAGTAAGCTGATCTTTCGTCTGAGTCCCGAAATTAAGTACGCACTCATCCATAAGACGATAAAGGAATTTACTAGAGTAGTAATCTTCCAATACCGTAACTGTATTAGCAACGTCAATATCCAAAGCAGGTATTCTAACATAATCAATGGTTACAGTTGCAAGGTTGGTACTCGGAGAAATCTTAAAAGACTCTGGAGTAGTAGTCCCATCACTTTGGGCCTCAAACCTTGGTGTAATCATAGTGGCTTTATGAAAAGGACTGCCCTTTCTATCAGACTGCATCTGTCTGATTTCTTTTGTAAGCAACTGATAATATGTTCCGGCTGCCAAACCAGCAGTACCCAAGTCAAAAGTATCACCCTTGACCTTGGTTACAATATATGTGGTAGCACCTGTCTTAACACTTTGCCCTTTGCGCAATGTATGATTTGCAGCAGTCAGTGTAGTTCCAGAAACAGAAGTAACTGTAAAAGGCATTTCCCAATTACCCTCTAAATACATAATATGCATATAGTTAGGTAAAAGAGTGCTAACCTTTATAACACCACTAACAGGAGTAACACTTGCACCTTTAACCATCAAGGACAACATCTCATCTGCCTCTCTCTCAAGAGATTGCGTTCTCCAGAACTTATCTACCATTCGGTACATAGATTCCTTCACTAAGGAATTTGCCTTTGTGTTATCTAAGTACGCAGAATACGCCTTGTCTATCTTTTGTTGAAGATATGTCCAAAATTGTGCACCTGTCATTATATCAAAGATACAAAAAATTAAATAAAGAAAAAAGGGGACACTTGCCCCCTTTCATCTACCCATCAAAATAATATTATTCCTCAGACTCGGCTTTGGTTGCTTTGCCTGCTTTTCTTTTATCTGTAGCACTACTCAAAGGAAGTACGTCTAGAATTTCTTTTGGTAAATCCAATGAATCAACCAATTCAATTCCGGCTAACTCATCGCTGTCGTATTTGTCAACTTCAGGCTTGATATAGTTTTCAAACAAATCACTATCTGCCAAAATTAAAGATACAACAGCATCAATAGTTGTTCCTGCATTCTTACCTCCAATTTTGTAAACAGAACCTTCTTTCTTTACGATATCATACTGAACTGCTTTGTTTGCATAAATAGTGGCAACACGCTCGGCAGAACGAATTTGTAAATAGTTTGAAATGAACTCGTGCTTTGCAATAGCAATACCACTTAATGTCAATCCAATCAAATGCAAATAGATTTCCTTAGGCATCATCCCACGAGGATCTGAGCCCAATGCAAAAGTCAAATCAAAGCGCTCTTTGTTTGTCATAGCGCTTACGTTTGAAACACAAGATAACTTCGAAAGCAATGCATCATATTCAACACGAATTTTCTCCTCTTTGATTTCAAAAGTAAATTGATCTGCAACCAAATTAGGATTCGCATGACCTTGGGTACGAACCAAAGGGTGGTTTTTCCAAAATTCAATTACCGCCTTATCAGCAAAATCATTCTCATCAAAAGACAACAACAAAGGATATCCAGTCTCAAAAGTGTGTTGGAATACTTTGTCTTTTTCTTCTAGACTTGAAACAACTTTCTTTCCGCTAGCTAGAAGAAAAATTTCTTTGTCGGTCTTGCGATCACGATACGAACCTACGATGGTGATACTACCACGAGTTCTTTGGGGTACAATTTCTGCTTTTATTCTCATAATACTTTTTACAAATATAAATTATTTTACTGATACAAACAAAAAGAGAGGCCACAAAAATTGTGACCTCATCTCTTTAGGGGGTTAATTTAGATTAACGATACGTCAAGAAACCTTGCAACAAGCCCAACAAAGTTGAGTTGTTTGAGTTGTTGTTGATGTAAAGATACACTCTCTCCATAACACCACCAGCAAGACCACCATTATTGTAAACTTCATTCATGAAAGTAATCACGTTGTAAGTTTGACCAGATACAGGAAGTCCCAAAGCAGCATCAGTGAATTGACCACTAGCCAACAAGGTAGCACCGATTCCTATTGGTTGAACACCAGCAGTAGTCAAGGCTTGAGCCAAGTTAGCACCTACTCCAACACTGAAAATTGGGAAACCAGTTTTAGCAGTGATGATTAAGGTAGTAGTACCAGATGCAACAACACGAGTACTCCAGTAAGGATGGTTGTTGATTGCAGTACGGAAAGCATCACCAATAGTAGTTGCAGTTCCACCTGAAGCAGGAGTAGTGTGTGTGAACACACTCTGAACTTCGTTTGGCAAGTTGTTATTAAAAGCAGTACCTTTTTCTGCACTCAATACTAGACGATAGTCTGTACTGTTTGCGGCAGTTGGGGTAACAGTAATAACACGAAGCGTTTCAGCAACACCTGTAGCAGATACACCACCTTTAATCATACCCAAGTTAATTGGATAATCACGCAAGGCAGACGGTACCATAGCAGTTACGTTTGAATCCGCAAGGTCAAACTTCAAGAAACCACCAGCAAGAACTACATCACCAGCAGCGGTGGCAGATGCAGCAGCACCTAATACGAATTGTTTTACAGCGATAGACATTTTTTTATATAATTAAGAAGCGAATTCAATCAGACCCATTTTGTCTGCAACGCAATACAAACCACAATCAGAAAGAATGTGGAAGTCAACACCATCAACATCGTTAGTACCCAAAGATACAGACTGACCACCGCTCAAAGCAGCTTTAACAGTAGAAGGATCGCTAGACTCCAATCCAATCATACCAGGTACGTAGTTAGCAAGTAACTCGTCTTGGTTGAAGTGGTATTTCTGAAGAGCAGCAATAGTTCCAGAACCATCAGCAGCAGGAATAGGGGTAGTATCAATGAAGTAAATAGAGTTACTCATTTTTGGCTTACCATTGATGGTAGAAAGTTCACCACGGAACATCTCGTCATCCAACAATGCCCAACGAACGAATTCAAGTTCGATACCAGCATAAGCATACTTCATTACGTTCAAACCAGTAACTGAAGTTCCACCAAAGGTGTTAGCAGTACCAGCGAACTTAATAAAGTCACCCAAGATAGTTTGCAAACGAGCCATAGCAGCAGAACCCATCAAAGCAACCAATTTACGTCCACCTTCAGCAGATACACGAACCATTTGCTCCAAGAAGTCGTTGAATACGCTTTGAGTCAATTCAGAAGTCAAAGACATATAAGAACCACCATTGTTGATGATTGACCAACGCAATCCACCTGTAGTGAAGTATTCACCTTGAGGACCTTGTTTGATAGCACGCTCAGAGAAAGCATATTTGTACTCCAACTGTTTAGCGAATGCTTTCAAAGTTAGATCGTCATAAGACCTCCACCAGAAATCACCATTCCACTTAACGAAAGAAGCAATACGATCTCTACGAGATTGGTGAGAACTTTCACGAGTTACAGCAGTCAAAGCGAAGTCTGTATCAGGTGTGTAATTCAAAGTGGTCTTACCAACTGAAGAACGGTTAGCAGAAGCATCAAAGAAACGCTTAGCTTGTGTGTTTCCTAAGAAGTGAGTACCTGCAGTAAAAGAGGCAACACTATGAGGAGCAATAAACAATTTGTTACCTGTGAAATCTACGTCAGTTACTAAACCTTGTACTAAGTTACCATCAGCAATGATATCACCTACACGGAATTTAGAAGCGTCAACTACCAAAACTTGGAACAATGAAGTACCAGTTACAGCACTAGCGTTTGCAGTAATTTTTGAGTAAACACCCAAGTTACCTAAAGAAGAAATTTCTATCTTACTCTGAGGAGAAGAAATAGAAGATGCCAACTTTGAAGTAAGCTGAGTCAAGACGTTATAGCCGTAATCTTGGCTATAAACCATTGCCATTTTGTTAGGCAATGAAAGTCCTTTAAGCAACAATGATTGACTTATTGGAAGATTGGAGATAGTTGCCATTTATTTTTTTGTTGTTTTTGTTTTATTCCATTAACCCGGAAACAAGGTATTAAAAGCCTCTTGTGCGGCTTCAAGTCCAGAACCAACACTACGTCCACCGCCAGTCATGTTTTTAGAGGGATTAGTAACTTCTTTAATTACTTGTTCCCTTCCTTCATTCTTGGCTTTCGTGATGTTGGCTTTAACTAAATCTTTTCCGTATTTCATCCATACGGCTACGGAATAGATTTTTTCAATGTCGAAACTTCCGTCCTCTTTGGTAAGTCTAAAGTCATTGTCAATATAGTTCCTCAAATCTTTTGACATTTCGTCAGTGATTTTCAAACCATACAACTCTTTGTTTACAATACCATTAGAGAAACTTTCAATTTCTTCATTGTATTTTGCAGCAATAGCCTTCTGATAATCAGCCGCTTGTTGATTTGAACCCATTAACTGTTTCAGTTTAGTAGAGTTCTTTTCTTCAAACTTTTGTTTAAAAGATTCTGCCCATTGTTTCTTTTGGAAAAAAGACGAACTCTCAAACTCACTAAAGGCTTGTTCGTACTCGTCTTCACTTAATTGCATAAACTCTCTGAGACCTTCTTTAACCAATTGTTCATCAGTCATAGATTGAACATCTGATACTTGATATTCTTTTACGAAGTCAGCAAGAGTTTTTCCGCTTTTTTTATACTCTCTCAATAATTGTAAATCCTCATCCAAATCAACCTGGGTTTCCTTTGGCTCATTTGTTGATTTCGAATCTACTGGAGGAGTCGGCCCTTCTTTATCCCACCATTCTTTCTCTACAGCAGCAGGTTCAGGATTGGGTTCGGGATTAGGATTGGGAGTCGGATCTACTAGAGCAGGCTCTGCTGGAGTAGGGTCTACTGGAGCAGGATCTACCGGTGCAGGATCCGCAAGGGGTGTCTGATTTCTTAGTTGATCAGCAAGTTCACTTAAAAATGATTCACTCATATTATTATCGAATTTAGTATATTTTAAACAAATTTACAAATAAATTTTTACATTCCCGCTTCTGCAAGCAGTCCATCATCTGCATTTCCTTCTTCGGCAAGTCCTGCTTGCATACCTATTTGTGCTAATTTTCCTTGCACATCCATCTGCTTTCTAAAGTTTGCACCTTCTTCTTTCATGCTTGCTAAACCTTGCTGCTGAGACATTTGCTGTTCTTGTTGGGCTTGTTGCATCATCTGCATCATCTGTTGTTGCTTTTCGGCATCACGCTTTTTCTTATTCAAAGTATACTCCAATTGATTTTCCAACTCTGTAAAAGTTTTACATTTTTCAATCTGAAGATACTCCATAAAGTCAATGATTTGATTTTGCATAGCAGCTTGAGCAATTCCAAGAAGTCTTTCACGAGAGGCATCATCAATGAAGTCTTTAACTTTGATGTATACGCCAAGTTCTTCCATTTGGAATTCTTTGGTCAGTTTCAAATATTGTTTGCCTTTTGTTCCAACTACCGGAATTGTAGTTTCGGGCTCATCAATTAAAGTAACTTTATATTGGTTCAAGGCATAGGCCAATTGCTTTTCAATGAACTGAACAAAACCTTGGTACAAATATGCAGTACCCAAATTTGATTGAGCAATAGTTCCTGCTTGAGTTTTAGCGCCAACGTATCCTTGCTGTTGTCCCAAAGCAACCTTTGGAATATTTACAATCTCTTCCATCAAACGCTCTTCTTCTCTGCGAAGACTAATCAATTGGTTTACGTTTGTGTCAAGAGTCATATCAACAACTTCAACCATACGAGCATCTTGACCAGCCACAAAATCTTCTCCCGTAGCAGAACCGTCAGTAACGTGGATGCCCATTCTTTCGAAATCAGAGATAACATCCTTAGCACTTGAAGTACCGAGTTTTTGTCGGTTGATGATATACACCTTACCTTTCGCACGATTCATCATCTTAGTAATCTCATTGGTGATATAATCGATACGATCTTGGTGCTGGTGCAAACGAGCGACTACAGAGCGATTCTCTCCCATTACCATATTCGGAATGAATACTTGCAATGGCAATAGAACGTCTCCAGGGTTATCAGTCTTTCTGACAATATTTGTAGTCTCCCCGTGTTCAACCATATATTTGTTACCAATCAGAGTTCCTTTGTAAACGGTCTTTGTCCAAAATTCTCCTTTACGTCCATTACGAATTTTACCAAAGTGCTTATTACCAAATTTATCAGTTGATTTTTCGTAACCTAAATCTTTCATACCAATCCAATATCCGGTTACACACGCTAAGGTTGGAAGGTTATTTATATTGAACGCCCAGTTAGTAGCATAAGGGTGAGTAGTCAAATCAAGCAACTGATACAAGTTGTTCATATTGATTTGTTTGATTTCCTCAAGTTCTTCGGCAGTCAAATCGTCTTGATAACGCTCTACGATATCGGTAATATTCAACCAATCTACTTTTCCTACGAATCGGGCCTCCGAATTAAAATCGTCATCTTTCGCCCTATCAATAATTAAGTTGTGAGGTAAAATAGTATCGAAATACTGTCTTCCATTTTCAATTCTATTTTCAATACCTACATACCCTCCTAGAAGAGTATAAAGAAAGGCTTGTTTGTATTTCTCAGAATAATTGTTTCGGTTAAGAATGTCCTCTACCATTTTGATAGCAAGTATCTCTGCTCTCTCTTGGTAAGAGTACTCCATATAGCGATAAACATCATCGGGAGTTTCAAACTCATTTGACTGAGGCCCCATCGGTTGAAACTTAATTCCGAATTTCGCCATAGACTCAAATAATTGAGGAGCTTCAATTCTTAACAAACCTTCTTCCAATAATTCAGTTTTTCTATTGATGGCTTGCTGAGATTGTGATTTTACCGATGGTTCAAGATTCTGAACCATTTTGATTGCAGTACCCACCATGAAGTCAACCAAGGAAGTTACCTTCTGACCATTAATCCATACTGTTGGAAGGTCACAAGCATTTTGGTCTTGGGTGGTGTAGTAATAATCTTTGTTATATTGTCTCCCTAGGTAGTAAGTAAACATTCTTACAACCTCGTCTATGGGATTCTCTAAATCATCTACTTTGCGAACTCTTGAAATGCGATCGTGTCTCTTGTTGAAATGAGACATTACAAATTGAATATTCTCCTTGTACCAAATTTTAGTTTTCTCACTTTCTGACAAAAACTGCTTTGGTTGATTAGTTATAGTAAACGCCATTGATTACAAATTTATGCAAAAATGATAAAAAAAGAAAGACTCTTTTTTAAAAAGAACAGAGTTATCTCATTTAAGATACATATACTCTGAGACCTAGATTGAATACTTGCTTACGGAACCAGCAAAAAACCATACCCCCCTTTCCCCCCTTTCCATAAAAGCAAGTGCTTTTTTTGAAAATTGGTTCAGGATGAGCTGGTTGATTACGCAAGCGACTTGCTTTACTCACCAGGCGGCTTGGAACAATACCCCCATTACAAATTCGGCCGTGCTGCAATATTAATATCAATTTTCAGAATTTGCAAGCACATAATGATTCGGTTCGTAATTTTTTATGAAAAATTCTATGAATTCCGCTCCTTTCTTCACTATAACTTTCTCAACAACAAGGCGATAGATAAATTTATCGTTGAAGCCATATTTTTTTTGCAAGATGTCTACAAAGGGTTTTACAACATTGTCTGCATCTGAGGCAGCGTTGCTTACACCAACGAATAGATTTAACTCGATGGGTCCAGTGACGGTAAAGGTATGAGGATGTAATTTTAACAAAACTTCCTTTTCATACTCTTTGTACAAGGGTGATTTAAATTTACGTCCTTGCCATGCTTGATTGACAGACATTGGTTTAACTTCTACTTTGTCTGAAAAGAGTAGGATATTGCGCTTTAAGTGTTGTGCCATTGGCTTCTAAGTCGGTGAAGAGAAGTAATTCTACGGGCAAGCCGAAGAACTCAGATGTTATAATCGCTTGACGCAAAGAATAGATTTTGTTCTCCTCATAAATCGTTTTATTAAAGTCATTTGGCATATCGATGCCCATAAACTCTTTGATTTTGTTGGCCGAGCAGTTTTCTTTGTGTAGGCGGTTGAGATATAAAACATTCGCCCGGAATCTATCCGATATGTGATGTATCCTTTTTTGAATCGCTTTCTCATAGTATTCTTTGCGTATATCAGCAATCAGTTCATTTTCAATAAAATTGTTGAGACCACGTTTTTTTATCTCAATGATTTTTCTGTCTAATTCGTCAGAAGTCATAAATCAGAAATTCGACTTTCAAATTCCTTCAGGTAGCGTTCGTTCTCTTCGATACACTTTTTAACCTCACGCATAACAGTGATCAGTTTTTGTTGATCGATAAGAGATTTACCATTGAGAATATTGTAGACATCGTATTTTTCGACTCCTAATCGAGATGTTCTCTCTACGATACGAGCCATGTCTCCACGCTTAAGTTGTCCCTTAAGGTTGAGCACTCTCTCTTTTAATTGGTTGTTCATAATATTTTACAATTTTACAAAAAAAATTTGAAATTACAAAATATTCTAGTATATTCGCCCTACAAATAGATAAAATCATGGGTTTAAAAAATGGAATGGGTAGTAAAATCTACCTAACAATTCGGGAGGGCAAAATTGCCCACAAACAAGGAGATGCTTATGTGTTGTATGATTCTTTCGAGGGTCAAATCGTAGGTATTAGCACACGTGAAGGTAAGTACGGCACAGATTTGTGTTTGGACTTATTGGACAACGACAAGGTGTATCAATTGCAAATCAAGATGAAAGGTGAAGAGCCTACTAGTAAGCAGACTTCTTACTTCATTGCTTTTGCACATTGTTGCCCTGGTATTGACCCTAGTAAAAAGGTTGAGTTTATTCCTTCTTTGAAAATTATCGAAGACAAGAAGAGATCGGCTTTATTCATCAAGCAAAATGGACAAATCCTTAAGTGGTCTTACAAAGTAGGACAAGATGGAGTACCTGCGCCAGAGGAATTGACAAACAAAAAGGGTGAGGTAATTTCTACAGATTGGTCAGAGGTTGAAGCGTATCGAGTTGACAGAGTAAATGAGTTTACTAAGACTTTGATTCCTTTCGAACTCACGAAAGATATTGTTGCAGATCATGCGATGAATCCTTACGTAGAGTCTCCTCAAGACGGTGATGATCTTCCATTCTAATGCCAAGAGGTGTAAATAATATGACACTAGCTAAAAAAATTGGAGAAAAAGTTGAACCTGCTCATATGAAACATTATGGGCAGGAACAAAAGGCTATAATTCGGCAGTCTTCGTTAAAAAGTGCCGTTTCTTTGGTTGAGTCCATTGTTCCAAGATTACAAGTCGATTTCACGGTTACAGATATTCGTAACCTTACTTTGGAAACTGCTGAGTTGTTCGAGGAATGGGTCTTGAGATAATTCAAATCAATAAGGACAAGTCATACGAAGAGTGGATTAATTTCCGCTCTCGTGGGCTTGGTGCTTCTGAGATTGGTACTCTGATGGGTGTCAACTCTTGGAAGAGCCCTGCGGAACTCTACTACCAAAAGATTGGTTTGATTCCACAGAAGGTAGAGCCGAATATTCCTATGTTTATGGGGACAATCTTGGAAAAGACTGTTGCTGAGATATTTGAGTATTGGGATGGAGACGATGCGTCTATGCTAAAAAACTATGAGGCCCAAACTAAGGTTAGAACATTGTACGAGCCAGTTGGTTATGTGGTTAATCCTGAGTATCCTCACTTGTTCTTTTCTCCAGACCGCTTACAAATCAAAACAAAAAACTTACGTATAAGAGATGGTAGAATTAACTTGGAAAATGTGGAAGCTGTTATTGAGATTAAGACGATTAGTGGATGGAGTAGCAAGCAGTGGGAAGGTGGCATTCCACCGTCTTATTACTTGCAACTGCAAACCTACTTAATGGGTCTCGGAATTGATACTGGCTATATGGTCGCTCTAGAGGACGGAAGAAACTTAAAGGTTCACAAATTCGATAGGGAACAAGAAATGATTGATATGATTGGCAATGTCAGTAAGAACTTTTGGGAGTGCGTAGAAGCAGGTCGTTTGGCTCTTGAGTTAGGAGAGGACTACGAGCAGTTTGCTCCACCGCCAGATGGCACAGAGGCTTATGCTGAGTTCTTAAACGAGAGATACAAAAATCCCGAAGAGAACACTATTGTATCTACACCGGAGATTGATGAGTTCGTTCTCCAATACAAAGTCAAGAACACAGAGATATCTCTTCTAGAAGACGAAAAGAGGGAGGCCGCCAATTACATCAAGAACTATATGGGTAACAATACGACCATTCATTCTGAAGAAGGTAAAGTAACTTGGAGACCCAATGCAAAAGGATCTAGAGTTTTTAGAATTGGATGAGCAAAAAGGATATGGCGTGGTATCGGGCCATGTGGGAGTCACGCTCACACGACTGCCAGGAGTGTGGTTCACATCTACCACACTTCAGTCCGATGTACATCTCGCATATCATAACAAAAGGAAGTTATCCGAGTTTGAGGAATCATCCAGAAAACTTTATGATTTATTGTTCGCAATGTCATCAGCAGTGGGAATTTGGGAACAGGACGATGATGAAGACGTATGAAGAAGCGATGGAGATAATGAATCGCCTTAAAAGAGAGTATCATGAATCACGGTAGTTTATTTAGTGGAATAGGTGGATTTGATTTAGCAGCCGAGTGGATGGGGTGGGACAATAAGTTTCATTGCGACATCAATCCTTTTAGTAGAAAATTATGTAGTTTTTATTGGCCCAAGGCCGAAAGTTATGACAACATCAAGACAACTGACTTTACAATTTGGCGAGGAAGAATCGATGTCCTCTCCGGTGGTTTCCCCTGCCAGCCATTTTCCCACGCTGGAAAAAGGATGGGAAAAGAAGATGAGCGCCATCTTTGGCCTCAGATGCTCAGAGCAATCAGAGAGATTAGACCAAGGTATGTCGTGGGGGAGAATGTTCGTGGAATCCTTAGTTGGTCGGACGGATTGGTTCTCGAAGAGGTGTACGCTGATTTGGAAGGCGAGGGTTACGAAATCCAAACGTTTGTACTTCCAGCTATCGGCATCAACGCTCCACACAGAAGGGACAGAGTTTGGATTATTGCTAAAGACACCAGCAGCGATGGATGCCTACAGCGAGAACCTATCGAAGAAGGAACAGGTCTTCGGGAACTCCGGGACACTGGCTCAAGAAGTAGCATCGGGGTTCATATACAAGAGGGGTCTACTGCCGACACCGAACGCTTGCGATTGGAACTCGGCCAAGATGCCACAGACTTACATCGCCTCGGTTCTCAGACACAAGGAGAAAGGAATCAATCAGCAGTTAACATTACGCCAAATGACAATGTTCATTCCGAACAAGGTGGACCATCCGAAATTTGGGACGGCTTCCCAATTAAATCCCCACTTTGTTGGGGAGATGATGGGCTTCCCACTGAATTGGACGGACTTGCCCTTCCTAAGTGGAGAAAAGAAAGTATAATGGGCTATGGCAATGCCATTGTTCCACAAATTGCTTACCGTATATTTGCAACCATAGATGAAATCGAAAATAGAAGCTAAGCAGTACTTGAGGTATATGAAGACTTTTCTTTGGGCCAATAGAAAGACCCTAGAAGAACTGATGGAAGTATCCTCCAAAGGGATTATGGTAGACTACCCAGTAGATGCCACGAATTTAGAAGACGCTATTAATTTTATAGAGACAGGTGACGGGCTCAGAGAAACAAAAATCTCCAAGACTGATCTATACGCTATGATGGAATCAATGAAACACAAAAACAAATAAAAAAAGAATATGACAAAAAAATCTAACCCTGAAGTAGAAGTAAAAGACTTGTACGTAGTAAATGAGGAAAACATCACCGAGTTGTGTGAATTGATTCCTACTTGTAGAATCACTCTTGACAAACCAGGAGTAGTATTCAATGTAGAAGGCGGCAAGCAATACGCTTACGTAGGAACTACAATTGAATTTGACGGAACAGCATGGAAAGTTTCGTTGTAAGAGGCCCAAGAGTTCTTCTAACTCCTCCCGTAATTAAAGAATCATCTATCGAGGTAGATGAAAAACTAAAGAAGGAGATACTAGAAGAGCAAATGAAGAAGTGGACTCGCCTAGATGTATTCGCTGTTGGTGAAGAAGTAAGCGGAATTGAAGTAGGTAACAAAGTATTCGTCAATCCTATGTTCATCAGGAACGCAGAGAATGTTGAAATCAATGGTGAAGTCAAAATCATTGTAAGGGCTGCTGATATTTCTATCGTTTGGAAATAGTACCTTTGTAATGCGAACCCCCCTAGGGATAGTCTCCCTAGACCGAAAGTTCCCACCTGCATACCGTAAGATCTGCTAGTGGGACTTTTTCTTTTAAGCGTCCCAGTGTTTATTGTATCGTTCGTAGTAGAACTCTGGCATCTTTGTAGAATACTCTGCTACATAGTCACAATTAAAAACACTATTTGTCATTTCTATCAAGCAGGTGGTGATGATTTGGTCATTCTTGTATCCCAAGTCTAATAGAACTTGCTTTATCCAAATGTAATTGTTTCCAGATAGTACAGCAGCTTCACATAAGATTACTTTGTCATAGATCTGAGGAAAAATAACTGAATTTTTTATAAATGCTTTTTGATATTCATCCTTGCTTTCCTTTGGGTAAGGAACATCTACAGGAAACATATCTAGCATTTTACCTCCTACAGATAAATGATGCGCCATATGCATTGAGATACTGCTAGAGTAGTCTGGAGATACGTTTAAAACAACAGTAGTAAATGGATCTACGGCTGGTACTTGACGAATCAAATCTTGAATCATCTGATATTCTTTTATGTGGTCGATGTACATAGCACAAAAGTAATTAATTGCGCCTACTTTTTATACAATGCGCCCATTTTTCTTATACCACTTCCGACTTTGGCAGTGTTTTACTTCCGACTTTGGCAGTAACTAACAAATGCCAGTAAATAAAAAAAGTGGCAAATGTTTGCACAAAGTAGCGAAAAGTAATACCTATTGCAAAAAATATACCCCCTGGTATAATACCGCTCGGTAAAAATGTA
>Ga0315905_10003473_pt1 | contig 16261 bp, 19 predicted proteins | sample LakEriMetagenome_5_FD_203522 | JGI IMG/M metagenome (GOLD analysis project Ga0315905, IMG submission 203522) | Freshwater fungal communities from buoy surface, Lake Erie, Ohio, United States - Buoy 4 MA121 | ecosystem: Environmental > Aquatic > Freshwater > Lake | place: USA: Lake Erie, Ohio... | reverse complement strand
GATACCTATCTGGGCAATATTGAGCGCCAGACGTTAAAGTTATAGCAGCCCCGGCATTCCTCTGGTCGATCACCATGTTCCCGTTGATGATCCTGTTCTTCATGCCTGTGAAGCCCGACACTGCTGCACCGTTGATGGTCACTGCGCTGTTGAATGTCGTAGACCCTGTTACTGTGCCGCCTGTCAGTGGGAGGGCGTTGGTCAGCGAAGTCAGGGTGTAGTATTCAATCGTGACCAGATCGCCAGCAGTTGCTGCGCTTGCCAGAGTGATTGTTGTGCCGTTGGTAGCTGTGAAGTCAGCGTTGCCCAGCCTTGCACCGTTGCGGAACACCTGTACGAAGCCGGGGGTGTAGCTGCCAGCCGAAGCAAACACAGTCTGTCCAGCCGTGGCGGTCAGGTCAGTTGAACTCAGGAACGCAGTGTTGCCCGGTGAGGACGAGCCAATCACTGGCAGACCTAAGTACAGCACAGCAATGTTGTTTGTCCCTGTCGGCGGGGCTGGGCTGAACGTCAGGGTTGTGCCGATGACGGAGTACAGGTTGGGGTTCTGCACCACGCCACTGATGGCGACAACAATAGATGTCGCACTCGCTGGAGCGTATGTCAGCGTGAAAGCAGTGGTTGTGCCGTTACCAGAGAACTGGTCAAACGGAAACGCTGCTGTGGTTGGCTCTGCGCCTATGTAGCTCATGGTGTTCCTTTCAGGGCTGCAATCTCAACACCCTGTGCGGCGATTAGGACGGCTTGTCCGTCCACAATGGCTTTGAGTTCTTGGATGGCTGCGGTCAGTGTGGCAACCAAGAAGCTGGTGTCGATGCCTTGGTACTGTGGCTTGCCATCAGCGTCTACTGCGTCTTTCTCGCCAGTGACGCAGCCCGGAACAACTTCATCAAGCTCATGGGCAATGAAGCCCTGTCCATCTGAGCCGTCCACCTTCCACTTGTATGTGCAGGGTTTCAGTAGCGCCACCTTTGCCAGTGCGCCTGTCATTGGGGCAATTGTATTTTTCAGGCGATAGTCTGAGGATGTGTTGTAGGCGGTGGCGGTGCTCGTTGAAATAATCGTGCCTTTGGTTACATTGGCAACACGAAAAACCATCTGGTAGTAATTTGATCCATCGGCAGTATTTTGGTTCACCACCATCACATAGTCATTTGCTCCTCTTGAAAAAGTAGAGCCGCTGCCGCTTATTTGAACGCCTGTGTTTGTATTGCCGTATCCCGGTGACGCACTCGTAGTCCCCACCAGCAAGTTGCCGCTGGAGTCGATACGGGCGCGTTCTGTGTTGTTGGTCGCAAACGCCATCGGCGAGTTTTTGCGGTTGTAAACATACGCTGTGTCATCCTCACCCTGCCCAATGACAAAAGAGGTTGAACCCAATGTGTTGCCATTGCCAGCCATGTCAATATACGCACCAACGCCAGCCCCCCGTTGAATGCTCAATGGCCGGTTTGGCGAACTCGTTCCAATCCCCACATTGCCGCTGGCATCCTTGTACACCTGACCAGAGCCGATGTTCACAATCCCTGTGCTGCCTGTCAAGGTTCCCGTGTAGGCTAAGTCTGCCGCCGTAATCGGCGTGTTCAGGCTGTCGCTGTCTATTTTACTGAGTGGCATTGTTGTTCTCCTACTTTATTAACAGGCCATCAGCACACAAGGCACACAGAATGAACCATCTGCGTATGTGCAAGTGACATGGGTTGATGTGACCTTGGCAACAGTCTTGGATCGCACAATGTCATCGCCTTGTGGCTTGGCTGTGCCGTCACCAGCAGACATGAGCAAGTCGCCACGGGCAACAGTTGTGCCTTGAGCAACGCGGATAATCATGTCGCCCGTCATCGCCATGTTGATCTCGTCAACATCGTGGGCATCGTCATGCGTCCAGTTAACAAACACACCAGCAACATTGGCATCGCCTTCAACATCAGACACCTTGACCTTGTTTAACTGCTCGTTGTCTATAGGGTTGCCATCAGCGTCTGTGTAAACATTCATTTCGTCAAGGTTGGACAGCACAGTGCCTTTGACCAGCGTATCGTCTTTTGGTGCTGTGGTCTGCGCCCAGCGTGACAAGTGACCGCCGTTGTAGGACACAGTTGTGCCAGATACAGAGATTGAGCCTTCTTGTGTTCCACCCTGTCTAAAAGCAACTATTTCACCATCATCTGTTTTTCTGTTTACTTGTAAACCCGCACCGCCATCCCTAGAAAGTTGCAATGACCCAAGTGCCTGAAGTTCTGCGCCAACAACATTATTTCCAGCGGGGCTGTTTGTGGTAGTCCCCACCAGCACATTGCCGCTGGAGTCGATACGGGCGGCTTCAGAGCCACTACCAACTACAAAACTTAAAATACCTGTGTTAACGCCTGACGTTCCGGGAACATATCCAACTCGGACATTATTGGCTCCCGGAACAAAATCCAACAACCCGCCTTTTGCATCCACAGTGAATCCTGCGCTAGAAGCGGTGTGTACGCGAATGGCTCCTGCCACACTAAGTTTTTCCGCTGGCGAACTCGTCCCAATCCCCACATTGCCGCTGGAGTCGATACGCATGGCTTCTGTGCCAGTACCCGTTGTCCCAAATGCAAATGTTAATGCGCTAACAGCATCAGAGCCACTATGCAATGTGTTGATGTATGCGTTTGTACCAGTACCGGCCCGTCTACCCACTTTCATCCATGTGCTAAGAGATGCACCACCATCATGCGTATCTAGCGTATTGACTTTTGCAGTTGTACCGCTACCACTAATATCTAATTTAAAAGCAGGTGTAACACCAATCCCCACATTGCCGCTGGAGTCGAGCGTCATCGCTTGAGTAAAGCTAATGGCGTTCCCTGCTGTTCCTGCTGCGGCGTTGTACCAAATATGTGAGCCAGCCGCTTGCTGATACAGGGCCACGGCATAGCTACTGACTTTGTACCGCCACCCGCTAGCTGAGTTATAAGCGTTCAGGCCAACATCAAGTTCATATCCGCCAGAGCCGTTGGAAAACGAACTGAAAGAGCCAATGCCGTACATGTCAATGGTTCTATTGTTGCTCCCCCAAGCACTTGGCGTAGCCCCCAAACCCATATTCCCCGCGCTATCAAACCTTGCAATCTCCGCACCACCTTCAGCAAAAGCAATGGTGTCAGCAGCGGGGAAGAAGATGCCGGTGTTGGTATCCCCATCGTTGGTAATAGAGGGCGTGGTGGCAGAACCATCCGCAACCGTCACCGTATTGAACGTAGCCGAAGTCCCCGCAGGGATAGCCAAGCTCAAGTTGGTCGTGCTCAAGTACCGCACATACACATTGCTCGTACCCGCTGATGGCGCTGCGGAAAATGTCAGAGTTGTACCCGACACCGAGTAGCCACTGGGAATCTGTTCGACATTGTTGACAATCACCTCAATGTCATTGACCGAGTTGACAGAACGGCTCAGGGTGAAGTTGACAGTAGACCCGTTACCGTTGAAGTAGTCCGTCCCAGCAATGAAGCTCTGGGTTGTCGGTGTGGAGCCTATGTATGACATTAAGCAATCTCCAGCAATGAGCAAACTGCATCAGCAGACGTAGCTGCAGAGGTTACAACCAGCAGGACATCAGCCGCTTCCAACACGACCTTCTGGTCGCCACCTACTATGACCAGCGAACCGCCAACAGGAACAACCGCTGACTTAATCAGGTAGTAGTTCACCGCGCTGGAGGTGATGTACGCATCACAAGTTATAGGAGACGCCGAAGTGTTTGCAACGGAGAACCCGATGATGGTGGTCTGCGTTGAAGCTGGGCATGTGTAAACAGTCGCGGGGGACGTGCCCACGTTCTTGCTCAGGAAGTTCTTAAATGTATTTGCCATGATTTATCCTAATGCAATTGCCAAAGCTACGGCGGTTCCGGCGGGGTCTACTTGCAGATTTATTTGGGCGTTAGCCACTGTAGTAGCGCCTGTGCCGCCGTTGGCAACTGCCACCGTACCTGAGACGTTAGCCGCTGTACCCGTGGTGTTCTGATTGAGGGTTGGAACATCCGCCACTTGGATAGCAGACATGACAACATCCGTGCCGTTGCCGCGCAGATATGAGCCACTTGTGACCGCGCCAGCCAGCGCGTCCATTGCGTCTTGACGGGTTGCTGCACTTGTACCGCCATTGGCAAAGGGGAGAACCCCCGTAACACCTGTAGACAGCGGTAGCCCGGTAGCGTTAGTAAGCGTCGCAGAAAGGGGCGTGCCTAACGCGCCCCCAGACTGATACTTGTCTGTGTTTAGGTTGTTAAAGTTATCATCGACCTCCGTGTTGGTTAGCGGAGACCCTTTAACCGAGCGAAGAACAATGGTTGACATTAGCTAGTCCTTAGCTGACAGTGATTGTCCAAGTTATGCTCATCGCATCTGCTGCGCCTTTGTTGACGACTGAGAAAACAGTGCGGCAAAGCATTGTGCCCGCGCTAGCAGCGTTGAATATGCCTGCCTCGGTGACAGCACCCGTGCCTGTTCCGGCTGGGAAACTTGCTACGTACGTAACAACATTGGTCGATGCAGTGCCACTGGTTAGCGCAACACGCGAACTACCAATAGCAGTCTGCAAAGCAGTGTCACCGACGGCAGCGGCGGTAGTTCCGGTGCCTAGTTCCATGAACCCCATGATAGTTGATGCAACCCCAACCATGCGCGAAGCAATGAAGGTTTTGCCTGATGTGACAACGAGATTTTTTATTTCTCGGGTATCAGTTACAGTTCCATCCGCACCGATGATATCGATTTTGACATCGCCCGTGATTTTGACATCGTCGTTTACCATAAAATACTCCTACTTAAAAAGTTCTGGATTCCCCGACATAATCTTCGGCAAAATAGGTCAGATCACAATATCCTTGGGAGATAACTGTACCACTGTCCGACGAAGAAAGCGAGTCTGAAAGCCCCTTGGCGTTGTCCACTACGGAGCTATCTGACGCTGAAACTGTGTTGTTCGTGAAATCAGCGAAAGAAAATGTCGGCCCTGCGGCGTCTGACAAGTCGTTTAACGCAAAAGAATCAGCTAGCGTCTTGTCTATTGAAAACGCAGTTGTCTCACTGGCAGTTACCGTATCAGAGTAAGCTGGGCTGACAAGCAGCGTACTGGCATCTGCCAAACTAGCCGTATCTGCAAAATCGCGTATAAAGATCAAGACCGTCAGCACACTGTCACCCATCGTGGCCGTGTCCGCTAAAACTTTGTCAGAGCTTAAAGTCGTGCCATCAGCTAACGCAAATGTGTCAGCGTCTGCTGTTTTGGCTGTGCTAAGGCTGGCGGAGTCATCAACGCCAAATACGTCAGCGGTGTACCTGTACAGGCCCGTTGTGTCTAGGTACGCCCCAACTACAAGGAGGATGTACGCAACATTGGCAACTGGGTACGCGCTCGTAACACCTGCTATCGGGACAGTTGTGGCAACGCTCGCCCTCAGTAGAACTGAAGCGGTCGCCGCAGAAGTACTATTCCCAATAACCTGTGCGGGCATTAGAAATCACTCCGCACCTTGAATTTCAAAAGGTCATAGACGGTCTGAATCTGGCCGTCCGAAAACGTAATCTGTATCTCACCCTCGTAGTCACCAGCAGCGCCGGTCAGCATTTCTGGGGCAGAAGCAGGGTAGAAAACAACGACTCCGTTGGGGCCATCGGTTACAACACCTGTGACTGTTGCTTGCAGCGTCGTCGACCCAGCAGCACGGAACTTCAACAAAACCGTAGCGCCTGTCAATACGACGATCGCTCCAGTTGTGTCGTCTGTGATCGTGCAAACTATTGCCGGACGGGTGTCGTCCTGAACAAGTTTAATTTTTTCGGTCATGGTGTTTCCTCAAGCGGCGGGACGCTGGCGTACCATCAGATGGACACCGCGAAAATCTCGGATGCGAGCATTTGTGATGGCGCGTTCGTACAGGCCCTTGTGCATGCCCGCCATGGTTATGTCAGACCACTCCTTGCCGGGGATCATAGCCAGTTGCGCAATGGCACCACTCACAATAGTGTCCGCAAAAGTTTCGTATATCCAGTCCTCGACACCCGTACCAGAACGATTTGGTTTGAGCACGGCGTATACCTTGAGGGTTGTGCGGGCTTCTGGTGTGGGGAATATGCGAATGCTGTTGTCGGCGTAAATCCAGTATTCTCGTGGGTCGCCAACCTCATCCAGTTTTTCAGCGCCGATAATGCGCAAGTCTGTACGTGTCAGTGGCGTCTCTTCGTACACCACCGAGATTACATTCTCGACGAGCCCAGTGTCTGTGTCCAAGTCGTAGTCGACCTGATTAGGGGCGATGTAGATAGCGTCGATCTGTTCACGCCACAGGTACGTCCTAGCGAAGAAATCCGCCGCCGTAGAAGCCAGATACAAGCGCATAGACGCGTTTGGACATCCGGGCAGGTGTGGAGAAATAAGCGGGATGAAGTCGTCCCATAGTTTTGCCATTACGAGACTCCCGGCTGCGAAGCAGCATTAGCTTGAGCGGCCACGCCAAGCGACGTTTGGAAGGCTTGGTAGTGCCCCACTGCACGAGCGGCGTTACCCTGCTGCTCTGCGTCTTTGGTGTAGGCCCTATACAGCATGTAGTCCAGCAAAGAATTCGCAAAGGTGTCGTCGATGCGTATCACCTCTGCCGTGGCTGGGTTGTCCAGCTGCGCATCAGTCAGGGTGTGGGCTGTAGGAACCTGAGCGTAAGCCACCTCAAGGCGTGCAGCGGATGTAGCCGGTGGGTACACCATAAACTCTTTCGGCTGTCTCGCATCAAACATGTACTCTTCGACGCTTACCGTGGGAGTCTCTGCATACCAGCCTTTGCGTTGGTCATCAAGCCCCCTACGATCTACAAGCCTCACAGCGTACTTGTTCGATGTAGCCGCAGTGTTGCGTAAAACAGACACAAGCCGTGTTGCGTTGGGAAACACAGTCGTCAACACTTGGCGTGGGCCAGCCACGCAAGCGAACTCAGCAGTGATGGTGTTCGAGTCAGGCCGAAAAATCAGAGTCTCGCGGTACCCATCGTTTAACCAGTACTGTAGTTCCGACAATGACCATCGTACAGAATCCTCGTCTTGGAGAATTATTTTCGCCCGCTCAATCAGGTCAACGACTTTTACGACGGCCATGGTTTACCTCACTGTTCAGGCGCTACTTCGCTTGATTCTACCGCAACAGGCTGAGCCACGACTTCCTTTGTTTTGCGAGTACGGGTACTGACCGCGTCAGCTTCGGCCACAACTTGGTTAGAGTGCGTGTTAGCCAACTCCTGCCCTGCTTCTGTGTATTCCCAGTCTTCGCCGTTTAGACGAGCCAAGACGACGATCTTGCCGTCGATTACGGCGCGTGCTTTGTTTGCAAGAATTTCACCTTTGAGGCGAGCCAGCAAGTCGATTACGTTCATTTAATACTCCAAAATGTAAAAGGGGCTCCGAAGAGCCCCTTTATTGTGCCACCGATTAGGCGCTGAGAACAGCGCCCCAGTTTTCGTCACCCAAGCTGATGTAAGCACCAGACATGTTAGCAACCAAAGCCTTAGCAGCATTGGCAGAACCATTGTTGATCTTGCCGCCAGTGGCAGGATACACGTTCAAGGAGTTAGCCGAGCTGTTGACAATGTAAACGACGTCACCAACAGGGCGCTCAGCGGGCAACTTAACGCCATCAGCAGCCGTACCTGTAGTTACGAAGTTAACGGCACCAGTCAGTGCAGTAGCACCGGCCTGAGTTTGCGTTGTACCAGCAGTAGCTGTGGCGTAACCGCCAATACTACGAGAAAATTGAGTAGACATATCGATCTCCAAAAATTAAGAAGTAAAACGGGGGCCGAAGCCCCCGGTTAATTAGCTAGCCGAACCGACCTGAGCCAGAACCAGAGCTTCAGGCTTGACAGTCTTGCGACCGTACACAGCCAGACCACGGACGATATCGCCGAAGTCAGTCTGATTGCGCAGTGGCTCAGTCTTGTTCACGGTCAAGGCGAAGGACATTGCTGCCTTAGTGCCAGCGACCATGGTACGACGGGCCTTAGCGTTGGTCACAGCGCCGCCAGAAGAAGTGGCGGACAGACCAGCGACCAGTGCTTTGCCAGCTTCGCCCTTTGGCAGCAGGTTAGACACGTACACAGTGAAGCGATCCAGCATACCGATCTTGCCGCTACGGATGGTCGACTGTGGGTCGCCAGTGAAGTAGGCTTGAGCGATGTTGGATTGCATCAGCAGTTGACGGTCGAACGGGCTGATAATCAACCAACGGCCATCTTCAGGCACGTTCTGCTCGTCCAGCGCTGAGGCCATGCGCAGGATACCCTTCAGCACGTTTTCAGGCGTAGCTTGGTCAATCGGCGTAACGTCGGTGCCCAAGTTGTAGGAAGCAGAAATAGCACCAGCGGTAGCACCTTCGTTGGCAGCAACAGGGCCTTCAGTAATCATGCAATTGAAGAACACTTCGTTCTCAATCTGAATCTTCAGCTGCTTGGCGGCGTCTTCGGTGAACATGTTCATCAAGTTCATGTCCGACTGATAAGCCAGAACGTCATTGACTTGCACGCCGAAGTACTTGCCCTTGTTCACTTGCATATCTTGGAAGATAGGCGTTGGAACTTCGTACGACAAGTTCTGACCAACGGTGTAGTCGGAGATGCTGATTGAAGGAGCCAGACGGATACGGATGGTATCGCCTTGATTCTTCAACTCGCCTTCGTAATCGGTGTTAGCGATTTCCGACAGCATGGTGTTCTGGTAGAACTTGGCAAGCAGCTTGCCAGACCACAGGGTGGGGATAAACGCGCCGGAATACGAAGGGTTCGTATTGAACGGCGATTGGACGGGATAAATAGCAGCCATTTTGGCCTCCTAAAAATTAAACAGGTTGGGGTAGATACTTTGCCCATGGATCACGCAGTTACGCGACCTTCCATGAACGCTGCGTCAATTTCAGCTTCAAGTTTCTTTGCCGCGTCGGTTTGCCCTCGGATACCCAGATCAGTAGCCTTGCGGAACATTTTTTCAATGTCTGCGTTGGTGTAGACCTTGCCTTTTTGTGAGTTAGGCGGGGTGCTCGTAGCGCTCCTATTCGGCTGAATTTGAAGTTCAAGCTCATTGGTTTTGTCGGCAGTGGGCTCTACGGATTTACTACCCTGTCTAAACAGGGAAACGTAGTGTGCTACTCCTTCAGCGTCGCCTCGGTTGAACGCTTGCTGTGCAACAGAAGCTCGGGGGGCTCGGAGCAACGGGTCAACTTCGTTCAGCCAAGCGATCCACTTAGGGTCGACATTAACTGCTTCAAAGTCCGGCACCATACGGTACAGGCGCTGCTCAAAACTTGCTTCAGATACTTGGGTACCAGTGCTGGTCAACTGCTCTCGCAGTTTCTCATTCTCGGCACGCATGGCATCTAGCTCACCACGAAACTCTGCTGCCACTTCGCGGGCAACTTTGCGCTGGACTTCGATTAAGTCCGAACCAAATGCTTCAACATCAGCATCAGTCACCAACTTCTCAGCAGTTTTGGGCTTTGCTTGCTCAACAGGCTTGGTCTCTGCGGCTTTACGGAGGTTATCCATTTGGGCCTTGAGGTCACGAATATCGGCATGCAAACGAGGAACTTCGGCGTCGTACATACCCTTAAGGGTTTTGTACTTATGCTCCCATTTCTCATCCGCCACGACTGGTTCAGTCGGTGTCGGCGTTGGCTCAACAGGCTTTGGCTCTGTGGGCGCGGGCTGTGGGTCTTGGGGAGGCTCTGTCGGCTTCTGCTCAGGTACTGCGGGTGCAGGATTCTGTTCGTCGGCTAACTGCTTTTCCAGTGCTTCCAGTTCACGTAACTGAGCTTCTACTTGTCTTGGCAATGCCATTCAATTCTCCTTGGGCTCCAACTCTGCTTAGGGCTCCTACTTCGGTCTGCCGTCCACATAATGGTTTGCTTGGATTTACAAAAATGCGGATCATTTGATCCGCTCGAAAACCTCTACCGATTTTTCAACCGCTTCGAGGAAATCTGATAAGACTTGGGCCTGACCTTGGAGCCGGTGTATTCGATGTGGTTCTTCTGCAACCATTAAGGAATTTTTAGTTTCCTCTAGTTTCATCTTGAACAACATGAGCAACTGCTCGTTTTCTTGCAGCTTGCAGCGAATTAACGCTTGCATGTGCTGCCGGTCAGGCTTTTGGCCTACGAAAATCTTCATGTGTGGATTCTATACAACAATTCGGAAAAATGTCAAATACCGTTTGGCCTTGCAGAAACCATATTGCCTTCACGGCCACCCACTTGACTGCCATCAGGCAACATATTCTTCGGCGCTGGGCCTTGTGTCATGCCGGGAGCGCCGCCTTGTGCAGCCCCTTGTAGTTCGCCCATCATGACATTTATCTGCTCCTGAAGCTGGGCGTTCTGCTGTTGCAGGTTCTGCATAGCCGTCAGAGTCGGGCGGTCAGGAACGATGCGGTTCACGTTACCACTTAGGTTACGAGCCTGTTCGCGCAGCAATTCTGCCGCTCCATCCATGCCGACGATCTGCTGGGCCACTGGGCTATTGAGAACGATCTGTAGGAACTCGTTACGGCGCACTGCTTCAGCTTCCTTGACCACCAAGCTGGTAGCTCCCTTGGCAACGGCTTTAACGTCTCCGATGAGGTCTGGGTCTTTGCTGTAGCGCAGATTGTCTTGGTACAAGCGCTCGATAGACGGCACTATAACAGCGCGGTCGATATTGCTGATAACCTGTTTTATACCTTTTCCGGCATTAGAAATCAGCATGGACAAGCCAGACGACGTACGGCCAGCGCCCGGAGAACTCTCGCCAGTCATGTACCGTGGAATCATCGTGTCTTCGTCAGCGCGTGCGGAGAATTTCTCGAACACGGCCATGAGTTCGCTGGCGTTGCTGCTAGGCTGGAAGAATGTCAGAGGCTGCGAGCCGTCGTTGAACTCCGAACTCTGGAACTGCCAAATTTTCCATGGGTACATCTCGGTGATGTCTTCGCCCGGTGGCAGGCGTGACACATTGACACCAACCTGTGGGCCAGAGCTAATACCCATGTTGTTTGCCAAACTGCGAGCAGCGGCGTTCACCATGTTCTGGGAGTCGCGGCACAGGTCGGCCACGCCCTTACCGGCGACAGCGCCGGGGACTTTCTCGTAGGAAGTCACGTAGTACGGCTTACGGCCCAACGGGTCATAGTTCAGCACGGCGCGAATGACGGTAGAGCCCACTAACCACACTTCGCATGGGTAGTTGAGGTCTGGGTCTGGAATCTCTTTCTTCGACAGGCCCCAAGTGAGCAAATCGCTGCCCTTGACGCTGTCCCACATCTGCAAGGCGTCGATCAGGTCTGTCGTAAAGATGGTCTGTGTGGTGTCCTTGCCTTCGGCTGTAGCTTGAGCGCTGTCTGTCCAGAGCCACTCGTTCAGGTTGCCCGAGTCAAAGCTATTGAGCACGGCGCGAATGGCGTCGTCGTTGTAACCCGGCACACCCATCAGGGCTTGCAGGTCTTCGCGTGTCATGCGGTGACGCTCAACGATGAAGCCGTCTTGGATGTCGGAACACCATGGTGCCCAGTAGAGCATGAACGGGTCAACACGCTCCCACTCGTTGCGAATCTCTTCTGCTGGAACCAACTCACCATTTTGCCAAGCCAAGGTCTTGCGCTTGCGCTTGACTGGGCCCTTCATCACAGCGTACGGGAACGTCACTACGTCATCCAAGAACGCATTTAGCGCGTCTGTCCAACCACCTTCGATAAGCTGGTCTTCCATCTTCAGTTCCATACGGTCAACGCGCTCGTTGGCTTCTTCCCGCAGCTTGCGCATCATTGCGTCTTTCATCTGCATGGCGGCTTCGCGTAGCTGTACAGCGTCTGGCGGAACTTCGCCCTGCTCCATGATGGCCTGCAACTGCTGCTGCATGCTCGCCATAAGTTCTTGCATCAACTCGGGTGGGAGGGTGGGTTCTGGCGTAGCCTCAAGGCTCCACGGCCTGTCTGAGCCTACTCCCAGCAGGGTATCCCGCAGCCAGCTTGTGGCAGCGCGGCATTTCACGGATGTAAGCTGGATGTAAATTTCTGAGCCGCCTTGGCGCTTAATCTCAGCGAGCTTGTCGGGGTCGTACTCGCCATTGCGCTGGCGCAGGCACTGTAGCATTCTCTCCTCAATCGTCCGCTTCGCCTCACGGGCAGATTCCCAGCGTTTGCGAGCGTGAGCAGCCAAACCCTGAATAACAGGAGTGGCCTGCATCTCGGTGTTGCGTTTCTGGGACTCTCGTTCCAGATCAGAACTGCGAGCGACGGGTATAAGCGCGATGCCTGTTGCCATTGTGGCTCCAAGAGGAAATTAAATTTGATTGTACCCCCGCAGGGGTGGCGGTCAAGTATAGGCGTAACTGGACTTCTTAATCTCCCGCCGCCCTTGCGCCAAGCCAAAACCACGGATGTTCATGTCAATTATGGCGTCGGCGTACTGGTTAGCATCATGCACGTGCGAAAAACTGTTCTTGTCAGGTTTGTCTTCCATTTCCCCAGACTTCTTAATTTTGTACCGGTATCCATATCGAAACCCCTTGATGAGCATTGTGCATCCCGGGTCAATAAGGTACATCGCTTTGCCTTCCACCTGCTGAACAAGCAAGCGTTCAACCCCTTGAACCCGTTTTTCCGGGTCGTTGGTCGGCGGTCGCTGGCATTTAAAACCGGCTTGCTTTACAACATCCACCAAAGACATTTCGCCCTGCTGCTGTTTGGCGTACCCTGCTGGATCGGGCGCTACAACAAACGCGCAACCCTGCAAATTGTTGGCAATAAACGGATTCAGCTTTGTTCGCAAGAACGTCTCGATACCCATATTCTCCGACGTCAACTCGGCCAGAGTAACTACGCGCCCCCGGGGATCGCGCTGCTTAAATACCGCTGCCGGTGTGCGCCCGAAATCCAGACCGATAACGACTGGGTATTCTTCGCTGCGTATCGGCTTAATCTTGTCCTTAGAGACGTGAAATTCGTGCGTGAACGTCTTCTCATATACGGGCGTGCCCGACAAGGAGCGGCCATACTCTGAGCGCAAGTAAACCCGCAACCAGTCCTCGGTCTTACCCGGGATGATATTGGGGTAATACTGCTTGGGCAAGTGGTCGTAGTTATCACACTCCGGGTTGACCGCCCACTCATTTTCATCTTTGTCCAGCAAGACCTCTTCCGGCTCTTCGCCGTATTTTTCAAAGTACACCTCTGGCTTGAGAATGGCCGCTGGCTGTTTATGTATGGCCCAGTTGCTCGGCGGGTTTTCCATCTTATCGTGCCACCACGTATCTTCATCGGGCATGTTGGTGTCAAACAGCGCACACGACCGGGTGGGCCCACCGTCCTTAGCTGACGGATATCGGTTCAGACGTGACAGCAGTCCGTCCACAACCTCGCTGTTGAGCTCCCGGCTCTCGTTACCCCACAGGAACGTGGTCTCCAGCGACAGCGCCTTACGCACGTCGTCCGGCGTGTCCAACGGGATAAAAATCCATTCGGACTCGACCTGAGTTCCGTCCGGCAGTCTGGCCATCAAAATAAACGTCTTCTCCACGGCCTTCCAAATACCAGCCTCACCCGGGGGCAACCAGTCAAACACAGTTTTACGAGTCGTCAGCGCCAGCTGATCCGCCGTGTTACGCACGATGATGGCCCGTGTCCGGCGTACACCCTTGACATTCGGCTCTTGGCCACAGGCCATACGCACAAGTTCATGTACACACGTCACCGACTTGCCACCCCCCACCGGGCCAGCTAATACGCGCACGTAGGCTTCGTTCAACATAAAGTTGCGCTGCGTTTCTGTCGGCTTGTAGGTACTGCTCACTTAATCTCCTTGACCTCGGCGTCTACTGTGCTTACATCTACCAGTGTAACTGGCGTGATGGTCTGCTGGTTTGACAAAGATACGCTGTGCCCACCACCCAAATCAATACTAATGGTAAACCCGGGCCCAGTGTCCTTAATCTTTTCCTCCTTAGGCTCCAGACCTGCGGCCTTGATGAGCGTTTTTAGGATTTCGTGCTTCTGGTTCAAGCTGGCATCTACGGAGGCAGCAGTGACGTACACCTGATCGAGCAACTCCCCGGCCATCCATGCGGCCTTGGCCTTGAACGTGACGCCGTTTTTTTCGTACTCCGCCCGCTTGAGCTGAACTTGCAACTGAAACCATGGCTGCACGGCCAACTCTTGGTACTGCTCAATTGACAAGCCGTGGCGACTGGCCACGATGAGCTCGTCTTCCAACCCCAAGGCTACCGAGGCCACCATTTCATCACTGATCTGCGGAAACGAGGTGTTTTTGGCCTTGTACTCCAACGGCAGGTCGTCCATGGTGCCTTCAGACAACATTTTCGGTCTCCGCAACCGGTTTTTGAGCCTCGCTACCCCGTACTTGCGATTTTTCCACAGCCTGAGCGTACTTTTCCATGGCAATTCGGGCCATTTCAGCCGACGAAACGCCTTTTTGGAAGGCCATTTTTTTGTACTTTTCGATCAGTTCTGTGGGCAAAAACAGGTTCCAACGCTTCATTTTTGGTCCTTTGAGGTGTGTATACACACATTATACCGGGATTTTTGATTATTTTTTGTGGTTTTTTAGCAACAGGTGTGTATACATACAACTTGAATTTTTGGTCATGCGATGTACGGGCCTCATAAGCAGGCGGGGGGCGGGGTGGCCCTTTGGGGGGCCTGTGGGGGGTGGCCGGTTATCAAGCCTGCCTAGATTGTAGAGGACATCGATTATCAAGGATGCCTACTTTGGAAGGACTTGCATCCAAGCGCTTGACGCAAAACAGCAAGGCACTGGGTAGGTGTAATCTCGCAAGCCGTAAGGTCGAGGGGTGTAGCTGAAGGTGCATGGATAGTCACACGCCAACAGGTAATGCTGGGCTGGGTGTCACGCCATAACCGCCACAGGCGGAGTAAATGTAGGGGTATTCCCTACGCCAAAGGTTTCAGTACCAAGGTGTATATCGAGGTTTCTTAAGGTGACCTACCAACCAACCACCGAGCGCCAACAATAGGGGGCGCTAGTACCCTAAAGCCCTCCCAAGGGGCTTGAATGTGGGTTCATTTCGAGTCCACATCAAAGCTCAACCACTTAACATCAAAGGATATTTATCATGGAAAAAGCACAAGTTCTCAAGAATATCGGTTCTATCGGTCGTGCGTCAGCCAAACTGACAAAAGACATTCAAGCCACTGCTGTGGGTTGCGTAGAACACGCTGTCAAGCATGGTGATGTAACTCTCGCTGACCAACTTGTCGATGCACTCGGCAAAGGTTTGCGTAAAGCATCATTGCGTGCATGGTTCGAGAAAAACGCACCAATGTTCATTGCCAAAGGTAAGGATAAATTCTCATTCGACCCAACTCGCAAGGGTGAATGGACTGAAGACCGTGAAGATACATTATTGGCTTTGCCTTGGGAAGAAGCCAAACCCGAAGAAAAGATTGTCTCGGTTTTTGATGTGTCTGAGTCATTCGACAAGTTCATGAAGCGTGTCGAGTCAATGTCCAAAGACGCAGAAATCACACTTCGCAACCGTGAGATGATTGATTTCCTTGTACACGCAAGTGCTACATACCATGATGCTATTGCAAGCAAGGCACGCATCAATACGCCAGCCGCCTAAGTCAGGTCGTAGCCTGAAGCCCGCCAATGTGGGGGCTTTGGATTATCACTTGGAGGTAACATGAAAGTTCATCTAGTTCACGCAGGGTCGTTTCCGGCTTTACACATCACACGCCCAACACCCAAGGGCGAAGTCGTGCCAAAGGGTGTAGCACCAAAAGGCGTAGCTCTTTACACGCCCAAGCGTTCGGGTGTAATCGGTCGCAATCCACTAAAGAATCCCATGCACCTAATGTGTGAGACATTCAAAGTGTACGGCGTCAACGCCAATCCATTCAAGTCTGGCACGACAGGCGGCCATGGCGAAGTGGTTTCCAAACGCAATACTTGTGTGTATACACACATCTGATTGCAACTATCCAACTATCCAAGGCACTTTTTAGGTTGGATAATTAGAAAAGCCAATGAAATCAAGGGCTTGTGTGTGTAATTATCCAATTATCCAATTATCCAAGATTTTAGGATGCACATGACGATGCGTGTGTCTGTTGTCGCATGAAGTGTTGCGCGGCCACACAATCTCACGACCTCTAAAATTCCCGACCCCCTTTTTCCGACTTGGATAATTCGGCAAGGGTAAACCCTTAGAACGCCTCGCCAGCCCAGTATCCAT